>Ga0068862_100000193_pt1 | contig 67697 bp, 67 predicted proteins | sample KBSSwiS52_FD_66598 | JGI IMG/M metagenome (GOLD analysis project Ga0068862, IMG submission 66598) | Switchgrass rhizosphere microbial communities from Kellogg Biological Station, Michigan, USA - KBS Switchgrass S5-2 | ecosystem: Host-associated > Plants > Roots > Rhizosphere > Soil ...
AAAATTGGCTGAAAAGCTCGCTTCGCTCGCCCCCACCCCAACCCCTCCCCTGAAGGGGAGGGGCTAAATCCGGCGCGATCCGAAAATGTGTGCATACCTTAGCGCAAGCGGTAGAGGGTAGGAAACAGCCAATTACCCCAGCCAGGCCGTCACTTCGTCCGCCACCTTGTTCGCGGCATCGCTGATGCCGCGGCCGACCGGACCCGGCTTCGCCTCGCTCACCGGTACGCGCGCCTCGAAGCGGCGGGTGGTGACCTCCGTGCTGCCGTCGCGTTGGAGCACGGCGTCATAGGTGACGACCGCTTCCATCGTCCGCGCGTCGAGTCCGAAATTCTGCAGTTCGCCCGACAGCCGGATGCCCGGATCGCCGCTATAATCGCGCGGGCCGAGCACGACGCGGCCGGTCTTCGCGCCGATCGTCTCTTCGAGCAGGCGTTCGAACAGCCGGTTGGGGGCATCGGCCCACACCGCATCCTTGAGATAGGCGATTTCGGTCGCAGTCGACTGCACCGGCACGCGCGTCGAGGCCAAAGCGGCGGGGACGCGCGGCACGAGCACGGCGATCGCCTGTCCAGGCGCAGCGCTCATCGGCTTGCCGGTCGGCACGATCGATGCCGGGCTCAGCGTCAGCAACGATGGCGGCGGCGCCGCTCCGAAGCTGATGCAGCCCGACAGCGCGACGGTGGCGGCGAGAGCGAGCACAGGCTTGATCATTTCTGGCCCTTTCCAGGCTCATAGTCGGGCAGCTTGGGCGATCCGATCAGCGATCCGGCGCCGCCGCGATCGAGCCGCCCGGCCACCGCGGTCAGCGCTTCGGACATTTCGCGCAGGTCGCGGACGAGCAGGCCCACCTCGGGCAGAGTGCGCTTGGAGAAATTGTTGATGCCGGGCCGCGCCTCGCTGATCGCACCGTCGAGATTCTCCATGCTGCGCTGCGCGGACGCGATCGTCTTGCGCAGGTCGCCCATCAGCGGGCGGCCTTCCTTGTCGAGCAGATCGTTGGTCGTACCCGCCAGCTTGCCGATCTGTTCGGCGGCGACGCCGGCCTGCTGGACCGCGATGCGCGTCTCGGCGAGCGTCGCGGCGATCTCGGGGCCGCGATCGGCGAGCGAGCCCGAAAGGCGATCGACATTCTTGAGAATGCCGGTGATCGACTTCTGATTGTCGTCGGAGAGCACCTCGGTCAGCCGCTCGGTCAAGGTCGAGATCCGCTCGAGCAGTTGCGGCGCGCTGTTGAGCAATTCGCCCAGCGCGCCCGGCTTGGTCGGGATCACCGGTGCGCCGCCCGGGCCGATCTCGGTGATCGGCGGCGCGCCCTTGGTCGCGCCGTCGAGCTGGATCTGCGAAACGCCGGTGAAGCCGATGCCCTGGATGGTGGCGGTGGTGCCCTGGAGGATCGGCACCTCTTCCTTGATGTTGATGCGGACGCGGACGAACTGCGGATCGGGCTGCCACAGCGCGATCTCCGTCACCTGCCCGCTGGGCACGCCCGAGAAGGCGACGCCCGATCCCTTGGCGAGACCGTCGACCGACTGTTTGAAGAAGATGTCATAGGTCTTCTCGTCGCCGCCGCCCAGCCGCGCGAGCCAGATCGTGAAGATCGCGGTGGCGAGCAGCAGAATCAGCACGACGCTGCCGACCAGCACCTGATTGGAACGGGTTTCCATCTAGCGCCTCATGCCCCCTGTTTGGCCAGCCGGACGGTCCTGTCGACCGCCGCCGTCGCAGCCCGGCCGCGCGGGCCGTTGAAATATTCCTGGATCCACGGATGGTCCAACGCCAATAGTTCCGGGATCGTTCCGACCGCGATCACCTTCCGGTCGGCCAGCACCGCGACACGGTCGCAGATCGCGTAGAGCGTGTCGAGATCATGGGTGATCAGGAAGACGGTCAGGCCCAGCGTTTCCTTGAGTTCGCGCGTCAGCGCGTCGAACGCCGCCGCGCCGATCGGATCGAGTCCGGCGGTGGGCTCGTCGAGGAACAGCAGTTCGGGATCGAGCGCCAGCGCGCGGGCGAGACCGGCGCGCTTGCGCATGCCGCCCGACAGTTCGGACGGGAATTTGGGGCCGGCCTCGGGCCCGAGTCCGGTCATCACCACCTTGTAGGCGGCGATCTCGTCGAGCAAGGACTGGCTGAGCGACGGGTAGAATTCGCGCAGCGGGACCTGGACGTTCTCGGCGACGGTCAAGGTCGAGAACAAGGCGCCGCCCTGGAACAGCACGCCCCAGCGCTTGCGGATCGCGACCGTATCGTCGTCCTCGCGGTCGATCATCGGCTCGCCGAACACCTCGATCTGGCCTTCGACCGGCCGCTGCAGCCCGATGATCGAGCGCATCAGCACCGACTTGCCGGTGCCCGATCCGCCGACCACGCCCAATATCTCACCCTTGCGGACGGTCAGGTCGAGTCCTTCGTGGACGAGCTGCTTGCCGAACGCGTTCTTGAGTCCGCTGACGCAGATCGCGGTGCCGCCCTCGGGCACGCGGTCGGCAGGATCCTCGTCTTCGTCGTCCACGATCGGGTCGCTCATATCCAGCCGACCCCGATCATATCCAGCCGACCCACGTAAAGAACACCGCGAAGAAGGCATCGAGCACGATCACGAGGAAGATCGCCTGGACGACCGCGGCGGTGGTGCGCAGGCCGACCTGCTCGGCATTGCCCTCGACCTGCATGCCCTGGTAGCAGCCGGTCATCGCGATGATCGCGCCGAACACCGGCGCCTTGACCAGCCCGACATAGAGATCGGTGATCGGCACGACCTCGCGCAGGCGCTGGATGAAGGTGATCGGCGGAATGTCGAGCGACACCCAGCACAGGAAGCCGCCGCCGATGATCGCGACCAGCGACGCATAGAAACCCAGCAGCGGCATCATCACCACCGCGGCGATCACGCGCGGCAGCACCAGTACCTCCATCGGGCTGACGCCGATCGTGCGCATCGCATCGATCTCTTCGGTCAGCTTCATCGTGCCGAGCTGCGCGGCGAAGGCGCTGCCCGATCGGCCCGCGACCATGATCGCGGTCATCAGCACGCCCAGTTCGCGCAGGGTGATGCGGCCGATCAGGTTGATCGTGAACACTTCGGCGCCGAACTGGCGCAACTGAACCGCACCCTGCTGGGCGATGACGATGCCGATCAGGAAGCTCATCAGCCCGACGATGCCGAGCGCGGCGACGCCGACCACTTCGAAGCGCTGGACGACCGCGTTCAGCCGGAAGCGGCGCGGATGGCGGATCACCGAGAACGCCGCCAGCACCGTCGCGCCGAGGAAGCCGAGCAGACCGGCGAGCGTACGGCCCGACGCGATCACCGCGACGCCGATTTCGCTCAGCACGCGGATGAACGGATGGGTACGGTCGGGCCGCATCCGCACCGGCACGTCCGCCTTGGCGACCTGATCGAGCAGGCGCCGGGCATCGGCATCGGCCCCGGCGATCTCGGCGCCATGATCGCGCGCCATCCGATAGACGATCCACGCGCCGACCGTGTCGATATGGTCTATGCCCGAAAGATCGATGCGATCGAACGGCGTCGCCGCCTTTTCGAGCCGGTCGGGCAGGTCGCCGAGGCGCGCGAGCGCGAGCGTGCCGCTGAAGCGCAGCACGCTGTGATCCTCTTCCTGGACCGTGATGAAATCGGCAGCCGCGCTCATTCCATCGCAACCTTGGGGCAATCGGTCAGGATCGGCAAGCGCTTAGCGGCAGGCAGCTGACGGAACGGCCTTGCCGTCCCGTCGCTCGTCCCACGTGCCTTTTCGATGCAGAGCTGCAGCCGGATCCCGCTAATCACGCGTCCCAAACGCGCGAATCCGGGTTTCGGGCACGCAGCATCGAGCCGCGGGCAAAAACAAACGCGCAGACGTTTCCGCCTGCGCGTCCGCAGATACCCGACCGCATTGCGGCGGACGCCAGAGATTATTTCGGCGAGAGCACCATCAGCATCTGACGGCCCTCCATGCGCGGATGCGCCTCGACCTTGGCGGTCTCGGCGGTATCGGCCTGCACGCGCTGGAGGAGGATCATGCCGAGCTGGCCATGGCTGAGCTCGCGGCCGCGGAACCGCAGCGTGACCTTGACCTTGTCGCCCTCTTCGATGAAGTCGTGAATCTTGCGCATCTTCACGTCATAATCATGGTCGTCGATGTTCGGACGCATCTTGATCTCCTTGATCTCCTGCGTCTTCTGCGACTTGCGGGCGGCGTTGGCCTTTTTCTGGGCCTCATATTTGAACTTGCCGACGTCGAGGAACTTGGCGACCGGCGGGTCGGCGTTCGGAGAAACCTCCACGAGGTCGAGCCCGACCGACGCGGCCTGCTCCATCGCCTCGCGTGTGTACATCACGCCCAGATTCTCGCCATTCTCGTCGATCACGCGAACTTTGGCCGACTGAATGAACTCATTGTAGCGCGGGCCGTTCAGCGGCACCGTCGGCGCCCCCAGCGGGCGCCTTGTCATGGGCGGACGTATAGCACTGTCTCCTGTCGTGGCTCTCAATCGGCGCGATATAGGTATTTGCGGGCGCTTAGGGAAGATGCCGCCGCAGCCCTCATGCGAATTTGCCGCGACCTGTGGCGCGCGTGCGTCAGCGGTTCAGACCAGGGTGTCGAGCCGGATCACGACGCCGGGCAGCAGCAGCGCGGCGACCGCGTCATGCGCCTCATATTCCTCGACGTCGGCATAAAGACCGGCTTCGGGAGCGCGATGCACGCGGATCGTCCGGCGTGCGGCATCGACCACCCAATAATCGCGGACGCCGGCCTCGGCATAAAGCCGCGCCTTGACCTTGAGATCATAGGATATCGACGACACGGCGACTTCGATCACGATCAGCAGATCGGGCCCGCGCACATCCTGCGTACCGATCGGACGCGGCCAGACCGCGAGGTCGGGCTCGACGAGGGTGGTTTCGGAGAGGGTGACCGAGGGCACGACGAAGATGCCCGTTTGCGGATCAGTGGCCATCACCAGCGCACGGTTGAGGGCCGACTTCATGGCTTCGTGAACATTATGCTTCGCCGCCGCGAGCGGGACGATCTCGCCCTCGATCAGTTCGAAATTGTCGCCCTCGGCGAGAATGCCGGCGTCGGTCATCGCATAGACCTCGGCCACTGTCAGACGCGCGGGGATCAGGCCTTTGCGGACATTCTGGAAGATCGTCATCAAGCGGAAACTAACATGTTTGCGATCGATGAAACAGGCTCGCGCCGGTGCGACCGTCGACACATGATGATCAGATCAGCACGAAATCTACCTCGCTCAGGGTGGGGCGCCCGATCAAGGTCGCGATCTGCATCTGCGCGAGTCCGCCTGCGCCATCAGCATCATAATAGAGCGCTCCCGTAGCCCCATTGTAGACGATGTGATGATCTGCCGAAGTCGCCCTGGTCCCGATGGTGAAGGCGGCGGTCGACAATATCCCGGGGCCATCGCCCGCGAGCGCGCCGAATGCCGACAAGGCCAACGCGATCCGGTCGGTACCCGCCGCGAAATCCTTGATCGTATCGCGCCCGGCGGTCCCGCCTTCGGTATCGTACAGGAAAATATCGCGACCGGCGCCGCCGGTGAGGGCGTCGTTGCCGAGTCCGCCGACGATCAGGTCGTCGCCTGCGCCACCGTCGAGCGTATCATTGCCGTCGAGGCCGCGGATCGCATTGTCCCCGCCATTGCCGATGACGATATTGCCGAGCGCGTTGCCGGTCCCGTCGATGTCGGCCGGTCCTGAAGATCCGGTCGGATCGACCAGCGTCAGTTTCTCCACATTGTCGCCGAGCACGTGACTGATGCTCGCCCTGACGAGATCGACGCCACCCGTCGCAATTGCTGCGTCGGTCTCGGTGACGATGTCGCCGCTGTCATCGACGAAATAGATGTCGTTGCCCGCGCCCCCTTCGAGGATATCGGCCCCGGTCTCGCCATCGAGCGTGTCGTTGCCGTCGCCACCGATCAGCGAGTCGTGATCGGCTCCGCCCCTGAGCCGATCGTTGCCGGCGCCGCCGGCCACCAGATCGGCGCCGGCGCCGCCTTCGATCAGATCATTGCCGTCGTCGCCGATCAGCATGTCGTCGCCGGCCGCGCCCTTGATGGTGTCGATGCCCGCGCCGCCGATCAGCCTGTTGTCGAGGTCGTTCCCGGACAACTGGTCGTTGAACGCGGACCCGGTCAGATGCTCGACCCCGATCAGCAGATCCTTGCCGGCCGCACCCGTATTCTGCGCGATCGCCAGTTGCAGATCGACACGGACCGCACCGGCCGCGTCGGCATAAATGGCGCTGTCGCTGCCCGCGCCACCGTCCAGCCGATCATTGCCTGCGCCGCCGTTCAGCACATCGTCGCCATCGCCGGCCACCAGATCGTCGTCGCCGGCGAGGCCGAGCAGCGTATCGCCGTCGATCGTGCCCGTCAGAATGTCGCGCGCGGCGGTGCCGGTGAAGGTCTCGGACATGTCGTTACCGACGGTGATGGTGAGCGACTGCGTGTCGGTCGCGTTGCCGGCGCTGGCCTGGATGACCACTTCATAGACATTGTCGTGATCAGCGTCGGCCGGCGCTTCATAGTTCGGCGCAGATCGGAAGGACAGGACTCCAGTGATGGGGTCGATCGTGAACAGCGCCGCGTCGGTGCCTGCAGTCACCGCATAGGTCACGTTACCCGCATTGATGGCGATGGCGCCGACTGTGGTGACCGTGGTCAGATTCTCTACGCGGGAAAGCGCTGTCACGTCACCACCACCGTCGGACGTGATCACAAGGCTTTCGGTCTCGTCCACATCCGACACCGTTACCAACAAACGTTGTTTGGTGGTCAATTCACCATCGGTGACCGCAACGATGACGTCGTAGACATTGTCTCGGCCTACATCGTCGGGCGCTTCGAAATCGGGTGCTGCGGCAAAGGCGAGTGCTCCCGTCGCTGCATCGATGGTGAAAAGCTCCGCATCCGTGCCTCCTGTCAAACTGAAACGGAGGGGCTGAAGGATATGCGCATCGATCGCCGTCACCGTCGTGACCGCCGAGCCGTTCTCATGGTGCCAAATCGACGCGGTCTCACCGCCGCCGTTGGAAATGATGTCAGGGGCGACATTGACTTCGAGGAGTGTCGCACGGACCGCATAGCCGCTGCCGTCCGTCTTGCTCATCCAGCTGACGATCAGGTCCCCGTTCGCGAGTTGCGCGATTTCGGGATAGGTTGGACTGATGGCGCTGCTGGCCGGTACATTGGCGAAGAGTTCACCTCCGACCTTCAAGCCGTTGGCGTCGAATATCTGGGCCTTGATCGCCTCGTTGCTGCTGCTGGCGTAACCGCCCCAGACCACTGCGAAGCCACCATCGGCCAACCCGACCACTGACGGTTCGCCGATGCTTCCCATTGTCAGCGTATTGACAAGGAATTCGATGCCAATCTTGATTCCATTTGCGTTGAAAAGCTGGGCTTTTACAGCGCTGCTGCTGCCGTCCTGCGCTGAGTCCAGTGTGGACCAGACAATCACGAAACCGCCGCCAGCGAGTGTTCCGATAGACGGCGTCTGTTGGTAACTTGCGCCTTGGCTGTTGACAAGAAAATCGGGGCCAAGCGGGACGCCAGCGGCATCGAAAATCCGGCCCTTGATCGCAGAGCCGCTTCCATCCTGAGATGCATCAGACGTCTGCCACGTCACCGCGAAACCGCCACCGGCAAGGCCCACGATATCGCCAAGATTCTCGCTGCCTGATGTGCTGGTGTTGACGAGCAATTCGCTGCCGATGCGCTCACCCGCATTGCCAAAAATCTGCGCCTTCATATCGGCGCCGACATAATCATCCCAGCTGATGACAAATCCGCCACCAGCTAATCTGGCCACGTTCGGCGTGAACTGAAAGTCGGCTACCTGACTGTTAACAAGGAATTCTCCGCCGATCTTTATACCTGATTTATCGAACAGTTGTGCCTTTATTGCGGTGCGACTACCGTCCTGGGCCGTGTCGCTCGTCACCCACGCCACAACATACTGGTCGTCATTTATTATGGTGACAGATGCGCTGTATTGGTTTCCGTTTGTCTGAGTGTTGACGATCAACTCGGAACCGATCTTGCTGCCAGACGAAGAAAACATCTGCGTCTTTAAAGCACTCCCATTGCCATCTTGCGCGGCATCGTCGCTATCCCATGCTATGATGTAACATCCGTCGCTAAATCCAGCTACGACGGGATGCGACTGACTGCCAATCGTCTGCGAATTTGCCTGAAACTCCAAACCGCTGGGGAAGTACGTGACCGCTTGGGCCGCCGCCGGCGGCGGCGGTTCCGGCAGTGAGCCGCCGTCAGCGCTTTCAAAGATCTGCCCCCGGACGGCATAACCGCTGCCATCTCCCGTTTCGCTCGTCCAGGCGGTCAGGAGATTCCCGTTTCCGAGTTGCTCGATTTCCGGAAGAAACTGCGTGCCCGTTGCGAGCGTTTCGACGAGGAATTCGCTGCCGACCTTGTTCCCCGACACGTCGAAGATCTGCGCCTTGACTGCAAAACTGCTGCCGTCCTGCAGTGGGTCGAACGTGACCCAGGTCGCTGCGAAGCCACCATCGGCAAGGCCGACGATCTGCGGATCGTACTGCCTGTTGGCAACCTGCGAGTTGACCTGAAATTCGCCGCCCAGTCTGCTTCCAGTTGCGCTGAAAATCTGCGCCTTGATCGCGCTGTCGCTGCCGTCCTGCGTCGGATCGCTCGTGTTCCAGGCGACCGCGAAACCGCCATTGGCAAGCGCCGCCAGGGTCGGCTCATTTTGATATCCGGTCACCCGGCTGTTGATCAGGAACTCCGACCCGACACGTCTGCCGGTGGAATCGAAGATCTGCCCCATGACGGCATCATTGCTGCCGTCCACCGTGCTGTCCGTCGTTCGCCAGGTCGCGACGAAGCCGCCACCGGTGAGGCCGACGATGTCGCCATATTCCTCGAAGCCATCGGTCCTGGTGTTGACGCGGAATTCAACGCCGGCGCGACCGCCGGAGGCGTCGAACACCTGCGCTTTCATGTCGAAGCCACTCCAGTCGTCCCAGCTGATCACGAAGCCGCCACTCGCGAGTTCCGCCACATTCGGCGTGAACTGACTACCGGACACCTGACTGTTGACGAGGAATTCGGCGCCGATCTTCGCGCCGGTAGAATCGAAGATCTGCGCCTTGATCGCATTACCGCTGCCGTCCTGCGCAGGGTCGGTCGTCACCCACGTCACGATGAAACGGTCTTCGCCGAACGTCGTCACCGCAGGCGTAAATTGAGGTCCCAGCGCAGCAGTGTTGACGAGGAATTCCGCGCCGATCCTGACGCCGGATGCCGAAAGCAACTGCCCTTTGATCGCCGAGTCGCTCCCGTCCTGAGCGGTGTCCGCACTAACCCATATCGCGACGAAATTGCCATTCTCGAAGCTCGCGACGGAGGGTGCAGACTGATTTTGCGCGGTCAGCGTGTTGATCGCGAATTCCGACCCCAAGCGAATGAAGCTGCTCGTCAAGATTTTGTCCCCGGCTATGGTTATGCCGAAGTGCCTATCAGCGCGATAATTTAAGACAGGTAAATCTGATCGTCGCAAAAGTGAAAGAAAGCGGGACAGCCAAATCGATCCCTTTTCACCCCTGCAAATATAGCAAATATCCATTGCACTTCCGGAACGAACGGATGATGCAATTCTCATCATAGGACCTTATCCGGACCGAAAAGCCTCGCTGTTGCCGTTGCTGCATCCCCGTGTCGTTGATTGGCCTGCCCCCAATTTGGGCGTCCCGGATGTTGACACATCGTGACCAGACCTTATGTATCACGAATGTAGATACGGAGGCGGTCATGCGCGTGCAGATCAGGAAATGGGGGAACAGCGCATCGGTGCGGATCCCTGCGTCGGTCATGTCGGCTGCCTCCCTCCGTATGGATCAGGAGGTCGATGTTCGCGAAGAGGACGGAAGGATCATCATCGATCCCGTCATAGCTCCCGTATATGATCTGGACACCCTGCTCGACGGGATGACGCCCGACACCTTCCACGACGCGGTCGACTTCGGAGCGCCGGTCGGCAACGAAGTCTGGTAATGGCTGCTTACGTGCCGGACATCGGCGATGTCGTCTGGCTGCAGTTCGATCCTCAGGCGGGCCACGAGCAGGCCGGGCATCGTCCCGCGCTCGTCATGTCGCCGGCGCGATACAATAGTGCGCGCGGCATGATGCTCTGCTGTCCGATGACGTCACGGATCAAGAATTATCGGTTCGAAGTGGTCGAAAGCCGGAACCCGCCGAGTGTGATTCTGGCGGATCAGATCAAGAGTGTCGACTGGCGCGCACGGGGAGCCACCAGGAAAGGCAAGATATCGTCGGCAGCGCTCGCCGATGTACAGGCCAAGATTCGTGCCTTGCTGAATTTGTAGTCGGTCAACTCCGGCGACGGCATATTGATTCATCTTCGCTCCCCCGTCGGCAACGAAATCTGTCCTTGCCGCTGACGCGCCAAGCTCGGCTGCGCCTCGCACTCACCCCTTGATCCCCTCCCTCGAAAGGGAGGGGAGAAGGATCAGCGCAGATCGGGCGGGGTCGCCTCGGCCTGCAGCCACGCCACCGCCTCGGCGATCGACAGGATCTTCTGGCCTTCCACGCCCAGACTGCGGATCGCGACGCTGCCCTGCTCGGCCTCGCGCTTGCCGACCACGAGCAGATGCGGAACCTTGGCGAGGCTGTGTTCGCGCACCTTGTAGTTGATCTTCTCGTTGCGCACGTCGGTCTCGGCGCGCAGCCCCGCCGCCGCCAGCTTCGCCGCGACCTCCGCGGCATAACCGTCAGCATCCGAGACGATCGTCGCGACCACCGCCTGAACCGGCGCCAGCCACAGCGGAAAACGTCCGGCATGATGTTCGATCAGGATGCCGATGAAGCGTTCGAACGTGCCGAGGATCGCGCGGTGGAGCATCACCGGGCGGTGCTTGGCGCCGTCCTCCCCGACATAGCTCGCGTCGAGCCGCTCGGGCAGGACATAATCGAGCTGCAAGGTGCCGCACTGCCAGGTGCGGCCGATCGCGTCGGTCAGATGGAATTCGAGCTTGGGCGAATAGAAGGCGCCCTCGCCCGGCAATTCCTCCCAGCCATATTCGGGCCCGTCGCGGCCGGCGAGCCGCACCGCGTCGCGCAGATCCTGTTCGGCCTGGTCCCACATCGCGTCGGTGCCGAAGCGCTTGTCGGGCCGAAGCGCGAGCTTGATCATGTAGCTCTCGAAGCCGAGGTCGCGATAGATGGCGTCGAGCAGGTCGCAGAAGCGCCGAGTCTCGTCGACGATCTGGTCCTCGCGGCAGAAGATGTGCGCGTCGTCCTGGGTGAACTGACGGACGCGCATGATGCCGTGAAGCGCGCCATGCGCTTCGTTGCGGTGGCAGCAGCCGAACTCGGCCAGCCGCATCGGCAGGTCGCGATAGGAGCGGATGCCCTGGCGGAACAATTGCACGTGCGCCGGGCAGTTCATCGGCTTGAGCGCCATCAGATCGGCATCGCCCGACAGGATCGGCGCATCGTCCTCGGTGCCCGGCACCTCGTCGGGCACGACGAACATGTTCTCGCGATATTTGCCCCAATGGCCCGAGGCTTCCCACAGCCGCGCGTCCATCAGCTGCGGCGTCTTGACCTCGAGATAGCCGCCCGCGTCGAGCTTGCGCCGCATATAGGCTTCCAGCTGGCGCCAGATCACCCAGCCCTTGGGATGCCAGAACACCGAGCCCTGCGCTTCCTGCTGGAGATGAAACAGGTCCATCTCGGCGGCGATCTTGCGATGGTCGCGCTTGCCCGCTTCTTCCAGCCGCGTCAGGTGCAGATCGAGCTGCTTCTTGTTGAGCCAGCCGGTGCCGTAGATCCGGCTGAGCATCGCGTTGTTCTGGTCGCCGCGCCAATAGGCGCCGGAGACGCGCATCAGCTTGAACGCCTGAGGATCGAGCTTGCCGGTCGAGGCGAGGTGCGGGCCGCGGCACATGTCGAGCCAGTCGCCACCCGACCAGTAGACCGTGATGTCTTCGTTCCCGGGCAGCTCGGCCGCCCATTCGGCCTTGAAGCGCTCGCCCTCGGCCTGCCAGCGTGCGATCAGATCCTCACGCGACCAGACTTCCCGCCGCAGCGGCTTGTCGGCGCGGATGATCGCCCGCATCCGCTCCTCGATCGCGGGCAGGTCCTCGTCGGTGAACGGCCGGTCCTTCGGCGCGAAGTCGTAGTAGAAGCCGTCGTCGGTCGACGGACCGAAGGTGATCTGCGTCCCCGGAAACAGCGACTGCACCGCTTCGGCCAGGATGTGCGCGAAATCGTGGCGCGCGAGTTCGAGCGCGTCGGCTTCGTCGCGGTTCGTGACCAGTGCGAGGTTGGTGTCGCCCTCGAACGGCCGGCCGATATCGCGCAATTCGCCGTCGATCCTCGCCGCGATCGCCGCCTTGGCGAGGCCCGGCCCGATCGCCGCCGCCACGTCCGCGGGGGTCGTCCCCGGCGCAACCTCGCGGACGGAGCCGTCGGGAAGCGTGATGCGGAACAATGCGGACATGGGATGGTGCAGCCTTCGAAGGGCGCGGGATTGCGCGCGCGGCTTATGCCCGCGGCGTGGGTGGCGGCGCAACCGGTTTGGGTTGCGGTATGTGCCAGGCGCTCGGACGGCCTCGTATTTGCTCGACAGGGCAACGGACTCCCGCGCAATTCCGCGATTTGGCGAACTGTCGGAACGACTCTGCGAAAGGACGGACGACGAAGCGCTTGCCCTAAGTGATATGTTATGTTGTAACAGGCGCACGGCGGGGGGCGGGTATGTGGCGCTGGGGCATATCGATTGGACTCACGCTTCTGGCCGCGGGCGTCTCCCTATTCGCCAATGCGGATCAACTGCCAATACCCGTCGCCGGACCGCGCGCCGGCGCGCTGGTCGGCTACTGGGCCTTCGTGGCGCTGCTGACGAGCCCTACCATCCTGCTCTACCGCGCGGCGATCTGGCTGGGGGAATGGCTGCTGCCGCGCCAGCGCGCCATCGGTGCTGCGTCGATGCTGGCGTTGACCGCGATCCTGCCGCCACTCGCCTATAATGCAGCGCTGGACCATGCGTCGGCAGCACAGACGATGTTCGCGGAGCCGCCGGCAGCGGGTTATCGCACGGTCCTCATCCAGACCGAGGGCGGCCATTCGGGGGCAGAGCACGGAATCACTGCATGCGGAGTGGAATGCAGCAAGCTGCTGTTCGGCGCCGGCGTCGACAGGGTGATCCTCTCCCATCGCAACGATGGGGTACGCGGCCTCCGGATCGAGCGACGGCCAACCTGCCCGCCGCTCAGCGCCGGGAACCGTGTCGATGATCGTGCTAGCCGCGCCGGCGTTGCGATAACGTCGGCGGGCGCAAGCCGATGGCTGGAGCCCGAGCTCGGCGAGCGCGTCCACGCCTTGGTGGCGTCGGGCTATTGCCCGGTCGTGCACTTCACGCTGCTCGAAGACGCCGATCTGATGATCGGCACCGAACTAAAGCAGTGGCCCGTCGCTGGGAGTTATGCATTCGTGGAGCAGCGCACTCCATCGGGCTGGAAGCGGCTCAGCCAGCGGCCCAACGTTCGCTGGATTCACAAATGGCTGGTGCCGTTCGCGATCCAATTTCGGGGCGACGATTCATGGGTCTCGACAGTCGATCGAAGCTGGTCGCGGCGGGGTCCCGACTATGACTGGGCTTGGGCGGGTATCCGCATGCCGATGCCGCCATGGATCGGATCGGACGCCGCCAGGGACGCGCTACGTGCCGGCGTCATGGCGCCCGTCGATCAACCGCGCGATGCGCGGCACCAGCTCGTCATGGATTATCTGAACCGGCTAGAGCAGCGTCCGGCCGACGATGTCGACATCGCGCTGCCGCCGCTGATCATCAGCGATCAACGGGTCGCGCCGGGTGATCTCAACGCGATCGACCGGTTCGCACCGCTGCTGGGAACAATGACTGTCGCTACCTTGCTGATCGAGCGGATCGAACGGACCGACCCGGCCAACAAGAGCGCGATCCTCGTCCTTGCCAACCTTGTCGCCCAACTGCCGCGAAAGGACCGGCCGATGCTGTTGCCGCTCGCCCGCAGGTTATTGCGCGACGAGCAGCGGCGCGCGAGCGCGCACGAGGTCTTCATGCTGTTCGAGCATGGCGACGCACGCGATGCCGACCTCATGCTGGCGCTGTTCCGCGACAACCTGCCGCGCGAATCCGTCGCACGCATGGTCCATCCGCTGCCGAAGGCGATCGTCGAAAGCGAAAGGCGGCGGGCGGACAATCTCAAGGTCGCGCTGACGGGGCTTTGCGCGCTGGCCGGCAGCGACGAACGCGTCAGGCCAGCGCTGATCGACGTGGCGCGAACCACGCCGCCTGAGCGCTGGAGGGGCCTGTGGGAGTTGCTCGGACAGACTGGTGTCGATGTCGCCGAACTCGCCGACCGCTTCGGGGCATCCGCGGAAGGACACAGGGTGGTCGGTCGGATCGCGAGTTCCGGTCGGAGCACCGATTGCACATAGGACCAATCAGTGAGTTCGCGGGGGGAAGGCGCAACCGTGTTGGATGGCGGCTGAATATCGGCTGTGACAAAGCCGCCTATCGAAGAAGTGGAAGACTCGGCGGAGGGCTATGACTAGGATTGGTCAATGTCTTTGCCAACATCCGTATCGGCGCATCCGTTCGACGTCGCCATATTCGAAGACCGACTCATCCTGCATGCCCGCGCGCCGATCACGGACGACGAGCGCAATGAGATCGAATCGCGTTGCGCAGGGCCGATTCCACCCGGTCTTGACCAACTCTGGCGCATCTCATTCGGCGGACAAATCGACTATGGCCTGAGCGTCGAATTCGACCAAGTCGTCCATGAATTCGGGTTTACGCAACTCTTCTATCCCGGCAGCGACCACTACCATGATCTATTTGGCTGGATGGACCACGAAGCCGAGGGTGGCGCGGCGGCCGCAGAAAGGGCGGGAAGCGATTGGCAAGGCAAGCTTGCCTACCTTCCGTTCGGCGGTTTCGAATATCTCGAACGGCTTTACGTTTGCGTCGAGACTGGCCCCGACTACGGCGCTGTGTTCGCTTACGCGCAGGGATTGCCTTCAGCCTGGATCCTGCATCTCAATGACAACGCCATAGCGCGCATCGCCGACAACGTGCCCGCACTCTTTCGCGCGTTGGATCTGCCTTCCAATCCGGCTGCGCAGGACGATGAATTCGGTCCTGGATCAGAGTTGATCGCGAAGATTGATGAAATCGGTGAAATTGACCCCTCGTTGGCTGCATCGCTGAATACCCTGGTCCAATCCGCCGTGATCGACTGGCAGTCTGCGATCGGCGACGGGACCTTGGCGTCGAAACCGCGCCATCGGCGGCTCGCTCTGCGCCATGCGAGCAGCGTGGGCGACATCGGCCTTCTGGATCGCCTCAGGGCCGCGGGCTGCGACCTCGATGAGCGCTTTCAGGGCGGCGGCGGAGCTTTGGATCACGCGTTGGCCGGTGGCAAGCTCGATGCCGCAGGCTGGCTGATAAGGCAAGGGTGCGACGTCAGAGACGCGATCCGCAATGGCGCCGCTCAAGCTCCTGCGTCGCTCATTGCCGATCTGCTCGCGCGTGGGTCGTTGCCGACGGCGGACGCTGCCGCCGCGGCTGCGCGCGCCGGACAGATGGAGAGTGCGCAATTGATCGCAGATGCTCTGGCCGAAGTGGACTTGATCGCAATCCGCGGGCTGATCGACGATCTGTCTCATTGGGCAGGTCGAGCCGAGGCTTCGGCCGAAAGGATCGATGCCGGATCGCTGATGTCAAACAGGGCTGCGCCGGAATATCGCAATGAGGGCGGTCGAATGCGGGCGCTTCGCAATCACTGCCAAAGCTTGCTTACGGATCGGCCGCGGCCCGACCCTAAATCGCTTTGGGAGCGCCTTTTTAGTCGAGATTGAAGCCATGCGGACATGCTTGAGACTGCCGCCCGGCGAACGCCGCTCAGAAACTCTGCGTCGACGGCGTCTTGCGCTTGATCGAGACCGTGCCGCCCTTCACCTCGAACTCGTAGGTGAACATGTCGATGCGCTCTTCCTGCGGCAGCGACACGGTGTAGGAGGTCGACGAATCGGCCTTGATCTGTGAAATGCCGCCACCGCCGACGCCGTCATAGTGGGCGTCGAGATCCTCGGTGATCAGCTCGACCATGCAGATCGCACGGTGGAGATTGTCGTCCTTGCATTGCTTCGAGGCTGACATCGCTTTGTCCTTCTGTTGGGCGGGTTCGCTGGCGCCGGATGGCTCGTGCCGGTTGGCGGCGACGGCATCGGTTCCCGAGCAGGCCGCCAGCACGATGAAGACCGGCGCCAGCGCCACGCAGGGCGCCATCGCAACATGTCGCAGCCATGAGATCCGGGCCATGTCTCACCTTCCGGGAAGCAGGGACGTCAGCATTTTGCCGGCCTCGAACTCGGCGGTCGTCCGCGGATAATGACGCTTCATCACCGCCGTTGCCGCTATGATCTTGGCCGCCGGAGCGGTGTACACCGATGATGGCGATTCCGCCTTCACGAATTCCGCCAGCGCCGTCAGCCAGGGCGCGCCATGCTTGGGGTCCAGCCGCATGCCCTGCCCCATCACCGAATTCTTGTCGGTATCGGTCACGCCATAGCAGGCGCCGGCATTGGTATCGCCCGACGCCGGGCAATGCGCCTTGCCTTCGTCGACATGGCCCATGCCGAGCAGATGGCCGACTTCATGGACATGCGCGCGCTGCATGATCGCGCGTCCCTTGCTGTCGGTGCCCTTCTTGACCGCCGACGTGTCCTTGCTGTCGTACAGCGTCGAATGCGAGCCGAACCAGTTTTCGGACGGGTCGAGCCGGACGACGTCGATCACATGGTGGTGGATTCCCGCGCTCGCGTCCGAGCCGACCAGTGCGAACCGGCAATAGACGTTGGGTATGAAGATGTTGCTGCCGGCCTTGAACGCAAACGCGCCGGCACCGTTGATCAGCCAGAATTTCTGGTCCCAGAACGCCTGCGCCGACCGGCAGAAGCCGGTTTTCCACGCCGCCCAGTCCGCGACCGTCCATTTGATGATCTTGCGCGGCGTGCCGCTGGGCGAGCCATAATCATTATGGGTGCCCTTGGCGGCGCCGCCGGCGGGATTGACCTGGCGGAAACCCATCTTCAGCGTCAGCGTCAGATCGGCATTGGTGTGGGCGTTGCAGACGTCGGTATCGAGGAGCGCGTCGAACTTGGTGAGTTTCAGGGTCTTCTTCATGGATCACCCGGATCGAGATCAGTGGGTCCGTCGGGGGCCTTTCCAGCCAGGCAAGGCATCGCGACTTCGATGAAGTCCGGAATAGGCCGATTCGGATGCGCCGGCTGTGCCGGATGTCATAGGCATGACCGTGTCGCCGCTCGCCCGCGCCAATTCGTCGCCGGGGCAGAGCAGCCGCGCGGGGCGCTCACGCCGGCAATACTCAGGTTCGCCTTGTGCAAGACGCTGGACGATAGCGACGAGGCCACCGTCGCCGCCGGCGAACCCGAACGCGCGGTGCTGGTCGTCCGCGAATCCAATCGCCTGCCCGACCAGGGCTGGTGGTCCGGCGCCCGCATCGCGTTCGAGCGTGACGGCGCCGACTGGACCGGCGCGCAGGCCCGCGTCCTCGTCCGCCGCCTCCAGACCGAAGCCTTCGCCCACTGGCAGAGCCGAGGCCACCACCACCCTACATCTTGAAAACATTCTCGCGATGCCAGCGCAGGAAGTGCGGATGCGGCCGATCGCCCACCCGATCCGGCACGATCGCCCGCCCGCTGCCATTGATGATCCCGCCGATACTCGCAGGATCGTTCGCCTGCCGCGACACGAGGATCGCCATATCGTCTGCCAGGCTGATCAGCCCGCGAGCTATTTCATCCCATCGCGGCAAATTTAAACAGGGATTGACGGTTTCGTTGTCGATCTGCCGCCCGGCGGCTCACGACCAATTCTGAACGTTGCGTGCTGTCCGCGCGCGCCTTGATCCACGGGGTGGGCGGGGTCTAGGTGTTCAGCCCTTCGTGCGAACGCTCCATGGCGCGCTTGTAGGCGTCGCGGCCCGTGGTGCGGGCGAGGTAGGCTTGTTCGCGGTCGCCGAGGGTGATGCCGCAGTTCCGTTGGCCCAGGTTCAGGGCGTAAGTCACCGAGATGTCGGCGGCAGTGAAAGCCTCGCCCGCGAGGTAAAGCGAGCTGGCAAGCCGTTGGCTGACCAGCTTCAGCCGCTTCTGGAACGACTGCAGACACCAGGTCGCGCCCCAGTTCTCCCGCTCGGCCTCGGGCGCGATAAAGCGGCTGACGACGACGGGCATCATCAGGGTCGCGAGGCCCGCTTCGCCCAAATGCAGAAACTGCTGGTAGGCGGCGAAGTGCGGATCGTGCGGCGCGGGCGCCAGCGGCGTCGGCCCGTAGCGGGCCATCAGATACTCCATGATCGCGATCGACTCGACCATGACGACGTCCCCGTCTTGGATCGCCGGGATGTAGTCGGCGGGGTTGACCGCCAGGAACTCGGGGTCCTGCTCGGCGGCCAGCATGTCCACCTGCCGCACGCGGTAGGGAAGGCCCATCTCGTCCAGCACCCAGGCAACCCGGATCGATCGCGAGGTCTGTCCACCCCATACGGTAATCATGCGCCGGCCCTTTCCGTTTGTGACTGAGGATCGACCGTAGCGAACCTTATATGACCCGGGCACTCCAAGCACATGCGAAGCTTAGCGTCGGCGATGTCCGTTTTCTACCAGCCTTTCGCGTACGATCGGCGCGACGTGGCTTCACCCGCAATAACCGCTCTCGGCTGAAGCCTCCGTTCGGGACAGTGGCATGAATGGCCTCATTGCCCCAATCCCCCGTCATTCCGTCGGATATAACGATGCGGACGAAGGTGCGGCGTGCTCCAGGACCTTTGTGCGCGCGGCATTCCGGCCGGCAACCGCACATCGGTTGGGGCACAGTCAACCGATCGTGGCTTGGCGGATGATCCCGAAGCGGCCGGTACCCGATCGCCTCGCGGCTTATTCTGGAATCACCTGCGCCAGCGCCGCCCCGGCCATCCGCGCCGTAGCCAGCAACTGCTCCAGACCATGCCCGCCCCGCGCCTTGGCCGACAGCCCCGACATGACCGTGCTGACAAAGTCCGCGACCCGTCCGGCCTCCTCCGGATGGCGCTCGGCGATATAGTCCCGGATCGCCCCCTCCGCCGCGACGTTGAACGCCCGCGCCGCCGCGCGCGCCTCCTGGTCGTTGCAGCGGGTCCCCTCCAGCACCAGGCAGCCGGTCGCGGCGGGATCGGCGGCATAGCGCCGCGCCGCCTCCTCCAGCATCTCCGCGAGCGCCTCGGCCACCGGCCGATCCGGCCGCAGGATTTCGCCAAGCGGGATCGCCCCCGTATCGGCCCAGCGGTCGAGGATGCGCGCGTAAAGCCCGGCCTTGCTGCCGAAAGCGGCGTAGAAGCTCGGCGGGTTGATGCCGAGCGCGTCGGTCACGTCCGCAACGCTGACCGCGTCATAGCCACGCGCATGGAACAATTGCTGGGCCGTGGCGACCGCCTCTTCGGGATCGAAGCCGCGGGGACGGCCCCGCGCGCGCGGTTCTTTTTGTTGTGTAGTCATGGTTACAAAAATCCTTGACCCGGCTGGCTTTCGAATTATGTAGCGAGTCTTACATTAATTCTCAAGGAGGGCCTCATGGCCACATTTCAAGGAAAGTCCGTCCTGGTGCTGGGCGGCAGCCGCGGGATTGGCGCGGCGATCGTCCGGCGTTTCGCGAACGATGGGGCGGCGGTGACCTTCACTTTTGCCGGCTCGCCCGAAGCGGCGGAGCAACTGGCGACCGAGACCGGAAGCACCGCAGTCTTGACCGACAGTGCCGATCGCGACGCGGTGATCGCGCGCGTGCGCGCCAGCGGGCCGCTCGACATACTCGTGGTCAATGCCGGCTTCGCGCTGTTCGGCAACGCGCTGGAGCAGGATCCGGACGCGGTCGACCGATTGTTCCGGGTCAACGTCCATGCGCCCTATCACGCCTCGGTCGAAGCCGCGCGGCAGATGCCGGAGGGCGGGCGGATCATCGTGATCGGCTCGGTCAACGGAGACCGCATGCCCGTCCCCGGCATGGCCTCCTACGCGCTGAGCAAATCCGCCCTGCAGGGCATGGCGCGCGGACTGGCGCGCGATTTCGGGCCGCGCGGTATCACCATCAACATCGTCCAGCCCGGCCCGATCGATACGGAGGCCAATCCGGAAGACGGCCCGATGCGGGATCTGATGCACGGCTTCATGGCGATCAAGCGCCACGGCCGGCCCGAGGAGGTCGCGGCGATGGTCGCCTGGCTGGCGGGGCCGGAGGCGGGCTTCGTCACCGGGGCGATGCACACGATCGACGGCGGGTTCGGCGCCTGATTCGAGGGGGGCGAGCGGCTGGATCGGATCAGCCCGATGGTGGTTTCGGGGCGCAATGCCGGCGCCCCGAACCCGTTCGCGTGACTCACCCGCAAAAAGGCGGTTGCCTTGCGACACACCCGCCAAGTCCGGAGAAGATGCCCCAACCCGCGGCACAATCATCCGACGATCTTGCGCCAAACGGCGGCAAAACCCGCCCACCTGTTATGCACGGATTTCGACCTGTTATGACATCGAAATCGACCTGTTATGCATAAACGCATCCCCTGATATGCACGATAACAGGTGACAGTCGATTTTGCCCGACAACGCATTGAAATCATTGGCTCCCGAGTGAGCCGCGCTGTCCCGAAACCCCGAAATTCCCCTGATAAACGCGCAAAATCGTGAAAAATGACGTTTAACAGGTACGATCCAGCCGTCACCGCCCCGTCAGGCGCCATGGCCGGGACCTGTCTGAAAGCCGTCACCCCCAACCCGACAGGCGCTTTCACAGCGCCAGATCGCGCCCCACTCGCCACGGCGACACCGCCGCAATTCAGCCCCCAGCCCGTCCCTCATCCAGCAACCGCAGAAACCCCGCCGCCGCCTCGAAATCCCGCCGCCGCGCCGCGCGCGCCGATGCCGCCTGCGCGTCGTCGCCCCACATCTCCGCCTGCCACAGCTCGTCGACGTGCGTCGCCGCCCAGACGGTGTCGACATCGGCCGCACCCTCGTCCAGCGCCAGCGCGGCGATCAGCGATCCGCCGATCGTCGTCAGCGGCGCGAGCGCGGCGAGGCGGAACGGGTCGCGCGCCGTCACCGCCTCGCGCAGCCGCGTCACCGTCGCCGCGGGCTGGGCGCGGTGCATGATGCCGGTGGTGACGACGAAGGCGATGTCATAGCGCTCGCGCGCCCAGTCGAGCAGCGGATCCCAGACCGCCGCCTGCCGGGCGACCAGCGAGTCCGGCGCCTCGGCGCGGTAACAGAGCAGGTCGGTTTCGCCATAGCCGGCGATGTCGGCGATGAACGGCGCCGGATCGCGCGTCACGCGCTCGACCGCAGCATTGGCGAGGCCGGTCAGCGGCATCGCGCGCGGGTCGATCTCGTCCGTCACGTTGCGCCATTCGTCGGCGATCGCCTCGGCCAGCGCGAGGTTGGGGACGATCAGCGGCAGGCGGCCCGGCGTCCGCACCGGGCGGCCGTCGAGCCGCAGGCCATGGCCGTCCGATTCGTCGGGCGCCACGCTCACCGCTTTCCAGAACCGCTTCACGCGCCCGGCGGCGTCCGCCAGCGCCGGACCAGGATCGCCGGCAGCACCACCACTTCGAACGCGCCCAGCGCCATCATCAGGCCGCCGACGATCTCGGCCGGCTCGATCAGACGCTTGCCGATCACCGCGGCGCCGAACAGCGCGATCATCACGCCGCCGAAGCGGATCAGGTTGAGCAGCATGAAGCGCGACCGCGCCTGCGCTTGCGGGTCGGGATTTGGGACGGGCGCGGTCATCGGGCCTCCAGCAGCCGGGCGAGATCGGACGGATGCTCGGCGACGGCGTGCGCGCCCAGCGCGAGCAGTTCCTCGGGCGCATGATAGCCCCACGCCACGCCGATCGCATGCGCGTCCGCCGCCAGCGCCATCAAGATGTCATAGCTGGTGTCGCCGATCATCGCGGTGGTGGCGGGGCCGGCGCCGGCATCGGCCATCGCCTTCGCGATCATCGACGGATGCGGTTTCGACGGGTGGCGGTCGGCGGTCTGCAACGAGATGAAATGATCGGTCAGCTTGTGCCGCTGCAGGCAATGGCCCAGGCCGCGGTCGGACTTGCCGGTGGCGACCGCGAGCAGCCAGCCGCGCTCGCGCAGCCCGTCGAGCGCCTCGGCCATGCCCTCGAACAACGGCTCCTCGATCAGCCCGCCGCCGCGCATCCGCTGGAACGCGGTCTTGTAATCCTCGGCCAAGCCGCGGTGGAGCTCATGCCCGGCATCGGGCAGCAGCATCCGCACCGCCTCGACCAGGCTCAGCCCGACCACCCGGCGCGTCGCGTGGCGCGGCGGCAGCGGCAGGCCGGCGCGTGCGAACGCATCCTCCATCGCCAGGCAGATGTTCGCCTGGCTGTCGACGAGCGTGCCGTCGCAGTCGAAGATCGCCAGCCGGTTCAAAAGCCCCTCCCCTTCAGGGGAGGGGTTGGGGTGGGGGACTCATGAGTCGGCGCGAAGCGTCCCACGACTTCCCCACCCCCGGCCCCTCCCCTGAAGGGGAGGGGAGAAGTTCGGCGCGCCGTCATTGCCCCCCCCGCGATCGCCGTTCGCCCCGCCGCTCCTTGCGCACCGACTTGGCATGCGCCTTGGCCTTCAGCTTGGCATTGGTCCTGGCCTGCGCCGGCGGAGTCAGCGATGCGGGGTCGCCCAGCGGCAGATCGGCCAGATTGGCATCGAAGCCCAGGCTGTCGAGCGTCTCGGCGAAATGCTTCGGTGGTTCGGCGAGCAGGTCGATGCGGCCGCCGTCGGGATGATCGACGCGGATGCGGCGCGCGTGGAGGTGCATCTTGCGGCTGATCGTGCCGGTCAGGAACGCGTCCTGCCCGCCATATTTGCCGTCGCCGATGATCGGGTGGCCGATCGCCGCCATATGCACGCGCAGCTGGTGGGTGCGCCCGGTATAAGGCTGCAGCTCGACGAAGCAGGCGCGGTTGCCGGCATGTTCGATCACGCGATAGCGGGTGCGCGCCACCGCGCCCTCCTTGTCGTCGACATGCATCTTCTCGCCGCCGCTGCCGGGCTGCTTGGCGATCGGCAGCTCGATCGTGCCGTCCTCGATCGAGGGCACGCCGGCGACGATCGCCCAATAGACCTTGCGCGCGGTGCGGCTGGAAAAGGCCTTGGCGAAATGCGCGGCGGCGCGCGCCGTCCGCGCCACCAGCAGCGCGCCCGACGTGTCCTTGTCGAGGCGGTGGACCAGTTTGGGCCGCGTCTCGAGATCGAAGCACAAGGCGTCGAGCAGCCCGTCGACATGCTCGATCGTCTTGGTGCCGCCCTGCGTGGCGAGGCCCGGCGGCTTGTTGAGCACCAGCGCCTGCGCGTCGCGGTGGATCACCATGTTCTGCGCGTAGGCGATCTGCTCGTCGGTCAGCGGCGCGCGTTCGCGCTTCGGCCGGGCGGTCGGCGTGCTCGGTTCGATCGGCGGCACCCGGATCGACTGGCCCGCCTCCAGCCGGTCGCCTTCCTTGGTGCGCTTGCCGTCGACGCGCAGCTGGCCGGTGCGCGCCCAGCGCGAGACCGTGCCGAAGGTCACGTCGGGCAGATGCCGCTTGAACCAGCGGTCGACCCGGATGCCGTCGTCGTCGGGTTCGACGGTGAACTGGCGGACGTCGGTGGTGGCGGTCATGGCATCATCCTGACGGCCGCAAGGCCAATGAACAGCGCCGTCACCGCACCGGTCACCGACAGCAGCGCATAGAAGGCCGCAATGCCCGCCTGCCCGCGCTCGATCATCGTGACGGTTTCCAGCGTGAAGGCGGAGAAAGTGGTGAAGCCGCCGAGCAGGCCGACGCCCAGCAGCAGTCGCCATGGCTCGCCCACCGCGGTGGCGCGGGCGAGCGCGCCGGCCAGCACGCCCATCAGCAGGCCGCCGATCAGATTGGCCGCCAGCGTGCCCCACGGATAGCCCGGCCCGAACCAGGCGAGTGTCAGCCGGCCCAGATGGTAGCGCGCGGCGGAGCCGATCGCGCCGCCGAACATGACGAGAAAAGTTGGTTGCATGACAGGCGCCTTAGAGCATGTCGGCGCGGAAATGAACGGTCCGTCTTAAACCGCCATCGCCGTTCCCGCGGCTACCCTTCCCCCTTGATGGGGGAAGGATACGGAGACTTGGCGGCTTTGCCGCCTAGTCGCAGTTGGATGGGGGTGATGTTTGGCATCGAGCACTACGCCGAACGTCACCCCCATCCAGCTCCGACTAGGGCCCGCGAAGGCGCGGACCCAAGTCTGCGCAACCTTCCCCCATCAAGGGGGAAGGGATAGCGCAGTGCCAACCCCCATCGCCCCAAGCGATAGATTGCGCCCCACCCCGATTGCCCGCTACGCACTTGCGCCTGCCCGCCTTCGCGCTGCAGTGCACAACGGAGACCGGAAATGGCAGCCCGCCGCTTCCTCTATATATTCGCGGGGTTGATCGTGCTCGCCATTGCAGGTGCCTTTGCCTACCGGCTGTTCGCGCCGCAGCTCTACCGCATCGCCTTCGTGCCGGGCGGGCCGTTCGTCGAACAGGCGGCCGTGGGCGACGGCGCCTATGCCGATCCGGCGATGTGGTTCGCGCGCCCGGGATTGGGCATGGCCGATCAGGCGCAATGGCTGCCCAAAGGCGTGGCGCGGGTGCAGGGCGACAAGGTGGCGACCTTCTTCGTCCACCCCACCTCCTATCTCGCCAAAGACCATTGGAATGCGCCGCTCGACGATGCCGAGTCGCAGGAGCGCGCGAAGCTGTTCGTGCGCAGCCAGGCGAGCGCGTTCAACCATCTCGGTCCGGTGTGGGCGCCGCGTTATCGCCAGGCCGCGTTCGGCGCGTTCCTGACCGACGAGGCATTGAGCAAGCGCGCGATCGACGCGGCCTATGCCGACGTCGCCGCGGCGTTCGACCAGTTCCTCGCCGCGATCCCGCCCGATCAGCCGATCATCCTCGCCGGCCACAGCCAGGGATCCTATCATCTGCTGCGGCTGATCGCCGAGAAAGTGGCGCGCAAGCCGGTCGCGGCGCGGATCGTCGCGGCCTATGTCGTCGGCTGGCCGGTCTCGCTGACGCGCGACCTGCCCGCGCTCGGCCTGCCGGCGTGCGAACGCGCCTTCCAGGCCAATTGCATCCTCTCGTGGCAGACCTTCGCCGAACCGGCCGGGCCGGAGATGATCCTCGACATCTACAACCGCAGCACCGGGCTCGACGGCCAGTCGCGCAAGGGCACGAAGATGCTGTGCGTCAATCCGCTGACCGGCGCCGCCGGCGGTGCAGCGCCCGCCGCCGCCAATGCCGGCGCGCTGATCCCCAACGCCGCGCTGACCGACGCAGTGGTCGAACCCGGCACGATCGGCGCGCGCTGCGATGCCAGCGGCTATCTGATGATCGGCGCGGCGCCGGCGAATCTCGAAAGTCCCTATGTGCTGCCGGGCAACAACTATCACGTGTTCGATTACAGCCTGTTCTGGTCGAACATCCGCGCCGACGCCGCGCGGCGGACCGAGGCCTATGCAGCGGCCTATCCGCCACGCGACCGCGAACGACTGCTCCGGCGCCTGATGGGTCAATGATCGCCGTCGACGCCGCCGCGATGCGCGCCGCCTTGCCCACCGGCGGCCGGCTGATGGGGCTCGATGTCGGCACCAAGACGATCGGCGTCGCGCTGTGCGACGCCAACTGGACGATCGCGAGCCCGGCGAAGCTGATCGTGCGCCGCAAATTCTCGGCCGATCTCGCCGATCTCATGGCGTTTGCGAAGGCGCAGGCGGTGGTCGGAATCGTCGTCGGCCTGCCGCTCAACCTCGACGGCAGCGATTCGCCGCGCACCCAGTCGACCCGCGCCTTCGCCCGCAACCTCGCTCCGCTCGACCTGCCGGTCCTGCTGTGGGACGAACGCTGGTCGACCCAGGCGGTGACGCGGACGCTGATCGAAGCCGACGCCAGCCGCGCCCGCCGCGCCGACCTCGTCGACAAGCTCGCCGCGGGCTACATCCTCCAGGGCGCCATCGACGCGCTCGCCTCGGGGGGCCACTAACCCCTCTCCCGCAAGCCGGAGAGGGCAGGAGCGAACCGCCCGCCCGGATATCGGCTTGGCGGCTGCGAACGGCTCGGCTAAGACCGCGCGATGCGCATCTCCCCGTTCAAGCCCATCGCCGCCGCTGTCGTGATATCGCTCGTCCTGCCGCTGGCCGGCTGCGCGCGCAACAAGGGCAAGACCGACACCAGCTACGTCGCGCGCGACGTCGACACGCTCTACAACGCAGCGAAGACGCGGCTCGACAAGGGGCAATACAAGCTCGCCGCGGCCCTGTTCGACGAGGTCGAGCGCCAGCACCCCTATTCGCCCTGGGCGCGCCGCGCGCAGCTGATGAGCGCGTTCAGCTATTATCTCGCCCGCCAATATAATGAATCGACCGCCTCGGCGCAGCGCTTCCTGTCGATCCATCCGGGCAACAAGGATGCGCCCTACGCGCTCTATCTGATCGCGCTCGACTATTACGAGCAGATCCAGGACGTGACGCGCGACCAGAAGATCACGCAGCAGGCGCTGGCCGCGCTGGGCGAACTGATCCGCCGCTATCCGAACTCGCGCTACGCCGCCGATGCGCGGCTGAAGGTCGACCTCGTCCGCGATCACCTCGCCGGCAAGGAGATGGAGATCGGCCGCTTCTACCAGCGCCGGTCGCAATGGCTGGCCGCGTCGGTCCGCTTCCGCACCGTGATCGACGAATATGACACCACCACCCACGCGCCCGAAGCGCTGATGCGGCTGACCGAATCCTATCTCGCGCTCGGCGTGCCCGAGGAAGCGAAGAAGTCCGCCGCCGTGCTCGGCGCCAATTACCCCGGCAGCAAATGGTATCAGCGCGCCTATGAGCTGATCCAGAAGCACCCGTCCTGAAAAACCTGCCCGTGGCGAAGCCATGGGGTGATTTGGCGCGGCAAGCGCTGACAGCGGCGATCGGCTCGTCTAGACGGCGGACATGCTGACCGCTCTCGCCATTCGCGACGTCGTGCTGATCGAGGCGCTCGACCTCGAATTCGGTGCCGGACTGACCGTGCTCACCGGCGAGACCGGCGCCGGCAAATCGATCCTGCTCGACGCGCTCGGCCTCGCGCTCGGCGGGCGCTCGGCGGCCGGGCTGGTCCGGCAGGGTGCGACGCAGGCGGTGGTGACCGCGAGCTTCGACGCCCCGGCAGCCGACGATCCGCTCGGCGGCCTGCTCGCCGAAAATGGTCTCGACGGCGAACCGGGCGAACCGCTGATCGTCCGCCGCATCGTCAAGGCCGATGGCGGCAGCCGCGCCTTCGTCAACGATCAGCCCGCCTCCGCCGGACTGCTGCGCGAAATCGGCGCGCGACTGGTGGAGATCCACGGCCAGCATGACGATCGCGGCCTGCTCAATCCGCGCGGCCACCGCGCCCTGCTCGATGCGTTCGCGCGCAGCGATGCCGGCGGGGTCGAAGCCGCCTGGAAGGCGTGGCGGCTCGCGGCCGATGCGCTGGACAATGCCCGCGCCGACGTCGCCAATGCCGAGGCCGATCGCGACTGGCTGATCCATGCGATCGACGAGATCTCGCGCTTCGCGCCCGAGGACGGCGAGGAAGCGACGCTCGCCGCCGAGCGCGCCGACATGCAGAAGGGCGCGCGGCTGTCCGACGACATGGTCGCGGTGATGTCGGCCTTCACCGGGTCCGACGGCGGCCTCGCGAGCCTGCGGCAGGCGGCGCGGCGGCTCGACCGGATCGCGCCCGAACATCCGCTGCTGGCCGACGCGCTCGCGGCGCTCGACCGCGCCGTGATCGAGGGATCGGAGGCCGAGGAGAAGCTCGACAAGGCGGCCGAGGCGTTGCGCCACGATCCCGAGCGGCTGGAAGCGGTCGAAACCCGGCTGTTCGACCTGCGCGCGCTGGCCCGCAAGCATAGAGTAGCACCCGACGGACTGTCCGGACTGCTGCGCGAACTGAAGGCGCGTCACGATCGGATCGAAGCGGGCAGCGAGGGCCTGGCCGCGCTCGAAGTCCAGGCCGCGGCGAAGCGCCGGGCCTATGACGAGGTGGCCGATGCGCTCGCCGTCGCGCGACGCGCCGCGGCGAAACGGCTCGATGCCGCGGTCGCTGACGAACTCAAGCCGATCAAGCTCGACGCCGCCCGCTTCCACACCGTCGCCGAGACCTTGCCCGAAAGCCAGTGGGGACCCGCGGGCAAGGATCGCGTCGAGTTCGAGATCTCGACCAACCCCGGCGCGCCGTTCGGGCCGCTGGCGAAGATCGCATCGGGCGGCGAACTCAGTCGCTTCATTCTCGCTTTGAAGGTCGCGCTCGCCGAGGAAGGCGGCGCGGCGACGATGATCTTCGACGAGATCGATCGCGGCGTGGGCGGCGCGGTCGCCTCGGCGATCGGCGAACGGCTGGCGCGGCTGGCGGGCAAAGCGCAATTGCTCGTCGTCACCCACAGCCCTCAGGTCGCCGCGCGCGGCCAGGGCCATCTGCTGATCGCCAAGCGCCACGACGGCCTCGTCACCCGCACCGGCGTCGCCGCGCTCAGCGAAGCCGGGCGCCGCGAAGAGATCGCCCGCATGCTGTCGGGCGCCGAAGTGACCGAGGAAGCACGCGCCCAGGCGGGACGGCTGCTGCACGCCGCTTGATTCTTAGCCCTCTCCCGCAAGCGGGCGAGGGCAAGAAATCAGTGAACGAACCGCGCCACCACGTCGCGATAGGAGCGGCTGACCTTCACCTGCGCGCCCGAATCGAGCACCAGGAAACATTCGCCATTGGTGTGCGGCTTGACCTGCTTGACGAGATCGAGATTGACGATCGTCGAGCGGTGGACGCGCTGGAAGCGGCGTGGATCGAGGCGCTTCTCCAGATCCTTCATCGTCTCGCGCAGGATCAGCGTGTTGTCGCCGGTGTAGATGCACATATAATCGCCGGCGGCGTCGATCCGCTCGATCGTGTCGACGTCGACGCGGAAGATCTGGCCGCGATCCTTGATGTTGATCAGTTTCTCGAAGCGATTCGAGGCCGGCGCGTCGTCGCCGGAATCCTCATAGCTCTCGGCAGCCTCGGGGGCGACCTCGGCCAGCACTTCCTTCAGCCGCGAGACCTCTTCGACGCCGCGCTTCTCGGCCAGCCGCTGGCGGACGCGATCGAGCGTGTCGGCGAGGCGCTGCTCCTCGACCGGCTTCATCAGATAATCCATCGCCTGCGCCTCGAACGCGCGGATCGCATGGTCCTGGTAGGCGGTGACGAACACGAACAAGGGCGGCTCGACCTCGAGCAGACCCTGAACGACCGAGAAACCGTCGAAGCCCGGCATCTGGATGTCGAGGAAGACGAGATCGGGCTTGTGCGTCTTGATCGATCGGATCGCCTCGCGGCCGTTTGTGCAGGTATCGACGATCTCGACATCGTCATGGGTCTCCAGGCGGAGCTGCATACCCTTGATCGCGAGGGATTCGTCGTCGACCAGGATGGTGCGGATTGTCATGCGGCCTCTCTCGGCTGTTGTTCGATCTGGTACGGTATCTCGATCACAACCCCGAATCCCCCCGCCGGGTTCGATCTTGTTTCGAAACGATGGTCCGTTCCGTAAGCTTGAGCAAGCCTGTCGCGAATATTGGCTAGGCCCACGCCCGTCGAGTAACTGGGCCGCTGCACCGCATCGTTCAAGCCCGGGCCAGTGTCCGACACGGTGATCTGCACCCGATCCCCGGCCAGCCGCGCCTCGATCGTGATATCTGCCCCGTCTTCCTGCGGCGTCACCGCATATTTGATCGCATTTTCGACCAGAGGCTGGAGCAGCAGCGAGGGCAGCCGCGCGGCGATCACGCGCGGATCGATCGCGAAATCGGTGCGCAGCCGTTCCTCGAAGCGCATCTTCTCGATGTCGAGATAGAGTTTCAGCGTTTCCATCTCCTGTGCGATCGTCACCTGCGCGGTCGGCTCGTTGACCAAAGTGTAGCGCAGGAACGACGACAGCCGGCTCAGCATCGCGTTCGCGCGCTCGGTCTGCTTCAGCAGCACCAGCGTCGAGATCGAGTTCAAGGTGTTGAACAGGAAATGCGGGTTGAGCTGGTAGCGCAGCATCGCGAGCTGCGCGGTCGAGGCCTGATTCTCCAGCTTGAGCAGCTGGTCGGCCTGTTCCTCGACGATCAGGTAGAAATTGATGCCGTAATAGAGCGCCGACCAGCCCGACAGCAGCAGGAAATCGAGGAACACCACCGCGAACAGCAGCCGCAGCTCGAAATCCTCGCCCGGCCGCTGGACTGTGTTGTACACCCAGGCGTCGATCGTCGTGTAAACCAGGGTGCCGACCAGCACCGTCAGGATCGAGCCCGTCCAGGTGATCATCGGCTTGCGCTTGAGCAGCGTGCGAAATGCCGCCGCCATCACCAGAGTCAGCGAATAGCCGGTGGCGGTGGAGATCACGAGCGGGACGATGAACGACAGCGGGAAGCCGTTCGAGAAGCCCGAAATCACGCGCAACAGCAGATAGCCGGTCCAGCCCAGCGTCTGGAGGTTCCAGAAGGCGCGGTTCTTGTCGCCGAAAAAGGGCTGCGGGCTGAGGCCGATGACTGCCATCGGCCGCGTGTAACCGATCAGGGCCGGACGGTGAAGCTTTGGCGTGACCGCCCGATCAAACCCGCATCGGCATCAGCACATAGAGCGCCGGCGACTTGTCGTTCTCGCGGATCAGCGTCGGCGCGACCGCGTCGGCCAGATGGACCTCGACCAGATCGCCGTCGATCTGCGCGAGGATGTCCATCAGATAGCGCGCGTTGAAGCCGATCTCGAAACCCTGCGCGCTATATTCGCCGGGCACTTCCTCGGCCGCGGTGCCGTTCTCCGGGCTGGTCACCGACAAGGTGATGCGGTCGCGGTCGAGCGCCATCTTGACCGCGCGGGTCTTCTCGCTGGCGATCGTCGCGACGCGGTCGACACCCTGCATGAAGCTCTTCGGATCGATCCTCAGCATCTTGTCGTTGCCGGTCGGGATCACGCGCGAATAATCGGGGAAGGTGCCGTCGATCAGCTTCGACGTCAGGATCGCGCTGCCGAGACCGAAGCGGATCTTGGTCGACGAGAGCGACACCGCGACGCTGCCGTCGACCTCGTCGAGCAGCTTGCGCAGCTCGCCGATGCACTTCCGCGGGATGATCACGTCGGGCATGCCCTCGGCGCCCGCGGGCCGCGGCACGGTCACGCGCGCCAGGCGGTGGCCGTCGGTCGCCGCCGCCTTCAGCACGGGCGTCGTCTCGTCCGATGCGTGGAGGAAGATGCCGTTGAGATAATAGCGCGTCTCCTCGGTGGAGATCGCGAAGCGGGTCTTGTCGATGATCTGCTTGAGCGTTTCGGCGGGCAGCTCGAACATGGTCGGCAGCTCGCCTTCGGCGATCATCGGAAAATCGTCGCGCGGCAGGGTGGGCAGATTGAACTTGGAACGGCTCGCCTCGATGCGCAGCTTGCCGTCGGTCGCCTCGAGCAGCACCTCGCTGCCCTCGGGCAGCTTGCGCGCAATATCGAACAACGTGTGCGCGGAGACGGTGGTCGCGCCCGGTGAATCGACCGCGGCCTGGACCTCCTCGACGATCTGCAGGTCGAGGTCGGTCGCCATCAGCCGCAGCCCGCCGCCGACCGTCGCCTCGATCAGCACGTTCGAGAGGATCGGGATGGTATTGCGCCGCTCGACCACGCTCTGCACATGGCTGAGGCTCTTGAGCAGAGTCGCGCGTTCAATCGTCGCCTTCATCCAAATCCCCCGGAGCCCGCGGCGCGGGCAAGTCTGATCAGGCAGGGCGCCCGTCCGGCAGCCATGCCAGCCTTCCTCATTAACAAGAAAAAGGGCCGGAGCAAGCGCCCCGGCCCTCTTGTTCGGTCAGATCATGCGCGGAGCCGGCCCGCGCATCCGATCAGAAGCGCACGCCGAAGCCGGCCAGCGCCTGGTGCTTCTCCACACCCGCTTCATAGTTCGAGTAACGATACTCGCCCTTCACATAGGTATTGGAGCCGATCTTGTACTCGACGCCGCCGCCGACGCGGACGCCGTCGAGATTCTTGCCGTCGCCAAAGTCGTTGGCGCCGTTGCCGCCATCGTCATAATCGAAGCCGTAACGGCCATTGGTGTAGCCGGCCTTGGCATAGAGCAGCGCCCGCGAGCCGACCACGGTGCCGACGCGCGCGCCGACATAGAGATCGCGCTTGGCACCGACGCACAGGCGATCGCCGACGACGTCGACGTCATGGGCACAGACATCGGCCGAACTGTCGGTCGCTTCGGCCTCGGCCCCGACGACGGCCCCGCCCATCTGCACGTCATAACCGACGGCGGCACCATAGACGACGCCATCCTTGTGATCATTTTCGGCCTGCGACCGATCCCAGCCGACGATACCCTCCACGCGTGGACCGGTGAAGGTCGCATCGGCTTCCTGGGCGAAGGCCGGTGAAGCCACACCAATCATGAGGGCGGGGGCGGCCACCAGCGTGGCCATTGCGAATTTACGCATAAATAACTCCAATCACTCGACATCCCCCATCACAGCGGGGGACGGTCTAAGCGCATGTTGCGCCTGTCGGTTGCATGAACGGCGAACAACAATTGGCGACTGTTGCATTGCGGCCACAAGTTTCGGATGGAGCGTGCATGATCGTCGCCGGCCGCCTCTATATCGCCCGCCACGGGGAGACCGTGTTCAACGCCGGGCGCCGAATCCAGGGTGACGCGCTGCACACGCCGCTGACCCGCGCGGGCTTCGCGCAGGCCGAGTCGATGGGGCTGGCGCTGCGCCGGCGGCTCGGGCCGCAGCCGGAACTGACGCTCTGGTCCTCGACCGCGGGCCGCGCGCTGCAGACGCTGGCGATCATCGCCGAGCATCTCGAACTCGACTGGCATGCCGCCCGGGTCGACGACCGGTTGCGCGAGATCGATGTCGGTGGGTGGAGCGGGCGCGCCTACGCCGATCTGGTCGCCGAGGGCGGGCCGGTGCTCGACCGCGACACCGGCCTGTTCCTGCGTCGCGCCGACGACGGCGAATGGTATGACGGCATCGCCGCCCGGCTGAACGACTGGATCGCGGATCATGGCCAGGATGCCGGCGACAGGCTGATCATCATGCACGGCGTTTCGAGCCGCGTCTTCCGCGGGCTGCTGACCGGCATGGACGCGCGGAGCGACCATGGCGCGCCGGTCGCACCCGGCCTGCCGCAGGGATCGATCGTGATGATCGCGCAGGGCGTGGAGCAGGCGATCCACATCGGCGACGGGCACGCGCCGGCATGAATTTCCGCCTGCTGCCGACGATCGTGACGGCGATCGCGCTGCTGCCGGCGACGCCCGCTGCGGCGCGCGACGCGCTGGGCGTGTTCGACAGCTGGGGCGCGTTCCGCGACGCCCAGCCGGCGCGCTGCTTCGCGATCGCCGAGCCCGCGCGCGGCGGGGGCGGCGGCCGCTGGCGCCCGTTCGCCAGCGTCGCGACCTGGCCCGGCCATAATGTCCGCGGCCAGCTCCACATCCGGATGAGCCGCGAGATCGCGTCGAACACGCCGATCACGCTGGCGATCGGCGAGCGCAATTTCCAGCTGGTCGGCGGCGGTGCCGATGCGTGGGCGCCCGACGCGCGCGCCGACGCGACGATCGTGGCGGCCATGCGCAGCGCGACCAGCATGAGCATTTCCGCGCGCAGCCGCACTGGCGGCGGCTTCGCCGACACCTATGCGCTGCGCGGCGCGGCGACCGCGATCGACGCGGCGACATTGGGCTGCGCGCGGCAACGCTAGATAAATCGGCCGTTTGCGCCTATGTGCCCGCGATGCAGATCCCCGGCCATATCGACCCCGTTCCCGTTCCCCGCATCGCGATCCCGCGCGCCGATGGCCGCATCGACCTGATCGGCATGACCAAGGACCAGCTGCGCGCGGTGCTCGAGGCGGCGCAGCTCGACCCCAGGCAGGCCAAGCTTCGTTCCAAGCAGCTCTGGCACTGGATCTACAATCGCGGCGCCACCGATTTCCAGCTGATGACCGATATCGCCAAGGAGATGCGCCACTGGCTGGCGCAGCGCTTCGTCGTCGGCCGGCCGCAGGTGGTGGAGGCGCAGGTCTCGACCGACGGCACGCGCAAATGGCTGCTGCGCGGCGACGACTTGCAGGATTGGGAGATGGTGTTCATCCCCGATGCCGATCGCGGCACATTGTGCGTGTCGTCGCAGGTGGGGTGCACGCTCAACTGCCGCTTCTGCCACACCGGCACGATGCGGCTGGTGCGCAACCTGACCACCGCCGAGATCGTCGGCCAGGTGATGCTGGCGCGCGATTCACTGGGCGAATGGCCGAGCCAGCCCGAGGGGCGGATGCTGACCAACATCGTGATGATGGGCATGGGCGAGCCGCTCTACAATTTCGACAATGTCCGCGATGCGCTGAAGCTGGTGATGGACGGCGACGGCCTCGCGCTGTCCAAGCGCCGGATCACGCTGTCGACCAGCGGCGTCGTGCCGATGATGGCGCGGGCGGGCGAGGAGATCGGCGTCAATCTCGCGGTCTCGCTCCACGCGGTGACCAAGGCGGTGCGCGACGAGATCGTGCCGCTCAACCGCAAATATGGCATCGAGGAATTGCTGCAGGCCTGCGCCGATTATCCCGGCGCCAATAATGCGCGGCGGATCACCTTCGAATATGTGATGCTGAAGGACAAGAACGACAGCGACGCCGAGGCGCACGAGCTCGTCCGGCTGATCCGGAAGTACAAGCTGCCCGCCAAGGTCAACCTGATCCCGTTCAACCCATGGCCGGGCGCCGCTTACGACACGTCGACCCCCGAGCGCGTCCGCGCTTTCTCGAACATCATCTTCGAGGCGGGCATCTCGGCGCCGATCCGCACGCCGCGGGGCCGCGATATCGACGCTGCCTGCGGCCAGCTCAAGACCGCGTCGGAGCGCAAGAGCCGCGCCGAGATGGACCGGCTGGCGGAGGAGAAGCAGGCGGCGCTTGGCTGATGATGCGCGGTTGATCCGGATGGTGCCGGACGCGCCCGACTATCAGTCGTCACCGGCGATGTGGCGGATTTCGCCCATCCGATCGCTGTAGATATTCGCGACACAGGTTTCGTTCGCGCAGCGTTCGCGCACGCGGAGGAAGTGATCCCGGCTCGCGCGAAGTTCGGAGCGCGTGCGCGGGTCTGCATTGGCGAGCGCGGCATAGAAGGCGGAACTCATCGCCCTGTCGCGCGCGGCCAGTCTGTCGCTCGAACAGATCATCTTCTCCACCTGACTGCGCGCATAGCGACAATTGAAGCTGGGGCGCGACGCGACGGTCGAGGCGTCCCGGATCGCCGGCTCGGGTCGGGGCCGAGGATCCGGATCGGACGTTGCCGTTCGCGGCGGAGATATCGTCGGAACGGGTCGGGGGGCGGGCGCAGGGTGTTCGGGTGCGGCGGGTATGGCTGTCGGCGCGGCGGCAGTGATCTGGCGTTGCGGAACGGCCGCGTTGCGCTTCAGATCGATCGCGGCGAGGCGGTAGATGATCGGTTCGGCGCCCTGCATCTGGTAGACGAGGCCGCTGCCGTCGACGGCTTCCTGTGCGGCATATTCGATGTCGGCCTCGAGGCGGCGGTCGCCGTCGAAGGCGTCTTCGGTGCCGGGGGGCAGTTCGAGCACGAACCGCCCTTGGCAAACCGTGACGTTCAGCGCTTCGTCGCGACTCTTGGCGACGGGCGCTTCCATGCGAACCTGCGCCGCTGCCGAAAGCTGGTCGAGCAGCGCCGACGTCCCGCCGCGGATGCCGGCCGCCTGGTCGAACGTCAGGGCCTTCAACCGATCATAGGTCACCGCCGAGCCGCAGGCCTGCTTGAGCCGTTGCGCCTGAGCGCGTTTCGCCGCCGTCCCGCGCAAATCGGCGTCGGGCGATTTCGGCCGGGTCCAGTCGCAGCCGGCGATCATCCATGCGGAACCCAGCAAAATGGCAATACCGACCCTCATCATAGTCTCCCGCGAATGCGTTGCGCCTCCGCCCAACGCCCGACGGCGCGGTTGGTCGCGATATGGCTCGCGAAACGATGGCCGATGTTCACGGCCGGCGTGACGTGACGACGAAATCATGTCAGGTTTCGCGCGGAAGATGTGCTGATCGGTCTGTAACCTATCCGGCGCCGCGCCCGTATGAGCGATGGCCGGCAGCCGCGACTTCGGTTGGCCGACGATCGTGGCGGCAGGGGGAGTGATGCGATGACCATCGAGGCAGGCACGATCGATCCAGCCGATACCGGCAGCCCACCCGCCCCAGTACCGGCCAAGGTCTATCGCCACCGCTTGGTCACGCGCATCTGGCACTGGACCAACGCGGTCACGATCTTCGTCATGCTGATGAGCGGGCTGATGATCTTCAACGCCCATCCCCGCCTCTACTGGGGCCAATATGGCGCGAATTTCGATCATCCCTGGCTGCAGATCGGCGCGACGGGCGAAACCGGCTTCCTGCGCATCGGCTCGACGACGATCGAGACCACCGGCCTGCTCGGGCGCTGGACCGGGCCCGAGGGCGCGATGGTCAATCGCGCCTTTCCAGGCTGGGCGACAATCCCGAGCAGCTACAGCCTGGCCGACGCGCGGCACTGGCATCTGTTCTTCGCGCTGGTGCTCGGCTTCGGGCTGCTGTTCTACATGGTCGCCAGCCTGCTCAACCGCCACATCCAGCGCGACATCGCGCTGACCCGCGCCGACGTGGCGCCGGGCCATTTGTGGCAGGACATCAAGGATCATGCCCGGCTGCGCTTTCCCAAGGGGCTGGCCGCCTTGCGCTACAATCCGATCCAGAAAATGACCTATATCGCGGTGATCTTCGTGCTGATCCCGCTGGTGATCCTGACCGGGCTGACGATGTCGCCGGGGATGAACGCGGCCTGGGGCTGGCTGGTCGACCTGTTCGGCGGACGGCAGTCGGCGCGCTCGCTCCACTTCATCGCCGCGGCCGGCATCGCCGCCTTCATCGTCGTCCATTTGATCCTGGTGGTGCTGGCCGGGCCGATCAACGAGGTGCGATCGATGATCACGGGCTGGTTCCGCGTGCCGCAGGAGAAGGGCGCATGAGCATGATCGTCACGCGGCGCGCGCTGGTCGGCGGGCTGGTCGCCGGCGCCGGCAGTCTCGTCGCCGGCTGCGACGCGCTGACCGACAGCCCCACCTTCCAGTCGGTGCTGACCGGCGGCACCCATGCCAATCAGGGGCTGCAGCGGCTGATCTCCGACCGTGGCGCGCTGGCGAAGGAGTTCCGGCCCGAGCAGAGATCGCCGATCTTCCGCTCGAACGGCAATCGCATGCCGACCTCGCCCGCCTATCAGGCGCTGATGGCGAACGGCTTCGCCGACTGGCGGCTGACGGTCGGCGGTCTGGTCGGGCGGCCGCTGCGCCTGTCGCTCGCGCAGATCCGGTCCATGCCCACGCGCCACCAGATCACCCGGCACGACTGTGTCGAGGGCTGGAGCGCGATCGGCAAATGGAGCGGCGTGCCGCTGAAGCTGCTGCTAGACCTTGCGCATCTGCGCGATGGTGCGCGCTACCTGGTTTTCCGCTGCGCCGACGAATCGCGGGGACAGACCTATTACGAGTCGATCGACCTGATCGACGCCTTCCATCCGCAGACCATCCTCGCCTGGGCGCTCAACGACGTGGCTTTGCCCGTGCCCAACGGCGCACCGCTGCGGCTGCGTGTCGAACGGATGCTCGGCTACAAACATGCCAAATATCTGATGGGGATCGATGCGGTCGCCAGCCTCGACGGTATCGGTGGCGGCAAGGGCGGCTTCTGGGAGGATGTCGCCAGTTACGAATGGTATGCCGGCATCTGACGTTCGGGGGTTGCGCCGCGAAGACCTTGATCTAGAAGGCCGGCATGGCGTTGATCGACCATTTTCTCGGCCGTATCGTCAGGCAGGGCACGCTGGCGGTGACGTCGCATGACGGCCGCACGAGCAACTTCGGGCAACCACATCCTGACTTTCCCGACGTCGCGATCCGCTTCACCGATGCGGGTGCTGCCAACTATGTCGTGCGCCACCCGCGGCTCGGCGCCGCCGAAGCCTATATGGACGGCCGGCTGGTCATCGAGCAGGGCGACATCCTCGACCTGATCGGGCTGATCCGCGCCAACGGTCCGTGGGAAAAGGGCGGCAACCTCAAGGTCAAGAACCCGCTGCGCCGCGCCGCAAACGCCGCCGCCGACCATGTCGCGCGCTTCAACTGGGCGGCGCAGTCGAAGCGCAACGTCGCGCATCATTACGACCTGTCCGACGAGCTCTACGCGCTGTTCCTCGATTCCGACCGGCAATATAGCTGCGCCTATTTCACCGATCCCGCGAACAGCCTCGAACAGGCGCAGGCGGACAAGAAGGCACACATCGCCGCCAAGCTCCATCTCGCACCCGGCCAGCGCGTGCTCGACATCGGCTGCGGCTGGGGCGGCATGGCGCTGTATCTGAACCGCGTCGCCGATGTCGACGTGCTGGGCATCACCCTGTCCGAAGAGCAATACAAGGTCGCCCGCAGCCGCGCCGAGGCCGCTGGTGTCGCCGACCGAGTGAGGTTCGAGCTGATCGACTATCGCGACGTGGCCGGGCGCTTCGACCGGATCGTCTCGGTCGGCATGTTCGAACATGTCGGCCCGCCGCATTACCGGCAATTCTTCCGCAAGTGCCACGATTTGCTGACCGACGACGGCGTGATGCTGATGCACACGATCGGCCGCTTCGGCGGGCCGGGTGCGACCGATGCCTTCACGCGCAAATATATCTTTCCCGGCGGCTATATCCCGGCGGTCAGCGAGGTCGTGCAGGCGAGCGAGCGCTGCAAGCTGCTGCTGAGCGACCTCGAGACGCTGCGGCTCCATTATGCGCTGACGATCCGCCACTGGTACGCGCGGACCGTCGCCAATCGCGAGAAGATCGTCGCGCTCTACGACGAACGCTTCTACCGGATGTGGACCTTCTATCTCGCCGGCGCGATCGCGACGTTCGAGAGCGGCGGCATGGGCAACCACCAATATCAGTTCGTCCGCAACCGCCGGACCCTGCCGATCACGCGCGACTATCTGAGCGAGACCGAGGCCAGGCTGCCGCGCTGATCCGCGCAGGCGGTTAGCGCCGCAACGCCTCGATCCCCAGTTCGCGCCACACCCAGCCGAAATCATAACGCGCCATCGGCACGCCGCTGATCGTCTGCGTGGCGGTCTCGTCTTCGAGATGATTCAGCCAGCCGACCAGCTTCTTGCGGCCGTCTTCAGTCTGCGCGGCGGCGCGTGGCGTGACACCGTCGAGCATGGCGCCCGGCTCGTCGAGCGCGGTGCGCAACTGGAACGCGAGCATATTGTAGACGAACTCTTCCGTCAGCGCCGGCGGCTCATCGAGATCCTCGTCCTCGTCGTCATACTCGTCCGCCATGTCCTCGAGCGACGTCGTCTCGATAACGGGCTCCGCCAGCATCCCGGGAAGAAGCTCGCCCAGCGACGCCATGGCCCGTTCGGCGCGTTCCACCGAATTGGCGGTCAGTTCAAGAACGCCGTCGTCCATCGTGAGTCCGGCGAGAATGACCGAGCCATCCTCCTGCATTTCGGGAAAATGGGCCTTGGCGGTGTCCGGATCGTCCGACCGTGTTCTGTCCACCCAACGCCAATGTCCCGGTTCGATCCGCTCCAGCAAATTGCTGCCGTCGAGCAATGCCGCGACCTCTTCCGCCTGCGCGCCCTCGGCCAGTTCGTAGCTGACCTCGTGGAGCAGCAACGACTCACCGTCGCTATTGGTGTCGAAATCCGGCAGCGGACCCAATTTCTCCGACAATGCGCCAAGCAACCACGCGTTGCTGATGACCGGCGCCAGTTCGGCGAGGTCGTCATCGGCCATTGGCCCGTCATCCTCCCCCAGATCCTCGAGCAGCACTGTCGCGGCTTCGATCGAGAAAGGCAGCACGCCGCTCGCGAAGACGTCGCTGTCGCCGATGTCCACGATTCGCGCGGCGATCCGGTCGCCGGACCGAAGATGATGGGTCAAAGCGCGTTCGGTCACCAGCACCGGCTCATCCGGGCGGATCAGATCGTGCGCGAGCAGCGATTCGCCGGGGACGACCTCGCCGACCTCGTACAGGCTCATCACCGACGCCTGCAGACCGCGCAGATAGAAGCGGTTCGCGGCCTTTTCCTTCCAGCCGTTGCGCTTCAGATAATCTTCGATCGGGTTGGCGCCATCGGGTTCGAACGTCAGCGTCAGGAAATCCTCGAACGCGCAGTTCCACAGACTGGCGAACGCCGCCTCGCCGATGGCGTCGGCCAGGTCTTCATATTCGACGCCATAGTCTGCGATCGGGTCAGCGAAATGATCGGTGAGGACCTCGGAGAGACACGGCTTCCACCGGTGAATCCTGACGAACTTCATCATGCCGTCGAGTTCGTTCCCGATTGCCATGTCATGCTCCTCCAACGTTACGAGAGTGTTCGCCATTCGAAACGCAGTGTCATGCAACTACGCCACATGCCGAGCACGGCACGTCAAATCCGGGATCGAATATGGTGCCCGGGGACGGGATCGAACCGCCGACACTGCGATTTTCAGTCGCATGCTCTACCAACTGAGCTACCCGGGCTTGCCCGCTGCGGGCGGGGAGGCCGCGCCTATAGAGGCGCGCCCGGTCAATTGTCCAGCCCGTCCTCGTCGATTTCGCGGCCCTCGGCATCCACCACCGGACCGGGCACGCGATAGCCGTCGCCCAGCCATTGCAGCAGATCGCGGTCGCGGCAGCCCTGGCTGCAGAACGGGCGATGTTCGGGGATGATCGGCGCGCCGCACAGCGCGCAGCCGCCGCGCCGGCGCTTATTGATAGGGGGTTTCGACATGTCCGGCCGATATGGCGAGCGCGGGCTCTTCCCGCAAGGCGACGGGTGCGCCGATGCGGCGCGCGACTTCGTCGGTCCAGGTCCGCTCGGCCGCGATGATGGCGGCGACGCGCGGTGCCGCGACCAGGGTCCGCTGTCCCCGGCCGACCGCGCGTTCGGCGCGGCGCAACAGCGCGAGCGCGGCGGCGAGCGCCGGATCGCCCCGGATCAGTTCGGGCAGCGAGGCGCGCGCGCGCCGGCGGACGATCTGGAGGAAGCCGAAGCCGTTGACCGCGGTGCGCTCGAACGGCAGTGGCAAAGCGGCGTCGAGCGCGGTCGCGGCGGCGATGCGGGCCGCACGATCGGGCGTCGTCGGCAGATCGATGCCGATCGAACCGGCAATGCCATGACGGCGGATCGTCCGCCCGGCCGCCGCGGCGCCGGCGATCGCGAGGTCGGCCGGCGGCAGATGACCGTCGACATCGATCAAAGTCATCGCCGGCGTCAGCGACACGCGCAACGCACCGCCGGCAAAGTCGACTTCGCCGCTCGCCGCCTCTTCCAGCAGTTCGGACCAGCCCGCCTGCTCGAGCCGGTCGGGACCGAACGCGGACATCATGGTGACCGGCCATTCGCCGGCGGCGATCGTTTCGGCCAGCGTCGGCGCCGGCCGCGCGACCACGCCCGGCTGGGCCGCGCGCGCCTTGGCGAGCTTGGCCTTGCCGGTCTCGGCGATCGACTCGCGCAGCACTTCGGCGAGAAACCGGCCGCCCTGGCTGATTCCGATCGGCGGCGGTTCGAGCAGCAGCTGTTCGCCACCGTCGAGCGTCGCGATCGCGCGGCGGCCGGGAATGACGATCTCGGTCAGCCGTGCCGTGACGACCGCGCCGGCACGGACGCCGCCCGCATCGCGCTCGATCAGCGCCTCGAGGATGATGTCGTCATCGACCAGCGCCGCCCGGCGCTCGCCGATGCCGGCCTCGTACAGCCATTCAGCCAAGGGGCCGGCTGCCAAGGTCGACGCCGGCGGCTTCGAGCAGCGCGCGCGTCTCGTAGAGCGGCAGCCCGACCACGCCCGAATGACTGCCCGACAGCATCCGCACCCATGCTTCGGCGCGGCCCTGGATCGCATAGCCGCCGGCCTTGCCGCGCCATTCGCCGGTCGCGACATAGGTCTCGATCTCGGCCGCCGTCAGCCGCTTGAACGCGACGATGCTGGTCGACAGGCGATGGCGGGCGCGACCCAGATCGTCGATCAGCGTGACCGCGCTCAGCACGCGGTGACGGCGGCCGGACAGCAGCTCCAGGCAGGAGCGCGTGGTCGCCGCATCCTCGGCCTTGGGCAGGATGCGGCGGCCAGCCGCGACGACGGTATCGGCCGACAGGATCAGCGCGCCGCCATGGCGCGGCGCGACCGCCGCCGCCTTCGCGGCCGCGATCCGGCAGGCATAGACCGCCGGCAGCTCGGCTTTCAGCGGCGTCTCGTCGATATCGGCCGGATCGACGGCGTCGGGCACGATGCCGATGCGCGCAAGCAGATCGAGCCGGCGGGGCGATGCCGATGCGAGGATCAGGCGCATGGGGCTGTCCTCCAGCATATAAGTGTCGCGCCCGATCGGGATGACGCGTTCAACGCGTCATTTGAAGCGATACGTAATCCGGCCCTTGGTCAGGTCGTAGGGCGTCAGCTCCACCAGCACCTCGTCGCCGACCAGCACGCGAATGCGGTTCTTGCGCATCTTGCCGGCGGTGTGACCGAGTATCTCATGATCGTTCTCGAGACGGACACGGAACATCGCGTTGGGGAGAAGCTCCACAACCTGTCCGCGCATTTCGAGCAGTTCTTCCTTGGCCATGCATATCCTGAGAAACGAAAAAATCGCGTCGCCTTAGCGCCGTGATGGGCAAAAGAAAAGGCTGTGCCGGACAGGCAGGAAAATGGTCCGCGCCCGGTTCGTCATCGTTGCACTTGCCGTGCCCGCCGCGCTGCGCGACACAGGCAGGATAGAAACCTCCGGCAGACCGGAAACGGAGCGACTGGCCGGAAACGGAGCGACTTGATGCCAAGACCTGCGCCCTGGCGGCTCGACCTCGAAGCCTATCCGTTCAGCGACAAGACCGAGACCCGGTTCCAGGATCTCGATCCGCTCGGCCATATCAACAATGTCGCGATGGCGGCCTTGTTCGAAAACGGCCGCGTCCGCTTCAACCGGACGCTGATCCATTACAAGCGCGACGACCAGCGCTGGCTGGTGGCGGCAATCTCGATCAACTATCTCGACGAAGCGCAATTCCCTGCCGACATCGTCATTGCCAGCGGCATCGGCGACATCGGGCGCAGCAGCTGGACCATATTGTCCGGCGCGTTCCAGCACGGCACGTGCATGGCAACCTGCGACACGACGCTGGTGATCAGCGCGCCCGAACGAAGGCGGATCATCGACACTGGTTTTCGCGACGCGCTCGAAGCACGGCGGATGCTGCAGCCGGCCTGACCGACCCGAGCTGACGGCCCCCGGCCTACCGCACCGACGCCGCCCGGGCGCGCTCGCTCAGCCGCGCGACCGCGGCCGCATGGATGCCCGGCGTCGTCGCCAGCACGCCGAACATATCGCCCGTCAGCGAATTGAAGATCAAAGGCTCGCCATGCGCATCGGTGACGGTGCCGCCGGCCTCGGCGACGATCAGCGCCGCCGCCGCGATGTCCCACTCGGCGCCCCACCGCAACGTCGCCAGCAGATCGGCCTCGCCCGCCGCAACCATCGCCATCCGCAGCGCGATCGAGTTGGGCCGCGCGACCGGCACGAGATCGGCATCGACCTTCGGCAGCGTGTCGGCGGGCACGCGCGATCCGGGCAGCGCCATGCGGCCGCTCACCGTGACCGGCACGCCGTTGAGCGTCGCCCCCTTGCCCGCTTCCGCCCGCCAATGCTCGCCGCGCGCCGGCGCATCGAGGAAGCCGATCACCGGCCGGCCATGCTCGATCAGCGCGATCGACACCGCCCAGCCATCGCGGCCGCGCAGGAAATCGCGCGTGCCGTCGATCGGATCGACCACCCACAGCCGCGGCCGGGCGAGCCGGTCATCATTGTCGACAGTCTCTTCGGACAGCCAGCCCGCTTCCGGGTCGAGCGCGGTCAGCCGTTGATGCAGCAGCCGGTCGGCGGCGATATCGACCTCGCACACCGGATTGCCCGGCGATTTTTCCCAGCGCTCATAGTCGCCGCGCCAGCGGCCGTGCACCATCGCGCCGACCTCGACGGCGATCGCGCCGATGGCGTCGGCGAGCGTCTCAGCCACCGGCGACCGTCATCCCGTCGATCCGCAGGGTCGGAGCATTGATCGCATAGCGGAATTCGAGGTCATCGGCGGGCGTCAGCGCCCGGAACATGTCCTTGAGATTGCCGGCGATCGTGATCTCGGCGACCGGCCCGGTGATGAGTCCGTCCTCGATCAGATAGCCGGAAGCGCCGCGGCTGTAATCGCCGGTCACGCCGTTGACGCCCATGCCGATCAATTCGGTGACGAGGACGCCGCATTTGATGTCGGCGATCAACGCATCGACGCTGGTGCTGCCCGCCGTCATATGGACGTTGCTCGCGCCCACGCCCGGCGGACCGCTGGTGCCGCGCGACGCATGGCCGGTCGGTTCGAGGCCAAGCTGGCGCGCCGAGGCGCTGTCGAGCAGCCATCCGGTCAGCACGCCGCGTTCGACCAGTGCGCGCGGCGCGGTCGGCAGCCCCTCGCCGTCGAACGGCCGCGAGCGCAGGCCGCGCGGCCGGTGCGGATCGTCGAGAATATCGATCGCGCCGTCGAAGATGGCGGTGCCCAGCGCATCGAGCAGGAAGCTCGACTTGCGGCTGATCGCCGGGCCGGTGATCGCGCCGATCAGATGGCCGATCATGCCCGACGAGACGCGGCGATCGAACACCACCGGCATCGGCGCGCTCGCCAGCTTGCCGGGATTCAGCCGCCGGACGGCGCGGTCGCCGGCCTTGCGGCCGATCGTCGCGGCATCTTCGAGGTCGGCGATATGCCGCGTCGAATGATAGGCATAATCGCGCTGCATGAAGCTGCCGGTGCCGGCGATCACACCCGCCGAAACCCCGTAACCGCTGCTGCCATAGGCGCCCGAGAAGCCGTGCGAGGTGGCGAGCGCGATCCGCGTGCGGCTGGCGCTGGCGCCGGCGCCCTCGCTGTTGGTGACGCCGGGCACCGCCCGCGCCGCATCCTCGGCGGCGAGCGCGCGTTCGCGCAGTTCGGCGGGTTCGGGTTCGGCGCCATCGTCGAGGTCGAGATCGGCGGCGGGCGCGGTCATCAGCCGGTCTTCGGGAGCAAGCCCCGCATAAAGATCCTCGGGCGCCTCGCGCGCCATCGCCACGGCGCGCTCGACCAGGGCCGACAAGGCCGCGGCCGAGAGGTCGGAGGAGGAGACGCTGGCCGAGCGCGTGCCGACGAACAGGCGCAGGCCGATCTCCTCGCCCTCGGCGCGGCCGACATCTTCGAGCTTTCCCAGCCGCATCCGCACATCGGTGGCGGAATCGCAATAATAGAGGGCGTCGGCGGCATCGGCGCCGGCGCGGCGGGCGTCGGCGACGATATCGGTCACGCGGTTCTGGGCTTCGGAAATGCTGAGCATCGGAACCGCTTACGAATGGCGGGCGGCAAGGTCAAAGCCCTATTGTCCCGGCTGCGGTCTGAAGGTTTCCGGCGGCGCCCCCGGGTGGGGTGGGGAACGGGAGCGCCGCCGGCCGCGCGCTACAGCTCGAGGCTGATGCTCGCGCGGAAGGAGATGGCGGCATGACCCTGCTGTTCCTCGGCGCCGAAATCGCCGCCGATGGTGAAGCCCTGGTTGCCGCCGATCAGTCGCACCCGGCCCGTCCAGCCGTCGGTGCGGGCATCGGGCGTCAAGGTGAAGCTGTTGCCGCCCGAGGCGAATTTCGCGGTGGTCGCGCCCAGTTCGCCGCCGACGATCTGGCGTCGGCCGCCTTCGATCTCGGCGCGGAACCAGCCCGAATCGTCGGTCTGCCTGCCGAAATTGAGCCCGACCGCGACCGATCCGGTCACCGCCAGTTCGTCGCTGTCACGCTCGGCGACGATCAGGTCGAACGCGTCGCCGCCGCCGGTCTCGGTATAGCCGTCCTCGCTCAGCCGATAATATTCGACCAAAACGGCCGGGCGCAGCGACATCCGGCCGAGGCCGAGTTCATAGGCCGCCCCCGCCGATGCCGACCAGAGCGTGCCGTCCCATGTCGCTTCCGACCGGCGCTCGACCGCTTCGCCGCCAGTCCGGCCGAGGAAGTTGCGCACGCCGTCGAAGCCGATCATCGCATAGGAGGCGCGGGCGTGGGCGAGCAGTCCGCCGGTTGTCAGCCGCCAATAGGCTGCGATCTCATATTGATCGGCATTGACCTCGTTCTCGACGCTGCCGTCGCTGTCCTTGCCGTGGAGATAAGCGAGCGACAGGCCGACATTGCCGAAGTCGCCGAGCCTGACGTCGGCCCCGCCGGACGCGCCCCAGCCGGTGATGTCATAAGCCGCGGTGTCGCCGAGATTTTTCGAAACGCCCCAGCCCACCTGCTGCAGCCAGAAGCCCCAGCCGTCCATCGCGGCATAGGGCGCCTTGGGATCGGCGAGGATGCGCGCGGTGGCGCGCGAGCCCTGCGTCACCGCTTCGAACAGGCCGCCGGCATGGTTGGGCAGCATCTGCGCCAGCGTGTGGCGGAAGGCCTTGCCGTCGACGATGTCGAGATAGACGCCGGCGACATCCTCATCCTCGTCGAGCACCGCGAAGATCGCGTCATAGGCGCTGGCCTGCGAGCGGTTGAGGCCGAGTTCGGTCGCGCTCTTGCGGGTAATGTCGACCGCGAGTTCGCCCGGCGTCGGAGTGGTAGCGATGTCGCCCTTGAACAGGAAGGGCAGCATGGTGCCGATCGCGGTCAGATTGCCGGCGCCGGTGACCGAACCGGCGCGCAGGAACACATAATGTCCCTCGGCTTCGGTCACGCTGTCGAGCCGGACGAGCAATTTCGAATCGGCGCCGAAGGTGGCGGTGCCGCCGACCTGATACAGCGTGTTGGTGCCAGCGGCCGAATCGATGTTGAGCGACATCGTCCCGCCACCCGACAGCGCCAGCGATGCCAGGCCGACGGTGCCGGTGCCGGCGATTTCGAGCGTGCCGCCGGCGACGCTGACCGCCAGCCCCTGGCTGCCGACCAGCGTGCCGGTGAAGCGGGCGGTGCCGGTCAGGCTCAGGCTGTCGGCGCCGCCGCCGAAATCGGCCTTGCCGGTGAAGCTGGTCGTCCCGGCCAGGATCATCGCATCGGCGCCGGCGCCGAAGACGGCATTGCCCTTGAAAACGGCGTCGCCCCCCAGCTGCAGCCGGTTGTCGCCGGCACCGAAGCGGGCCTCGCCGGTCATCGTGCCGTCGGCAAGGTCGAGCAGATCGTTGCCGGCGCCGAACAGCACGGTGCCGGTGATCGAACCGGCATTGGCGCCGGTCGCCGCCACCGTCTGGCGCACCGTGGCGCCGCCGGCATTGGCGCTGAGATCGATCGCAAGGACATGGTCGGCCGCGAGATCGGTGCCGGTCGCCGAGATGGTTCCGCTATTCTCGACGAGATCGACGCTGCCCGAGCGATCGATGATGCCGCCGGCAAAGCCGCCGCCCGACTGGGTCGCGCGAATCGTGCCGCTGTTGCGCACCGTCGACACCGCGGCGCCGGCATCGATCACGATCGCACTCGAAACCACATTGGCATTGCCGCTGCCCGTGGCGGAGACCGTGCCGCCGATGCGGATCTCCTGCATCGTCGCGCCGCTGCCGACGCGGATGGCGGTCGCGGCCGCATTGCCGCCGGTGGCAGAGACCGTGCCGTTGACCGTCATGCCGCCGGCGATTGAGACGTGACCGCCCAGTCCGCCGATCACCAATCCGTTGCCGCCGACGCCGTTATAGGCGCCGTTGCCGGCGATCGCGCCGTTGATGACGAGGCCATGGCCGTTGTTGCCGGCGCCGGCGAGCGCGCCGATCACGACATCGCGATCGGCGGCGCCGATCGTCACCGCCGCGGCCTGGCCGGTCGAGGTGATGGCGGCCGTGCCTTCCTGTGCGTCGGGAACGCCGTCCTTGTCTTCGTCGGTGTCGGTACTGCTGGTGTCTCTGGGCGGCGCGTCGAAGAGGATGCCGCCGCCGACATTGCCGGCGATCCGCACCGCGCCACCGCCCTGGAGCAGATCGTCGGCATCGAGCTTCGACGGATCGGCCGGCGAGGTCGGGTTGCGATAGCCGGTCGCGCTGACCGCACTCTGGACGCTCAGCGCCCCGCCGATATCGCCCTTCAGGTCGACGCCGACGCTGTTGGCGCCCTGCGCCGTGATCGTGCCGGTCAGGCGGACGTCGCCGGTGACGTCACCGGCGCGGATACCCGCGCTGTCGTTACCGGTCACATTGATCGTGCCGCTGCTGGTCAACGATCCGTCGAGCCTGCCGTCGAGCGCGATGCCGGCGGACTGATTGCCCTCGATCGTGATCGTGCCGGCATTGACGATATTGCCGGTGTAGCTGCCGCCCGGCGCGACGCGGATGCCGAAACGGTTGCTGCCCTGCGCGAACGGACCATCGAGGTCGCCGTCATTGTCGGTGTCGGTCGGCGCATAGCTTTCGTCGATGACGATCTTGCCGGCCGATGCGTTGGTGATCGTGCCCGACGCGCCATTGGCGCCGAAGATGCCCGTCGCGTTGCTGGCGCCGGTGATCTGGATCGTCCCTTCATTGGTGACGGCATGGGTCGAATCGGCGGTGACCGCCGTGCCCGCGGCCGGCTTGACCGAACCGGCGCTCGAAATCCTGATGCTGTCGGCGGCACCGCCATTGGCGGTCGAGGTCGCGACCGGCGTCGTGATGGCGGTGCCGATCACGGTCTCCGCCTTCAGCAGGGTCGGGTGAATGGCCAGCACCAGCGGAGTCAGGCAGGTGCAGGCGAACAAATGTCGCATCGAAGGTCCTCAAGTCGGCGGTCCGAGGGCTGTTCCGCGCACCGCACGGCCGCCCCTTGTCCGGCTTGACGGCACCGCCGATCGCGACCCGCACACGCCCCTGAGGAAATTCGACGAACGTCGATCGGCCGTTGCGCCGCCCCGATCGTTTCGCTATATGGTTACATGTGAAACTATTTGATGAGGGCGCCATGACCGACGTGCACGACAATCCGATGGGCCTCGACGGCTTCGAATTCGTCGAATTCACGGGTCCGGACCCGGAGGCGCTGGCCGGTCTGTTCGTGGCGATGGGCTTCACCCATGTCGGCACGCATCGCTCGAAAAACGTCCGCCGCTACGCGCAGGGCGACATCAATTTCATCCTCAACATGGAGCCGCTGGGCCAAGTCGCCGACTTCCGCGACGCGCATGGTCCCTCGGCCAACGCGATGGCGTTTCGCGTCCACGATGCGGCGCAAGCGCTGAAGCTCGCGGTCGAGCGCGGCGCGACGCCGGTCGAGGGCCGGGTCGGGCCCGCCGAGCTCAACATCCCGGCGATCGAGGGGATCGGCGGCGCCAATCTCTATCTCGTCGACCGCCGCGGCGCCGCGACGATCTACGACATCGATTTCGAGCCGGTCGCGGGGGCGAAGCCCGACGATCGCAGCACCGGCCTCCACACGCTCGACCATCTGACGCACAATTTGCGCCGCGGGCGGATGGACTATTGGGCCGACTATTACGAACGGATCTTCAACTTCCGCGAGATCCGCTATTTCGACATCGAGGGCAAGTCGACCGGCCTGTTTTCGAAGGCGATGACCGCACCCGACGACAAGATCCGCATCCCGCTCAACGAGAGCCAGGACGAGCACAGCCAGATCGAGGAATTCATCAAGGATTACAAGGGTGAGGGCATCCAGCACCTCGCGCTGGCAACCGACGATATCTTCGCGACGGTCGATGCGCTGCGCGCCAACGGCATCCGCTTCCAGAGCACGCCCGAGACCTATTACGAGGCGATCGACCAGCGCGTGCCCGGCCACGGCCACTCGATCGCGGCGATGCGCGCACGCGGGATCCTGATCGACGGCTCGCCCGAGACCGGCGAGGGGCTGTTGCTGCAGATCTTCACCGAAAACATGGTCGGCCCGATCTTCTTCGAGATCATCCAGCGCAAGGGCAATCAGGGCTTCGGCGAGGGCAATTTCAAGGCGCTGTTCGAGAGCATCGAGCTCGACCAGATGCGTCGTGGGGTCATACCCGCGGCTTGACCCCTCTCCCCTCGGGGGAGAAGGTTGCGAAGGCTTAGGTCCGCCACTTGGCGGGCCTTAGCCGTAGCTGGGTGAGGGTACGGCGCTGTCACGCCGCGCGCTCCTGCGGAGCGCTCACCCTCATCCAACTCCGCCTAAGCTCGCCAAGTGGCTCGCTAAGGCTGCGTATCCTTCTCCCCTCAAGGGAGAAGGTTTGGGAGAAGGCAGGGCAATGACCCATTACCAGACCGGCTTCGCCAATCATCTCGCCACCGAAGCCGTTCCCGGCGCGCTGCCCGCGGGCCGCAATTCCCCGCAGCGTCCGGCGTTCGGACTCTACGCCGAGCAGCTCTCTGGCACCGCCTTCACAGCGCCCCGCCACGAGAATCGCCGCAGCTGGCTCTACCGCCTGCGGCCATCGGCCGAACATCCACCCTACACCCGCTACGAGGGCGCCAGCCTATTCGCGCCCGGGATGGCCGACGAACCCCTGGCGCCCAATCGCCTGCGCTGGAGCCCGCTCGCCCTGCCTGCCGAACCGGTCGACCTGATCGATTCGATGGTGACGATGATGGCGAATCGCGATCCCGCCAGTCTCGAGGGCGTCGCCGTTCACGTCTATCGGGCGACCGCCGATATGGAGCGGCGCTGTTTCGTCGATGCCGACGGCGAATTGCTGTTCGTCCCCCAGCAGGGCCGGCTGACTTTGCTCACCGAACTCGGCCGGATCGATATCGCGCCCGGCCAGATCGCGCTGGTCCCGCGGGGCGTGCGCTTCCGCGCGCTGCTGCCCGACGGCGCCGCGCGCGGCTATGTCGCGGAGAATCACGGCAGCCTGTTCCGCCTGCCCGATCTCGGCCCGATCGGTTCGAACGGCCTGGCCAACCCGCGCGATTTCGAAACGCCGGTCGCGTCGTTCGAAGATGTCGACGGCGCCAGCGAGCTGGTCCAGAAATATATGGGTGCGCTGTGGACGACCATGCTCGATCACAGCCCGCTCGACGTCGTCGCCTGGCACGGCAATCTGGCGCCGTGGCGCTACGACCTCGCGCGCTTCAACACGATCGGCAGCGTCAGCTTCGACCATCCCGACCCGTCGATCTTCACCGTGCTGACATCGCCCAGCGACGTGCCAGGCCGTGCGAACGCCGATTTCGTGATCTTCCCGCCGCGCTGGATGGTGGCCGAGGACACGTTCCGCCCGCCCTGGTTCCACCGCAACGTGATGAGCGAATGCATGGGACTGATTCACGGGGCCTACGACGCCAAGGCGGACGGCTTCGCGCCGGGCGCGATCAGCCTGCACAATCTGATGGCGGGCCATGGTCCCGACGTCGCGAGCTGGCGGGGGGCGAGCGAGGCGGAGCTGAAGCCGCACAAGATCGACGGCACGATGGCGTTCATGGTCGAATCCTGCTGGCCTTTCCGGCCGACGCGCTTCGCGCTCGACTGCGCCGAACGGCAGCAGGATTATGACGCGGCATGGGGAGGGTTTCCCAAAGCGATTCTCCCGGCCTAGGGTGGCGGCGAATATGATCCAACGGAGAGGAATGCTATGAAACTGGCGAGCCTGAAGGGCGGCCGCGACGGGCGGTTGGTGGTGGTCTCGGACGATCTCGCCTGGTGCGCGGACGCGGCGCACATCGCCCCGACCCTGCAGGCGGCGCTCGACGACTGGCATCATGCCGAACCGCTGCTGCGCAATCTCCAGACCGACCTCGAACATGAGGCGATCCCGATGATGCGCTTCCACGAGCGCCAGGCCGCGTCGCCGCTGCCGCGCGCGTTCCAGTGGGCCGACGGATCGGCTTATGTGAACCACGTCGCGCTGGTCCGGCAGGCGCGCGGCGCCGAAATGCCCGACAGCTTCTGGAGCGATCCTTTGATGTATCAGGGCGGATCGGACGGTTTCCTGTCGCCACGCGATCCGATTCCGCTGCCCGACGAGGCCTGGGGCTGCGATCTCGAGGCCGAAGTGGTGGTCGTCACCGGCGACGTCCGCCAGGGCGCCAGCCGCGAGGACGCGCTCGCCGCGATCCGGCTGGTCGGGCTCGTCAACGACGTATCGCTGCGCAACCTGATCCCCGCCGAACTCGCCAAGGGCTTCGGCTTCGTCCAGTCCAAGCCGGCATCGGCCTTCTCGCCGGTGTTCGTCACGCCCGATGCGCTCGGCGCGCGCTGGGCCGATGGGAAGCTCCACGGGCCGCTGATGGTAGATCTCAACGGCCAGCCGTTCGGCCGCGCCGACGCCGGCATCGACATGACTTTCGATTTCGGCACGCTGGTCGCGCATCTCGCCAAGACGCGGTCGCTGGTCGCCGGCACGATCGTCGGATCGGGCACCGTCTCCAATCGCGGCGCCGATGGCGGGCCGGGCAAGCCGGTCGCCGCGGGCGGCGTCGGCTACAGCTGCATCGCCGAAGTCCGCACGGTCGAGACCATCGAGGGCGGCGCACCCGTAACGCCCTTCCTCAAGAAGGGCGATTCGGTGCGGATCTGGATGGAGGACGAGCGCCATCATCCGATCTTCGGCACGATCGAACAGGCGGTAGAATGAGTACACCCTCGCCCGCTTGCGGGAGAGGGCTGGCAGGCACGAAGTGGGTACCGATTCCGCCGCGACCCGCTATGGTCGCGTCGCAGCCATGGTCGGACCCGCATGATATCGTTCCGCATCGCCGGCTTCGGGCTCTATCGCCCCCGCGAACAGCGACCCTCGTCGATGTTCGATACCCGCTTCGCCCAGTCCGCGGGGTGGACCGAGGCGCAATTCGGGATCGCCTCGCGCGGGGTCGCCGCGCCCGACGAGACCAGTTCGATGATGGGCGCCGAAGCTGCGCGTGCCGCGATCGCCGATGCCGGCTGGGAGGCCGACGGTATCGATCTGCTGATCGGTGCCTGCGGCGTCATGGAGCAGCCGATCCCCGGCACGTCGGTGCTGATCCAGCAGCGGATCGGGCTCGGGCGATCGGGCATTCCGGCGTTCGACGTCAACCAGACCTGCCTCTCCTTCCTGACCGGACTCGACATCGCCGCGCTGGGAATCGCCGCCGGACGCTGGCGACGCGTACTGATCGTCTCGGCCGACATCGCCTCCGCCGGTCTCGATTATGCCGTCCCCGGTTCGGCCGCGATCTTCGGCGACGGCGCGGCGGCGGTCTGCATCGAAGCGGCGGAGGACGGCGCCGGCCTGCTCGCGAGCCGTTTCGCGACGTGGGGCGAGGGACATGACCTCGCCACACTCGCGGCCGGCGGGACAAGGCTGCGCGTCGAGGAGGGCCTCGAGGCGCTCGTCGCCGGATCGCATTTCCGGATGGACGCGTTCGGGATCTTCAAGGCAGCGGCGCGAGGGCTGCCCAGGCTGGTCGACGGCGTCCTGAACGAAGCCGGGCTGACGCGCGACACGGTCAACCTCGTCGTCTGCCACCAGGCGAGTGCGCCCGGCGTCGAGCATATCCGCCGGTTGATCGGCGGCGATCCGGCGCGGGTGATCGACATCTTCGCCGATCACGGCAACCAGATCGCCGCCTCGCTGCCGACCGCGCTGGTCGCCGCCCGCCACCAGGGGAGGCTGCATCCGGGCATGTCGCTGCTGCTGCTCGGCACCGCCGCCGGGATCAGCGCGGCGGCGATGGTGCTGAGGCTGTGAACGTCGCCCGCCGCGCCCTCGTCACCGGCGCGACCGGCGGGCTGGGCCTCGGCCTCGTCCCGGCGCTGCTCGCGGAAGGCTATCGCGTCCGCGCGACCGGGCGCGATCCGGTGGTTCTCGAACGGCTCAAGGCAATGGGTGCGGAGACGGCGGCGGCCGACCTGACCGATCGCGCCACCGCTGCGACGCTGTGCGCCGATGTCGATGTCGTTTTCCACGCCGCCGCACTGTCGAGTCCGTGGGGGCCGGACGCGGCGTTCGAGCGCATCAACATCGAGGCGACCCGCCGTCTGCTCAGCGCGGCGCGCGGCGCCGGCTGTGACGCCTTCATCTTCGTCTCCTCGCCCTCGATCTACGCGGCGCCGCGCAACCGGCTCAACCTGACCGAATCGAGCGCGCCGTGGGAGCCGCCGATGAACGCCTATGCCCGCACCAAGCTGGTCGCCGAGCGGCTGGTGCTCGGTGCCAATGGCCCGACGATCAGGACCGTCGCGATCCGGCCGCGCGCCGTCGTCGGCCCCGACGACAAGGTGCTGCTGCCACGCTTGCTGCGCGTCGCCCGGCGCGGCCGCTTCCCTTTGCTCAACGATGGCAAGGCGCTCGTCGAGCTGACCGACGTGCGCGACGCCGTCGACGCGCTGATCCTCGCCGACCGGCACCGCGTCGCGGCGGGCGGGCAGGCGATCAACATCTCGGGCGGACGGCCGGTCGCGATCCGCGACCTCGTCGCCGCGCTCGGCGCGGTGCTCGGGCACGAGATCCGCTTCCGCCCGGTTCCGGTGGGGCTGGCGATGAAAGCGGCGGGCGCGATGGAGGCGGTCTGCCGCGTGCTGCCGGGCCGTCCCGAACCGCCGGTCACGCGCTACAGCCTCGCGATGCTGGCCTTTTCGCAGACCTTCGATCTGTCGCTGGCGCGCAGCCTGCTCGGCTATGAACCGCGTCACGATCCGCTCGAGACGGCGCGCGCGGCCGCGGCCGCGGCCGCGCTGCGATGATCCGCTGCGGCGTCAGCCTGATCGAAGCCGGTCACTGCCTCCATCCTGCGATCATGGCGCGTGCCGGCGCCAGCCTCTGCCCCACGCAGTTCCCGGCGCTGGTCGGTGTGATCCGGCATCCGTCGGCGGGAATCATGCTGTTCGACACCGGCTACGACCCCGCCTTCTTCGCCGCCACGCAGCGCTTGCCCGAGCGGCTGTATCGCTGGGCGACGCCGGTCAGGCTCGGCGCGGGCGAGGCGGCGGTCGATCAGCTCGCGCGGTGCGGCATCGCGGCCGGCGACGTGACCGCGATCATCCTCTCGCATTTTCATGGTGATCATGTCGCCGGCCTCAGCGCCTTTCCACGGGCGCGAATCTTCTGCGCCCGCACCGGGCTGGACGAAATGCACCGCCTCGGCCGATTCGCGCGGGTCCGAAACGGCCTGCTGATCGCGCTCGCCCCGGCGGATATCGCGGCGCGCGCGACCTTCTTCGAGGATCTGCCGCGCGTCGCTCTGCCCGCCGCGCTCGCGCCGTTCGAAGACGGTGCCGATCTGCTGGGCGACGCCTCGCTGCTGGCGATCGAACTGCCGGGCCATTGCCCCGGCCATTGGGGGCTGGCGCTCGCCGGCGAAGACGGCCGCCGACTGATGCTGGTCGGCGACGCCGCCTGGTCGATCGGCGCGATCCGCGACGATGCGCCGCCGCCATGGCTGACCACGGCCCTGCTCGGCAACACCGCGCATTATCGCCGGACGCTGGGTGCGCTCCATGCGCTTGCCGCGCGCAACCCCGATCTCGTCATGCTGCCATCGCATTGCCGGGAGGCGGCGCGCGCGCTGGATGGCTGACCGCGCCGCGATCCTGCGCGCCTGGGCCGAGACGCGCTGGGCGATGGCGACGGTCCGCAGCCGCGCCGCGCTCGAACGGCGGCAGGCCCGGCTCTGGCGGCGCCTGACGCCGGCGCTCGCCGCGACGCCGGCGCTGGCCGCGCGCGCCGGCAAGCCGCTGAGCGATTTTCCGGTGCGGTCCCCGGCGGAGATTCGCGGCGATTTCGATCGCTGGAACAGTGTGGGCATCAGCGAGGCGAATGCGCGCGCGGTGGCAGCGGCGGCGGAGCATGGCGAACCGGTGCTGCTGCTCGGCGGCTTTGCCGCAGGTTTTTCCACCGGCACGAGCGGGGCACGCGGGCTGTTCCTCGCCAGCCCGGCCGAACGTGTGCGCTATCTCGGGCAGGCCTTGGCCCGGCTGCTGAAACCTTGGGCACTGCTCTCAGGCAAGCGCATCGCACTCTGCCTGCGCGCAGACAGCGCGCTCTATCGTGACGTCGGCGCGGCGGGGCGTTTCGACTTCCGCTTCGTGCCGCTGTCGCTGCTGCCGCCAGACCGTATCGCGGCGATCATGCGGTTCGATCCGCACGTGTTGATCGCGCCGCCGCATGTGCTGGCCGAACTGGCCCGCACACAGACGAAGCTGCCCTCGCTCGAACACCTGTTCTACGGCGCCGAACCGATCGGCGACGCCGAACGCGCCTGGATCTGGGGTCGCCTCGACGTCCGGCCGGACCCGGTCTATCAGGCGACCGAAGGCTTTCTGGGCGCGCCCTGTCGGCTGGGAATCCTGCATCTCAACGAGCACGACATGGTGTTCGAACTCGAGTCCATCCCCGGCACGAGCCGTTTCCGTCCGATCGTCACCGATCTGCGGCGCACCACCCAGCCGATCATCCGGATCAGGCTCGACGATCTGATCGAGCCGCTCGATGAACCCTGTCGCTGCGGTGCCGTCACGCGTGCCGTCCATCCGGTCGAGGGGCGATTCGACGACCTCTGGCGCTGGGACGGCGGCCTGGTCTGCCCACGCGACGTCGATAACGTGTTTGCAACGGCGCTCGGTGCCGACACCGACTGGCGAGCAATCGCCGAACCTTCCGGGGCGGTCGTCGAGGCCGACGATGGCGCCGCGGCCGTCGCCGCGCTGTCGGCATGGCTCGCCGCGTCGGGGATCGACAAGCCGGTCACGGCCCGGCGCTTAACCGGACATGATGGCGAGCCCAAGCGCCGACGCATCCGCTGGGTGACGGACCATGGCTGAAACCGTGCTGATCACTGGCGCCCGCGCCCCGGTCGCGCTCGACATCGCGCGCAGCTTTGCCGCCGCCGGCTTCGCGGTGCATATGGCCGACAGCGTGACGGCGCGGATCGCCCGCTGGTCGCGCGTGCCGACACGGGTCCACCGCCTGCCGTCGCCGCGCGGGGATCCGGCGGCGTTCGCTGAGGCGGTTGCTGCATTGGTTGCTGCCATCGATCCGCCGCTGATCGTTCCGACCTGCGAGGAAGTGTTTCACCTCGCCGCGCTTGGGAGCGAACGGCTGTTCGCCCCCGATGCCGCGACCCTGCACCGGCTTCATGCCAAAGACCGCTTCGCCGCGCTCTGTCGCGAACTTGGGCTGGCGTCGCCGGAAACGCACCGCCTCGAATCGGCCGGGGCATTGGATCGCTTCCGCGGAACCGCGCGCGACTGGGTGTTCAAGCCGGTCTATTCGCGCTTCGGGTCGCTGGCTCGGATAGGTCCGGACGATCTCGACCAGATCTTGCCCACCGCCTCCACACCCTGGGTCGCGCAGCAACGCGTGCAGGGCGACGAGGTCAGTTTTTATGCCGTCTGCCGCGCCGGCGTTGTGACCGCCTTCGCGGCCTATCGCGCGACCTGGCGGCTAGGCGGCAGTGCCGGTTATGCATTCGCGGCATTGCCCGACGACCAGGCGACGGACCTTGCCGCCATGGCGTCGATACTCGCGCGCATAGTCGGCCAGGGCCAGTTCGCCTGCGATGCGATTCGCGACGCACAGGATCGCTTTCAGCTGATTGAATGCAATCCGCGCGCGACCAGCGGCGCGCATCTGTTCGGGCGCGGCCCGGGACTCGCCCGCGCGATGCTGGACGGCCCGCGAAACGGCAGCGCTGCGGCGGTCCCGATCCGCAGCCTGCGCGCGCATGTCGCGCCGGCCTTGTGGAGCTATGGTCTCGGCGCCACGTTCGGTCGCCGCCGGCTGCGCGACTGGCTGAGCGAGCAGCGGCGCGGGCGCGACGTCGTCGGCGCGCCGCGCGATCGCTGGCCGGTCGCGGGCGCCTTCGTCGACAGCGCGGTGTTCGGTATCAGGGCGCTGGTCGCCCGCCGCACGCTCGCCGAACAGACCACCGCCGACATCGAATGGAATGGCGACTCATGACCCCGCTTCCCGCCGGCCTGCGTGATGCCTGGTTGCCCGTGGCCTTGTCGCGCCAGCTGAAGGACAAGCCGCTCGCGCGGATGATCGCGGGCGCGCCGATCGTGCTGTTCCGCGGCAAGGACGGCCTCGGCGCACTGCGCGACCGCTGCCCGCATCGCAACTTCCCGCTATCGGCCGGGCGCGTGACCAATGGCGCGCTGCAATGCCCCTATCATGGCTGGCGCTTCGCGGCAGGCGGCGCCTGCATCGAGACGCCGGGCATTGCGCTCGATCCGCGACACGCGATGCGCCTTGGCGCCGAACCGGTCGGCGTGATCGAGCGTCATGGCGCGATCTTCGTCCGGCTTGCAGGCGGTGAGCGCGCCGACCTCAGCCTGCCGCCGCTGCTGGGTGATCCCGATCATGATCATTTCTGGTGGGCGCAGGGGCGCTGGCGCGGCCGCGCGCTCGATGCGATCGAGAATGTGCTCGATCCCTTCCACACCAATTTCATCCATGACGGTTTCATCCGCCGCGCCGGGCGCCGGATGCCGGTGATGATGCGCGTCAACGCCTGGGCCGACGGCATCGAGGCGGTGATCGAGCAGGACCGGCCCGATCTCGGGCTGATGTCACGCGCGCTTGAAAGCGGCGGCCGCGCGCGTAGCGTCACCCGCTTCTATCCGCCGGCGACGATCGAAGCGCGCTGGGAAGGCAAGACGGCGCTGACCTTGTGCGTCACCGCCTTCTTCACGCCCGAGGACGATACGCACTTCCGCCCGTTCGCCTGCTTCACCACGCGCAAGGGGCGCGCGCCGGCCTGGCTGAAGCAGGCGGCGATCCGGCTGTTCCTCGCACCGGTGGTGCGGCAGGATCGGGTGGCGGTCGGTCGGCAGCTCGATACGATCGAGACGTTCGGCGGGCCGCGCTTCGTGCAGGGTCCGGGCGATTTTCTCGGGCCCCGCGTGGCGAAATTATGGGCGGGCGAGCGCATCACGCCGGCGGCGGAAGGGCCGTTTGCGGTCGAGCTCTGATCAGCCGCGGAAATTGTCCTTGGCCGCGCGCCGTTCGGCCAGTTCGGCGACATCGCGCGCGCGCATGAACGGATTGGTCGCGCGTTCGAGATCGATCGTCGTCGGCACCGTCGCCTCGCCCGCCGCACGCGCGGCATCCACCGCGCGCATCCGTTCGGCCAGCGCGACATTGTCGGGCTCGGCGACCAGCGCATAGCGACCGTTCGACTGGGTATATTCATGCGCGCAATAGACGGTGGTCGCGCCGGGCAGCGCATCGAGCTTGCGCATATTGGCGAACATCTGGTCGGCGGTGCCCTCGAACAGCCGGCCGCAGCCCATTGCGAACAGGGTGTCGCCGACGAACACGACGCCCTCGGACGGCAGATGATAGGCGATGTGGCCGGCGGTATGCGCCGGTACGTCGATCACATCCGCGGTCACCGCGCCCAGCCGCGCATGGTCGCCCTCGGCCACCATCACGTCGAGCGTCGGGATGCGGTCCTGCTCGGCGCGCGGGCCGGTGATCGTGCAGCCGGTCGCCGCCTTGATCTCCGCATTGCCGCCGGTGTGGTCGGGGTGCCAGTGCGTGTTCCAGATCTGCGTGATCCGCCAGCCGAGCCGATCGGCTTCGTCGAGCACCGGCCCGGCGACCGCGGGATCGACGACCATCGTCTCGCCGCTGTCGGGCTCATGGACCAGCCACACATAATTGTCGGAAAGCACGGGGATGCGGACGATCTCGATCATGGCGCTACGCCTCCTATAATCGCGCGCGCAGCGCAAGCGCCGCGTCGGCCAGCCGCCGCGTCAACGCCTCGGCGGGTTCGGCGGTGCCGAGCCGCGCCGCCTGGCCGCTCCACATCGTCGAGAAGTCGGTACGACCCTGCGCCTCGGCCGCCTTGCGCAGCTCAGCGAGCGCGGTCGACGCATGCGGGAAGGGTGGGGCCGCGTCGTTGATCGGCCCGTGTTCCTCGATCAGGCGGTTGGGCAGGCCGCGCGCCGGACGGCCGGTGATCAGATTGGTCAGGCGCGTCGTTTCGGCGGCATCGCTCGACAGCAAGGCACGATGCGCGGCGCCGATCGTCGCTTCCGGCGTATGGAGATAGGCGGTGCCGATCTGCACCGCGCTCGCCCCCAGCGCGAAGGCGGCGGCGATCCCGCGCGCGTCGCCGATGCCGCCGGCCGCGATCACCGGCACGCCGACCGCATCGGCGATCTGCGGCAGCAGCGCGAACAGCCCCATCGCGGTGCCGGGCGGGCGCGGCAGAAAATGACCCGAATGGCCGCCGGCCTCGAAGCCCTGCGCAACGATCATGTCGACGCCGCGCGCCGCCAGCCAGCGCGCTTCGGCGACGGTCGTGGCAGAGGACAAGATCAGCGCGCCGGTCGCGCGGACGCGCTCGAGCAGCGCGGCGTCGGGCAGGCCGAAATGGAAGCTGACGATCTCGGGCCGGACCTCCTCCACGGCGGCGCACATCGTCGTATCGAAGGGCTGGCGGAGCGGCGGCGGCGTGGCCGGCGGGCCGACGCCATATTCGGCATAATAGGGCGCGAGCAGAGCCCGCCAGCGCGTCTCGTCGACGGCTTCGGGCAGGTCATGGCAGAAGAAATTGAGGTTGATCGGACCAGGCGCCGCCGCGCGGACCGCCGCGGCCTGCGCGATCACGGTGTCCGCGCCGATCAGTGCGCAGGGCAGCGAGCCGATGCCGCCGCCGCGGATCACGGCAATGGCGAGATCGACGCCGCCGGCACCGGCCATTGGCGCCTGGATGATTGGCGACGCCGCCGCGATCCTGTCGAGAGCTGCGCTTACCACACGCCCGTATTCGGCATCGACGCCCAGGGCTCGGCCGGCTCGAGATGACCGTCCTGCAGCAGCTCGATCGAGATGTTGTCGGGCGTGCGCACGAACGCCATGTGGCCGTCGCGCGGCGGGCGGTTGATCGTCACGCCGGCGTCCATCAGCCGCTGGCAGGTCGCGTAGATGTCGTCGACGCGATAGGCGAGGTGGCCGAAATTGCGGCCGCCGTCATAGGTTTCCGGGTCCCAATTGTGGGTCAGCTCGACCTGCGCATCCTCGTCGCCCGGGGCGGCGAGGAAGATCAAGGTGAAACGGCCCTTCTCGCTGTCGAACCGCTTGATTTCCTTCAGGCCGAGCAGCTCGAAGAAGCGGACGGTCGCGACCGGATCGGAGACGCGGATCATGGTGTGGAGATATTTCATGGCCGCCATTTAGGCGCGCATCGCGACAATTTCGAGTCGGGTCGAGGGGTGAAATCAGGGCTTGGGCGTTTTCGCTGCCGTTTCGGGCGCGTCGAGCTGCGCCAGCGCCGCCTCCGCCGCTTTCGCGCCGGCGCTGCCCGGCTGCGTCGCGATCGCCCCCTTCCACGCCACCCGCGCCGCCTCGGTCGAGCCCGATTGCATTGCGATCACGCCGGCTTCGTAGGCGACCGAGGCGTCGTCGGGCGATCGCTTGGCGGCCTCGCCGATATCGGCCTGCGCGCGATCGAGATCGTCCATCCGCCGCGCCAGCGTGGCCGAAAGCAGCCATGTCAGCGGATCATTGGGCACGAATTCGAGCGCGCGGTCGAGATCGGCGCGGGCGCCCTTGTTGTCGCCGAGTGCGACCAGCGCGCGGGCGCGATCGAGATGCGCCTCGCCGCGTTGCTCGCCCGCCAGCAATCCGCTCGCCAGCGCGGCATTGAGCGCCTGCCGGGCGCGCGCCGGCTGCGCCGCCGCGAGCGCGGCATTGCCCGACTGGACCCACAGATTGGCGGCCACGACCGGGTTGGTGGCCTCCGCTTCCCGCGCCGCCTGTTCGAATGCGGAGGATGCCGCCGGCCAGCGTTCGAGCTGGGCATAAGCGAGTCCGAGGCACTGGCGCGCGAGGAAATCGCCGCCGGCGATCCGCCAGGCATTGGCTTCCTCGATCGCCTTTTCCGGCGCATCGACCGCGGTGTCGGCACAATGTTCGAATCGCGCGGCATTTTCGGGGAGCGTCACCGTCGCGGCGGCCGGGCGCGCCGCGCGTTCACCGGTGCGCGTCGACTGCACCCCCGGCAAGCGCGGCTCCGACGGAGATGTTTCGGGCCGGCGTGGCGGCGCTTTTACCGTGGGGTCGGGTGGTCCCGACGCCGTCGCGGCCTGCGCGAGCATCAGCAGGGAAAACAGGATCACGACGTCTCCGGCATCAGGGCGAGTTCGGCCACCGTCGCGATCAGCCGCCTGATGTCGGCATCGCGCGAAAGGCGGTGGTCGCCGTCCTTGACCAGCAGAGTCTGCACGTCGGCTGAACGCAGGCGCCGTGCGAGGTGGATCGCATATTCCCACGGCACGTCGCGATCGCGCTGGCCGTGCAGCAGCCGCGCCGGGCATGCGATCGCGATCTCGGCATGAAGCAGCCGGTTGGCCTCGCCCGACTGCCAGAAGGCGCGGGTGGTGACATAAAGCGAGTCCGAATATTCGGACGGCTCCTCCAGCCGCCCGCGCGACAGCAGTTCCAGCTTCTTGTCCTGCGTGAAGCCCCAATCGGTGAAATCGGGCGCGGCGGCGATGCCGACGATGCCGACGATCCGGTCGGGCCGCGCCAGCGCCACCAGCAGCATCAGCCACCCACCCATCGACGACCCGACGAGAATCAGCGGGCCCTGCGTCAGCGCGTCGATCAGCATCAGTGCATCGTCGCGCCAGCCGGTCAGCGTCGCGGTCTCGAAATCGCCCTCGCTCGCGCCGCAGCCCGCATAATCGAGTCGCAGCATCGCCCGCCCTTCGCGCGCCGCCCATTCGTCGAGCGCGAGCGCCTTGGTCCCCTCCATGTCGGACATATAGCCGGGCAGGAAGACGATCGTCGGACCCGCACCGTCGCGCAGCCGATAGGCCAGGCGGACACCATCGGGCCGGACGAAGAAGGACGGATCGCTCATGCGGCGGTCAGATCACCCATTCGACGGTGCGCATCTCGATCGCCGCGTCGCGCGCGCGTGCGCGCTTCGCGACCATCTGGCGATAGAGGCTGGCGACCGTGTCGCTGCCGCGCGTCGGGAACCAGGCGGGCACGATCGCATGGATCATGCAGGCGATCCCGCCCGCCGTCATCGCCAGGCCGAAACGCCCGGCCGCCAGCAGATGCTGGCCATAGGTTTCGCCGACGTCGGCGGGATGGGCGAGAAAGTATCTGCGGAACATGGTCGCTCCCGAAGCGCGTTGATCGGCCGCATCTTGCCACATCGGCGCGCGAGCGTCACCCGCCCAGCGCGGTGACGATGCCGCGCGCGAAGTCCGGCAGGCTGTCGTCGCGCGCGCCCATCACGACGATCCGGTCACCCGGCCGCGCCATCGCGACCAGCGCTGCGGCGCAATCCTCGCGCAGCGGCAGATGCTGCGCGCTCCGGCCGGCCGCGGCCACGCCGGCGACGATCTCGGCGCTGCCGACCTCGCGATTGACGGTGCCGCCGCGATAGACCGGATCGGGCATGACCAGCACGTCGTCGGCGGCCATATTGGCCGCGAAACAGTCGATCAGCGCCTCGCGCATCACCTTCAGCGGGCCATAGCCGTGCGGCTGGAACAGCAGCAGCAGGCGCCCGGGAAAGGCGTGGAGCGTCGTCAGCGTCGCGGCGATCTTGTCGGGGTTGTGGCCGAAATCGTCGAGCACGGCCACGCCCGCCGCCTCGCCGACCAGCTCGAAGCGCCGCCGCAGGCCGGTGAAGCCAGCGATCGCCGCCACGGCGTCCTCGATCGATATGCCGAGCGCCACCGCCGCGCCCAGCGCCGCCAGCGCATTCGAGACATTGTGCCGGCCCGGCACCTGCAACGACACCTTGAGGCTGCGTTCCGCCGTGACGAGGCTGAAAGCGACCGCGAACGGGTGCTCGACGATATGGGTGGCGCACAGCATCGCCGATGGCCGATCGATGCCATAGGTCACCACCGATCCCAGGCCCGCAACCAGCGCCGCGCTGTCCGTATTGTCGAGATTGATCACCGCGGTTCGCGCGCGCGCGACGAAGTCGCCGAACAGCGCGCGCAGCTCGGCGAGCGGCTTGTGATCCAGCGAGATATTGCCGACCACCGCGACGTCGGGCCGGTAGAGCGCGATCGATCCGTCACTCTCGTCGACCTCGCTGACGAAGACGTCGCCGTGACCCACGAGCGCGCTGGCGAATGGCGCGTCGTCGCTGACGAAATTCTTCATCACCGCGCCGTTCATCACGGTCGGATCGCGGTCCAGCGCGTGGAGGATCCAGGCGATCATGCCGGTGACGGTCGATTTGCCGCTGGTGCCGGCGATGCCGACGCCATGCGCCGATTCGTTGAACAGGCTGGCGAGCAGTTCGGCACGGCTCAGCCGCAGCGCGCCGATCTGCCGCGCTGCCGCCATGTCGGGCACGCTGTCCTCGATCGCCGCCGAGGCGATGACGATCTGGTCCTTCGAGACGACGCCGCTGCCGTCCTGCGCGAACAGGGCGATGCCTTGCCTGCGCAGATAGTCGAACTTCGCGCTCTCGCCTTCCTGGTCGAGGCTGCGGTCCGAGCCGGCGACGGTTTCGCCGCGCGCGCACAGGATCAGCGCCAGCGGCATCATGCCGCTGCCGCCGATCCCGATGAAGAAGAAGGATTTGCCGCCGATCATCGCGCGCGGCTATTGACGCTTTTTGCATTGCCGACAAGCGGGGGAGACGGCTGGATGCGGATCGGGGTGGTCGCGCCCGCACGCCGGCTGGAGCCGGAAACCGCCGACGCCGTGACGGCGCTGGCGGCGGCGCATCTCGGCGCCGACGCGCCCGAACTGCTGTTCCACCCGCAATGCTTCCTGTCGTCGGGCCATTTCGCCGGCACCGATGCCGAGCGCTGCGGCGCGCTGGCGGAGATGGCGAACGATCCGGCGATCGACGCGATCTGGTTCGCGCGCGGCGGCTATGGCGCGGCGCGGATCGTCGGCATGGTGATGCCGCTGCTGGGCGAAGCGGCGGCGGCGAAACGCTGGCTCGGTTACAGCGACGCCGGTACCTTGCTCGGCGCCTTGTACGGCGCCGGCTTCACCGATGTCGCGCACGGTCCGATGGCCAACGACATCAACCTCGCCGGCGGCGAAGCGGCGGTGACGCGTGCGCTCGACTGGCTCGTACGGCGCGATCCCGCTTCGCTCGAACCATCGGTGGTTCCAGGCGAAAAGACCGCCGCGTTCAACCTGACGATCCTCTCGCACCTCGTCGGCACACCCTGGCTGCCCGATCTCGCCGGCCACGTGCTGATGGTCGAGGAGATCAGCGAATATCTCTACGCGATCGACCGCGCGATGGCGCATGTCACCGCCAATCCGGGCGTGCGCGGAATATCCGGGCTGCGGCTTGGCCGGTGCAGCCGGATCGACGACAATGACGTGCCGTTCGGCGAGGACGAGGTGCAGATCGCACGGCGCTGGTGCGCCGAGGCGGGCATCGCGTTCCTGGGCCGCGCCGATATCGGTCACGATGCGCGCAACATGGTCGTGCCGTTCGGCAGCAGCGCGTCGCGGCACGCGATTTAGGAGATGCCCGGAAAAGAGGCGCGTCGATATGCAGATCAAACCCTCCGTGAAGGGGAGGGGTCGCTTCGGCATCCACGCGGGCGGATGCTTGAGGTGGCAAGCGGGTCGTGTCGGGGGCACGATCGACCCGCTCGCCCCGAAAAGCTGACGGAGGGGTGTCGCCGCGTCCGAAGCGTCCGTCCATATTGGCAATCCAACAGCGCATGAACGGCCGTGTGTGCGGCCAATCATCGGTTCGTCGCACGATGGATGCGAACCACCCGCGCAGCCCGCCATGTTGCCGGGGTTGTTCATCTCCCAGCAAGGTTGGCCTGAACACGCAGGACATTCAGGGGTGCAACGACCTGCCGCACATCCTGATGAAGCTGGACGAAGAGGGTTCTGACAGCCCGGTACAGCATCATGCGGATGGCGGTCGGACGCGAAGCTGCGGTTACGCGGGCCCGACTGATCGAGTTTGAAGGAGTCGCGCAATGAATGTCATGTCGAAAAGTCCAAAACTTCTCATCGTGCTTGCCATGCTGGCCGGGCCGGCGTCGGCTAGCCTGGCTCAGGAGGCGCAGGAGCCGCCCGCGGCCGACATCTCGACGACCATCGCGAGCGAGCCTGCGCCTCAAACGGCCGAGACGACCAAAGGACCCGAGATTGACGGCATCATCTCCGCGCGCAGCGGCGACAAGATGCAGGTCACGGCCGCCGACGGCACCAACACGGTTATCGCCATCAATGATGCCACGCGGATCAAGGCCCGCGGGGGATTTCTGGGCCTCAGCCGCAGCAAGCTTGCCGCGGCGTCACTGCTCAACGGCCTGCCGGTTGCCGTCAAGACAGTGCAATCGGGCGATGGGCTGACGGCGAGCGTGATCGATCTCAAGAAGAATGACCTGAAGACCGCATCGATGATCCGTAGCGGCACCGACCAGCGCTTTGGCGAACAGACTGCGGCAACCGAAGCGTTGCGCGGCCGCATGGCCGATATCGATCAATACAACGTCAAAAACACGACGAACGTGAACTTCGACACCGGCAAGGCGGTGCTGTCCGCCCAGGCGAAGAACGATCTCTGCGCCACGGCGGCCTCGGCCGAGGGGATGGACAATGCCCTGCTGCTGGTCGTGGGCTACACCGATTCGACGGGAAGCGAGGAATATAACCAGGCGCTCAGCGAAAAGCGCGCCGCGCGCGTCGTGAATTATCTCCAGCAGGTCTGCCACTGGAAACCCTATCGCATGTTGACCCCCACCGGGATGGCCGAAGCGGACCCGTTGGCGGACAACGAGTCCGCCGAAGGCAAGTACCAGAACCGCCGCGTTGCGGTGAATATCCTGGTCAGCAAGGGCCTCGACGGCCTGTGAGGTAACAGGGGCAAAAGTCCGGGCAGCGGGCCCAGGAGTCGCCACGCCGAGCGTGCGACTCCTGGGCCCCGGCCTTCGCCCGGGAGCAGGATAGTCTCAAACCCCCGCCCGCAGTTTGGCCCTCTTACGTGCTGGCCTCAGCCTTGCCAGTGGGTGAAGGCTTCGGCCTGGAGGCGGCGGACGAGGGCGCGGGCCTGCGGGCCGGTCCAGTCGGCGCCGTCGAGTTCGAAGGCGATGCGGGCGCCGGACCACCAGCCCTGGCCGGGCAGGCGATCGGATTCGCGGACGACCAGCACCGCCAGTTCGGGTTCGCCGGCGGCGAGCGCGGCCTGATCGATCGCGTCCAGCGTCCTGCACAAGGCGCGCATCTTCGGGCGGGTGAAGCGGTGGCCGAGTGCGTGGAGCATGCCCGAATAGCTGAGCACCTCGCCGGCGCGGGCGGCGGCGATCAGGATCGCGCGGACGGTGGCGACGTCCGAGATCGGGGTGGCGCGGTCGGATTCGAAGGCGGGCTGTTCGGGGTTGGGCGGGAATTTCATCGGGGCATCCTGACGGAGGGGGCGGTGGGTGCAAGTCGGGTTGGGGGATTTGGGTGAGGGGCTTGCTTCTACCCTCTACCGCTTACGCTAAGCGATGCACACATCTCCATTTTCGATGGAATGTCAGCCGCTTAAGCCCCTCCCCTTCAGGGGAGGGGTTGGGGTGGGGGACTCGGGAGAAAATTTCGACATCGACGGACGCAAG
>Ga0068862_100000204_pt1 | contig 65627 bp, 49 predicted proteins | sample KBSSwiS52_FD_66598 | JGI IMG/M metagenome (GOLD analysis project Ga0068862, IMG submission 66598) | Switchgrass rhizosphere microbial communities from Kellogg Biological Station, Michigan, USA - KBS Switchgrass S5-2 | ecosystem: Host-associated > Plants > Roots > Rhizosphere > Soil ...
GGCGCCGGCGCCGGCGCCCATCGCGGCAACGGCCGCCGGGCGGCAAAGGGAAGATCGCTATGCCTTGCCGCTTGCTTCGCCAGGCAGGCGCCGCCGCGAGCGTCCAGACGAACACCTCTACCTGCGACGGCCTCGCCCGGCCCGAGGCATCCCCAGAAGGGCGACGATCGCGGCAGTGCTCGCCTGCGCCACCGGCGCGGGTGCCGGGATCCTCCTCGCTCACCGGCAGACCGGGCCCGCGGTGGCGGCGGCGGTGGGGACGGCGGCGCTGCTGGTCGGCGGGGCGCTGCCCGCGGATCCCGGCCAGGCGCGCCGCGTGCGGCTGCTCGCCGATCTCCCACTCGCGCTGGACCTGATCGCCGCTTGCCTCGCCGCCGGAGCGACCGTGCCCGCGGCGCTGGAGGCCACGGCGGCCGGGGTCGCGGGCCCGCTCGGCATCGAGCTGACGGCGGCTGCCCGCGGGCTTCGGCTGGGAGCGACCACGGCGCGGGCGACCGCCCGGCTGGTGGCTGCCGGCACGGCACCGCCCAGCCCCCTGGCCGCGCTGTGGCGGCGGCCCCAGTTCGAACAGCGGACAGACCCGGCGCGGCCGTTGATGGCGGCTGCCTCGGCGCTCAGCCGGGTCGAGACCAGCGGGGCACGGCTCGCCGACGCCCTCACCCGGATCGCCGAGCGTGCCAGGGCGCAGGCTCACGACAAGGCGATCGGTGCCGCGCGGCGGGCAGGCGTCGTGGCCGTCGCACCACTCGGGCTGTGCTTCCTACCCGCATTCCTCCTTCTCGGCGTGGTCCCGACCATTCTCGGCTCGCTGCCCGGCGCTCTCCCCGCCTGACCAGGAGCTCCTGTGGACACACCGGCGATATCCACAGGCAGCGGCCGGGCGAAGACACCGCGGCCCGCCGCCGCACATGCTCGCGGTGCCGAAGGCCGTCGCCCTCGGGCCGGCCCCGAACCACGGCCAGGAGCGAACCACAGCCAGAAGCGAACCACGGCCAGAAGCGAACCACGGCCGGCAAGAAACCACGGCCGGCACCAAACCACGGCCCCCCGGACCGTCCACAGCCGCTCCTGGCCTGCCCCCGCCCCGCGCACCGATACCGATCCCCCTTCCCATCCATGGAGGTGTCAGCGATGGCCCCACTACCAGCGCTGTTTCTGCTGCCCGCGCTTCTCGTCGGCTGTGCGCTGCTGGCCCACGGGCTGGCCCGGCACCCGCAGGACGTTCCACGCCCATCCCGGAACGCGGTCCGGGCGCGCGACGCGGGCATGTCGACCGCGGAATACGCCGTCGGCACCGTCGCCGCCGTCGCCTTCGCCGGCGTGCTCTACGCCGTGGTCAGCAGTTCGGCCACCCAAGAAATGATCACGTCGGTCGTCCGGCGCGCGCTGACGCTGCCCTTCTGACCGCCGGACACAGCGATGACGCCATCGAGAACGGGCCAGACACCCCATCGGCCGCCAAGCGACCGCGGTCAGGCGACCGCGGAGCTGGCCCTCGGCCTGCCGACGCTCGGCGCCGTCGTCCTGCTGGCTCTGTGGCTGCTCGCCGCAGCCGGGGAGCAGGCACGCGCCCAGGAGGCGGCCCGGATCGGCGCACGGGCCGCGGCGCGGGGCGACGATGACGGCCGGGTCGCGGCCTGGACACGCCTGGCGGCACCGGCGGGCGCGACCGTCACGATCTCGCGGAAGGCGGACGAGGTCCTGGTGACCGTCCAGGCCACGCTCGCGGCCACGGGTTCCTTCCTGCCACCGGCACGCATCACCGCCAGCGCGGTCGCTCCGGTGGAAATCGCCCCGGGCGTCGCGGGCACCACCGACCCCGACCCCGACACCGGCCCGAGCCCCGATCGCACCGACGGCACCGACGGCAGGGGCTTCGGCGACCAGGCCGGGCAGGCCGACCGCGGCTACGAGGAAGCCGGATGAAGGCGCCACTCGGACACTACGGGCTGCGGCACCGGGATCGTGGATCGGCGACGGTGCTGCTCCTGGGCTGGCTGATGGTGGTCGCGACATCCGCCGCGGTCCTGCTGGCGGTGAGTGCCGTGTCGCTCGCTCGACGCCAGGCGGCGACCAGCGCGGACCTCGCCGCGCTCACGACCGCCGCCGACCGGACCGGCAGTCCGGCCATCGCCTGCGGCCGGGCGCGAGACCTGGCCACCCGCAACGGCGCCGAACTGATGGCCTGCCGGATCATCGGCGACGCGATAGAGGTCGTCGCACAGGTACGCCCACCGCCGGCGCTGGCACTGCTCGGCCCGCTGGCCGCCACGTCCCGTGCCGGTCCCTGGTACGGCATGACCGACCAGCCAGGCACCAGCCCGCGGAGATGATGCCGTCACCCCGACTTCTCGATCGGCATCAGTGGCTGATCGCTGGTCGACCGGCGCAGGGTGTGGAGTCAGTGCCCGGCCAGTCGGCCGAGGATCGTGGTGAGCAGGCGGACCGCCGCGGCCTTGTCAAGCGGCTCGTTGCCGTTGCCGCATTTCGGGGACTGCACGCACGACGGGCACCCGGCCGGGCACTCGCAGGCGGACACGGCGTCCCGGGTCGCCGTCAACCAGGGACCGAAACGTCCGAAGCCACGCTCGGCGAAGCCCGCGCCGCCCGGATGACCGTCGTAGACGAACACCGTCGTCAGACCCGTGTCCGGATGCAGAGCGGTCGAGACACCACCGATGTCCCAGCGGTCGCAGGTGGCGAACAGCGGCAGCAGCCCGATCGCCGCATGCTCGGCGGCGTGCACCGCGCCCGGCACGTCGGCGGGTCCCACGCCGGCCTGCGCCAGCAGCCCCTCAGAGACCACGTACCAGACCCCGCGGGTCCGCAAGTGACGCGGTGGCAGGTCGAGCGGGGCGACGCCGAGCACCTCGCCGGTCGTGATGAGCCGTCGCTGGTAGCCGACCACCTGGCTCGTCACCTCGACGGTGCCGAAACACACCGCCAGCCCGGGGTCGACCACCCGCGTCCTGGTCTGCTGGACGATCCGGATATCGGTATGGTCACGAGCCGTCGTCGTCCAGTCCGGGGCGGCATGGACGACGAACGCGACCGACTCCTCCAGGTCCAGCTCCTCGACGACGAAGCTCACCCCCTGGTGCAGGTACACGGCGCCGGGATGCACGGTCGAATGCGACGTCGCGGCGTCCACCGTGCCGAGCAACCGCCCGGTGTCCGACTCGACGATGCGCACCGGCCGTCCGCCGACACCACGGATGTCGACGTCCGGCCGGTCCCGCTGCGTCCAGTACCAGCCAGCGGGTCGCCGCCGCAGCCGACCACGACGGACAAGATCGTCAAGCACGGGCCGGGCGGCGGACCCGAACAGTTCCAGGTCGCCGTCGGTGATGGGCAGCTCCGCGGCGGCGCACTCCAGCTGCGGGCCGAGAACGTAGGGGTTGTCAGGGTCGAACACCGTCGCCTCGACCGGCCGGCCGAACACCGCCTCCGGATGGTGCACCAGATAGGTGTCCAACGGATCGTCCCGGGCGACCAGGACCGCCAGCGCACCCTGCCCCGTCCGGCCAGCCCGGCCGGCCTGCTGCCACAACGAGGCCAGCGTCCCCGGGTAGCCCGCGATCACCGTCGCGTCCAGCCCGCTGATGTCCACCCCGAGCTCGAGCGCCATGGTCGCGGCCACGCCGAGCAGGTCGCCGGAGCGCAGCCGGCTCTCCAGCTCGCGGCGCTCCTCGGCCAGATAGCCGGCCCGGTAGGCGGCGACCCGCTCACTCAGCTCGGGCGCCACCAGCCCCAGCGCGCGGCGGGCCGAGTTCGCGACCACCTCGGCGGCCCGCCGCGAGCGGACGAACACCAGCGTCCGCACGCCGTCGGCCACGAGATCCGCGAGCAGGTCCGCCGCCTCGGCCGTCGCCGAACGCCGCACCGGCGCACCGTTCTCGCCGACGCCCGAAACGTCGCCGCCGTCGGCCTCCTCGGCCGCGACCACCACCGCGCCGCCAGCACCACCGCCAGCGTCCGCGGCGTCGCCGGCGAGGCCCGCCGTGCGGCCAGCCGCGCCCGCGCCTGCGCCCGCCGCTGCGCCCGCGCCCTGCTGACGGCCGGCCGCGAGGAACAGCGGCGGCTCATACAGCGCGAAGTCGGTCACTCCCCGCGGAGAACCGTCCTCGTCGACCACGTCGACGTCGACGCCCGTCAGCCGGGCCGCGGCGACTCCCGGGTCGGCGACGGTGGCCGACGCGAGCACGAAGACAGGTTGCGAGCCGTAGCGGGCGCAGACCCGCCGCAGCCTGCGCAGCACCTGTGCGACGTGCGCGCCGAACACGCCGCGATATCCGTGACACTCGTCGATGATCACGTAGCGCAGACCCCGTAGGAACGGCCCGAACCGGCGGTGCCCAGGCAGGATCCCCCGGTGCAGCATGTCCGGGTTGGTCAGCACGAAAGTGGCATGCGCGCGCACCCAGTCCCGTTCGCCGGCTGGCGTGTCCCCGTCATAGCTGGCCGCGCGGACGGCGGTCAGCGCCAGCGAGCGCACTGCGCGGAGCTGATCGTGGGCCAGCGCCTTCGTGGGAGCCAGGTAAAGCGCCCGCGCCGTCGGATCGGCGAGCAGCGTGGACAGCACCGGCAGCAGGTAGCCAAGCGACTTACCGGAGGCCGTTCCGGTGGCCAGCACGACGCTTCGCCCAGCGAAGGCCGCCCCAGCGGCCGCCGCCTGGTGGCTCCACGGCGCGGTGATCCCCGCTGCGCGCAGCCGCCCGACCAGCAGCGGGTCCACCCACTCGGGCCAGTCCGCCGGCGTCCCGGGCCGAGCCGCGACCCGCTCGACGTGGGTCACGCAACGATCCCGGCGACGGTCGGCCCGCAGCCGCGACAAGATCTCGGATCCCCGGTCGCTGCCCACCCTCGGACTCCCACCTCCCGTGCTTTCCGGCACAACAGGTCGATCGGCTCGGACACCTCCGACCGCCTCGGACGGCCTCGCCAGTCCTCGCCCGCCGCCCGCGATCACGCCGCGACCTGGCAAGGTCACGGGCAAGACGACGGACTCTCCGTCCGACGCCAGGCCAAGGCAGGGTCGCTCGGGCGCCCTAGATATCCATAGTTCTATCTGTCAAGCGACATCGTCCGGCACGTCGTTTCCTAACAGCACACCACGCAACCCAGCCACAGCTGGTGACGGCGCATCAGCGTCGACGTCACACAGCCCCGACCCCGACCCCGACCCCGACGCCGACGCCGACGCCGAATCAGACCAGCCCCGCTCAAATACGCCGGCCCCGAGACCAGCCCAGGAGGGCCCCCTGGGGCCCGACCAGGCCGCGCCCGGCGCCGGGCGCGGAGCGTCTGGCGCGGACCGGCCACGGCGACGGAAGATCAGGCGTAGATTTCCGTTGGCGTCGGTACGCGTCAGGTCCGGCGCGCCGGGCCATTCTGGTGCGCCGAACCGTGGTGGTGTGGGGTCATGCCGGCCCGTGGAGCCGTCCGCTCGCAGATGCGACACGGCGGGCGGATTGGTTTTGCACACCGCGGGGTAATGGCGCCAGCAGTCAGGTCCTCGGACCTGAGCGTCCCACGCGCCCGAACGACAAGTCGACGTAGCAAGCAGGAGGATCCGTGGATCTGTCCCTCACGACCCGCCAGGAAGGCGACCACACGGTCGTCGTCGTGGGCGGCGAGATCGACGTCTACACCGCGCCGAAGCTGCGTGAGCAGCTCATCGACCTCGTCTCAGCCGGCTCCTATCACCTGATCGTCGACATGGAGGGCGTCGAGTTCCTCGACTCCACCGGCCTCGGCGTCCTCGTCGGCGGCCTCAAGCGGGTCCGGGCGCATGACGGTTCGCTGCGCCTCGTCTGCACTCAGGAGCGCATCCTCAAGATCTTCCGGATCACGGGCCTGACCAAGGTCTTCCCGATTCATGCCTCCATCGAGGAAGCGCTCGCCGCCAACGACTGAGGCGACGGCGGCAAGGTCATCCCGCTCGCCGGCCGCCGGCGGTGCCTTGGTACCTCGGTACCTTGGTGTCTCGGAGTCTTGGTACCCGAAGCCTGGACGACACGACGCCTGGGCGTGTCCGAGCGGCCAGGCACCCGGATCATGTACCGCCGACGGGACGGACCGGCCAGCTGCGACAGCCGGCGCGTCTTCCTGACCGGAGTCGATGTACTCGTGCGCCCGCGCTGGCAGGCGCTGGCTTCGATCAGCGGCGACCCCGTCGAACCGGGTCGTCCCAGGTCGTCGACCTTCCAGACCTACCAGCGGACCTCCCAGCTCGCCGTCGGCGATCCGGCAGGAACCTGGCCGTCGGCGATCCGGCAGGGGCCACGTCACAGATCCGGCTGGAACCCGGACAAGGTGACTCGAACTCGCTCGGGGGCCTCATCAACAGGACAGTCGTGACAAACATGAGAAGAATGCACCCCTGGCCGGGGTCTCTCGCCGATCTGCGCCCCCGTGCCGCGCGAACGACCTTGAACTGTCGGATCGGCAGATCACCGACCTGTCGGACCGAGCCACTCGGTCCGACAGGAACCCCGGGGAGGCCGCATGCCCACCGTTGAGTTGCGCTTCGCTGCCCTGCCCGGGCACGTCCTCGCCGCTCGCATGATCGCGATGGCGGTGGCGCGCCGCGCCGGGGTACCGTCCGCCGCGCTGGACGAGATCAGGCTCGCCGTCGGCGAGGCCTGCTCGCGGGCGGTGAACGTGAACCGTCTGCGCGCGCCCGAGGACCTGGTCGAGGTCCAGATGATGAGCGTCGACGGCGCCTTCACGGTCACGGTCGCCGACTCGGGCGAGCCGGACGACGACGCGACGCCCGGCCCCGACGGCGGCCTGTTGGGAGCCCCCGCGCTCCTCGACCTGGGTACCGCCGGTTCGCCGCCCGCCGACCACCCGTCGGCCGACCTGCCTGGCGATTTGGATCTTGGGGCAGCCGGCTCGGCGCTTCCGCCGGGCATCGGGCTCGCGCTCATCGAGGGGCTCGCCGACGACGTCCAGATCCGCCGTCGCCCGGACGGTGTCGGCACCGTCGTGACGATGACCTGGGACATCGCCGCCTTCGTCGAGGGCACCATGGCCGCGGCAGGCAACCCCGTCTGACCGAAGGCTGCCGGGCACGCGAAGATGATCTTACTTCGCAGGCCCGGCAGCCACTTCGGACGCTCGTTCCCGAGCAGCCAGCGGTCTTGTTCGTTGGCCGGTGCCGCGCGGCATCACGGAGGGAGCGTCGCGCACGACACGGACGCTACGGACCCGCAGCGGGCGGGCGGCGCAAAAACGAGCGCACGCCGCAGACGTGTGGATAGACTCCGCCGCATCTCACGGACGTTTTGCTGGTCGTCCGTGAACTGAGTCGGTGCTCCCGGTGGAGTGCGGTGGAGGTGGGACTGGGACCTTCCGCGAGACGGCTACGCAGGCGCTGAGCCAGCCGACGGCTGTGGCACTCCCCGGCAAGGGAGGCCCCATCGCCAGGCCAGGCTTCTGCCGGTTTGGCTCCACCCATACCGACAGGTAACGCACCTGCGTACCGCCAGCCACGGTTTGCCCCGCGAACCCACGACATCCCCGAATAAGCCACCCGCGGCGTCGTCCGATGCGACGCCCTGCTGTGACCGTTGGACATGCGTGCGCCGTCGATCATGACGGCGGGCGAGCGCCGGCAGTCCAGGGGACAAACAGTGCAGACCGGGAGGAGCCATGTCCCCGATCCAAGTCGCGGAGTCACCCGCGACCGCTGGGATCGACCTTACTGGCGGGCAGTTGGGATTGGTCGCCGGTGTGGCGTTCATCGCAGCGTTGGCCCTGCTTGTGGCCGGCTATCTGGTCCGCGAGGTGCTCGCGGCCAGCCAGGGCGGGCCCAAAATGATCGAGGTCGGTGCCGCGGTACAGGAGGGTGCCGCTGCCTATCTGCGTCGCCAGTTCAAGACCCTGGCCGCGTTCGTCGTCATCATCCCGTTCGTGCTGCTGGCGTTGCCGGCGGACGACACCGGCGCCAGAGTCGGTCGCTCGGTGTTCTTCGTCGTCGGCGCTATCTTCTCGGCGCTCGTCGGATTCGTCGGCATGTCGCTGGCGACCAGGGCGAACACCAGAACGGCGGCGGCGGCCAACGAACGCGGCGAGAAGGCCGCACTTCGCCTCGCGTTCCGCACCGGCGGCGTGGTCGGCATGTTCACCGTCGGGCTCGGCCTGCTCGGTGCCGCAGTCGTGGTGCTCGCCTTCAAGGACACCGCACCGCAGGTACTCGAAGGTTTCGGGTTCGGCGCCGCCCTGCTCGCGATGTTCATGCGGGTCGGCGGCGGCATCTTCACCAAGGCCGCCGACGTCGGCGCCGACCTGGTCGGCAAGGTGGAGAAGAACATCCCCGAGGACGACCCGCGCAACGCCGCGACCATCGCGGACAACGTCGGCGACAACGTCGGCGACTGCGCCGGCATGGCGGCCGACCTGTTCGAGTCCTACGCGGTCATGCTGGTCGCCGCGTTGATCCTCGGCGTCAAGGCCTTCGGTGAGAACGGGCTGGTGTTCCCGCTGCTCATCCCGGCCGTCGGCGTCATCACCGCCGTCATCGGCATCTTCACCGTCGCCCCACGCGCCAAGGACCGCAACGGGATGGCCGCGATCAACCGCGGCTTCTTCATCTCCTCGGTGATCTCCGCGATCGGCGTCGTCATCGTCTCGCTCGTCTACCTGCCGACCAGCTTCGCCGACTTCCCCGGCATGGAAGGCAGCACCCAGGACGGCAACCCGCAGGTGATCGCCATCAGCGCCGTGCTGATCGGCATCGTGCTCGCCGCGGCGATCCAGCTGCTCACCGGCTACTTCACCGAGACGGCCCGCAAGCCGGTCCGCGGCGTCGTCGAAGCCTCGACCACCGGCCCGGCGACCAACATCCTCGCCGGCATCGGCGTGGGCCTGGAGTCGGCGGTCTACTCGGCGGTACTGATCGGCGGGGCCGTGTTCGGCGCCTACCTGCTCGGCTCGGGCAGCGTCACGATCGCGCTGTTCGCCGTCGCGCTCGCCGGCACCGGACTGCTCACCACGGTCGGCGTCATCGTCTCGATGGACACCTTCGGACCGGTGAGCGACAACGCGCAGGGCATCGCGGAGATGTCCGGCGAGGTGACCCCGGAGGGCGCGGAGATCCTGACCTCGCTCGACGCGGTCGGCAACACCACGAAGGCCATCACGAAGGGCATCGCGATCGCGACGGCCGTGTTCGCGGCGACGGCGCTGTTCGGGTCGTTCACCGACACGGTCACCGAGGCACTCGACAAGGCCGGGGTGCTGCCGGAGGCCAACCGAGGTCTCGTCGGTGGCCTCAACGTGGCCTATCCGGACGCGCTGGTCGGTCTGATCATCGGCGCGGCCGTGGTGTTCCTCTTCTCCGGGCTCGCGATCAACGCGGTCGGCCGGGCCGCCGGCCGGGTCGTCCGGGAGGTGCGGGCCCAGTTCCGCGACCACCCGGGGATCATGGACGGCTCCGAGAAGCCGAACTACGGCGCCGTGGTCGACATCTGCACCCGCGACTCGCTGCGCGAGCTGATCACGCCCGGCACGCTGGCCGTGATGGCACCGATCGCGGTCGGGTTCGGCCTCGGCTACCCGCCGCTGGGCGCCTACCTGGCCGGTGCGATCGCCAGCGGCGTGCTGATGGCCGTCTTCCTCGCCAACTCGGGCGGCGCCTGGGACAACGCGAAGAAGCTGGTCGAGGACGGCGCGCACGGCGGGAAGGGCTCCGAGGTCCACGCGGCGACGGTCATCGGTGACACGGTGGGCGACCCGTTCAAGGACACTGCCGGCCCGGCGATCAACCCGCTGATCAAGGTGATGAACCTGGTCAGCTTGCTGATCGCGCCTACCGTCGTGAAGTTCTCGGTGGGCGAGGACGAGAACACCTGGCTGCGGGTCCTCATCGCCGTCGTCGCCGTCGCGGTGATCGCCACGGTGATCGTGATCTCCAAGCGGCGCGGCTCGTCCACGGACGAGGCGTCCCCGTCCCCCGGTGCGCCCGCGGTCGCGGCGTCGTCCAACGTCACGGTCACCACGGCCCCCGCGGACCAGACCACCACCGCCGACCAGGTGAACGTCTGATCAGTCCCGCTTCCAGGCAGGCTCCTGGCAGGTCTGATCCAGGCAGGACCCTCCCGACCGCCCGTCGCCGGAGCTTCGGCGACGGGCGGTCGGCCGTGCGGAGGTTTCAGGCTGGGCGCCGACCGCCTGGCACCCCGAGCACATGCGGCGGGGCCGCTGCTGACGGCGGGGCCACCATTGTTGAAGTGGCCACTTCAGTGGAGGGGGCAGTCATAGGTTCACCTCTCGGGTAAGGCAAGGGGAAGTCGGTCACGTGACGCGCTCGAGGGATGGCGTACCGGCGCTGTGAGCCCTTACGGTGACGGCGGTGTCCATCCAGCGGGCCGGGTAGGTCCCGGCGCGGGAGACACGACGCGTCCCGCGACGCACCCCGTGCCACGATCGAACCTTCCCCGTTGGGCAGACGGCAAGAAGCCGACCGGGTCGGCGCGGCGTACCGTGCAGCACGACACCTGCACCGGTCGCGGTGACGGCTCGCCGGCTTGGGGGCCCGGTGTGGGCGCGAGCGAGCGCCTGGCCGGCCACCCATCCACAGCGGTCCGGCCACCGTGGTGGCCGGCGCCGGCCGGCGAGGCACCCACCAGCGGCGCCGCCAGCCAGCGACGCCGACCGCGACGAGACCGCCGACCGCGGCACGAGAACAGCAGTACCGAGGAGACCAGTGCCACCGCGCGCGAAGACGACGGCCCGGACCCCGTCCCGGTCCACCCCGCTAGCCGAACCGCTCGACGTCGACCTCGACGCCGAGGAGGCCCTCGCGGCCGACTCCGCCGACGAGGTCGAGACGGCGCCCGGGACCACCCGCGGCGGCACCGGGCGACGACGGACCGCGGCCGGCGGCCCGGGCACCCGGCTGGTCATCGTCGAGTCTCCGGCGAAGGCGAAGACGATCGCGGGCTACCTCGGGCCCGGCTGGCAGGTCGAGTCGAGCATCGGCCACATCCGCGACCTGCCGCGCAGCGCCGCGGACGTGCCCGCGGCGCACAAGGGCAAGCCGTGGGCCCGGCTCGGGGTCGACGTCGACAACGGCTTCGAGCCGCTCTACATCGTCACGCCGGACAAGCGCCCCCAGGTCAGCAGGCTCAAGGCGCTGGTCAAGGAGGCGAGCGAGCTCTACCTCGCGACAGACGAGGACCGCGAGGGCGAGGCGATCGCCTGGCACCTGCTGCAGACCCTCAAGCCGACCGTGCCGGTCAAGCGGATGGTCTTCCACGAGATCACCCCGCAGGCGATCCGCCGGGCCGTCGACAGCCCGCGCGAGATCGACGAGAACCTGGTCAACGCCCAGGAGACCCGGCGCATCCTCGACCGTCTCTACGGCTACGAGGTCTCCCCCGTGCTGTGGAAGAAGGTCATGCCGCGGCTGTCCGCCGGCCGCGTGCAGTCCGTCGCGACCCGCATCCTGGTCGACCGGGAGCGGGCGCGGATGCGGTTCCGCTCGGCGGAGTACTGGAACATCGAGGGCCGTTTCGCCGCCACCGTCGGCCATGACGGCAAGGCGCCGGACCAGACTCCGCTGCCGGCGACCCTGGTCGCGCTCGACGGCCGCCGGCTCGCGACCGGCCGCGACTTCGACGCCACCGGCCGGCTCACCTCCGCCGACGTGGCCCGGCTCGACGAGGCGGGCGCGCGTGGCCTGGCCGAGCGGCTGGCCGCCACCGTCTTCGCCGTCCGCTCGGTGGAGACCAAGCCCTACAAGCGCTCCCCGTACGCGCCGTTCATGACGTCGACGCTGCAGCAGGAGGCGGGCCGCAAGCTGCGGTACTCCAGCCAGCGCACCATGCAGATCGCGCAGAAGCTGTACGAGAACGGCTACATCACCTACATGCGGACCGACTCGACGAACCTGTCCGAGACGGCGCTGGTCGCGGCCCGCGAGCAGGCCCGCCAGCTCTACGGCCCGGAGTACGTGCCGGACGCGCCGCGGATCTACACGAAGAAGGTCAAGAACGCCCAGGAGGCGCACGAGGCGATCCGCCCCGCCGGCGACACCTTCCGCACCCCCGGCGAGGTGCGCGCCGAGCTCGACGCCGACGGCTTCCGGCTCTACGAGCTGATCTGGCGGCGCACCGTGGCCAGCCAGATGGCCGACGCCCGCGGCACCAGCGCCACCGTCCGCCTCGGCGGCGCCTCCAGCACCGGTGAGGACGCCGAGTTCGCCGCCACCGGCAAGGTCATCACCTTCCCCGGCTTCCTGCGCGCCTACGTCGAGGGCGCCGACGACCCGGACGCCGAGCTCGAGGACCGCGAGACCCGGCTGCCGGACGTCCGCCGGGGCGACCCACTGGCCACCCGGCAGCTCACCCCGCGCGGCCACGCCACCAGCCCGCCGCCCCGGTTCACCGAGGCGAGCCTGGTCAAGACGCTGGAGGAGCTGGGCATCGGCCGCCCGTCGACCTACGCGTCGATCATCGGCACGATCCAGGACCGCGGCTACGTCTGGAAGAAGGGCACCGCGCTGGTGCCGAGCTTCGTCGCGTTCGCCGTCGTCGGCCTGCTCGAGGACCATTTCTCCCGGCTGGTCGACTACCGGTTCACCGCGTCGATGGAGGACGACCTCGACGACATCGCCGCCGGCACGGCCGCGTCGACGGACTGGCTGACCCGGTTCTACTTCGGTGACGGCGGCCCCGCCGCCGACGGCACCGCGGGCGGGAACGGCACCGCGGGCGGGAACGGCACAGCCAACGGAACCGGAAGCGCGAACGGGAAGGTGGCCGCCGACGCCGGGCTCAAGCACCTGGTCAGCGAGCGGCTCGGCGAGATCGACGCCCGCGAGGTCAACTCAATCCCCCTCGGCGAGACGGACGACGGCATCCCGGTCGTCGTCCGGGTCGGTCGCTACGGCCCCTACGTCCAGCACGGTGAGCGGCGTGCCAGCGTCCCCGAGGACCTGCCGCCGGACGAGCTGACGATCCCGAAGGCCTTGGAGCTGCTCGAGGCGCCGTCGGGCGACCGGGTGCTCGGCACCGACCCGGAGACCGGCGCGACCATCACGGCGAAGGCGGGCCGCTACGGCCCGTACGTCACCACGGACACCGACCCGCCGCGGACCTCGAGCCTCCTGTCGACGATGTCGCTGGAGACGCTCACGCTCGACGACGCCCGCAAGCTGCTCACGCTGCCCAGGGTCCTCGGCGCGGGCGAGGACGGCGAGGAGATCACCGCCCAGAACGGCCGGTACGGTCCCTATGTGAAGAAGGGGACGCAGAGCCGCTCCCTGGAGTCCGAGGAGCAGCTGTTCACGGTGACGCTGGAGCAGGCGCTCGCGCTGCTGGCGCAGCCGAAGGCACGCGGGCGGCGCAGCGCGGCCGAGATCCCGCCGCTGCGTGAGCTCGGCGCCGACCCGGCGACCGGCAAGCCGATGGTCCTCAAGGAGGGCCGTTTCGGCCCCTATGTGACCGACGGCGAGACCAACGCGAGCCTGCGCAAGGGCGACGAGGTCGCCACCCTGACGATCGAGCGCGCCGCTGAGCTGCTCGCCGACCGGCGAGCCCGCGGCCCGGCCGCCCCGCGCCGCTCGTCGGGCAGGTCGGCCGCGGGCACCGGCGCGAAGGCGACCGCGAAATCCGCCGCCAAGTCCGCCAAGTCCGCCACGGGCGGGTCCAAGGCGAAGCCCAAGTCCACGGCCAAGACCACGTCGACCGGCCGGTCGACGACCGGCACCCGCGCGGCCACCAAACGGTCGGCCGCCGCCGAGGGCACTGGCGAGGCCGACTGATGGTCCCCGGCAACGGGGATGAGCCAGCAGGGCTGGACGACACGGCCGGACTGGACGACGTAACCGGGCCGGACTACGTAACCGGGCCGGACGACGTAACCGGGCCGGACGACGCAATCTGGCCGGACGACTCGATCGGGCTAGCCGAACCGGCCGGTCTGCCGGGAACGCCCGCGGCGCCCGGCGGCGATCCGGGCGGCGGCTTAGCCGCCCGTCGCCCCCGGCGCGCCGGGTGGGCTGTCAAGACCGTCGGCCAGCATCCGGTCACGAGCGTGCCGGAGCCGCCGGAGCGACGCGCGCCGCCGAGCTCGGACGAGGGCGACGTGCGCGCGGTGCTGCGCATCCCGGAGTTCCGCCGGCTGTGGATCCAGCTGGGGCTGTCCAGCCTCGGTGACTGGATGGGCCTGCTCGCCACCACGGCGATGGTCACCCAGCTGCAGCATGGCTTCTCCGGCCAGGCCTACGCGCTCGGCTCGCTGCTGATCATCCGACTGGCGCCAGCGTTGATCTTCGGGCCGCTGGCCGGCGCGGTCGCCGACAAGCTCGACCGCCGGCTGACCATGGTCGTCACCGACCTGCTGCGTTTCGGCCTGTTCCTGTCGATCCCGATCGTCGGCACGCTGGCCTGGCTGCTGATCGCGTCCTTCCTGATCGAGTGCGTGACCCTGCTGTGGGCGCCGGCGAAGGAGGCGAGCGTCCCGCATCTGGTGCCGAAGGAACGGCTGGCCGCGGCGAACACGCTCAGCCTGCTCACCACCTACGGCAGCGCCCCGGTAGCGGCGGCGATCTTCGCGCTGCTGGCGACCCTGTCTCGCAGCCTCGCGCCGGGACATCCCTACTTCCGCGACTCCTCGGTCGACATCGCCCTCTACTTCAACGCCCTGACCTTCCTGGCGTCGGCGGTGGTGATCGGCGGGCTCAAGTCGATCGGCAAGGCCGAGCGGCCGGAGCACGGCCCCGAGCCAGGCTTCTTCGCGTCCATCACCGAAGGCTGGAAGTTCGTCGGCAATGACCGGCTCGTGCGCGGGCTGGTCGTCGGCATCCTCGGCGGCTTCGCCGGCGCCGGCTGCGTCATCGCGCTCGGGAAGCTCTACGTCCAGATCCTCGGTGGCGGGGACGCGGCGTACGGCGTGCTGTTCGCGGCCGTGTTCATCGGTCTGGCCACCGGGATGGCGGCCGGGCCGAAGCTGCTCGGCGACTACAGCCGCACCCGCCTCTTCGGCGTCTGCGTCACCGGCGCCGGCGTCACGCTGGTATTTGTCGCGATCATCCCGAACCTGGTGCTGGCTTGCATTCTCGTCGTCCTGGTGGGCATGTTTGCCGGGGTGGCGTGGGTGACCGGCAACACCCTCCTGCAGGCCGAAGTGGCCGACGAGCTGCGCGGGCGCACCTTCGCGCTCGTGCAGTCGCTGGTCCGCGTCGACCTACTGCTGGTGCTGGCTGCGGCGCCGGCGTTGGTGGGCCTGATCGGCTCGCACCAGGTGCACCTTTGGGGCGACGTCAACGTCCGCGCCGACGGCGTGACCTTCGTGCTGCTCGGCGGCGGTGTCCTGGCCATCGTGGTCGGCCTGTTCGCCTACCGACAGATGGACGATCACTCCGGTGTGCCCGTCCTGCCGGAGCTGTGGAACGCGCTGCGCGGCCGCAGGCAGAGCCGCCGGCCGCGCCACGCCGGCCTGTTCGTCGCCATCGAGGGCGCGGACACGGCGACGCGGGCCGACCAGCTGGTGGCGCTGCGGGCGTGGCTCACCGAGATGGGACGCGAGGTGGTGGTCGCCTCGGACGCGACGATCGCCGCTCCGCTGGAGAAGGCCCTGCGGCAGCTCCAGGCGGACCCGTCGGCCGCGCTGCACCCCCGCACCGAGGCCCTGCTCGCCGCGGCCGTCCGAGCCGAGCACGTGGCCCGGTTGATCGAGCCAGCGCTCGGTCGCGGCGCCGTGGTACTCACCGATCACTACGTGGATTCGACGATCGCCCAGCAGAGCGCCGCGAGCTGCGCCAAGCTGGACGAGCTGAGCGTGCTGGCCCAGTGGGCCACCATGTCGCTCCTCCCCGACGTGACGGTTCTGCTGGACCGCGAGCCGGACGCCGACGGCGGGCGGCGGATGAATGGGCTCGGCCCGACGTTCGACGAGCAGGTCCGCTCCGCTTTCCTGCAGCTCGCCGACGAGGAGCCGCATCGCTACCTCGTGCTCGACGCCGCGACGGCAGCGGGCGAGCTGGGGGCCCGGATCCGCCAGGTTGTCGCCCGTCGGCTGGGCGAGGACCTGGGCGGAACGGGCCAGGCGAGGGGCGCGAACCGCGAGGGCCACGACGGCTCGGGAGCGGACAGCTCGGGAGCGGAGAGCTTGGAAGCGGACAGCTCGGAAGCGGAGAGCCAGGCCGGGCCGGAGCTGGCGGCCGTCGCGGCGGGCGGAACGGGACCCGACCATCCATCGGGCGTCGCAGACCTCCCAGCAGACCTCCCAGATCGACTCCGTCGATCCGGCAGGAACCCCGGCCACGAGGGCGCTGACCGCCGCAGTGGCTGGGACAGTGGGCCTGGCGGCTCCACCTGGCCGCCGAAAGGCTCGGCATGAGTCCCCGGGAGAGACCGTGACCGTCTGGGAAGGCCTTGCCGGTCAGGACGCCGTCGTCGAGACCCTCGCGGCGGCCGCCGCCGCGGCCACCCTCATCGGCGGCCCGGGCGGCGCGATCGCCGCCGCCAGGGCGGGGATGACACACTCCTGGCTGTTCACCGGCCCGGCCGGCGCAGGCCGGGCCGACGCCGCCAGGAGCTTCGCCGCCGCGCTGAGCTGCGAGCGGGCCGTCGCGACGCCCGGTGCCGGCGAGCCTGCGCAGCCACCGGGCTGCGGCGAGTGCGTCGGCTGCCATACCGTCCTCACCGACACGGCGGCCGACCTGCGCACCGTTCGCGCGGAAGGGTTGTCGCTCGGCGTGAACGACGTCCGGGCACTGGTCCGCGACGCCGCGAGCGCCCCGACCAGCGGCCGCTACCGGATCCTGCTCATCGAGGAGGCGGACCGGCTGACGGACTCCGCCGCGAACGCCCTGCTCAAGGCGCTGGAAGAGCCGGCCGACCGGTCGGTCTTCCTGCTGTGCGCGCCGTCGGTGGACGACGTCATGCCGACGATCCGGTCCCGCTGCCGGGTGGTGTCGCTGCGCCTGCCGTCCATCGACGACATCGCCGCCGCGCTGCTGCGTTCGGGCGTCGACGAGCGGACAGCGTACGTCGCGGCGAGGGCGTCGCAGGGCCACCTCGGCCAGGCACGGCTGCTGGCCTCCGACGAGCGGACCAGGGCGCGGCGCGCCCAGGTGCTCGCGCTGCCCGGCCGGCTGGGCCGGGTGGCCGACTGCCTGGCCGCGGCCGGCGACCTCGTGGCCGCCGCCAACGCCGAGGCCGAGGCCGCCAACGCCGAGCGCGACGAGGCGGAATCCGAGGCGCTGCGCACGGCGCTCGGCGTCGGGGCGACGTCGTCCGGGGCCACCGGACGCTCAAAACGGGCGCCGAAGACACCGCCCAAGACCGCACCCAAGGCCAAGACGATGATGGTCCGCGGCGCCGCCGGGGCGCTCAAGGAGCTGGAGAAGTCGCAGAAGAGCCGGGGGCGGCGCACCGTGCTCGACTCGCTTGACCGCGCGCTGCTCGACCTCGCGGGCCTCTACCGGGACGTGCTCGCCCATCAGCTCGGCGCGACCGTCGACCCGGTCAATCCGGACGCGGTCGCCGAGGTCGGCCGGCTCGCCGGCGCGGCCACCCCGGAACGCACCCTGCGCCGCCTCGAGGCGGTCCTCGCGACCCGGGACGCGCTCGCCGCCAACCCCGGCCTCGTCGTCCAGCTCACCGTGGAGTCTCTCGCTCTCACTCTCCGTGACGCATAGCCGGACGACGAGCTCCTACCGGCTCTGCGGACGGCGCCGAACCGGGTGCTTCGGCCGGAACGGGGACGTACGCTCAGGCCGCAGGACGCGCGACAGTGACGAAGCCGCGCGCGCCCGAAGGCCAGTGTCGGATGTCACTGTCGGGCGTCACGACAGATGCGACGTCCGTCACATCCAGCAAGGTCAGACTGGCCTGGCCCGTCGGGTGTGCGGTCGGCCCCGACGCGGTGGCATGACTGTCTCGTGCGTAGGCCGGGCCCGTCGCGACGCCTCGCGGCGGACAGGACAGGACGGCGGGCACGCATGCCGATGATGTGCGCGGTGGCTTTCTCGCCCCGCGGGAAGCTGTACTACGCGGACCCGGGATCGTTGACGCCCAGCGTCGGCGACCAGGTACTCGTCCCCACCGACGATGGTCCGGAGGTCGCGACCTGCGTGTGGGCGCCGCAGTGGGTCAGCGACGACATCGGCCATCTGCCGGTGCTCGCCGGATTCGCCGTCGAGACGGACGTGGAGCGTCACCAGGTGTCCCGGCGGCGGCGCGCCCAGGCCCGGGTGGCGGCCAAGCGGCTGGTCCGTGAGCACGGCCTGCCCATGAAGATCGTCGGGGTGGACCACGTCAGCGCATCCGACACCTTCACGATCTACTTCACCGCCGACGGGCGGGTGGATTTTCGCGCCCTCGTCCGCGACCTGAACCGGACGCTGGACACCCGGGTCCACCTGCACCAGCTGTCCGCCAGGGACAGCGCGAAGCTGCAGGGCGGCATCGGCTCCTGCGGCCGGGAGCTGTGCTGCTCGACGTTCCTCACCGACTTCGAGCCGGTGAGCATCCGCATGGCGAAGGACCAGAACCTGGCGCTGAACCCGTTGAAGATCAGCGGAGCGTGCGGGCGGCTGATGTGCTGCCTGCGCTACGAGCATCCGTTGTACGAGGAGTTCGCCGCCGCGGTCCCGGCCGTGGGCGCCCGAGCACGCACCCCCGACGGCCCCGGCAGGGTCGTCAGCCACGACGTCCCCCGCCAGCAGGTCGTCGTCGCGCTCGACGCGGGCGGGCGGCGAGCCTGCGACCGCGCCGAGGTGTGCGGCTCCCGCAAGGCCCACGAGGCTGCGTATCCGGCCGCGAAAAGCTCCGCCTGCGGTTCTTCCGAGGCTGCTGCTGCGGAAGGCCAAGGCAGCGTCAAGGAAGTTGGCGCCGGGAGCCAAGAGGTATCGGTGGGTGATGACGACCCCACCGCGCGAGCCGGCGCTTCCGATCCGGCTGCTGTCATGCCGGAATCCGCCGGCCAGCCTAACGACGCGGGCCATCCTGATGACGCGGGCCAGGCGAACCCGCCGGCCGCCGAGGGGGGACGCCACCGGATCCGCCGACGCGCCCGTTCGCGCCACTCGGAGACGGACTGAGAGACGGACTGAACGGAGTCCCCCGCCTTGCAGCTTGGGCGACTCCGCCGGTCACGAAGCCAGAATCACGGGTCGAAGCGGTAGCCCATGCCGCGCAGAGTGGTGACGAGGCGGCGCTGCGGCGGCCGGCCCTCGACCTTGGTCCGCACCCGCCGGACGTGTTCCGTCACGGTCGCCGGGTCCTGGAAACGCGTGCCCCAAACCTGCTCGAGCAGTTCCTCACGACTGAACACCCGGCGCGGGTGGCGAGCCAGGAAGGCGAGCAGCTCGTACTCGCGAGCCGTCAGGTCGATCCGCTCTCCGGCGACCGCGACCTCGCGCGCCCGCAGGTCGATCGACACGTCGCCGTAGATCAGCGGCTCGTTGCCGTCGCCCGTGCGCTGCGGCGGTGCCTCGACCGGCCGGCGGCGCAGCCGGGCGCGAACCCGGGCGACCAGCTCACGCAGCGAGTAGGGCTTGACGACGTAGTCGTCGGCCCCGAGCTCCAGGCCGACGACGCGGTCGACCTCCTCAGCCCGACCGGTGAGCATGATCACCGGAACCTCGCTGGTCTGCCGCAGGCGGCTGAGCACGGCGAAGCCGTCCATTCGTGGCATGGCAACATCGAGCACGACCAGGTCGATCTCGGTCGTCTGGAACAGGCGGAGCGCGGTCTCGCCGTCGGCCGCCTCCAGCACGCGGTATCCGAATCGCTCAAGACTGCGTGCGAGTGCGACGCGCGATGCTTCATCATCTTCCGCGACGAGCAGCGAGGCTCCTCGCGTCGTCGTCGCGGCTGCTTCCCCGGTCATGGCGAAACCCTACGCAACCCCTCCGGTGCCACTGCGAGCGGGGTCGCATTTGACGAATTTCGGTCGACCCACGACACCACATCGACACTCAAACGTGACGACGCCCAAGCTTTCAGTAACTCCCTCCTGACTCAACCCCGAGGCACCCACCAACCTGTCTCCGCGCGCCCCGGACACCCACCACGCCCCATCCGCCAGCCGCATCGGCGCCAAGCGGGCCGGACCATCCGACCACCAGCCACCAGGCCAGCGCCACGCCAACCTCCAAGATCAAGGAAACCGAGCGGAGGCACGGTCGTCGTTCTGGTCATCCGATCTGGCATACTCAGAGCCGGCCAGCGCTTGCTGGACCATGCCGAAGTAGCTCAGTGGCAGAGCAATCGCCTCGTAAGCGATAGGTCGCGGGTTCAATCCCCGCCTTCGGCTCGCGGCGGGCTTCCCTGCTCGTTGACCTTCGGTCAACTTCGCCAGAGCCCGTCATGTTGCCCCGGGGCCGAGCCCCGGACCCCACGGGACGAACCCCGCGGCCCCGGCAATTCGACCACGGTGCCTTCGCCCGGCGATGTTTGCCCTGTGCGCACACGGTCGCGCTCGTCCTGCCCGACCTCACGGGTGATCGTTTCAGGCTTCAGGGCAGCGTCCGGCACCGTTTCGTGGCCCTGACGGCCGAGCGGACGTCCAAGATCCCCCCTGAACTTCGGATGTCTGGCGGGTGGTGGCGGGTGGGAGTGTCGCCCTACACCCAGCCCCGCACACCCCACCGACGTCACCCACCGTGACCACGCCCCCCCCCAGGGCCGCCAACAGCCAGCGATCAAGCGAAAGTCGCTGGCATTGGTCGTCAGTGCGACAGATGCGAGATCGTCTGTCGTCCATCGCCGACTAGTTGGCGGCCTACCGGCGGGTCCAGCAGCATGGCCGCTCGTCGCCCGCCGGGCCGACTCCGCTGGGACATAGCGACTGGGCCCACAGAAGGATCTGGTCTTCGTCGCGGCCTTGGCGCAGCAGGCGGATCATGCCCAGCGTGGTGAACGTGGGGTGAACCGGGCGGTGGCAGGCTGGTAATGGTCGGTTACAGGTGGTGATAGGCGAACGATCGGGCCGGCGGATCAGATGCCGGTCGGTTTGCTGCCTGGCCGGCTGACAAGCCGAAAGGCAACGCCACCGGACGGAGGAACCGTCATGAAGGCAACGTACGACGCACCGACCCTCCGCGACGTTGGGTCCTTCCGCGAGCGCACCCATGGCTGGAGGCTCGGCAGCTTCGGCTGGGGAGGCGGCTGGGGTTGGGGCTGGGGTTGGGGCTGGGGCGGCGGCTGGGGCTGGGGCGGCGGCGGCTGGGGCTGGGGCTGGTAATCACCGGCCCGGCACCCACAACGCCCTATGACCCAGCTCCTTACGCAACCCTTGGCGGTGGCCGACGGCCACCGCCACCCTTGTCCCGCATTTGTCCGGCGGGCCGGCGGCTGTCCGACGGGTCAGCGACCCCCGGCGGCACGAGGCCTCCAGCAATTGTGCGCAACGTAGTGAACCGCCAGTGAACCGTGCCGTGGCAAGTACTCAATGGTCGGCCGCAGGCTACGGGATTGATCGTCCGGATCCGGTGGCCGACTACGCCGCCCCCGACGGAGCGCGTCTACTCGGCCCGTCGGAAGGCGGCATCACCATGGACGGAGGAAACACCATGAAGGCCACATATCAGGCGCCGATGCTCCAGGATGCGGGATCCTTCCGCGAGCACACCCATGGCTTTGGTCTTGGCAGCTTCGGTCTTGGCGGCTTCGGCTTCGGCGGTTGGGGCCGAGGCTGGGGCTGGGGCCGGGGCTGGGGCTGGGGCTGGGGCGGAGGCTGGGGCGGCTGGTGCTGACCACCAGCCAGTCAGGCATCGCGTCCCCTGACGCAACGCTCCAGTGACGCAGCGTCCCAGAGGCGCACCATCCCTCTGCGGCGACGTCCCTGCGGCGCAATCCCGCGGCGGTGGCCTGTCGGCCACCGCCGCCACTATCTTCGAGGGCCTTTTCCATGAAGATCGTCTGCGTCGGTGGTGGTCCGGCGGGGCTGTACTTCGCGATCCGCGCGAAACTGCGAAACCCCGGTCACGACATCACCGTCCTCGAACGGGACCTGCCGGGAACGACCCACGGCTGGGGAGTCGTCTACTGGGAACCACTGCTGAACGCCCTCTTCCGGGCCGACGCGGTCAGCGCGCGTGAGCTGCAAGCGGCCTCGACGCTCTGGCGGGGTCAGCGCGTCACGCTGGGCGGCCCGCGTTACGCCTACCTGCCCGGCTACGGGTACAGCGTCCAGCGCGCCACCCTGCTGGAACTGCTCGCACGCAGGGCGGTTGAGCTGGGCGTCGACGTGCGGTATCGCCGGCACGTGGCCGACGTGAACGACCTTCAAGCGCTCGCCGCGGCCGCCGATCTGGTGGTCGCGGCCGACGGGGCGAACAGCCAGGTGCGCCGGCTTGCCGGTCCGGACGCGTTCGGCACCCGCGTCGACGTCGGCGCCAACCAGTACATCTGGCTGGGCACGAACCGGCGGTTCGAGAACTTCATGTTCGCGTTCGAGCGGACCGCGGCCGGCTGGATCTGGTTCCACGCCTATCCGTCGGCCGCCGACGTCAGCACCTGCATCGTCGAATGTACCCCCGAGACCTGGACCGGACTGGGTCTCGACCGGCTCGGCGACGCCGAGGGCTGCCGCCTCCTGGAGACGATCTTCAATGGGCCACTTGCCGGCCATCAGCTGATCAGTGACTGCCGCGGTCGGCCAGCCCAGTGGCAACGGTTCAGCCATGTGTCGAACCGTCGTTGGCACCACGACAACATCGTGCTGCTCGGCGACGCCGCTCACACCACGCACTTCACGCTGGGCTCGGGCACCGCCCTCGCAATCATGGATGCCATCATGCTCGACCGGTTCCTGCACGAGCGCGCGGACGTCGCGACGGCGCTGCGGGACTTCAGCCACGCCGGCCTGGCCGCGCTGCGGCCACTGCAGGACCGGGCGCGCGTGAGCATGTCCTGGTTCGAGGGCGTGGACGCGCAGCTCGACCCGCACGCCGAGCGACCCGGCCGGCACAGCACACAGCTTGTCTGGCACGACGAGCTGCCCGGCCGGCCTGGCGCCGCCGCCGAGCCCTCCGCGGCATCCGCGGCATCCGCGGCATTTGCGACCGCCGCGGACATCGAGGACGCCGAGCGGTCGACGGCCACGGAAGAGACTCCAGATCCGGTGGACTTCGCCTTCCGGATGGCGACCCGTCAGGGCGATGAGACGCCGCTGCGCTACCACCTGCTGCGCGCGGCTCAGCTCCCGGCGGTGCGGGCGCTCGACCAGCAGGCCGGCCGCGGTACCCGCTGGCTGCACGAGAAGCGCCGCGCGCTGGTCACCCGATAGCCCTGGCGCCGATGGCCAGGCGGCGCAGAGAACCGGGGGCAGCGCGGACCCCCGGTGACGCCGCCGATAACCCGGTGACGCCGAGAGCCGTCCACGAGCCACGAGCCGTCCGACTACCGTCCGTTCGTGGCCGAAGTGAAACAGTGGAAAACTCGAAGCAGACAACAGAAGAAAGACCGAAGAAGAAAGGTCGCCGAGTAGAAAGACGAAGGCCCCGGTGGTTCGAGGAAGAACCGCCGGGGCCTTGCACTACGGAATGGCGACGATCAGCTCGCCGCGGGCCGGATCAGGCGGACTTGGCCTCATCGACGACCGATTCGGTGTGCTCGGGCGCGGAGTGCCCCGGCTCGGCGTGCCCGCCCTCGTCCTCCATGCGCTTGATCGAGGCGAGAATCTCACGCTCGGCATCGGCCCGGCCGACCCAGCTGGCACCCTCGACCGACTTTCCGGGCTCGAGGTCCTTGTAGACCTCGAAGAAGTGCTGGATCTCCAGCCGGTCGAACTCCGGAAGGTGACGAATGTCACGCAGGTGTTCCTGGCGGACATCGGCCACCGGCACGCACAGGACCTTGTCGTCCGGGCCCTTCTCATCGGTCATCTGGAACATGCCGATGGTCCGGCAACGCACCAGACAGCCCGGGAAGGTCGGCTCCTCGAGCAGCACCAACGCGTCCAGCGGGTCACCGTCGCGGCCGAGCGTGCCCTCGATGAACCCGTAGTCGGACGGGTAGTGGGTGGAGGTGAACAGCATCCGGTCCAGCCGGATGCGCCCCGTGTGGTGATCCATCTCGTACTTGTTGCGCTGCCCCTTGGGGATCTCGATGGTCACGTCGAACTCGAGGTCCACGCCGCTCCCTGTCTCCTTCGTCTTCGGTGGTTCGGCCCCGGTGGACCGCTCCCTTTATCGTCCCGGCTCTGGTCTCGCGACCCTATGCCGGCTTCCTGGACGGCCGGCCCGCAGACCTGCCTGATACCTGCAACCCGCTCACACCCCAGGCAACCCGCCACCCGGCACAGCAGGTCGCTCCGGTTCGTGAATCGTGTCTTCATCCAGTGTCGGTCGACTTCCCACAGGCCGCAGCCCAGGCAATGTGGCCCATCCCACCCGCCGGACATCTCGACTCGCCGGGTCGTACCACCTGCCGGAGACCGCTCTCCGACACCACCTAGCCGTGGGCGCTGGCCCGACGTCGCTTTCCGATCACTCCCCGTACGTGTCTCTCAACCGCTCGCCCAGTCAATCGAGGACCGGAGAATCCCGACCCGGTCCATATCCCCCGCCCCGATGACCAACCGCGCATCCGGCCAATCCACGACATCCTTGCCGGTGTATCGCCATTGCCCGGCGAGGCCCGACATCCTGCCCGACGAGGCCCGACCGTTGCCCGGTGAGGCCCGACATCTTGCCGGATTGCCGGACGAGACCCGACATCGAGGTCCGAGGTCGGCTTAGGAGCGACGTCGCGGACTCTGAGTAGCGGACCACATTCGGCGAACCCGCCGTCGTGGCCGGCGCCTTAAGCTCGCCCAATGACAGGTCCTGGGGCCGGCGGCCTGACGGCACTGGCCGGCGCGCTGCTGGCCGGGTCCCTGTCCGTCCCGTCCTCCCCGGCCGAGGCGCCGGCACCGACGGTACCGCGCGCCACCGCGCCCGCCCTGGCCGGGCCGCGGTCAGACAGCCCCGTGCCCGACATGGCCGCGCTGGCCGCCCGGCTCGCCCAGCCGCTCGCCGACCCATCACTGGGCGGTCCCGCCGGGATCGTCGTGGACGCGCTGTCCGGCAAGGTGCTGTTCGACGCCCGGTCCAGCGTGCCGACCGCCCCGGCGTCGACGTTGAAGACCGCCGTCGCCACGGCCGCGCTGCACACCTTTTCCCCGGACACCCGCCTGACCACCCGAGTCGTCTACCTCTCGCCGGCCGCCCCAGGCCCCGGCACCGCGGGCGCTTCCGGCGCCTCGGGCACCGCGCCGCCGGCAGGTGCCGCCACGACCGGCGGCACGCTGTGGCTCGTCGGTGCCGGTGACCCGACGCTGACGGCCGCGACCGACCCGACCACCTACCCCGAGAGCGTCAGCGCTCGGCTGTCGTCTCTCGCGGCGCAGGTGCGCGCCGCCGGAATCGCCTCGGTGGACCAGGTGATCGGCGATGGCAGCCTGTTCTCCGGCCCGGGGACGGCCCCCGGTTGGAATGACACCTATGTCACCGGAGGCGACGTCACCCCCGTCTCCGCGCTGGAGGTCGACGCCGGTCGTGCCCGGCCGGACGCCAGCGGGCCCCGCAGCCAGCACCCGGATGCGGACGCGGCGGCCGCGTTCGCGACCGCGCTGCGAGCCACCGGCGTGTCCGTCGGCACCACCGGCACCGGCACGGCCAGCCCAGCAGCCAGGACCGTTGCCAAAGCCGAAAGTCCGCCTATCCCGGTGTTGGTGGAACGGATGCTGACCGACTCGGACAACGACCTGGCCGAAAGCCTCGGCCGGCTGGTCGCCCGTGCCCGCGGGCTGCCGACGACGTTCGCCGGTGCGACGGCGGCGGTCGGGGAGGCGCTGGCCGACCTCGGCATCGATACGAGCGGTATGTCGCTGGCCGATGTAAGCGGGCTTTCGCTCAACAACCTGATCGCGCCGCGCACGTTGGTTCAGATCCTGCGGACCGCGTCACTGCCAGCACATCCCGAGTTGCGCTCCGTGATCACCGGCCTGCCCGTCGCCGGCTTCTCCGGCACACTCGACGATCGCTACGTTGGCGCGGATACAGCGGGTGCCGCCGGCGACATCCGGGCCAAGACCGGAAGCCTGCGGATCGTCACCAGTCTGGCCGGGGAGCTCGTCGACACGGACGGGCGGCTCCTCCTGTTCGGCTTCTTCGCGCCCGTGCAGGATTCGGCCGGCGCGAAGGCGGGACTCGACCGGGTCGCGGCAACGCTCGCGTCCTGCGGCTGCGCACCAGCCACCGGTGACGGGGCATCCGCCTCAGGCCCCGGTCAGGTACCAGCCGTCGCCACCGCCCCAGTGACCGGCCGGCCAGCGACCGGCTCCTGATAACGATCTACGCCGATCCGCCATATCGGTCGCACTACACCCAGCCGGCACCCATTTGTAGGGAAGCGGTAAGGCCGCATGATCAATAGCCTCTACCGGGTACCCTGACGAGGTGGATGCGCAGCCAGTGGACAGGCAGCCCGTCGACTGGGACCTGGCGGTCGTTACGGCCCGCAAGCTCGTCCGCCCGGGCCCGCAGCTGACCCGGGCCGAGGCCGAAGAGGTCGTCGTCGAGCTGCGCAAGCTCGCCATCGAGGCCGAACGGCACGTCGAGGACTACACCCACCTGCGACCGCCGGCTGCCGCTGTCACCCCCATCGCCGTCGTGGACCGGCCCGAATGGGCCCGGTCCAACGTCGCCGGCCTTCGCATGATCACCACGCCGCTGCTGGACCGGATGTCGGACACCGGCGGCGGGGCGATCTCGACGGCGGTCGGGCGCCGGGTCACCGGGGTGCAGCTCGGCTCCGCGCTCGCCTACCTCGCGGGCAAGGTCCTCGGCCAGTACGAGGTGTTCCTCCCGCCTGAGGAGTACGGCCCGACGCCCACCGTCGCCGGGCACGGCGCCGCCGCGGGCGGCGATACCTCGCCTGCCGGCGCCACGGCTGCCAACACCACGTCCACCGGAGCCACGGCCGCCGACAGCGCCGGCCCGGTGGGCCGCCTCAGCCTCGTCGCGCCGAACATCGCGCACGCCGAGCGGCAGCTGTCCGTCGTGCCCCGCGACTTCCGCCTCTGGGTGTGCCTGCACGAGCAGACCCACCGCAGCCAGTTCACCGCCGTGCCGTGGCTGCGAGCCCACCTCGAGTCCGAGATCGGCGCCTTCATCGAGGCGACCGACCTGGACCCCGACGTGCTCGCCGACCGGCTCCGCTCGGCCGTGGCGGCGCTGCGCGGCGCCGTGCGGGACCGCGGCGCTGACGCCCCCAGCGTCGTCGAGGCGCTGCAGACCCCTGCCCAGCGCGCCGTGCTCGACCGCCTCCAGGCACTGATGACCCTGCTCGAGGGCCACGCCGACCAGGTGATGGACGCCGTCGGGCCCAAGGTGGTGCCGACGGTCACCGACATCCGGTCGAAGTTCGACACCCGACGCACCGGCGGCTCACCACTCGACCGGTTCGTCCGCCGGCTGCTCGGCCTCGACATGAAGCTGCGTCAGTACCGGCAGGGTGGGACCTTCGTGCGCGCGGTGGTCGCCGAGGTCGGCGTGGATGGGTTCAACCTGGTCTGGCAGTCGCCGGCCACATTGCCCAGCCAGGCCGAGATCGCCGATCCGGGTGCCTGGATGGCCCGCGTTCTCGGCAGCCGGCCCTCGATCTCGGCGTGAGCCGGCTCGTCGAGCCTCATCCGACGAACCTCCCGGTCTGGCCGGGGCCAGACCGGCCGGCTGGCGCCGGCCGGGAGAGAGGCGGCGGCCGGGAGACAGGCGCAGCGGTGCGGCGGTGACCAGCTCCGAACAGCGCATGTACCCCCCAGGCTCGCCTGTGCCCGCGGTGGCCGCGGTACGGCTCGCGGTACGGCATGCCATCGCGGATCTGCCGCCAGGGGCTTTGGTGCTGGTCGCCTGCTCGGGTGGGCCCGACTCGTTGGCGCTCGCGTCGGCGACGGCGTTCGTGGCGCCGCGAAGGGCGCTGCGTGCCGGCCTGCTCACCGTCGACCATGGCTGGGACTCGGGATCGGCCGCCCGCGCCGAGACCGTCGCGGACCAGGGCAGGACGCTACGGCTCGACCCGGTGGAGGTGCTGACCGCCCATTCGGCTCGTTCCGAGGGCGCGGCGCGCGACGCCCGCCGGGCGGCGCTGCTGGCCGCGGCCGAGCGGCTCGGCGCGGGGGCGCTGCTGCTCGGTCACACCCTTGACGACCAGGCCGAGACCGTCCTGCTGCGACTCGCCCGCGGTTCGGGCGCCCGGTCACTCGGGGCGATGAGCCCGCGCGACGGGCTGCTGCGCCGGCCGCTGCTCGCGGTACGTCGGGAGCACACCAGGACGGCCTGCCGGGCGGAGGGCCTCGAGACGTGGGATGACCCGACGAACCTCGACGAGGTGTTCGCGCGCGCCCGGGTCCGGCATCGCCTGCTGCCAGCGCTGGAGGAGCAGCTGGGGCCGGGCATCGCCGAGGCGCTGGCACGCAGCGCCGACCTGTTACGGGCAGACGCCGAGGCGCTCGACGAGCTCGCCGACGACGCATACGCCCGGCTCGCGGGCCTGGCGAGTGCGACCGACGCCGTGGCCGCGGCCGACGCCACAGCTGTGGTTGGCGCCGCGGCATCGGCCGGTCCGGCGGCCGCTGCGGGTCCGGCGGCCACGGCGGGTCCGGCGGCCAGGACGGGTCCGGCGGCCAGGACGGCGAGGGACACCGGCCCGCGCCGCCTCGAGTTCGCCGTCGACGCGCTCGACGCACTGCCGAGCGCGCTGCGCACCAGGGTGCTGCGCCGGGCGGCGCTGGCGCTCGGCGCGTCCCCGTCGGCGCTGCGCGCCGAACATGTCTGGGCGATGGAACAGCTGGTGACCCGTTGGCGTGGCCAGCAGCCGGTTCCACTCCCGTCGGGCGTCACCGCCCGCCGCCGAGGTGACAGGATCGCGATGGTCGGACCGTCGGGTATTGCCGGGTCCGGGCGCCGCGGGGCGGCGGACGGGGGCTTGCCAGGCGCCGGCTCCCCACCGGCGGACCCGCGACCATCGCCGCGTCGGCGCGCCGCCGGCCGGCCAGACGCCGAGGAGGGCCCGCAGGTGAGTCACGCCGGGGTGAGCATGCCTGACTTCGACGACGCCCGCCTAAGCCAACCGATGCGCGGTGATGCATCTCTTTCGCGCGCCCGGAGGCCTGAAGAGACCCTGGATGGGGAGATCGTGTCGGCCCAGGCCGTGCCGGGGATGATGCCGGGAGTCGCGCCGTCCCTCGCCGGTGACATCGGTGAGGTGCTTGTCACGGCGGACGAGATCGCGCAGCGCATCAGCACGCTCGCCGCCCGGGTCGACGCCGACTACGCCGGCCGGGAGCTGCTACTCGTCGGCGTGCTCAAGGGTGCCGTCATGGTGATGGCCGACCTGTCACGCTCGCTGCGCACGCCGGTGACCATGGAGTTCATGGCCGTGTCGTCGTACGGCTCGGCGACGTCCTCCAGCGGAGTCGTCCGCATTCTCAAGGACCTCGACCGCTCGATCGAGGGCCGAGACGTGCTCGTCGTCGAGGACATCATCGACTCGGGGCTGACGCTGTCCTGGCTGCTGAAGAACCTTCGGTCACGGCAACCCGCGTCGCTCGAGGTGCTCGCGCTCTTCCGCAAGCCGGAGGCCATCACCGTCGACATCGATGTCCGATATGTCGGTTTCGATATCCCAAGCGCCTTCGTGGTCGGGTATGGCCTCGACTATGACGAGCATTACCGGACCCTGCCGTTCGTGGGAACTCTCACGCCCGAGGCGATCGCCCGCGGGCCGCGGCCCTGAGCCGGACCGGCCAGAACCGGCTATCGCGGGAGCATTCTCCTCACGAGCTGTGTTGCCTGGTCCGCTCCGTCCGGGCGACGGGGGCTGACCCACTCGGGCAGGAAGGTTTTACATGGTCGCTTGCGTGCCGCTGCACGTTACGAGCTGGACTAGAGGGTCACTGGTCGGCTACAAGAACCAGTTCAGCTCGTCACGTTGCGGCGCGACGCAACTGAGCTGGCCCGGAAGCGCGCCTACGCACCCAGCTCGGTTGCGTGCCGCTTCGACGTCACGAGTTGAGCTGCTACCTGAGAGGTACGTCGCCCCGCCCAGCGTCCCTTGGTTCGTAACCTTCCAGCGCGACGCAACCGAGCTGGCCCGGAGGCGCGCCTCCGCGGAGGCCCGGCCACGAGCGAAGCGAAGTGGTTGGGCCGCAGCGGAGGTCGCCGCAGGGCACCGTCCGCTCCGGAGGACGGCACGCGGAGGTCCCTCGGGGTTCCTGCCGGATCGGCGGAGCTTGCGGAGCCGATCTGGGAGGTCCGGAGCGAAGCGAGTAAGGGGCCGGAGCGTGCCGCCCGGACGGAGCGGACCAGGTAAAACCTTCCCGCCCGAGCCAGCTCCCTTCCCGCCCGAGCCAGCTCTCCGAGGCAGCCCCACGCCGGCTATGTACCTGTAGGTCCGACTAGGCACCCCCTGGCCCCTGGAACAGGACAGGGTCGTGGACCGTTGGTCAGTCGTACGCGCGGGTCACGGGCGCGTACCGGCGGTACCCTCGGCACAAGGGAATCCCGATCGAGGGCAGCACACACGTCAGGAGGGCGGAGCGCACGTGTCCAGCGCTCCAGGCAGATGACTCCAAGAAGAATCTTCCGCGGCTGGGTAGTCCTGGCTCTCCTGGTCCTCCTAGTGATCTTCCTGACGACGAACGTCCTGTCGGGGCCCAGGGAGTACGCCAAGAAGGACCTGTCCTTCATCCAGGGCAGGATCACGGCGGGCCAGGTCGAGAAGGCCACGATCCAGGACTCCAAGCAGATCATCCAGATCACGACCAAGGACAACAAGAAGTACGAGTCGAGCTATGTCACGGACCAGGCGGTCGTTCTCGCCCGGGAGCTGAATGACAAGAACGTCGCGTACGAGGTCAAGGTCGAACGCAGCAACGTCCTGCTCTCCCTGCTGCTGAACCTGTTGCCACTGGTGCTCGTGGTCGCGCTGTTCCTGTTCCTGATGAACCAGATGCAGGGCGGCGGCAACCGCGTCATGAACTTCGGCAAGTCCAAGGCCAAACTGGTCAGCAAGGACACCCCGAAGACGACGTTCGCCGATGTCGCCGGCGCGGACGAGGCGCTCGAGGAGCTTCAGGAGATCAAGGAGTTCCTGGAGAACCCGGGCAAGTTCCAGGCCATCGGCGCGAAGATCCCCAAGGGCGTCCTGCTCTACGGCCCGCCGGGTACCGGTAAGACGCTGCTGGCGCGTGCGGTCGCCGGCGAGGCGGGCGTGCCGTTCTACTCGATCTCGGGTTCGGACTTCGTCGAGATGTTCGTCGGTGTCGGCGCCAGCCGGGTCCGCGACCTGTTCGAGCAGGCCAAGGCCAACGCGCCGGCCATCATCTTCGTCGACGAGATCGACGCGGTCGGCCGCCACCGTGGCGCCGGCCTGGGTGGCGGCCACGACGAGCGGGAGCAGACCCTCAACCAGCTGCTCGTCGAGATGGACGGCTTCGACGTCAAGGGCGGCGTGATCCTCATCGCCGCGACGAACCGGCCCGACATTCTCGACCCGGCGCTGCTGCGCCCCGGTCGTTTCGACCGCCAGATCGTCGTCGACCGGCCGGACCTGCTGGGCCGCGAGGCGATCCTCAAGGTGCACGCCAAGGGAAAGCCGATCGGCCCGGACGTCGACCTGCTGACCATCGCCCGGCGCACCCCCGGCTTCACCGGCGCGGACCTGGCGAACGTGCTCAACGAGGCGGCGCTGCTCGCCGCCCGCGCCGACCAGAAGATGATCTCCTCGACGCTGCTCGAGGAGGCCATCGACCGCGTGCTCGCCGGCCCGGAACGCAAGACCCGGGCGATGAGCGACCGGGAGAAGAAGCGCATCGCCTACCACGAGGGCGGGCACGCGCTGGTGGCGCACGCGCTGCCGAACTCCGACCCGGTCCACAAGATCACGATCTTGCCGCGCGGCCGGGCGCTGGGTTACACGATGCAGCTCCCGCTGGAGGACAAGTACCTGTCCACCCGCTCGGAGATGCTCGACAAGCTGGCGGTGCTGCTCGGCGGGCGGACGGCGGAGGAGCTGGTCTTCCACGAGCCGACCACCGGCGCGAGCGACGACATCGAGAAGGCGACGCAGATCGCCCGCGCGATGGTCACCCAGTACGGCATGAGCGACAAGCTCGGCGCACTGAAGTTCGGCGGCGAGTCGGGTGAGGTGTTCCTCGGCCGTGAGGTCGGCCACCAGCGCGACTACTCCGAGTCCGTCGCCGGCGAGATCGACAGCGAGGTGCGCAAGCTCATCGAGGCCGCGCACGACGAGGCGTGGGAGGTGCTCAACCTCTACCGCGACGAACTGGACGCCCTCGTGCTGCGGCTGATGGACACCGAGACCCTCAGCAAGGACGAGGTGCTCGAGATTTTCGCCACCGTGCACAAGCGGCCGACTCGCGGCTACTACACCGGCGTCGGCCGGCGGGTACCGTCGGACCGTCCGCCCGTGCAGACCCCCGCCGAGCTGGGCCTCGTCACCAAGGACGTGGCCGACCTCGTCCATGGCGGGGGCAACGGCCACACCGGGGCGCGCCCACGCGACAACGGTGGATCCCGCGCCACCGGCGGTCACGAGACGAACGGCGGCGGCAACGGGAACGGCTCGCCCGGCCTGACCGGACCCGGCCAGGGGCACCATGATCCGGGCTCCGCCCCGATGGGTGGGCCTACCGGGCCGGCGAGCCCTCCGGGGACGCCTCCGCCGGACGCACCGCGGATCTCCAATCCGTGGGCGCCGCCCGTGTGGCCGAACGATGACGAAAGGAAACGCCGTTGACGTCCGAAACCGACCAGGCAGTCCTGTCCACCGACCTCGCCTCGTACGCCGTGCTGGCGGGCGAGGCGGACGGGTCGGACACGGCGGAGACCGGGTCAGGTTCCGGCGCGGCCGTCGCCACCTTCCGCGCCGGCAACGGCCGGGTGCGTCCGTTCGACCACGACAGGGTCGCCGCCGCCGTCCGCGAGCTGCTCATCGGCATCGGCGAGGACCCGGACCGTGAAGGGCTGCGCAAGACCCCGGACAGGGTCGCCCGCGCCTACGCGGAGGCGGTCGAGGGCCTGGGCCGGGACCCGGTCGAGGTGCTGACCACCGTCTTCGACGAGGGTCACGACGAAATGGTGCTCGTTCGCGACATCGACTTCTCGTCGCTGTGCGAGCACCACCTGGTCGTCTTCTCGGGCAAGGCCCACGTCGCCTACATCCCGAACGAGAACGGCCAGATCACCGGTCTGTCCAAGCTGGCCCGGCTCGTCGACCTGTACGCGCGCCGCCCGCAGGTGCAGGAGCGGCTGACCTCGCAGATTGCCGACGCGCTCGCCGACGTGCTCAAGCCCCGCGGCGTGATGGTCGTCGTCGAGGCAGAGCACCTGTGCATGTCGATGCGCGGCGTACGCAAGCCCGGCGCCAGCACGGTGACGTCCGCGGTCCGGGGCCAGTTCCTCAGCCCGGCGACCCGCAGCGAGGGCATGTCGCTTATTCTCTCGCACCGTTGACCGGCGGGGGCGGCGTAGAGGGTCGCCTTCTACTACCTACTCACGCTATGGGTGCGGCTGGTCTGAACGCGGCGGTTCCGCTGGGGTCGGGTTGCCTGCCGGCCCCGCCTCGCGGCGGACGGTAGATCGGTGCACCACCGAAGGCCCGGGGTGGCGCGCCCCGGGCCTTCGTCGTTGTCCCGCTGTGCGGGGTCGGTGTTGAAGGTTTGACATTGGTCCGCTCCGTCCGGGCGGCGCATCACCCACTGCGGGTGTGGTGGGTCGGTGTTAAAGGCTTGACATTGGTTCGCTCCGTCCGGGCGGCGCGCATCGCCCGCTGTGGGCGTGGGTCGGTGTTGAAGGTTTGACACTGGTTCGCTCCGTCCGGGCGGCGCGTAGCGCCCGCGTCCTCCGCAGGCTCCGGACGCGGCCGCTACGCGCCGTCCTCCTCCGCGAACGGGCGCTCCGGCGGCCTCCTCCGTGGTCCAACACCTCGCTTCGCTCGTGTTGGACCACTGCGGAGGACGCCTCCGCGCCCAGCTCGGTTGCGTGACGCTTGCACGTCACGAATTGAGCTTTCGCCGGAAGGGGTTAGTAGCTCGGAGGTGCGCCTCCGCAGAGGCCCGGCCCGCGAGCGAAGCGAAGTCGCCCCGCGATAACACAGTTTTGGATTGGTGACGTTCGAGCGTCACGCAAGCGAGCTGGGTGCGGAGGCGTCCTCGCGGAGGCCCGGCCATCGAGCGAAGCGAAGATGGTTGGGCCGCAGCGAGGTCGCCGGAGCACCCGTCCGCGGAGGAGGACGCCGCGCGGAGGTGCCTTGCGAAGCGAAGCGAGCAAGGCGCCGGAGCGCGGCGCCCGGACGGAGCGGACCAATGTCACAGCCGGCAGGCCTGGATGGCCGAGACGAGGATGCCGCGGGCGCCCAGCTCCCACAGGTCGTCCATCGTGCGGTTGACCTCGTCCTTCGGAACCATCGCTCGGACGGCGACCCAGCCCTCGCGCTGCAGCGGAGAGATCGTCGGCGACTCGTAGCCTGGGGTGATCTCGCAGGCCTTCTCCAGCACCGCCGTCGGCGCGTCATAGTCCATCATCACGTACTGGCGCGCGACCAGGACACCCTGCACGCGGCGTAGCAGCTTCTCGTGCGCCGGCGACAGCTCGGAACCCTGCTTGGCAATCATGATCGCCTGCGACTGCATCACCGGCTCGCCGACGAGTTCGAGGCCCGCGGCGCGCAGGGTACGGCCGGTCTCGACGACGTCCGCGACGGCGTCCGCGACACCGAGGCGCACGGCCGTCTCGACGGCGCCGTCAAGGGTGACGATCTCGGCCCGCAGGCCACGGGCCGTGAAGTCGGCACGGACGAGTCCAGGGAACGACGTGGCGATCCTCGCCCCGTCCAGCTGGGCGACGTCGGTGACGGCGCCCTTCGGCGCCGCGTAGCGGAACGACGAGTGCCCGAAGTCGAGCGCAACCAGCTCCTGCGCGGCGACGCCACCGTCCTGCAGCAGGTCACGACCGGTGATGCCGATGTCGAGCCGGCCGGACCCCACGTAGACCGCGATATCCCGCGGCCGGAGGAAGAAGAACTCGATGTCGTGCTCGACGTCGGCGACGACGAGCTCGGCGCCGTCGCGCTTCGCCCGGTAGCCCGCGTCGCAGAGCAGCTGGCTGGCGGCGGCGGAGAGCGCGCCCTTGTTCGGTACCGCAATACGCAGCATGATCATTTCCGTGTCGTCTCGGGCCAACTACGGGCCAGGTCGTCTCGGGCCAGGTGCGGGCCGTTTCATCTCGGCCAAGTGCGGGCCGCAGGCGCGGGGCCGCTGGGGCCGGCCGTGAGGCAGGGTCCGGTACCCACGGCAGTCCATGATTCACAGAGAGTTCTCCGTGGCCCACGTGACGTCCGTCGTAGCGGACAGCGCGAGCCTCCCGGGCCTTCCAGGGCACACGGCCCCGAGACACGGGTCTAGAGATGGGAGTAGACGTCGTCGGGGGTAAGTCCCCGCGAGATCATCATGAGCTGGATCCAGTAGATCAGCTGGGACAGTTCCTCGGCGGCGCGCTCGCCGCTCTCATGCTCGGCGGCCATCCAGCTTTCGGCGGCTTCCTCGACCAGCTTCTTGCCGATATGGTGCACGCCCGCCTCGAGCGCGGCCACAGACCCGGAACCCGGTGTCTTCTGCTGCCACTTCGCGAGAAGCTCGCCATAGAGTTCGTCGAAGGTCTTCACGGCCGACGGTCCTCCAACACGAGGGCTCGCGCGCGTCGACCTGCCGGCTGTCTACGGGCCGGGCAGGAACCCTGCACACCCCGGACGCCGACAGACCTCATGAACCGCATGTTACCTGGCCGATGCCCCCACTCGACTCGGGACGCGATCTTACCTGCACCCGCGTCGCTGGCTAACTGGTCTGACTGGTCCGTTCACAGGGCAAAATCCTCCTGGTTGACGGGGATTTGACGCCCAGGCGGTCGAAATGACCATGGTACGGATCGCCGCACGCTGGTTGACTGGATCGCTGTGCCCCCTCCCGCGTTGGTCGCCACTGATCTGGATGGAACGCTGATCCGGTCGGATGGCACGGTGTCGGAGCGCACCCGCCGCGCGCTGCACCGGGTTCGCGAGTACGGCGGAACGGTCGTGTTCGTCACGGGCCGGCCTGTCCGGGTCATGGCGAAGGTGGTCGAGCAGACTTCGGTGGCAGGCATCGCCGTCTGCGCGAACGGAGCGCTCGTCTACGACCTCGATGCCGAGGTCATGATCGGCCAGCGCCGGCTGGACACAGCCGCCGCACTTCGGCTAGCCCTGGCGATCCGCGAGATCCTGCCGGAGGCGGCCTTCGCCGTCGAGAGCGGGATCAAGTTTGGCCGCGAGCCGCTCTTCCGGACGATGTGGCCCGATCCGCACGAACTCGTCGCCGATGTGGCCGAACTCCTCACCACCTTGCCGCCAGCCAAGCTGTTGGTGCGCCGCCGCGGCGAGTCCCTCGCTGACGTCTACGAGAAGATCGTGGCCCTGGCCGGCGCGGAGGCCGTGGTCACCCGCTCGACCGAAACGCTGGTCGAGATCGCCGGGGCTGGTGTCTCCAAGGCGGTCGCGCTGGCCGAGGTGGCCGCGCGCCGCGGGGTGGCATCCGCCGAGGTCGTCGCCTTCGGGGACATGCTCAACGACCTGCCCATGCTCGCCTGGGCCGGCCACGCCGTGGCCGTCGCCAACGCCCACCCCGACGTCCTGGCCGCCGCCGACGAGATCACTGCCTCCAACGACAACGACGGCGTAGCCCTCGTCCTCGAGCGCCTCTTTCCCTGAGACCTGTGGCGCCCCGCCCCTCGCGGGACGCCGCCAATCAGCGACCTCCAGACAAAATCAGCGACGCATACATGGCCTTGTACCGCTCGACAATCAGATCGAACTGTGTGACCGAATGGCGGACATAAATCTTGAAAAAGTGGGTGTAGAAATCCAGCGATCGCCGGTCACGGTAGAGGGTGGCGTCCGCCGACTCGATGATTACGCCGCCGATGACCGGGCCAGGCACGCGGGCCGTAGGCCCGCGCGCGGCAGCCGCTTCAGGCCGGGTCGGTGGCGGTGGACTGCGTGTCGAGAAGCTCGGCCGCCAGGCCGCTCAGGTGGTGGTTGATGATGGGGTCCAGGTCCTCGGTGCTGAGGTCGCGGAACTCCTCGAACGCGCGCAGGTACTGATCCACGAGATTGCGATCCCGGTCGAGGGTCCCGACCGTGGTCTCGCTGAACACTGTCGACCTGTCCATGATCGTAAAGCTCTGGAGTGGCGGGTACCCGAGCTTCGCCTTGACCGGAAGGATCCGGACCGAGACGTTGTCCAGCAGCGACGCCGCCTTGATCCGCTGAAGCTGGGCAATCATGAAACCAGGCCAGTCCTCGCTACCGAAGCGGTGCAGGAAGACGGTTTCCATGATCACGAATTCGAACTGCTTCGTCGGGTCATAGAGGCGCCGCTGACGCTCCGTCCGCAGCGCCAGCGCGGCGGCAGTGTCCGGCCAGCCCAGCGTGTCCTTACCGAAGGTCAGCGCGTTGTACCCGTTGATCACTCGTCGGGTGTACTCACTGCTTTGGAGCAGGCCGGGCACCAGGATCGCCTGAAAGTCGCGCAGGTGCCTGGCCTTGCCCTCTTCGTCCATCAGGTCCTGCTGATTGATCGTGCCGGTCCGTCCAGCGGACCGGCGCGACACCTTCGGTTTGGCCGCCTGCTGCTGCTTGGCTTCATCGATCAAGGTCTCGACCACTTTGGACGAAGCGCGCAGCGCCGTCGCGATCCGTCGGACGTCGTCCGGCGACGGGACAGCCTTAGAGTTCTCGATCTTCGAGATCTGGCCCTGACTGATACCGGAAATCTTCGCTAGTTCTTGGCCAGTCAGGCCCTGAGCACGTCGCAGGTCACCCAGGATGCTGCCCAGTGTCTCCTCTGAGGAGGACAGGAATCCGTCGTCGAGATCAACAGGAACCGACGCCAACGCGTCGCCGTCGGCCCTGTCGCCGCTCATCGCCTCTCCCGCCAGTGGTGCTCAGGTCGTTCGGTCCGCGACCTGCCTACCCGATGGCCAACCGCTAGGGCGCCTGACGCAGGCTGTTCGCGGCATTGACGAGAAGTTCGCGAGGAATCCCAACCATCGCCTCCCCCGTCGGCAGCACCTGCGTCTGACCGGAGCCCGGCTCCCAGCCCTGCACCCAGAGCATGGCGGAGTCGTCGGCGTCGACGTACACCGTGGGGCACGCGCCCGCGTTGCAGGTGACCGCCAAAGGAACGAGTTGCATCGTCACTCCTCTGCGGCCCATGACGCTAGCAAATCTTGGGCCGCAAGTCTAGAATATGTTAATTTGATCTTGACTTATGCCGCGAGATTGGGATAAGCCCAGAATAGTTGCCCGGATCGCGGGCAGGAGCACGGCGGTCAGCCGCCTACAGGGGGTCACCCCGGGCGGCCCAGCCCCCCGATGTTCCCATGCGGCCGGGAGCCACCTGCGCTCGACCAAGCGACCAAATGTCCCATGAGTCCGATAGATGCTGGGAGTGTCGTCACGTAGGGAGACTTTTACATGACTTTCCGTAGTCAAAAGTTAGCGCTAAAGAGCTACGGCCACGGAGGGCACCCAGACACACACGAGCCATGCGGGGTATGTCAGTCGTGCATAGCCGCGCTAGTGATCAGGGCTGGCAGCGTCTCGCCATGCCGCCCACGATGCCGCGGCTCTCGGAATATGGAACCAGTGGGCCAGCCCCGATGGGGTCTCGTCCCGTTCGCGCAACCAGCACCTGGCGCGGCGAGATGATCGAGGCAGCTCCGCATCAGCGGCGCGACAGCCACCTGCCCGCCCGGATGCCCGCGAGGTCGAGTTCCGGCATCTCACGCCAGCTGCGAAGTGTTTCGCTATCAGGCTGCGAGCACATGTGGGATCGCGACGACCGCTTCCCCAGGGCCAGCCAACACGCCCTCGGGCACCACGTGCTCCGGCCGGCCCACCACATAGGCGGCGCCCGACTCCGCGTCGACGATGACACCGGGCCAGGCAGCGAACGGGACGAGTCCGGGCACCGGGCGGGCGGCCACGGCCTGTGCGATCACGTCGGCAGGCAGCACGAGGACGGCCTCCTCCGGCCCGGAAAGCACACCCGGGGGCGGGAATTCCGCGGCCGGGCCGACCACGTAGCCAGTGCCCGACTCTTCATGCAGGTGCACTCCGGGACACGCGGACGTGCCGCAGCGCCTTCTCGCCAGAGTGATGGTGGCCATCGGCGCGCGTCCTTTCTCAGCACGACCCGGTGCCACCGTTGGACGTTGTGCGGCCTCGCGTGGCTCGGATGGTCCTTGCCACCCGGGTCGGCGCGGTGATTGTTCGTCCATTGGAGCATGGACGTGTCGCAGGCGTCGTAACTTTCCTGGAACGAGGCGACGTTGCCCGTTGCCCGTCTGGACCTCGATCCAGGGCGCCCCGACGGGTCACCCAGACCGCGTGGACACCCAGCCGCCGAGCCCTGCGTCCACCTCGGCGACCTCCGGTCACCGCAGCGCCACCCAACGGAATCACATCGTGATTCCGGCGTTAACCCAAAATATTCTCTCGAAGGGCTTGCCTGAAGGCCACCCAACGTCGCACGATTCTTCTACGCCGGGGCGCACTCGGCGCCGAGCCGGCATTGACCCCTCCGTCTCGGAAGCACCCGCCGGAGCGCTCGCCACGCCGGTCTACCCACCACCGTGGCGCTTCGCCCCGGCAGCGCCGTCGGATCCGGATCATCACGTCCGGCCCGGTGAGCGTCTTCGAGGAGGCGATACTCATTATGCCAAAGACCAGGCCCCCGGAGGAATCGCAGGCAATACCCGGACTCGGGCTGGTGCCGCCCTACCCCGACCTGCCCATCGGGCCCGGCCGGCCCGGTCAGGTGAGGGACGGTGCCCAGGTCAGGCACGCCGGCGGGCCCGACGGTGCCGGTCACACCGCCTCGGGCCGCCTCGGGCCGCTGCTCCTGACGTTCACCGGACGCAACCGTCAACAGCTCGACTACCGGCTCCGCTACATCACCGGCGACTTCCTCGCCCACGCAGTCAGCAGGCCGGGCCGGCGTGCGCGGCTGGACCCGTTCGGCCCGCAGGCGAGCTGGGTCATCGAGGCCCTGGTCGCGGCGAGCCTCGCCCGCGTCAAGGACGAGGACGAGGGCCGGAAGGACTCGCTCGCCGAACTCACCGACGCCGTGCGGCTGGCCGAGGACCGTTGGCTCACGGTACGCCGCGATCTGCACCGGGGGACCATCGTCCAGGCGGACCTTCGCCCGACGCCGCCCGGCGGCGGACCTTCCATCGGGCGAACCGCCGACAGGCAGCCTCGCGTCTACCACGAGCGTGTCCCCGGCAGAGGGGCTCCCGTCGACAGCGGCATGCCGGTCGAACGGACCTACGGCGTCGCCGCCCAGCATGGCCTCATCGCGCCGCAACGCGGTGGGGGAACGTCATACCAGCAGCACGGCCGCAAGGAGCCCAGCCGCAAGGTATGAGCAAGGCCGCTCTGGTCCGGCCATCCGGGGGGACGGCCGGACCAGAGCTTCTCCCGACCGTGCCGGATCGCGCCCGACCGTCTTAGCTGCCTTAGCTGCCTTAGCTGCCGCGGGCGACGCCTGGCCGGGCTCGGAACGCCCAGAGCCGCCAGAAAGCTCTCGAAGCGGCCTGCGGGCCGGCATGGCGATTTCGAGCTCGCCTGACCGGGCGATCTCGAAGAGGCCGGGCAACGGCGCCCAACCGCGGCGGTACCGGCCAGACCGGTACCGCCGCGGACCTGATTGGGGCCAGGCAGGAAACCACGTTCGTCCCGGCAATCCCTGGCATGCGGCAGGACCGCGCCACATCGACGGGTCGCGGTGACGGTGCTGGCTGTCAATCCAGTCCCCGGCTCACCGTTTGCGACCTCGACAGTCCAGGATAGGGACATGTCGATAGCCGCCTCGCCCGGAGCGGGAGCACCCGGGACGCCGCCGCATGACGTCGACCCCGAGTTTCTCGCCCTGCCGCGCACGGCACTCACCGACGCGGCTCTGCAGACCGCCCGCGACCTCGGCGCGAGCCACGCCGACATCCGGATCGAGCGGCTGCGCGACGGATCGCTGTCGTTCCGAGACGGCAATCTGGAGAGCAGCCACGACGGATCCACCGTCGGCTTCGCCGTCCGAGTCGTGCATGAGGGCACCTGGGGCTTCGCCGCCGGCGTCGATCTGACCGTGGACGAGGCCGTCCGGGTCGCCCGCGAGGCCGTCGAGATCGCCAAGGTTGCCCGGCCATTGAACTCGGAGCCGATCGAGCTCGTCGACGAGCCGGTACACGCCGACGCGACCTGGGTGTCCGCATACCGGGTGAACCCGTTCGCGATCGACACCCGCGACCAGATCGACCGGATCGCCGGGCTGTGCCGGACGCTGCTTGCCTCCCCCGATGTCGACCACGTCGACGGCCATTTCAACGGTGTCCAGGAGAACAAGTACTACGCGGACCTCGCCGGCACATCGACGACGCAGCAGCGAGTGCGGGTGATCTGCCAGCTGGAGGCGACGAAGGTCGACCCGGCCGGCGGCTTCGAGACCATGCGCACCATCGCGCCCCCGGTGGGCCGCGGCTGGGAGTGGTTGATCGCCGGTCCGGCGGCTGGCTGCTGGGACTGGGACGCCGAGATCGAGACGATACCCGGCCTCCTGGCCGAGAAGGCGAAGGCGTCGTCGGTCACGCCGGGGCGCTACGACCTGGTGATCGACCCGTCGAATCTGTGGCTGACGATCCACGAATCGGTTGGGCACGCCACGGAGCTCGACCGGGCGCTCGGCTACGAGGCCGCCTACGCCGGCACCTCCTTCGCCACCCTCGACAAGCTCGGAAACCTGCGCTACGGCTCGCCGCTGATGAACGTGACCGGCGACCGGACCGCGCCCCATGGGCTGGCGACCATCGGCTACGACGACGAGGGCGTGGCGACCAGCCGCTGGGACATCGTCCGCTCCGGCACCCTGGTCGGCTACCAGCTCGACCGGCGGATGACGGCCGCGAACGCTGCTGCGCTCGGCGTCAGCAGATCCAACGGGTGCGCGTTCGCCGACTCGCCCGGACACGTGCCGATCCAGCGCATGGCCAATGTCTCGCTCGCGGCGGCGCCCGGTGGCCCGTCCACCGAGGACCTGATCAGGGGCGTCGACCGAGGGATCTACATCGTCGGCGACAAGAGCTGGTCGATCGACATGCAGCGCTACAACTTCCAGTTCACCGGTCAGCGCTTCTACGAGATCCGGAAGGGCCGCATCGTCGGCCAGCTGCGCGACGTCGCCTACCAGGCGACGACGACCGACTTCTGGGGTGCCCTCGACGGCCTCGGCGGTGAGCAGACCTATGTGCTCGGCGGGGCGTTCAACTGCGGCAAGGGTCAACCTGGCCAGGTGGCCGCGGTCAGCCACGGCGCGCCGGCGACGCTGTTCCGCGGCGTCAACATCCTCAACACCCGCCACGAGGCGGGCCGGTGAGCGCGCCGGTGACCCTGTCTGCGCACCGATCCGCGGTTCCACACCGATCCGCTGGTTCAGCGCTGGGGACGTATCTGGGAGGAATCAGGTGACCGAGGCGTCCCACGAGATCGTGGAGCGGGCGCTCGCCGCCTCACGAGCCGACGGCTGCGTGGTCATCGCCAGCGAGTCGAGCACGGTGAACCTGCGCTGGGCGAACAACACGCTGACGACGAACGGGGCCGCCCGCGACCGCTCGGTCACCGTGATCAGCATCGTCGGCCGCTCGTTCGGCGTGCGGTCTGTGAGCTCGATCGACTCCGGGTCCGGTGGCGGGAGCGAGACCGCCGACAAGCTCGCCGAACTCGTCTGGTCGTCGGAAGCGGCCGCGAAGGACGCGGACGAGGCCGAGGACTACGCGGACCTGCTCACCCCCGGCCAGCCGGGCACCGCGACCGCCGGTCCTGGTGGCGAGGCCTTCGACGAGCCCGCGCGGCGCACCTCGACCTCGGTGTTCTCGACGTTCGCCACCGACCTCGGCGAAGCGCTGCGGGCGGCGCGGGCGGAAGGCCGCGCGCTCTACGGCTTCGCCGAGCATGACCTGACGACCACCTGGCTCGGCACCTCGACCGGGGTTCGGCTGCGCCATAGCCAGCCGACCGGCACGGTCGAGTGGAACGCCAAGAACGGGCAGCCCGGCGGGTCGGTCTGGCACGGCCAGTCGACGCATGACTTCGCCGACGTCGACGTCGCGGCAACCGACGCCGAGCTACGTCGCCGCCTCGCCTGGTGCGCCCGCTCGATCGATCTTCCAGCCGGTCGGTACGAGACGCTGCTTCCTCCATCGGCCGTCTCGGACCTGATCCTCGACGCCTACTGGTCGGCCGCCGGGCGGGACGCGGCCGAGGGACGGACAGTCTTCAGCCGTGCCGGCGGTGGCACACGGCTTGGGGAGGCCTTCGGCCCGGCTGGGCTACGGCTGTTCAGCGACCCGAACGATTCCGAGCTCTCCTGCACGCCATTCGTCTCCGCCGGCCACTCGTCGGCGACTTCGAGCGTCTTCGACAACGGGCTCGCGCTCGGCCGAACGAACTGGTTCGACGACGGCAAGCTCGCGGCACTGGTCCACACTCGGGCGTCCGCCCGCGCCGCCGGTACGTCCGCCACGCCGTTCATCGACAACCTGATCATGGATGGTGGCGGGACGGCCACGCTGGACGAGATGGTCGCCTCGACCAAGCGAGGACTGCTGCTTACCTGCCTCTGGTACATCCGCGAGGTGGACCCGGAGGTTCTCCTCCTGACCGGTCTGACCAGGGACGGCGTCTACCTCGTTGAAAACGGCGAGGTGACCGGCGCCGTGAACAACTTCCGGTTCAACGAGTCGCCGGTGAGCGCGCTCGGCCGCATCACCGAGATCGGTGCCGCCACCCGCACACTCGGCCGCGAATGGGCTGACTGGTTCACCCTGAGCCGGATGCCTGCCCTTCGCATCCCGGACTTCAACATGAGCTCCGTCAGCCCCGCGTCCTGACCTGACTGCTGCCTGTCCAGCTTGAGCCGCCACCCAGCTCAAGCTGGAGGTTAGAGGTACGGACCGCCGCCGAAGGTTTCTTGCCCGCCCTGACCGGACTGACCGCTGGGAAGGGCACGGCGGCGCATCTCCTCGAGCTGGGCCCGCGCGGCCATCTGCTGCGCGAACAGCGCCGTCTGCAGGCCGTGGAACAGGCCCTCCAGCCAGCCAACCAGCTGGGCCTGCGCGATCCGCAGCTCGCCGTCGCTCGGAGTGTGGTTCTCCTCGAACGGCAGCGTCAGCCGGTCGAGCTCCTCCTTCAGCTCCGGGGCGAGCCCCTCGGACAGCTCCCGGATCGAGCTGCGGTGGATCTCGCGCAGCCGCACCCGGCTGGCCTCGTCCAACGGCGCCGCCCTGACCTCCTCCAGCAGCTGCTTGATCATCGTGCCGATCCGCATGACCTTGTCCGGCTGGGACACCATCGACGAGATCGTGGCCCCCACGGACGCCCCATCGGCGCCCTCCCGCTCGCCATCTTCCTGGCGCGCACGGGCGGCCCTGATCCCACCCGGCGCCTCATGCAGCCGCCCATCAGGTCCGACGATCACCACTCGCTGATCCGGTTGATCCGTCATGTCCACCATCCTGCACGCTGCCGCGCCGACCGGGCGATGAGGGCGAGTGCTGTATCGATCCTCGCCAGTCCGCGAGCGGAAAACACCGGCTGCCAGCGGGCATTGCAGCCATGGTGCCGCGGTGACTTTCCGTAATTTCGTGATCCTCGACCGGCCTCGCCGCCGCACGAGGCCGCGCCGACCGCCCCGATCAGCTGGCCGGGACGGTCAGCAGGACTTTGCCGACGTGACCAAGGGACTCGACGACCCGATGGGCCTGCGCCGCCTCGGTCAGCGGGAGCGCCCGGTCGACGACCGGGCGGATCGAGCCCGCGGCGATGGCCGGCCACACCTCGGCGCGGACTCCCGCCACGATCGCCGCCTTCTGTTCCTCCGGCCGCTGACGCAGCGATATCGCGTGGACAGCGCCGCGCTTGGTCAGCAGCGCCGACAGGTTCAGCTCGGCCTTGATCCCGCCCTGCAGGCCGATCACCACCAGCCGGCCGTCGGGCGCGAGCACGTCGACGTTGCGGGCGAGGTACTTCGCGCCCATGTTATCGAGGACGACGTCGGCGCCACGCCCGTCGGTAGCCTCCTTCACCCGGGCGACGAAGTCGTCGTCCCGGTAGGAGACGACGACGTCGGCGCCGAGCTCGCGGCAGCGCGCGAGCTTCTCCGGCGAGCCGGCCGTGGTCGCGATGAGCGCCTTCGGCCGCAGCGCACGCACGGCCTGGATGGCGAACGTGCCGATCCCGGACGCACCGCCGTGCACGAGGAAGGCCTCGCCGTCGGCGATCGCCGCCCGTTGGAACACCGTCGAGTAGACGGTCGACGCGACCTCCGGCAGTCCGCCGGCGGTCACCAGGTCGACGCCGGCGGGCACCGGCAGCACCTGGCCGGCCGGCACGACGACCCGGGTCGCGTACCCGCCCCCGGCGAGCAGCGCGCATACCTCGTCGCCGACCGACCAGCCCTCGACGCCCGCGCCGAGAGCCGCGACTCGGCCGGAGCACTCAAGCCCGATAATGTCGGACGCCCCAGGTGGGGGCGCGTAGAAGCCTTGGCGCTGTAGCAGGTCCGCCCTGTTGACGGCGGTGGCGACCACGTCGATGGCGACCTCACCCGGCCCGGGACCGGCCGGATCGTCCACTTCACGCCATTCGAGGACCTCGGGCCCGCCAGCGCCCTTCATCGTGACCGCATACACCCGGCCACCGTAGAACCAAAGCGGTGGGACGGGCGAGCGGCTCCGCGGGACGCTGCCCGCCAGGATCGCTGCCCGCCAGGATCGCTGCCCGCCAGGATCGCTGCCCGTCAGGATCGCTGCCCGTCAGGATCGCTGCCCGTCAGGATCGCTGCCCGTCAGGATCGCTGCCCGCCCGGTGGCCGCCGTTTGCGGGCGGCGGCCACCGAGGCTTGGCAGGACAAGGCTTTCCCGACAGGGCCGGGTGTTTCAGCCTCGATACCAGGGGTAGAGGCGATCTCATGTGCGTGCAGGCGGGCAAGCGGCCCCTCCCCCAGCCCGGCCGGCCGGCTGCCCTGAGCGTCCTGGATCCGCGGTGCGTCTGGCCGCGGCGGCCCGAGCCTCAGCCACCGCCGCTGGATCCTGGCGCGCCCATCCCCGACGATCCAGGCCCGTTGCTGCCCGACGACCCGGATGACCTCCCGCCCGCTCCGCACGAGCCGTCGCCATACACGGAGCCGGCACCGGAGACGCCTGAGCCGGAACCGGTTTAGGCAGTACGAGGGCGGAATCGGGCGCCGATCTCGCCTCTGACCAAGCCTGTGATCAGGCTCTGATCAGCCGTCAGACACGGCCCGAGCGCCAGCTTCGCGCCGGGTTGGTCGCGTTCCGGCCGCCTGAAGCCAAGCTGCCGCCAGGGAGCCGAACCGGTGATTCGGCGCCAGGCGCGGTCATGCGGATGGGCACGGCTACGCGGAGGCGGCTGGGCGGTAGAGGCGGGCGTAGGCGCCGTCGTCGGCAAGCAGGTCGTCATGGGTGCCGTCCTCGACGACCCGGCCATGGTCGAGGACGTAGATCCGGTCCGCGTCGCGCACCGTCGAGAGGCGGTGCGCGATGACGAGGGTGGTCCGCCCGACCGACAGCGCGTCGAGCGCCTCGCGCACGGCCAGCTCCGAGACGCTGTCGAGTGCGGAGGTGGCTTCGTCGAGGACGAGGACCTGCGGCGACTGCAGCAGGACCCGAGCGATCGCCAGCCGTTGCCGCTCGCCGCCGGAAAGCCGGTAGCCGCGGGCGCCCACCCGGGTCGCCAGGCCGTCGGGGAGCCGCTCGAGCAGCGCACCGAGGCAGGCCGCGTCGAGTGCGGCGCGCAGCTCGCCGTCGGTGGCGTCCAGCCGGCCGTAGCGGAGGTTCGCGGCGATCGTGTCGTGGAACAGGTGCGGATCCTGCGGGACGACGCCGACGACGCGGTGCAGGTCGGCCGGAGCCAGATCGGTCAGCGGCACGCCGCCCAGGCGCACCGTGCCGCGTTGTGGCCGGTAGAGGCCTGCGGCCAGGTAGGTGATCGTCGTCTTGCCGGCGCCGCTGGCGCCCACGACCGCCGCCGTCGTGCCAGGTGCCACCCGCAGGCTCACCCCCCGCAGGCTCCACTCCGGCTCGCCGCCCAGGCCGGCCCCGCCTGGAGCGACGCCGCTCGGTCCCGTGCTGTCCGCCGGTCCCATGCCGCCAGATCCGGCGCCGCTACGTCCTGTGCCGAACTCTGGCCGGGCGGGGCGGGATCCGGCCGGGTCGGCGAGATCGTAGGAGAACCAGACGTCGTCCAGCACCAGCTCGACGCCGGCACCCTGCGGCAGCGCGACACCGGCGCCCGCCGCCAGCGCGACACTGGTGGGCGTCCTTGTCGTAGTCCTGGCAACGGTCTGTGCTGGCAGTGGTTCTCGCGCCTCGGCCGGCGTCGGCTGGCGCAGTCCGGCCGGCCGGGGGCCGGCAGGGGTGTCGAGCAACGCGAAGATCCGAGTGAAGGAGGCGCCGGCACCGGAAAGCTCGGCGCGCAGGCTGACGGCGGTCGACAGCGGCCCGAACGAGACGAGCAGCGCGCCGCCCAGCGCCGCCACCGTGCCAAGCGTCGTCTGGCCGCTGGAGACGAGCGCCGCGCCCAGCGTGACGACCACCATCATCGTGGCCACCAACCCGAGGTTCACCAGGAAGCGGACACGTGAGGTCAGCCGCGCCTCCTCCCGGGAGGCCGCGAGCACCTCCGCCGCCGAGGCGTCGAAACGCTCCTCTTCGTAGCCGCCCCGGTCGAAGAGGCGGACGTGCAGCGCTCCGGAGACCGATGCCGTGTCCGCGACGCGGGCCATCAGGGTGCCGTCGAGGTCGCGCCGGCGGGCCGACAGTGCGCCGAGCCGGCGCCGACCGCCGCGGACGATCATGAGGGTGGCCGGCGCGAACACCATCACCGCGAGGCTCAGTCGCCAGTCCAGGGTGAAGATGACGATCAGGCCGACGGCGATGTCCGCGGCCCGGCAGACCACCGCCTGGGTCGTCGCTGAGACGGCGTTCTGGGCGTCCACGACGTCCGTCGACAAAACCGTCATCACCTCACCCTGCTGAGCGCGAGGGAAGAACGAGAACGGCAATCGCTGCAGGTGAGAGTTCACGGCCTGTCGGATACGTACCGTGAGCAGTCCACCTAGCCGCGCGATCAACTTCATACGGGCCGCGAGCACCGCCGACTCGAATACCAGCAGGCCACAGAGCATCAATACCGGCGGAATCAGGTCGCCGACCTTACCGGTGGGCAGGGCGTCGTCGACGAGCTGACGTACGATGAACGGCCCTGCGGCCACGGCGAGCGAGCCGGTCACCGAAAGGACCAGCAGCGCGGCGATCACACCGCCCTGGTCGGCGAAGAACCGCTCGGCACGGACCGCCGCCGGCGCGCCGGTGAGGCGAGCGACGGCACGGGCATGCCACCGGGTCACGGCGGCCGTCAGCCGCCACCCACGCCCGCCGGAGCCCCCGGGTCCCCTGGCCGCCGGTGGCGAGACGACCGGTACCGGCACCGGTGCCGGCACCGGCGTCGACTCTGGAGCCGGGCCCGGACCTGGGGCCGGGGTGAGACGTTCGCGCGCCACCGGCTCGCTCACACAACCCTCCCGTACCTGGCGATTGCTGCCCGCCTTCAGGGTATTGCCGGCCGACGGTGCCTCCGGCCCCGCCAATCCGCAGGCCAAGCCAGAGACCAAAGCCGGAGGTCAGACCCGGGCAGAGCCCAGCCGCAGCCACAGCCATGGCCACCGGCGGCGCTGGTCGCCACTGAGCGCGCCACGGGGATCCTGAGATCAGCCGACGTCCCGTGCGGTCATCTCCGGCACCTGGAGGTGGTGCGCGCGGCCATGTAAAGCTCCGGCAGCCCAGCGCTTCGCCGATTTCCGGCGAATTCCGGGACCAATGGACAAAAGGGGTCACATGGTCCTTTTGCGCGATGACTCCGACGGGGTACCGTGCGGCGAGTCCGACAAGCCGTGGGGGAGCGTGCCGTGTACTTCAACGACGTGAACCTCGACGACATCGGCGGCCCACGCCGTGCGTCGTCGAAGTCGGCGCCTGCACGGTCCACCGCGAGGAGGACGGCCCGCCCAGCGGCAACGCGCGTGGCGATGCGGGCCGTATCGGCGACACCTCCCGCGCCGGCAAGCCTGCCGCTACCTGCGGTTTTCCCGCCGCCCGCGATGTTCCCACCGCCCGCGGTCCTTCCACCGCCCGCAATCTTTCCGCCGCCTTCGGCGCACGCGCAGGCTCCCCAGAATCTCGAGCCGGCGCAGGGCGAGAGCGAAGACGGGACCGGCGGAGCCGACGAGACCACCGACGACCCGGCGGGGCAACGGACACACAAAAACGATCTTTCTTCGCCGGCCGCACAGCAGCCATCCGCAGGAGCGCCAGAGGACTCGTCGACGCCCGAACGCCCACGGCCGGCCCAGGCCGACTTCGAGGCCTTCTTCGAGAGCCATCACCGGGAGCTTGGCCGACTGGCGTTCCTGCTCATCGGCAACAAGGAAGACGCGGAGGACATCACCGCCGACGCGTTGACCTCGGCGTGGCTGCACTGGGACCGGGTTCAGGCCGCCGAGAACTCGCTGGCCTACGTTCGGCGTAGCGTCGCGAACCTGGCGGCGAGCCAGGTTCGCCGTCGGGTCCGGCAGCGCAACCTGCTGACCCGGGTGAGCGGGCAGCGTGAGAACCCGACGACGAGCGAGCCGGACGTGCCCCAGGCCCTGCACCTGCAGTGGGCCCTCGACCAGCTTCCAACGCGCAAGCGTCAGTGCGTCGTCCTGCGCTACGCGCTCGACCTCTCCGAGGCGGAGACCGCGGACTGGCTGGGGGTCTCGGTCGGCACGGTGAAGAGCCAGACCTCCAAGGCCGTAAGCGAGCTGGAACGACTGTTGAGCGTCGGCGGTTCCGGGGCGGGCGCGCCGGAGGACGGCGGCCGCCATCAGCGGGAACCGTCGCGCGCCGGCACGCGCGGCTCCCGCAAGACGTCCGGACGGCGCCGTCAGGGCCACGCGAACGGACCGTCGGAGCCGACCCGCACGGCGTTCATGCGGCTACGAGGTGGCGAGGCGTGAACGTTCGGCGACGCCGGGCCGTCTTCCCTGCCTCAGCGAGTCCGGACGCGTCGCTGAGCCAGGAGGCGAGCGAGTCGGCGGGGCCAGCCGGTCCCAGCGGCTCGACCGATGCCTCGGCACTCGCCGATCTCTCCCTGCCTACCAGGCCTGCCAACCCCACCGGCCCTGCCAGTCCTTCGGCCCCTACCGTTCCTTCCGCGGCCGCTGACCCTTCGGAGGCCGCCGGGCCGTCGGTGCACGGCCTGTTGCGGTCGTCCCTGCAGGACGGTCAGCAGGGCGCGGAGGGTGAGGTCAGCTCCGCCGCGATCAAATCGAAGATGCTGACGAGGATGGGGGCCCAGTCCTCGACCGGTCGTCCCAACGCGGCCGGTAGCTGGCCACCGACGGCCACGCCCGAGCGGCGCCGTACCCGGCGGCCCGCCGGCGGGCCGTCCGCCGCGCGCCGAACCGGTGCCGCCGCGGTGCGGCGGCCCTGCCGGGTCGTGCGCGCTCGGCCGCGGCTCGTGTCGGTCGGCGCGCTGGCGGCGATGGCCGGTGTCATCGGTGCCGGGGCGGTCATAACGTCCACGTCCCACGGTGGCGAGACGGTCCAGGTGACAGCGACCGGGGAACTGCCGACGATGCGTCCGCCGACGACGCCATCCCCCACCGCCGGTCAGGCGTCGGCTTCCGCGGCGGCGGCCGCACCGAGCGTGTCTGCGCCGCCCTCGGCCCCGACCGCGTCCGCGGCTACGCACCAGGAGACGACCGGTACCACCGCCACGGCCAGCCCCGCTCCCGGCAGTGGCAATGGCAATGACAATGACACCAACAACGGGGGCACCGGCGGTAGCGGCCGCGGGCAGACCGACGGCCGGAGCAGCAACGGTGGCATCGGCAGGAACGACGGCGGCACGGGTGGACAGGACGGGCATCGCGGCGGGTCCAGCCGCCCGGCCGCGGCCCGGTCCGCCACCGTCACCTCGCTCTCCAGGGGAGACCAGCTGTCGCTGCCCGGAAAGGGCACGGCCGACTGGGTCGTGTTCGGAGGCGGCTACTACGGCATCCTCAGCCGCGCCGCGATCTCCTTCCCGTTGATCGACACGGGGCGGCTCGTCGGCGTGGGCTCGGGGAAGGACGGTTTCGACACCAGCGTGTCCTGGGTCGGTGGAATCCCGCCCTTCATCCAGGCCAGTAAGGTCAACAACAGGCTGGTCATTCCCAGCGGCCGTTCCGCGGTGTTGACCGTCTACCGCGGTCCACTCACGGGGAAACTGCTCGTCTACTTCGGCGGGGCCACTCGTCTCAGCGTGCGGGTGAAGGCCGACGGTCTGCAGGACAGCAGCTACTGGCTGAGGCTGTCGGGCTCCGCTTCCTCCGGGTTCGCCACCATCGATTTGAGCGGCCTCCCAGACTGGACACCGGCCACCATCGCCCTCGCGGGTTCCGGAGACAGACCACTCTCGTTGTCCGCCGCCGTGCTGCGCTGACGCTGTCCAACGCCGCCCGCCGCCGTCGACAGGCCCGCCGCCGTCGGACAGGCCGGTCGCCGTCGGACAGGCCGGTCGCCGTCGGACAGGCCGGTCGCTGTCGATAGGCCCGTCGCTGTCGTGCTGGCTGCCGTCGTACCGGCCTGGGCACGCCTGCCGGCGCGTCACATCTCGTTCTCGCCGCGCGCTCCAAGCCCGCCGGCTATGGCTGGAAGTCCGGAGGTGGCGGCCGGGGTGTGGTGGGAGGACGCGAGTGTCGAGCCGCGAGGCGCCGGCGCAGCTGGGAACCGTGCGCGACCGCGCAGGCGGGACCCGCCGAGAACAGCGGATAGCTACCGAATAGGATGAATTTTCCCGGGAGGGGCGACACGGAGCCGCGAGCTTCTGCGTGCCGCCCCATCCCTGGGGGGTACCTCTGCCGCCCGGGCGGGAGTGGGGGGCCGGGCGGCAGAGGTGGGATGGAATGTCCGCCCTGCCAGCGGACGTTCCGGTCGCCGCTTGAACCGACGACTTCTGGCTTAAGTGGCCCGCCCGCCCGGCTGGGGGGGGTAAGCGGGGAAACGGGCGGGCCAGAACACCGAGCCGGACCTCCTGGCGCGAGCTCCGGTTGGCATTCACTACTAGGTCGCTTGGGGCGGCCCGTAAGTTGCCGTCATTTTCAAGATTTTTTCGAGACCTGCGACCACGCCCGTGACCTGCACATTCGCCCGGCAACGACCTGGCATGATCGCAGTGGGCGAGCCGGGATGCCCGCCACGGCCGCCGCTGGCGAACCAGGACGGAAGCGTGACGGACCACCGCCTACCTGCCGTCGAACATGGGAGTAGCGTCTGGCATGTGCGCAGGGTGCTGTTCTCACCAGGGTGGCTACTACGCCACGCGCTAGCACTAAGCCTCGTGATCTTCTTCGTGTACATGGGTCGCTGGCAGTGGACGAAGGGCGAGTCCAGCCACGGCACCCTGCAGAACCTCTTCTACGGCATCGAATGGTGGATCTTTACTGCCTTCGTGCTGTACCTGTGGGGAAAGATGATCCTGGAAGAGCTCCGGCCGAGCGCGCCCCAGCCAGCGGACGGCGACGGCGGGGCCAACGCCGAGACCACCGAGCAGCCGGCGTCGAGCCTGGTTCTCGCGTCCCTGGCCGCCTCGCCGCCAGACGACGAGGATCCCGACGACGCGGAGCTCGCGGCCTACAACCGCTACCTCGCCGCGCTGCGTGAGCAGGACCGGGTCTGACAACCGACGCCCCGATGCCTGACACCCCGACGCCTGATACCCCGACTTCTGACACCCCGACTTCTGACGCCTGACATCGCCATGTCCCTTTCAGCGCCCTCTTCCGCCCAGTCCGCTGGCCGTCCGCCGGCCGCGCCGACGATGCCCGGAGACCACTGATGACCGCCCCCAGCCAGGACCAGGCCTCGGCCGCCGACGCCACTCGCTCTCCCAGCCAGGCCCCGGCGGCGGCCAGGCGGTCGGCCACGCCGGCCGTCATCTCCAAGGCACTGACGCGCTACCGAACGCTCGCGTACGTCGTCGGCGTGGTCCTGGTCACGCTGGTGCTGGTCGCGGTGCCGCTGAAGTACGCGGCGGACGTCCCGCAGCTCGTCCAGGTGATCGGCCCTGTTCACGGCGTGTTGTACATCGTGTACCTACTCGTGACCTTCGATCTCGCCGCCAAGGCGCGCCTGCCGTTCGGCCGCGCCATCCTGGTGATGCTCGCCGGAACGATCCCCTTCGTCTCGTTCATCGCTGAGCGGTCGGTGACCCGCGAGGTGCGCGCCCGGCTGGCGGCCGGCGGCGCGCCCGACCCCCAAAGCTGACAGCCGGCAGCCGAACCCGGGCCCCCGGGCCTTGGCCGCGCCCCGCGCGGTCGTCGCCCGCCCCGCGCGGTCGTCGCCCGCCCCGCGCGGTCGTCGCCCACGTCGGGCTCTTCACGCGCTCTGCGGGTCTGGAGCCGGCAGCTGTGGCGCAACCTTGGTCATTCGTGACCGGCGGTGCCGGGAAGCTCGAGTACGGGCGGCTCGGGTTCGAGCGGTTCGGGTTCGGGAGATCGTGGGACGAGGCGCAGCCCGGTGGACCTCGCCCCATTGGCCCTTGGCCCGCGACGGGCCACGGCCACCGATACCGAGAGCAGATCGCCGGGGGCCAGCTGGCGCAATCGCCCGAGTCGGCGTGACCGCGCCGGGCCGCCGAGTTCCAGTGATCCCGAAGACGGCGGCCGCTGGACGGGGGAAGAGAAATCATTCCCGCGCGACCTTGGGCTCTCTGGTGACTCCGACGACCGGTGCGGTGGTTCCGGGGACCGGGGCCATCGGCCACGTGAAGAAGGATCATTCTCGCACGGGGGCTGGCCGTGCAGGCCGACGGCGCTCGGAAGATCCGTGCCCACCAGCCGAGGCCGGCTCGGGCTGACGGCGCCAGCCGGGCCGGGCCGTTGCCCGAACAGCGGGGCACGGAAAGCGGCGAGAAGCTGCGCCTGCTCGGTGCCAAACGCGATGTACCGGCCGTCCGACCAGGTCAGCAGATCCGCCGCGAGCCGGCCGGTGCGCGCGACCAGAAGGCGGCGAACGGCGGAGTCCCACACGATGACCAGCTTGTCGGGGGCAAGCCCGCGCAGGCAGCGCTCGCCGACGGAGCGGTACCCGGCGACCAGCCGACGCGCGACCATGTAGTCCTCACGCCCGCCGCCAGCCACCTCGCCGCCCGGCGGCTCACCGCCCGGCAGCGCTTCACCGCCGATCCGCCAGTTCGTCGTCGGACGATCCATGCTCGCGGGACCTGCGTGGCTCACGGAACCTGCGTGGCTCACGGGACTCCGGGGACTCGCGAGCCCGACGATGGACCCGCCAGCGGGCCGGACGACGAGGCGCGCGCGAACCGAATGGGCGGCCGTCACCACGACGACCGTGAGACCGCCGTCGTCGACCGCCGTCGACGGGGTGGGGCCACCTGTCGCGCCGGCGGCCGTGACGACGCCGAAGGGGCCGTCCAGATGCACGGCGCGCGCGGCCGGCAGGCCGAGCGAGGAAGAGGCGAGCATCGACGTGAGGGTGGAGCGACGGACGTCGGCTCCGTCCAGCCGCAGCAGACCGCAAAGGGTCACGCCCGCCTCCCTTCCCCGTCGTCTCCCCCGTTGGCTATGCCACCGTGGTGCCCCTGCCGACTCTCGAACCACCCGTCGCCGCACGGAATCGTAAGGCAACGGAAAGTTACGCTCGGCCGGGCGTCGGCGGCAATGCTCAGCGACGGAAAGTAGCAGGTAGACCGCTCGCTGACTGGCCCGTTGACCGATTTGGGGTAACCAACCTGCGCTCGCCCGAGCCACGCTCCCCTCGGTGACGATTTGGCGGAGCATGACCCGGAATTACCGGCTTGTCGCAGGCTTTCGCGGCCATTCAAGTTTTGGCGTTCGTACACCTCCACCGGGCCAAGTTCGTGCCTTTGGGTGGTCTTCTAGGCGCTGGCGCGTCGAAGTCAGGATAGGACACACGGTGACAACGACGTCACACGGCAAGGAAGTGACATGATCGCTGACACCGCCACCGGCTCGCTGGCAAGCCTGGACTCACTCGTGCCCGGGCCGGCGGCGGACCAGCTCGCATCATCCTGCGGACCGAGCATCGCGGTGTCCTGCCTGCTCGCGACCTTCGCCACGCTCGCGGCACTCGCCTGCGCCGCCCGGATCAGGGCCGTGTCCCGAACCCGTCTCACCCGCGGCACCCCCCGCGGAGGTGTCCGCGAGGGGCGCGGCGGAGGTGTCCCCCACAGCGTCCGCAGAGGTGTCCGCAGAGGTGTCCGCAGCACCGGCTGGACCGCCGCCGCGGCCGTCGCCGTAGGCATGGCCGTCTGGTCGACCCAGCTCGCGGGCGGCGCGTCCTGCGAATACAGCGGCGCCGCGCTGTTCGACGTCCGGATGACGCTCCTGAGCGCACTGGTCGTTCCGGCCGCGACCGGCCTCGGACTCGCGATCGTCGCCGCCGACCCGGCGAACGCCCGGCGGCTCCTGCTCGGTGGGACGCTCAGCGGCGCCGGCTGGTCGGGGGCGACCTTCATGACGATCGCCGCCCTGCGCACGGCCGACACGGTCGGCTACGACATCCTGCTCGCCGCGCTGTCCGTCGCGATGCACACCGGCACAGCGACCGTGCTGTGCTGGGTCGCCTTCCACCTCGGTGACCACTGGCGCCGTGCGCTGGTGGCGGCACTGCTGCTCGGCGCCGCCACCCGCGGTAGTTACTACACGGCGCTCGCGGCGGTGCGGGAAAGCGCCGGCCAGGGCCAGGTCTGGACGCCGGGCGTGGACCCCTTCGCGCTCGGGCTGATCACCGCCGCCGGGTCGACCATCGTGCTGATGTTCATCGCCGTCGCCGCGGTGGGCGGACTGATCCATCCTCGGGTCCGGGCGGGTGAGGTCATCGCCTGGCCGTCGGCCCCGGCCCACGGCACGAGGGCCCGCACGATCCGCGGGCGAGCCGCGGCCAGCGCGCCGGCCACCGACGTGACCGGTGTCCGGGCCATCCCGGCCGACCGCCCCACCCAAGCACCCAGCCGGGACGGCCAGACTTTCGGCCGAGGCGCCGAGGCGCCCGGCCGAGGCGCCGACACTCGCGGGCGAGACACCGCAGCTCGCGGGCGGGAGGCTCGCAGCAGGGATGGCCGCCCCGGCTGGCTCACGGTTCCCGCCGATCTCGACGGAGCCACGAGCCTGCCGTCGATCAGCGCCGTGCCGTCAGTCATGCGGGCGACGCGCGGGACGGCCGAATCGGCGCCGGCCGCCGAGCCACCGACGACGCCGGTCCTGCTGCCGTCCATGCCAGCGGGCAACGCGCTGGCCACCGACGTGCTAGCCACCGACGTGCTAGCCACCGAAATGCTGACTACCGAAATGCTGGCCACCGACGAGGCTCGTCGGGGCGTGGTCTTCGCGGACCTCACCGACGAGGAGCTGGCCTACGTCGGCCGCTCATACCACGGCCTAGCCGACGACGTGGAGCTACTCGAGCCGGCCGACGGCGAGCCGGCGGACCACGAGCGGGCAGACGGCGAACCTGAAGACGCCGAACCTGACGACGCCGAGCCGGACGACCACGAGCTGGGACACGTCGGGCGGCGAACCCCCGGGCCGGGGAACACCGGGCTGGGGAACGCCGGGCTGGGCCTGGTCTCGGCCGGAAAGGAGTCGGCAGCTGGCAGAACTCGGGCGGCCGGCAGAACTTGGGCGTCCGTCACGCCCGCTGCGCCAGACTCCGGCGAACTGGTCGCGGTCCTCGTGCCCGTGGCCAGCCGCACGTCCAACCTCCCCGGCCTCGCGCCCCCTGCCGAATCCGACCGCCCGATCTATCCGGCCGTACCGGACCAGCGGCCGGCCGAGCTGACGCCGACCGGCGCGCAGGTCAACACCCGGACCGGGACCAGATACGGCATCGACACCAGCATCGACCCGTTGCCGCCGATGCTCGCTCCCAACTCGCTGCTCTGGTCAGGCCCCCTGCCCGTCGAAGCGACGCCGCCGCTGAGCGGCTGGGCCACGGACGACGCGCTGGCCTTCCCGGCGACCGCCCCCACCGAGGCCGGCCTGGCGCACGGCCAACCTCAGCTGGCAGCGGCCGACAACGCCGCCTCGGGGCCGGACGGCACCGGGCTGGACGGCGTGGCACCGGACGGCGTGGCACCGGACAGTGACGGTGAGGACGAGCAGGACGCCGAAGTCGAGGCGGCGACCCGCTGGGCCGTGCCCGCGCTGTGGTTCCCGCCGCCGCCGTGGTGGTTTCGACCGACCCCGTCGGGATGCGTGGACGCTCAGCGCCGCCCAGACGCGCCGGACGATCCCGGTGCTCCCACCAAACCGTTGCGGTTGGTCCCCACGCGTCCGCCGTACTGACGTGGACCTTCCGACCTTCCTGAACAATGACCTGACGCGTGAACAGTGACCTGACGAGGTTGGCCCGATGAGGCGGGGGGACCGGGTGCCCGGTGCCCGGCCGCCCCGCCTGCCCAGCTTGTGGCCGCCTCCGAGTCCACGCCGCCTTGGTGCCAGGACGCCTTGGTGTCAGGACGCCTTGCGGGCGCGACTGCGGGTCGCGGGGGCGATAGGCACGTAGCTGGGACATTCCGGCAGGTGGTCGTCGAAGCCGGCGACATCCGCCCAGTGGCCATGGCAGCCACGGCAGTGGGCTGCGTCCTCGTCGGTCCACCGAAGGTCGCAGCCGCCGCAGCTCGCCGTCACCGGGACGTACTTGCCCCGCCCGGGCTGGCCGAGTGTGCGCAGCGGGACCGGCAGCGCCTGTTGGACGCTGGACGCACGGCCAGGGCTCCGACTGGAACTGGTCCGGCGGATTCGGTCCGGCGTGGATCGGCTGGTGGTCATGGCAGCCGCCCTGGCCGACGACTCGCGGCCAGCCGGGACGGGCTGGGCTGACGGGAGCGCGACGGGTGGCGAAGGGACAAAGGATGCAGACGAAGGGGACTGGCGGGCAGGCACCGGGCCATACTGTCGCACGCGTTCAGAACCGTCACGCCCTCCCCCCTGTCGTTCTGGCCGAGCCGCCGCCGTCCCGGAGGCCGGACGGCAGCGCGAGCCGCTGCCGGCGTGCGGCGGGCCGTGGGCCCCAGGAGGAATGCCCACCTCCGCTCGCGGTCGCTCCACGGCCCGAGGCCGGCGCCCGCGCGGGCACGGCCCGGGTGAATGCGCACAAGGCGTTGCTGGCTGGCACCTTCCCCCACCGATCTGTCTGACTGCATGGTTCCATGCGTCAAGCGGCACGCTGACGACGCATGGGGTCGCGAGCTGGTCGGACCTCATCTTGGCCGCGACCTCCGACAAATGTCGCGGCTGGTGCCGCGGCAACCGGACGTATGGCCACTCCATCCGCCACAGCCATCGGCCGTTCACAGCCGGGCAGCACAGCCGGGCAGCACAGCCGGGCAGCACACGGCTCGGGCACCGCACGGCGACCCAGGCACCACCCACACGGTGCCTGGGCACCGGCCGCACACGTTGCCTCGGCCCAGCGCCACGCAGCGACGGACACTGGCTGACGGCCTCTTTTCGGTCCAGTGAACACTCCTACGCGCTGGGCCGGCAGGGTCACAGATCGTAGGGCTAGCCGCATGGTGGGGGACCCGTCCGACCGGTTGGCTGGGACCCCACGAACCGATCAGTGCGGGCTGGAATCCGATCGACACCGATCGGGATCCGCCGCTCGGCGTCACGTCCGTCGGGTGAGCCAACGGGCAACCGCCAGTCGGCGGTCCGGCACGCCATGGACCAAGGATTGGTCCAAAGGAGGATCGCTCCCCGGACCGGTCCGAGAAAGGATCGATCCAAGGATCGAGGCGGGCCAGCCGAAGCGACGCCCAGCAGGTCCAGTACCCGGGCCGGCTACCGAAAAGCACCGTGGGCGGCCGCCGTGGCGCCATCGCCACGCCACCGGCCGCCTGGTTCCTCGCCGCTTCACGTCGGCTATCCGACTGCCCGCACCGGTTCGACCCATTCTCGACCATCCAGAAAAGTGATATCACTTTGATAGACACCGACCGCAAGGTCACACCAACGGAGGGAGAGTGATGATCGAGGCGCGCGGGCTCACCAAGCGTTACGGTCGCACGCTTGCCGTCAACGACCTGTCCTTCACCGTGCAACCCGGCCGGGTCACCGGCTTCCTGGGGCCCAACGGAGCTGGTAAGTCGACCACCATGCGGATGATCCTCGGGCTGGACCGCCCGACGGCCGGGGACGTCCGCATCGACGGGAAGCGCTACGTCGACCTGAAGGAGCCACTTCGCCACGTCGGCGCCCTGCTCGACGCGAAATGGGTCCACCCGAATCGTTCCGCCCGCGCGCACCTGCGCTGGCTCGCAGTCTCCAACAGGCTGCCGGAGAAGCGGGTCGACGAGGCGCTGGGGCTGGTCGGGCTCACTGACGTCGCGAACCGCCGAGCCGGCGGCTACTCGCTGGGCATGTCGCAGCGCCTCGGCATCGCCGGCGCCCTGCTCGGCGACCCGGGAGTACTGCTGTTCGACGAGCCGGTCAACGGCCTCGACCCGGAGGGAATCCTCTGGATCCGGCAGTTCATGCACCGGCTGGCCGGCGAAGGCCGCACCGTGTTCGTCTCCAGCCACCTGCTCTCTGAGATGGCGCTGACCGCGCAGGACCTGGTCGTCATCGGCCGCGGCCGACTGATCGCCCAGACCAGCACGAGCGCGTTCATCGACGCCGCGTCCGGCACGAGCGTCCGCGTCCGCGGCCCCGAGCTCGGCCGGCTGCGCGAGGTGATCGTCGCCGGTGGGCTGGCGGCCGACGACACGCCGGCGACCGCCGAGGGCCCCGCCGCGCTCGTCGTCCACGGCGCGACCACCGACGCCGTCGGCGAACTCGCCGGCCGCGCCGGGCTGGTCCTGCACGAGCTCGCCGCCCAGCGCGGTTCGCTCGAGCAGGCGTTCATCCAGATGACCGGCGGCGACGTCGAGTACCGCACGACCGACCCCGCGCTCGCCGCCGCGGGAGCCACGGGAGTCGCGGGAGCCACGGGACCAGCAGGAGCCACGGGGAACGCGCCCGTCGCCGTGCCTGGTCAGGCGGCCGGGGCCCCGGCGCCCGCCGGCGGGGCGATGGCCAGGAAGGCGGACGTGCGATGACCGCGCTCACGTTGCTCAAAGTCGAGCGGATCAAACTGTTCTCGACCAGGTCGCCATGGTGGTGCATGGGCGTCGCGGTCCTGATCACCACCGGCATCTCCGTGCTCTACGCCGCGACGGTGCGACCCAAGGACCTCGGGGAGGTGACGCCGGCCGCCACGCAGTTCTCGTACAACTTCGGATTCCTGATCATGATGGTGATGGCGATCCTCGCGATCACCACGGAGTACCGGTTCGGGACGATTCGGGCGACGTTCCTCGCCGTACCCCGCCGCACCGACGCCCTACTGGCGAAGACCGTGGTCGTGGCCCTGCTGGCAGCTGTGGTGGGCGAGACCGCAGGCGTGGGCTCCTGGGCGCTGGCCAAGGCGATCCAGCCCGATGCGCCACTGTCACTCCACAATGCGCAGGACTACCGGGTCGTGGTCGGAGTGGGCCTGGTGTACCTGTTCGCGGCGGTCCTCGCGATCGCCGTCGGGCTGCTCATCCGGCACTCGGCCGGAGCGATCACGGCGCTGCTGATCTGGGTGATGGTCGTCGAGAACCTGCTTCCGGTCATCCCGCGGGTCGGCGACACCATCCAGAAGTGGCTGCCGTTCACCGTCGGCAACAACTTCCTGTACGCCGGTCAGAACGTCGGCGAGAACACCGACGCCACCCCGGCCGGCATGCCGCTGGGAGCCTGGGGTTCGCTGGTTTACTTCGCGTTGGTCGCACTCGCCCTGCTCGCCCTCGCCATCGGCCTCGCAAAGCGCCGAGACGCCTGAGCTGTGTTGATGGTCTGCTTCGACCGGGCGCGCCGCCAGGTCGAAGCGGACCATCAACGAAGCGGACCATCAACTACGCGCCTGAGCCCCAGGGGTCGCGGCCGGCGTCCTCACGTTCGGCCGCCTTCATTCGTGCCTCGTGCACGTGCCGGCGACCGCCCGTGAAGCGGATCCGGATCCGTTCGTCGGCCTCGACGAACGGCCGATAGTAGATCTCGTCGTACTCTTCGACGATCTGGAACGTCCAGCGGCCGTCGAGCACGTTGCGGCCGTGCAGCTCCCGGCGCAGGTTCGCCGCAGCTCGTGGGTGGCCTGCGGCGGCCAGCGCGTCGATGGCCTCGCCCAGCATCCTGTCGGCGTGGCCGGACAGCTGGTGAAACTCGTACAGCGCCCCGCGAGCCCGCTCGACCCATTCCAATGCCTCGCTGAGCTTGCCGACGGCTTCGCTGGTCGCCTCATCCACCCGCGGCGCCGTACGGTCCTCGCCCGCCGGCCTCGCGCCGTCCAGCCGCGTCTCCAGCGCGGATGACGTAGTAGACGCAGTAACAGTCACGCCACCGGCATGCCCGGCCATCGCAACCCAACACCTTGGGTAGGTGACCCGTAACGGCGCACCGTGCGCCAGGGCGCTCGCCGCCATCCGGCCCGTCTAGCGCCCCTACCTGATCGGGCGAAGCGGATGGACGCGGATTGGCATCGCCGGCGCGGCGCGGCACCGCGCGGCACCGCGCCGCAGGAGCAAGCCGTTCACGACCCACCGAGGTATCACCGCCAGATCGAAGATCACCTCGGCAAGCGCAGTTCAGCTGGCCGCCCTGAGCGATTCCGGCGGCACGGCTCTCCACGGACCACAGCATCTCGCGATGCATCTGCGCCCCACCCCGTCGTCACCCGGCTAGAACCTGCTACTACTCTGTGGCGCCGAACGGGGGGATTCACGACGATGACGCAGCCATATGGGCCACCACCCGGCTATGGGCCACCACAGCCCTACGGACCGCCGAACGGTTACGGACCGCACCATGGATACAGGCCGCCGGGCTATCCGCCAGCTCCGTCGCCACCATCGGGACCGACTCCCGGACCAGGACCGGTCCGGGCACGGCGGTTGCGGCTTTGGATCGCACTCGGCGTGGCCGCGATCGTGCTGGTCAGTTGTGTCGCGGCTGTGGCCTCACCAAGCTCCAAGAAGGTCACCGTCCCAGATGTGGTCGGCCTGGACCTCAACGCCGCCGAAGCCCGGCTCCAGCCGAACCTGAAGGCAACATCAGTCGACGCATCCGGTCAGGGCCGGATGCAGCTGGTCGATGGCAACTGGCACGTCATCAGCCAGGACCCGGCGGCCGGGGCCTCCGTCTCCAAGGGCGCAACGGTCACCTTGAAGGTACTCAAAGCGGGCGAGACCGTGACGCCGGCGGCCGGCTCCACGGCGACAGCTGGCTCTACGGCGACGGCGGTCCCGAGCAGCTCGGCGCCGAGCCTCACCACCAGCTCGTCGGCACCGCCGTCGGTCACGTCACCGGCGCCCGCCGCGGCGCCCACGACCCTGCGGGCGAATCCGCCGCAGGGCGGCAGCTCCCCGTCCACCAACAACCCGCCGCCGGTGAACGACCCGCCGCCCGCGAACAACAACGCACCGCCGGTGAACGACCCGCCGCCGTCGACGCAGAGCGCGCCCGCGGAAGTGCACTACGCCAACTGCTCCGAGGTGCGGGCAGCGGGGAAGGCCCCGCTCTACCGCGGCCAACCCGGCTACACCGAGGGCTCCCGCGGCCTGGATCGAGACTCCGACGGCGTGGCCTGCGAATAGCTCGGCGGTACCTGGCCGCTTGACCATGATCGGATGCGCCGGAAGTACGCCGACCCGGTCTACCTTGCGGCTGGCGCGTAGCAAACACGGTCCCCGCGCAGCACGGCGTGGCGCTTCGTGGACACCATGCCCGGCGCGGGCCTCGCCCGTGCCGGGCAAGCCACGCGGCCGGCGACCTCGACCAGCTCGGGCGGGGTGTCTACGCACAGCCGGGCGCCGTCGATCCCGCGCTGGCGTCGCTCGCCGGCGCGGCCACCCGCCAGCCGCGCGCCACGCTGTGCCTGGGCAGCGCGCTGGCGCGCCACGGCCTGTCCGACGACATCCCGGCGTCCCAGGACATCGCGCTGGCCCGCAACGCCCGGCCCCCGCGGATGGGGCGGCTCAGACCGTGACCTGCCTCGCTGGCGGTAAAGATCTTACCCATGTCGCGTCGCGGTCCTGTTGCACGTATACGCGAAGTGCATCGTGGGCGAGGACCAAGCCGCGCGGGTGCGGATCGCCGCGGCGCTCGGGCTGCCGGGGCCGTCATGATCGCGTCCACGGATTGTCCACGAGTGGCCGGCGATCGGCGGCAACGGCCGGGAACGGTCGGCCTCCACAGGGTGCCTGCGCGCACCCGCCGGAACCGCGAAATCCGCTGCGGCACAGCGGCTTTCGCCTGGTCACAGTGCGGAGGGCGTGGGATTCGAACCCACGATGAGGTTGCCCCCATAGCGGTTTTCAAGACGCAAAACCGCAGGTCAGCGGCTATGTTGCGGTATGCCGGGGTGGGTCGCCGGGTGCCGCGAGGTCCTTGCGCAGCAGCATGATCGCGCGCGGGACGGGCCGCCGGGCGCCGTCCCGTCCCGCGTCCTACCGGGGCTTCCACGCCCACCTGACGCCCACAATGATCTTGCCGTTGGTGGGACTAACTGTGCACAGCTAGCATGATGCTAGCGACAGTTAGGAGCAGGCCGTGGGTCTCGACGCCCTGCCCGCCGTGTTCCGCCTCGACCAGGCCGCCGCAGCGGGCCTCTCCAGGCAGACCATCAGCCGCCTGCACGCGGCCGGCGACCTCGACCAGCTCGGGCGGGGAGTCTACGTACAGCCAGGCACTGTTGATCCCGCGCTGGCGTCGCTCGCGGGGGCGGCCACCCGCCAGCCGCGCGCCACGCTGTGCCTGGGCAGCGCGCTGGCGCGCCACGGCCTGTCCGACGACATCCCCTCGTCCCAGGACATCGCGCTGCCCCGCAACGCCCGGCCCCCCGCGGGCTTCTCCCACGTGACCTGGCACCACTTCGCCCCGGAGACCTTCGACATCGGCCGGATCGCGCTGCCGATCGGCGGCGTCAACGCGGCGGCCTACTCACCCGAGCGGACGATCGTCGACGTCTTCCGCCTCAGCTACCGGGAAGGCGAGGACACCGCGGTCGAGGCGCTCAAGCGGTGGCTCCGTCAGCCGGGAAACCACCCCTCCGGCCTCCTCACCGTCGCCGGTCATTTCCCCGCCACCCTGCGCCGCCTGCGCCGGACCCTGGAGATCCTCGTATGACCCCGAGCCGGCCCACCCGGGCGACCGCCGACGGCCGTGCCTACCTGGACCTGCAGAACGCCGCCCGCCGCGCGGGACGCGACACCGCCGAGTACCTCGCCCTCTACGCCCTCGAAGGCTTCCTCGCCCGTCTCGCCCAATCCCCGTATGCCCAGGACCTCGTTCTCAAGGGCGGCGTCCTGCTCGCCGCCTACGCCGCCCGTCGGCCCACCCGCGACATCGACCTGCAGGCCACCCGGCTGTCCAACGAGGTCGACGAGATCGTGCAGGTCGCCCGCGAGATCGCCGCACAGCCCCGAGACGACGGCCTCGCCTTCGACCTCGCCACGATCACCGGCCGCGACATCCGCGACGAGGACCAGTACGCCGGCGTCCGCGTCTCGATCACCACCCGGCTCGCGACCGCCACCATCCCGTTCCACCTCGACGTCAACTTCGGCGACCCGATCTGGCCCAGCCCGGTCACCATCGCCCTACCGCTCCTGCTCGGCGGCCAGATGAACCTCCTCGGCTACCCGGCCCACATGATCCTCGCCGAAAAGATCGCCACCGCCCTGGAACGCGGCACCATCAACACCCGCTGGCGCGACTTCGTCGACATCGCCACCATCACCGCCCGCACCCCGATCATCGGCGCGGACCTCGAACAGGCACTCCGGGTCGTCGCCGCGCACCGCCGGCTCACACTCACCCCGCTGAGTCCGGTACTCACCGACTTCGGCACCTACGCCCAGCCACGATGGCGAGCCTGGCGACGTCGCCAACGGCTCGAAGCCACCTCACCCGAACAGTTCGACGACCTCGTGAGGGTGTGCTGTGCCATCGCCGACCCCGTCATCCGCGGCGAGGCCTCCCACCACATCTGGCATGACGGCACCTGGCGACCAACCTGACCGTCTCCGGAGCCAGGAGCCACGATCGCCCAGTGGCACGGCGGCCAGATCGACCATCAGCTCGACCTGTATGCCGGCGCGGCATCGCGACGCGCCTTGCCGCAGGTCCATCCCACCTACTCGCCGAACGGAAGCCACTCCTACCAGGCGGGGGTGACCACCCGGTCGAAGATGGCGCCCAGAAAAGCCCTGGAGCCGTCACTCGACGACCCTGCTGGCTTATTCAGGCGGCGAGGGTGAAGTCGAGTCGGGCGAGGTGGGTGGCGCGGGTGCGATCGAGGGGCTTGCCGGTCCAGTAGGCATCGAGCCGGATCATGTTGACCGCCG
>Ga0068862_100000207_pt1 | contig 65506 bp, 112 predicted proteins | sample KBSSwiS52_FD_66598 | JGI IMG/M metagenome (GOLD analysis project Ga0068862, IMG submission 66598) | Switchgrass rhizosphere microbial communities from Kellogg Biological Station, Michigan, USA - KBS Switchgrass S5-2 | ecosystem: Host-associated > Plants > Roots > Rhizosphere > Soil ...
CCAGGTCGTAAAATAATTCAGGCTTGTATAGGTAGAAGCAGTGCCGATCGTAGCCGCGGAATGGCACGCAGTGCACCATGAGCCCTTCGGGTCGACAGGCTCGGTGGATCGTGCGGAAACATTCGGCCTGATCGAAACAGTGTTCAGTGGTGCCGTGGTTGGTGACGAAGTCATAGACGCCATCGAGGTTGATCGGCTTGTTGAGATCGTAGCGGTGCGCGCCGAACTTGCCGTCGATGTCGATCGATTCGTATTCGAAGCCGAGCGCGCGCATCAGATCGCCCGCTGACACCATGTCGGACGGCACCGTGACGCCGAAGCTGCCGAACAATTCAGTGACCAGCTCCGGGCATTTCTTGACGAACAATTCCTGCGAGCCGAGATCGAGCACGCTGCCGGGCTGCAGCAAACCGTGCCGCGCCATCCAGACGTAGACGCTGAGCCCGATGCGGCCGAGGCCCATTCAGATCACGATCAACGCGAAGATCAACGCGCCGATCGCAGCGCCGACCCAGAACGGCCAGATGACCGTTGGTCGCGTCGGCGGGCAATCGCAGATCATGTTCGAGCCGTCTCCGTGCGGGCATTTCATCGCGTCACGATCCCGATGCCGAGCCGCCTGCCGGTCATCATCTCGACGGCGCGATGGCCCGCCTCCGCCTTGATCTCGCGCCACAGCTTGCCGACGCTCTTGCGCATGGTGATGTCGTGAAACGCCACCACGCGACCGAGCCGACCGAAGTTCTCCCAATCGGCCTTGACGCCGTCATAAGTGTGATCGCCGTCGATGAAGACGAAATCATAGGGGCCGGACTTCTTGGCCCAGCGGATCGAGTCGACCGATCGGCTGTTGTCGAACAGCACCGCCGCGTCGAAGCCCGCGCGGCACAGGTCGGCGATGACGATGCGCAGGAATGGCGCGGTGTCGATGTCATAGGCGACGTTCGGGGCGAGATCGATGCAGCGAAGCCTGGCACCCGGCGCGGCGACGGCGGCCATCATCTTCAACGTCTGACCGAACATCGAGCCGATCTCCAGGATCGACTTCGCGCCGCGCACGCGCTGCAGCATCCAGGTGAACTCGACCGGGTCCTGTTGACCGTAGGCGTGATCCAGCTCTGAGATGTTGGAGATCACTTCCCCTTGGCCGCGAGCTTCTGGAACCGCTTCTTGCCGTATTTCTTGCGCCCGATGTAGGCCGCCAACGCGCCGGGGTCCTTCACCTTGCGATCATGAAACTTGTGCTCGAGGGCAGCGAAGCGCTTCCCTGATCCCAACCGGGCCTTTGCCATTGCACGTCTCCCTAGTGAAGCACGCCGAGCATGCCGAGCACGAACAGCGGCCACAGCGCCATGATGACTACGAAGCCGTTGTCGGCGTAGGGCGTCTGCATGAGAGCGATGGCCACCAAGCAGCCGATCGCTAGATAAGCACCAGCGATGATTGCGATGATCGCGAGCCAGCTCACCCGGTGTAAGGCGGCTTGTTGCGCATGTCGGACGGCGGCATCGATGCCTCCATGCCGCTGGTGCCCTGCTTCATCTGGCCGATGCATTTCGAGGGATCGCCGCCGCAGATCGGGCAGCCAGCCGCTGAGTCGAGGCCCATCGGACACGCCATCTTGGCGTTGCCGGAGCCGCCGCCCATCGAGTTCATGTCCATTGCCATTCGGTCACTCCTTGAGGCTATTTCCTTGTTTGCCTGTAGAATCGGGCGCACTTACGCCGGGCGGCAGATAGCTGGGATCGAGTGTCCGCAGATAGTCTGCAATGGCCTTCCCGAACATCGCTATCGAACCCGCATTAGTGGTCGGGCATAGCGCCCTATTGAATTCCAGCACCGGCATTGTCGGTCCGAACTCGGCTATCAAGGTATTGAGCCTGGTTCGACCTTCCTTGCTGACGCTGTATCCCATGAAGTCAACACGGCCATCGCCATCGTCGACACCATATGCGTATAGATCGACTTGACTCCAGCGCTCGATCTCGTCGCAGATGGCGCGCGTCAATTCGTCCGCGCGCGTGGCCATTTCTTTAGGCTCGCTTGCCGACGCCCTTGGCACCGACGACGCCCTTGGTCTTGCCCTGCTTGGGCGACGCGGGCTTGCCGGGGCCCTTGCCGGTCTGCTTGTTGACGAATTTCTTGACCTTGGTTCCCATGATTTAGCTCTTTCTGTTTGCGCCGGGTGTCTGCGGCGTGCGCATGTGACGCGCGAGCGCGTCGGTGAGATCGGAGGTGGCTGACGCGCTGGCCTTGAGTGCGAACTTGCGCGACGGCAGCGGGTTCGGCGGCTTGGTCGGCACGCTCGGTGCCTTCGGCTCGCGCGGCGCGGTGTTGTGGCTTCCCTTGGTGCGCATGATTGGCTCCTTTTTCAGTTTGTTGGCATCCGAGTAACGATGAAGAGCCAACAAATCAGCACGATCCAGAACAAGGGATACACGATGAACATCACTTCCATGATATTCATGATCGCCTAGCTTTGCATGACCGGCTTGATGATGCGCGACGGCACCGGCTCGATGATGAAGACGGCCGCGCCATTGGCGAGGATGTTGACGGCGGTGAGCTTCATCTCGGCGGGGAAATTCTCGAACTTGGCGCGCACGTTGTCGGGCGAGGTGAACTCGAACGTGATCTTGGGGAAATTCATCTGCTGCGAGGGAATCTGGAATGCAGGTGTCGTCATGATCGCTCCGGGAATTTGATCGCGGTCCACACGATCAGCACGATAAGCCCGAACAGCGCCAGCCCGCAAACATTGCGCGGGTCAATGCCAGCCTTCGAACGGTTGCCAGCCACCGAAGCGACCATGGGTTTTCATCCAGCGGTTCGTTTCGATCTCGACACGGTCGCGAGCGATCCTGACACATTCCGGGCAGGCGCGTATCGGCCCGCCGTGACCGGAGCTCTGGCGCGCAACGATGATGAAGTCCGCGTCATGCTTGCGGCACCACCAATCGTAGTGGATGCCGGGCGAGATCATTGCTTCGTCGGTGGCGGCTGCGCTGACTGAGTGCTGCCGTTGCTCTTCGGTGGCGGCGGTGTGGTGGCGAGCGGCTGTTGCAGCGGCTTGCCGGTGACCGGGTCGATCGTCACCATCGTGTTCGCCATCGCGTCTTCGGCTTCCTTGGCGACAACCTCCTGATCGGCCGCGTAGTCGAAATCCTCGGGCAGATAGCCGTATCGGATGGCGGCGTCGACGATGGCCTCGCCGCTGATGTCCTTGTTGGTGCGCAACTGCATGTCGGCGGTGAAGCCGACGCCGTCGTTCATGCCAGCAACGAAGTCCTTGGTGACGAGCACTTCCGGCTCGAACGTGGCGTCGCCGAGCCAATCGGCGGTGAGTTGCCAGCATTGCTCGAGGGCGTCGGCGAAGCGGATCGCCCAGGCCATGACCTGCGAATTGGCTTTCACGGCGACCTGGCCGGTGGTGATCACCGTGAGATTGCTCTGCGTCAGCGGCTGCATGCCGAGATCGCGCATCTCGGTGCGGGTGTTCTGCAACTTGTCGAACACGATCTTGATCGACATGCCCGCTGGCTCCACCGCCTTGAAGTCGCCTTGCGGGCCAGCGGCAGGCGGCGGTATCCACACCACCGAGCGCGGGCCAACCACGAGCGGGTCTTCCGGCTTGTCGACGCCGATCCCGGCGTACATCGGGAAGCCGGTGAGATCGAGAATGTTCTGGAGATTGCTCTCCTCGTTGTATTCCTGAATTTGCAGATCGGCGACGGTCTTGAGCGGCGGCGCGATGATGTAGCTGCCTACCTTGCGCTCGCCGGTGATGAACGGCACCAGCGGGATCACGCCGATGGTGTAGACGCCCTCGTCGACCACCTGCCAGATTTGCGGCGAGGTCGAATTCGGCGGCGGCCGGATCAATTCCCACAGCTTGTAGGTCGGCACGCCCCACTTGTTGGGCTTGCCAGCGATGTCGCGCCCGATGACCTCGCGGTCCATGACGCGCACGCGCTCGACCAGCACTTCGAGGTAGCCGTCGAGCGTGATCTGCGGCTCCAGCACGCGCGCGTGCGTGATGATCTCGATCTGGTTCTCCCAATCGGAATACACCGCGATGACGGCGGTGGCCGGGATGAAGCACCAGTACGGACGCAAGTTTTGCGCGGCCTCGTCGGCTTTCGTCAGCGCGAAGCCGTCGGCGCGCGGCGTCGGCTTGCTGTAGTCCACCAGCACCCAGGAGATGGCGTGGTTGAGCGCGTCGCGAAACCATTCGTTGGCGAACACATGCAGCGATCGCCCCATGCCGTCGATGTTCTCTTCCAGCGTCTCGTATTCCGTTGGCGCGTCCTTGAGCTTCACCTCGCGCCCGAACGGCTTGGCGCTGAGATTGCGCAGAATGTCTTCGTAGATGTTGGTGAACGGGGTCTTCGCCAGCCGCAACGTATAGGGATCGTAGCTGCCGCCGCGACTGTCCTTCGAGTTCGGCTGCTCTTCCTGAAACCGCGGGAGATATTTCTCGCCGGCCAGGCGCATGGCCTCGGTGCCGCCGAGAATGGTGTCGACCTTGTTCCAATACGGCACCATCGCCTCGTAATCCGCCGAGCGTGTCGACGGATCGGTGCGCGGATTGCCGCTCTCAGCTACGTCGCCGACGGTCATGGAATTTGCCACCACATCGCTAGGAGAACGATCACCGGGGCGAGCACGAGAACGCCGATGGCAGCCCAGAGGATCAGGTTGAGCGCGACGCTGTTCGTCTCGATCGTCACGCCTTGCGCTCGTCGCCCTTGGCGTGTGAACGTTGGCGGCGCTGAGCGGCGGTCATGGGCTTAGCGCCGATCGACGGGCGACCGCGCTTTTTCGGGAACACTCTTGCACGCTGGTTGCCGGGGCACAGGCCCCAATGCGTCTGCGCGCAGATTTTGCACTTGGGTGCGTCCATCAATAGCCTCCGAGCTTGAGCTGCGGCACGGCGCGACGCAACGGTTCGATGGCGTAGCGCAGGCTGTCGATGGTGTGGTTCTTGTCGTCGGCGAGCTTGGGCAGGACTTGCTCGGTGAGCTTGTCGATCTCGTAGCTGTAGGTCGCCAATTCGTCCGCCACGTGCTTGCAGCGCGGGTGCACCACGATGTCGTAGCTCTTGAGAAATTCGACGCCTTCCTCGATCGAGCCGACGCCTTTGACCGACGCGCGCATCTTGGGAAAGCCGTGCCGCACCATGTAGGAGATGCTTTGCGGATTGGCGCTGTCGGCGATGATCGGCCAAGCCAGAGCACCCGGCACCTTGGCGAACAGCGCGGGCGTGTGATCCAATTCGCAGCCGACCTGCCAGGCCTCGGCGTCGACGTAGAGCGTGCGGCCATCGATCCAGCACCGCACCAGCACAGTGGGATCGACGCTGAAGCCCCAATCTGCGCCGAAATAGAACCGCGCATCCGGCGGCGTAGCGAACTCCTCGATCCTCCAATTGTGGAAGACCCGCGCCTCGCTGTTGGTGAGGTACTCGCCGAGCCAGACGTGCTTGTAGCGTTCCGGATCGCGGCGGCGATCGTATTCCATCTCGTCGCGCAGCTCTTGCGGGAACCAGGGGTTGCTCTCGTAGTTCGCCTGCACCACCGCCGCGTCCGGTGGCTTCTCCTTGCGCAGGAGCTCGTCCACGGCGTCGCGCGGCGACCGCGGGTTCCATGAGAACCACAGCTCCGAGCCGGGCTCGCGAATGGTCGGGCGCAGCAGCGTCAGCGAGCGCTTCGACAGCCCTTGCGCCTCTTCCACCCAGGCGATGCGGTAGCCTTCGAGCGATTTGATGCTCTCGGCGGTGTGGTTCTGCATGCCCTGGAAGATGATGATGCCGTCGTAGGGCGTCTCGATATGGCTGTCCAGGATGCGGAATTGCGAGCCGACCTTGAGGCTGGCGATCTTGTCCTCGATCAGCCGCTTCACCGATTGTTCGAGCGATCGCTGTATCTCGCGCACGCACACCGCGCGGGTGCGCCGCTTGAGGCATTCCGCCACCAGACTTTCGGCGAAGAAGTGGCTTTTGCCCGAGCCGCGACCGCCATGCGCGCCCTTGTAGCGGGCGGGACCGAGCAGCGGGCCGAACACTTGCGGCGTTTCGATGCTCAGCTTGCGCATGATGCGTTGCGCGATTATTGCGTGCGCGAGGATTGCCCGTCGATCGTGGGGCCGATCAGCACGCGCTCGATGACGTTCACCTGTTCGAGCTGGATCGCGCCACCGTCCGCGCCGGTATGCTCGACGCGTGCGAGCTTGGGATAACCGTATTCCATTAGCGTCGAGGCGATGTCGCACGAGGCCATGACGTATTTCACCAGCCGATCGCGCACCTTGTCGGGCAAAGACGCAATTAATGCGTTCTGCTCTTCGACGCTCTTGGCACCGGCAACCGGCGACAACGCGATCTGGCGGATCAGCAACATGCCCTCGGCGAGTATCTCGGGCGGCGTGGTCTTGAGTTTGCGGCAGACCTCGAGCACCGAGATCAGGTTGTCCCGCTTCAACAGCGTCGCCTTGTTGAGGGTGCCGGTGATGCGGCCGCCCATCAGACAGATTCTTTATTGTTTGGGGATGTTTTCCCATTCCGCTTTGCGTCGATCGCGTCCAGTTGCTCGAAGATGTCAGCGAGTTGGGCGACGGTGGGCACGGCGGGAGCCGGGCCAATGTTCGGACGGCGGTTGGGGGATGATTCGCGCGTGATGTCGGACATGGTCAACACCTCGAAACAAGGCTTCCGCACGGCACAAAGTCGCTGCGCGGGCACTCGTTTTTATCGAAGGACCGTAACATCAGCAAGGTGGACGTGTACCACCCGTTGTGCTCCGAAACAAGACCATAGGCAAGATATGCGCTCGCCCTGCACCTTGATGCATTCGAGCACCTGGTTGACCAGCGAGCCGCGAAACATCTTCAGCCGTTCGCCCGGGAGCACCGCGCCGAGCCGGAAATAACCGTGCCGTTCGGCGTCGATCAGCGCGTCCACCTCGCTATCGCGCACCGCTTCCGGATGCTCGCATGTCGGCAGAACGGTAAGAACGCCTTGCGTGCTGCCGACCGCTTTCCAGGCGTGATCCTCGATGTCGTCGATCGCCATCTTGACGAACAGATAGCCGCGAAACAGCGGTTCGAGCCGTTCGCACATGCGGCCGCGCACATAACGGCGCACCGTCAGCATCGGCAGATAGCATTCGAACGATTGATTGCGCAGACGCCGCAGCGCCTCGCGTTCCGCGTTCGGTTTGGATTGCACCACGTACCAGGCATGCGCCATTCCGCTGTGTTCTCCGGTGCATAACGCGCGGCAGGTTGGGTACAACCAGCACTAGAAATCCCGCCGATGACGCGATGAAGACGCCAGTTGTGTCGATTCGGTGCGTCTCGGCAAGGGTCAATTACAACTTCCTCCTGTACTTGACGGATGCGCAAAATTTGCGCACTCTCAACGAGAGTTGAGAGCCAGAGCCGAACGGGGAATGCCACCGAAGACACGGTACTAATGGCCGCCGACCCCTCGTCACCGCTGAATGTCACGACCGACGCAAGATGCCCGCATGTCTCGCGCGCCGCTCTTGCGATCCAAAAGACCGAACGTCTGCACCTGATCGCGCGAATGTCCTTCGCGACCGCTGTACCGCGATCTGCACCGCCGCCGCGCCGCTTCAACCCACGCGCGACGTCGAGACGCGAACGCCCGCAGTGATGCGACGCCGCTTCGCAAGACGTTATCAGCGCCACGACCGGGGGTCGTGCAAAAACACTTTCGTCGATCATGTATTACGCGCGAATGCCCACCGTGGCCGCTGTAGCGCCGAGGCGTGATCGTCATCGTGTTCAATACGGCCGCCTGCTGAACAACACGCGCACCAAGTCTCCGCGCGATGCAGCCGCGAGCCGACGACCGCAACTCGATCGGAACAACATTGCACCAAGTCTCCGCGATGCCGATCGACGCGCGGACAAAGCGAAACGTTGCTGCCGAGCAACCGGTAAGGCGGTCTCGGCAGCAATTGTTTCGCGCGGAGCCGATCACGAGGAAGTAGACGGATTCAATTCCAGCGCCTCGTTGCAATAGGCGGTATGCCGATCGGCTCCGCGCGGAACAACCCGCACAACAGATGGAGACTGACATGACCAAGCTCACCACGCCGCGTGGCTTCACCGTTCGTCCACGCAAGGCAAACGAGCCCGTTGACAGCGGGCGCGGCAATTACGTCGTCGAAGAAAACGGCGGCGCCGTTGTCGCGTGTGCATCGCGCGACGCCGGCGTGCGTCTCGCGTTGCGCGCCGTTCTCGACGCATGTCCCGCGCCGGGCGCGAAGATCGCGATGCGTACCATTCGCAAATGGGGTTGAATTGCAGTCCGTGTCGTCTCGCAAGAGACGACACGAACGGCAATCCTGCCGAAGACGATGGAGACTGACGATGGGTGCTCACAATTGTTCGATGACGTTTCGCGCCGATACCTTCGCGCAAGCCAAGGAAAAGGCGATGACGTTTCAACGACAAGAGCAATACGAGAACGGCCACGGTGGCTACAGCGGCCATCTCGGCACCGCCGGGGTCGGCGTGCAACGCGTGTTGCAGACGTTCGCAACGCGCGAAGCCGCCGAGGAATGGATTCTCGACAACCACAAGAAATGGGACGTGCCGATGCTTGCCCGCATCGGCAACACCGACGAATGGCTTCTCGCCGGTTGGTGTGCCTCCTGAATGCAGCGCATGCGCCGAGAGCATCGGCGCATGATCGGCATTCCGCCGAAGACGATGGAGACTGACAGATGTGCAAGATCAACAACGGCATGTTCGCTTATTGGTCCGCCCTTTGCGAACGCAACCACGACGACCCGATCGGCGTCACCGCCGAGGCGTTCGACGTCGAACGCATCGAGGTCGAATTGGTTGTCGGCAACGATCTCGCCCACGAAGACTGAAATGCAGCCCATGTCGTTGCGCAAGCAACGGCATGAACGGCATTCCGCCGACAACGAAGGAGACTGACATGACCATCGAATTCCGAACCAACGAATACCGATTTGCTCACGGTCACACACCGCGTGGCTACGGCAATTGGGCATTCTTCTTTCATCCGTCGCGTCGCATCGAAGACGCGTTTTGGGTGTGGGGAATGTATTCGGAAGCGAAGAAAACCGCTCGCGTCGAGGCCAAACGCCGAGACGTCGAGGAAGTTTTCGTCGGATCATAATGCAGCGAAGCGCGCCTCTCAGGCGGGGCGCGTCACGGTGCATTTTGAAAAGGAGACACCAATGACTGAGGAAGATTTCCGCAAGGCGCTGGTCAAGCTTGGCATCAAGACCCAAGCCGAGGCCGCCGCCGTGCTCGGCGTGAAACTTCGCACCGCGAATGGCTACGCCAACGGAATGAAGATACCGGCAATGGTTCAACGTTTCCTGCAAGTCTTGCAGGAGACGAAATACCCGGTGCAGAAATGGTTCTAGATTGCAGCCGATAGCCGTCGAGGGCGGCTATCAACGGCAATCCTGCCGACAATGGAGACTGACCGATGGCCTTCAAACACAAGAAGGTTCTGCATTGGGATGACGAGCGCCCATATGGCAACGGTTACATCGTGACCACTGGTTACGGCTGGGCGTTCGAGCCCCACGAAGATCATAACAATGCTTGCCACGTTCGCGGTTTCGACACCGCGCGCGAGGCTCGCGCCGATCTCAAATGGGTCGAGCCGTGCTCATGCCTTCGATGCACGTCCAAAGGCAAAGAGGGATAAAGATTGCAGCCCATGCGTCGCATCTCGCGGCGCATGTTCGGCAATCCTGCCGATAATGGAGACTGACAATGCAAAAGATTCCGTTCGAAGACACCTGGATTGGCATGCTGTCCGCCCTCGTGTCGCTGACGTTGTTCACGTCGTCGATCGCCGTAATCGCCGCCATCGTTTGCGGCATCGTGCGATGACGTGCGTGGGGGATTGGATGCGCCTCAGCGTTGGCGATCTCGTCACCGCTGAGGGTGGACGGCACATCGGCCGCGTCGAGAGCATCGCGCACTCGGCGCGCGTTCGCGTGTGCTGGTACGAGACGGGATGGCATGAATGGTTCGACCTCGATCAGATCGAGCGCATCGAGCCGCGTCATGCGCTGTGGAAGATGTTCCATCCAGACTGAAAACGTCGCCTGACGTTTCGGGCGCGCCTCCGCTGCGGGGCGCGTTTCCGAAGCGCCTTCGCTCCCTCGCATCCCGCGAGGCACAAGGGCTTCACATGGAGACTGACATGACTAAGAGTGAGACTATCGCAAACGATGTCGCAGCACTTCTCCGCGCTCGCAACCCGCTGCTGTGGGTGGTCACGCGCGAAGAGGAACGCGTCGAGCGTTATTTGTTCGGCGCGGCAGCCGCCGCTGGTTACGTTCCCTACACGTGGGACGTCGGCCAGGGCGTCGCCGACATTGCAGGGAAGGTGCAGGACGGACGGAACGGCCAGCAAGAGATCGGCGGTCCCGACCCGTCTGCAACGCTTGCCGCGATCAGCGAGCGCACCACCAAGGAGGGGCGTTTCGTGTGGATCATGCGCGATCTGCACGTCTGGCTGAAACAGCCGGCGGTGCAGCGCCAAGTGGCAAATCTTGCCCGTAAGCGAGGCGAGACGCCGAAGCAAAGCGCGCAGGCGCTGATCATTCTGACCTCGGACCCGAATGTGCCGCCGGAACTGGCGGGGCATGCGACCGTGATTGAATGGCCGTTGCCTGATCGCGCCGAGATCGCGGAAATTCTCGACATGGCCATCGAGGTCATGCCCGAGGATCAGCGCGAGACGGCGGCTCCCAATGGTCAGCGAGAAGCGGCGATCGACGCCGCGGTCGGGCTTTCCGGCGAAGAGGCGAACGCGTGTTATGCGCGTTCGCTTGTGCAGCTTCGAAAGATCGATCCGGCATTGGTCGCAAGCGAGAAGAAGCGGGTCATCGCGCGCGAGCGCGTGCTCGAATGGATCGAGCCCATCAAAGGCGGGCTCGACGCCGTCGGCGGCCTCGACAATCTGAAGTCGTGGGTTGGCTCGCGCGCCATCGCTTACAGCCCGCGTGCCAGGGAATACGGCTTGCCCGCGCCGAAAGGCGTGCTGCTCGTCGGCATCTCCGGCTGCGGCAAGACGCTGACCGCCAAGGCGATCGCCACCGCTTGGGTCTGCCCGTTGCTGCGGGTCGATCTTGGGGCACTGAAAAGCAAATTCGTCGGCGAGTCCGAGCAGAATTTGCGCAAGGTGTTTCAGGTGATCGCCTCCGTCGGGCGCTGCGTTGTCTGGTTCGATGAACTCGAAAAGATGATGCAGGGTGCGACGTCGGGCAGCGCAGATGGCGGCGTGTCATCTGACGCGTTGGGCGCGATCTTGACGTGGATGCAAGATCGCCAGGGCGAAGCGTTCGTGGTTGCGACCGCGAACGACGTCTCCGCCCTGCCGCCCGAACTGCTGCGCAAGGGCCGCTTCGATGAAGTCTTTTTCGTCGATCTGCCCAACGCAACGGAACGCGTTGCGGTGCTCAAGGCCGCGCTCAAGCAATACGGGCGCGACGCGAGCAAGGTCGAGGCCGCAGGGCCTTACGATCTTGAAAGCGTCGCCAAGAATTGCGAAGGGTTCACCGGCAGTGAGATCGCCGCCATCGTGCCCGACGCAATGTTCGCGGCGTTCGCCGACAAGGAACGCGAATTGAACTGCCGCGATCTCAGCGTCGCCGCGAAAACCGTGGTGCCGCTGTCGAAGACGGCATCGGAGAAGATCGACGCATCACGCAAATGGGCGGTCGGGCGCGCACGTCCGGCGACAGCCGAAACCACAACGAGGGACGTGCAGCCGCGCGTCCGTCGCGTTCTCGACATCTGATCGCAGCCCATGCCCGTCGCACGTCGCGGCGGGCATGCACGGCGATCCTCGCCGACGACTCAACCCGAGTCGTAACACCATGGAGACTGACAATGATGACCATTCAAACATCCACCCTTCGTCCTGGGCTGCTCGTCTCGCTCAAGACCTCGGTGACCGGCAACGTTTCCTACGCCAAGCAGACGCTTGAGCGCGAGAAGCGCACCGCCGACGGTGCATTGAAGGCGCGTTGGGAAACCGAGCGCACCATCACCGACCCCGAGGAACACGAGGCAGCAATCCGGGCGCGATCGGCGGCGGGCGTCGCCATCCGGCGCGTCTGCGCAACGTCCGCGTTCGGGCTGCTTTGCCCCGAGTCGCAGGCGGGCGATCTGGACGAGGCCATCAAGGCGGCTCGCAAGATCGCAGACGATTTCAATTCGTCCGCGAAGCTGACGCGGCTGACCGTTCACGTCATCACGGGGCGCATTGCCGCCGATGATGTCGAGGCGGTGCGCGCGATCAACGCCGAAGTCCGCGAGCTGATCGAAGCCATGACCGCCGGCGTGCAGAACGTCGACGTGAAAGTGGTTCGCGATGCCTGCAACCGCGCCCGTTCGCTCGGGCAAATGTTGCAGCCCGAGGCGCAGGCCCGCATCCAGATGGCGATCGACGCCGCGCGTTCTTGTGCCCGTCGCATCGTTCAAGCCGGTGAACAAGCGGCACAAGAGATCGACCAGCGCACGTTGCGTTCGTTGGCCGAAAGCCGTTTGGCGTTCATCGATCTCGACGAGGAGAAGGCCGTCGTGGCGCAAGCCGCCAACCGACGCGCCATCGATCTCGATCCGGTCAAGCCCGTCAAGCCCACCAAGGCGAAACGTGCTGCCGCCTGATCGCAGCCCATGTCCCGGCGCAAGCCGGGGCATGAACGGCGATCCTGCCGAACTAGGGAGACTGATATGGCTTGCGAAACAAGACTGAAACCACGCCAGACGATCCGTCAGCGCATCGACGAGGTCAAAAAGGTTGTCGCGAAACTCGACAGCCGTCTCGTCAACGGGCGCGTCAAGGTCAAGATCGGCCCAAACGGGGCGATCGCCTTCGACGGGTTGACCGACGAGGAACGCGACGGCGTCACCGACGCCTGCGCTTATCGGATGTTGCAGGTGAGCGGTTCTGCACTCGCTCTCGCGAAGATCGAACAAGCAGAAATGCTCGCCGGACGTTCCGTCGATCGAACGGTCGTCAATTCGGGCTTCCACAGCCACGATGGCGGCAAGACTTGGCACCACGGACATTGAGCCATGCGAAAGCTCAAATGTCCGGCGGAAGACGCGCCTTGCGATGACCCGCGCTGCAAGATCGGGTTCTGCATTACGCGGTGGCGAGATCAAATCCCGCCACCGCCCAAGCCCATTCGCACGATCGATGATCTGCTCGATTACATCATCGATCATGGAATAAAGTGATGAAGGGAGACTGACATGACCAGAAAGAAGCAAGTGCAGACGCTCAAATGCGTCATCTGCGGCGATTCGATTCACGATGGTCACGGATGGAAAGACGGGCACAACGCCGCGCCCGTAGCCAATGGCCGTTGCTGTTCGATCTGCAACGCCACCCGCGTGATACCGGCGCGGATGCTTGCATTGGTGCAGCAAAAGAAATGATTGCAGCCCATGCGGCGCGCGTTGCGCCGCATGAACGGCGATCACCGCCGATATGGAGACTGACAATGACCAAAGCAGAAATGCGAAACCAGGTGGCTGAGATCGCTGCGCAGATTGGCAGCGAACTCATGCCCGACAACGATCAATGGGTGAACCGCTTCACCGTGCGATCGGACACCAAGGACGCGGTCTATGTGGTCGCGCAGCGGCGCTCCGATGGAACGTGGGGTTGCGGTTGCTGGGCCTGGAAACGACACCGCCGCTGCAAGCATCTCGGCAGGATTCTGGAACGTCTTGCCGCTGTGCCGCAGCGCGCGTATTTCGAGCCGTCGACGATCGTGATGTTGAGCAAGGCGCGTTTGGCTCATCTCGATTTCGAGGCCAAGCCGGTGCAGCTCAACGCCGCCAAGCGCCGCGTGCTCGATCTGTGATCCGCGTCCGCCCGTCTCACTCTAATCAGGGAGACGCCAGCGTGGAAAAGGGGTTTTCGACGCGGCGGGCGCGGACTTAGATTGCAGCCCATGCGGCATCTTCGGATGGCGCATGATCGGCAATCTCGCCGGAAATGGAGACTGAAAATGAAGATGATCGAATATCGCAAGATCGCGCCCGCTATCAACGCCGATCTGAAAGCCACGCTCGCCAAACACGGCTTCAACGTGAGTCGTCTGAGCGCGAGCGTCAGCGAACTTGACGGCACCGTGCGGTTCAGGATCGATGCCGCCGATGCCAATCTCAAGGACGCGAACGGCGCGAAGACGACGCCGGAGGCCGAGCGGTTCAAGCTCAACGCGGATATATTCGGCATGCCGTTGAACTGGTTGGGCGCTAAATTCGTCGCCAACGGGCGCGGATACACGCTCGTCGGCATGCGCGAGACGCGTTCGCGCAAATGCCTGGTTGTCACCAGCGATGACGGCAGAACGTTTCACGCCAGCATCGATCTCGTGAAGCGCAACTTGCGCAACGTCGCCTGGATTGCAGCTCATGCGCCATCCTCGGGTGGTGCACGACTACAGAAGAAGACTGATCATGGCGACCAAGCAAGAACTCGACGACGCCGAGATCGCCACCATCACGGTTACGCAAGCGCGCGAACTCGAGGTCGAGAATGAAGCCTTGTCATTGGCGATCGATCAGGCGCAAGCCAAGGTCTTCAACGGCGACGTGAAGAAGGCTTTGGTCATCATCGAGATCACGACCGACTAGATTGCAGCCCATGCGCCGCCGCAAGACGGCGCATGACCGGCAATCCTGCCGACAACGTGGAGGCTAAAAAAATGGCTGATCCCAACCCCAATGCCAATGTAAACAGTTCGATCGATCGACGGCGCGAAGAGCGTCAGATGGCCGATCAGCTCGGGCAAGAAGCGATCAACCGCGTGACCGAACTCACCGCCGGTCAATTGGCGATCTGTCAGGCGCAGATCGCGTTCGTCGCTACCGCCGCGCATTACCTCGGCGACAGCTTCAACGCCATTGCGCATGCCATGTCGCAGATGATCCAGCAGACCGAAAGGGCGCGCGACGAAGCCAAGCGCCGCGCGTAAGCTGATACGGCCCAGATTCGGGGGAGGGGGCGCAACCACGCGCCCCCTCTTCTTTGATTGCAGCCCATGTTCGTCGTGGCGAGCATGAACGGCAATCTTGCCGACATGGAGACTGAACATGAAACCAACCGCAATGGTTCCGCGCGAGGCGTTAGCGCGGAAACCCAAGCACGGCTCTCCCTGCAACGGGTGCGGGCTGTGCTGCATGGCGACGCGATGCATCGTCGGCAAGCATTTGTTCGGCGGCGAATTCGGGGTCTGCCCCGCGTTGATGCGCGTCGACACCAACGGATACACCTGCGGTGCGGCACTGATGACGTCGGGGCCGACACGCGACGCGGTCATGTTGCTCATTCGCGCTGGCGAGGGCTGTGATGCCCGCTTCAACGGCGAATGGATCAACGCCGCGTTTCACCGTCAGCAAGACGAAGCCGACGCGCGCAACGCCGACGCCATCGCGCAAGCGAAGGCGATGCTCGGGATCAAGGGAGACTGACAATGATCAACCAGATGGAAAAAGACTTTCGCCGCTTGTATCGCGAGCGCGTAGGCAAGGCGGCCGAGGACATCATCGAACTGTGCGCGATCGCGGGGTTGCCGCATGCGGTCGCGTTGCAAATCATCGCGGTCGAAAGCCTGTCGTTCGTGGCGACTCTGACATCGCAATTCACCAGCATGACCGAGCAGGACTTCGCTTATTTTACGAACATCGCGTTCCGCAACGCGCGCGCCGAGCAAAAAAGAGAGCAGTCGTGAGCACGCGCCCGATCCTGCCGCCCGTGCTCGTACCGTTGGAACACCTGCACGAACTGGAGAGTCTCAACAAGACCGAATTGATCGATCTGTGCTGGTGGATATGCGTCTCGCGCGGCTCGTTCCTGCTATCGCCGCTCGGGGAGTTTCGCCTGCATCGCGATCGCGTGCTGGCGATCCGTGCCACCGAGGATTGGCATTTGAGAAAAGAAAAAAAAGCTTGCGCCCATGCCATCCCCGTCCAACCATCTGAATAGCGACATCGCAGCCCATACCGCAGCACACCGCTGCGGTATGCACGGCGATCCCGCCGCGAACGTCACAGACGTTCGAACACAATGGAGACTGAACATGACCACGACCAACATCGACGGTGCCGTTGCCAAGCTCAAGATCGTCGCGGCAAAGAAGGGAAAGAAGACGCCCTATGCGGGCAAGGAAGCCCGCAAGAGCAAGCTCCCGATCCCGCCGCGACCGGTCGCGCAACAAGCCGCATCCGCCGCGCGCAAGCCCGACGTCGATGACGTCCCGGAATTTCTCAAGGTCGAGAACCGGGTTCCGCTCGCGCCCGAGCAGAAGAGCAAGGTCGACGCCATTCTGGCGGCGGCGGCGACCCCGAACGTGAAGCAGGGCGAGCTGCGCGAGAAGCAGAAAGAGGCGAAGAAGGAGAAGTCCCGCGTTCGCGTCGAGAAACTGCTGGCGCAGAAGGACGGTGCCAGCGCCGCCATGCCGCTCACCGGCAAGGCGGCGCTGCGCGCGATCGCCGAGCAAGCCGTCAAGACCGTGCCGATCACCAAGGTTCCGGCTGATCGATCCCCGGGCATGGCGCGTCTGCGCAAATCCGGGCAGGCGGAGGCGATCAAGGCCAAGACCATCGCCGAGAACGAGGCGGCAACGGCGGCAAAGCCCGCCCAAGCCACAGGGAAGGCCAAGGATGCGTCCAAGGAGGCGAAGGGCTCTCAGACAGCGCCCAAGGCCGAAAAACGCGCCAGCGCGCCCAGAAAGGGCACGGCGAAGCCGTTCTACAAGGAAGACGACGGCAAGCGGGCGGTGCAGATGATGCGTCGCCAGCTTGGGGCCACGTCGAACGAGATGCAGAAGGAACTGAAATGGACCGGCTACATCGTGCGCCGGTTCGTGCGCGACGTGGTGCGCAAGTCCAACAAGATGGGCCTGCGTTGCGTCATGATTCGCGACGGCGGCGAGACTCGCTATAAGATCACGAACTGACCCTGCCCAACGCGGCGAGCCCTGTCATCGGGGCTCGCCGCTTTTTTTTGGCCAATTCGTCAGCCGCAGCAGAACCGCCTGCGCCAATGCCAGCGTCGCAAAGTCCCCCACGCGGATACCGCCGATGCTGGCTTGGAATTCCTGCCCCACCAGCCCGTGCGCGCGATGCGATCGCACCGTCTGTTCGACGTGCAGCCGATACCCGTTGTTGTCGGCGTAATGCGTCTCGCGCCGCGCGTCAGCCACTCGATGCCATGTCGGCTTCATGCATCCCCGCGATCAGCTCGCGCGCCGCCTGCCGCAGCATCTTGGCCTCGCCGCAATATTCGAACACCGCGCAGGGGCGCGATCCCATCATCCATTTCTTCTGTTCGAGCGCGTTCTCGCCCGGCTGATGCGACGCCATCGCGTTGGCGCGATACTTGGCTGCGCGCTCCGATCGCCGCGACGGGGTGTTGACGAGGCTCGACGTCTCGCCCAGCGACGGCGAGAACACCCCGGGCTTCTTCTTCATCACCCAGCACGGCGATTTGTCGAACGCGCGCACCAGCGCCGGGTGCGCCGGGTAGGTGTGAAACCGATAGCCCGCCGCCTTGTACGTCTCGCCCAGCTTGTCGGCGAGCACCATCGCCAGCCCGAGCCCTTGATAGTCCGGCAACGTCACCAACCGCGACAATCCCTTGATGTCGTCGACCTTGCTGTGCGGGCGATGCAGAACCCCACCGAATGACGCGGGCACCCCCTCCACGAACAGCACGAAACACGCCGCCGCCTTGTGCAGATCGGCGGTCAGATAGTGAAACGGAGCGAACAGTCGCCACGCGCGGTGATCGACTCGCGCGATCTCGACGCCGAGGGGAGGTCGTCGTTGAACCGACCTCCATTGAAACGTCATCGTGGCTGGCTCGAATATCCAATCCGGCTGCAACCATTCGATCACGTCATAATGGCACGTCACCGCGATGAACTGCCGCTTGTGCTTGCGGATGAACTTCTGCACCGCATGCGAGCCGATCTTGGCGACCTGACGATCGACCACGGACGTGAACTCGTCCATCACGATCAGGTCCTTGCGCTCGAGCAACGCGCGCGCAATGCGCACCCGGAATTGTTCGCCGGTCGACAGCACATGATACGGCTTCATCCATGACGGGATGGTGTTGAACCCGACCGCGGAGCACGCATCGGTGACGTCCTGAATGCTCAGCGTCTTGGCGAAATCGTCCACCACCGCGCCCTTGCCCCAGGTGTCCTCGACCGGCGCGCCGAACAATTGCCGCGCGATCGTCGATTTGCCCGCGCCCGAGGGCCCCACGATCAGCCCGACGTTCCATTCGCGCTCGTCGATCGGCAACTCGCCGTTCCATTCGTGGCGCAGCACGTCGCGCGGCGGCACATCGAACATGCCCTCCAATTGCATGACGCGTGGCGTGCGCTGCAACTTGCTCTCGACCCTGACCTTGATCGGGATCATGAGATCAATGCCTCGACGTTGAGGCCCTGCGCCTGCAATTGCTCGATGATGCCGATCTGATGCGTCTCGCTGTCACATCGCACGATCACGGCGTAGCGCAGACCCTCCAATTGCGGCTTGGCCGTCTCGCCGGTGTCTTCGAGATCGAGCAGCGTGATCAGCGTCTTGTCGCCGAACCCCAGCAACGGCATGTCGAAGCCCGCCAGCTTCAATTCCCCCAATTCCAGCTTCAGCAACGGAATGTCCCACCCAGCATTGAGCGCGAGCTGGTTGTCCGACAGCCGATAGGCGCGCTTCTCGTCTTCGCTCCAGCCGCGCGCCACCGCCACCGGGAGCTCGGCCAGGCCGAGCAGTTGCGCCCCGCGCAGACGGCCGTGGCCGTAGATCAGCACCCCCTCCTCGTCGACCAGAACCGGCGCGGTGACGCCGTACGCCTGCATGCTGGCGGCGATCTGCGCCACCTGCTCCTCGCTGTGCGTGCGCGCGTTGTTGGGATACGGGATGATGTCCGCGAGCTTGCGCCGCTCGATCTTGTCGGCGGGCCATTCGCGCAATTTCTGCGCGGGCGGCTCGACGGGCGGCTTGGCGATCTTGGGTTTGGGCTGCTTCTTGGGCTTGCGCGCCATTCGCTCCCTCGCGAATCAGGCGCATACCCTAGCAGAATTGGGGCCTGCCGCTCTCACCCACTTCGACAGGCCGATACGGATGCGGAGTTGGATTCTTCACCCATATCACTGACGGCGGCGGAGACTGACGGGGGGAGCCGGGTGATCCTTCTCGGAGCAAACGCTCGACCCCACCTGCCGGTGAGCACCGTCTTGACGAGATATAATTATCGCGCCGCCTCCGTGTCAAATATTTGCATTAGTTCGTCATTGAAGTCAGAACCGATGCTCGACCACACGGCTTCAACTCTCGACACGCGCTGTCTCAATTGTCGCAACGCTCTTTCACTCGCCGCGCCGCGCTCTGCCAACACGCGCAGATAATTGACATTCGATATTTTGGGGAAATGCGCGATCGCGCCCACACTGCCAAGCGCCCACACCGGATGATATGTCGACCGCGCCGCAAGACACGTTTCGATGCCCTCCCCGATCGTGAGCACGCGATGCACCGGTTTCGGATCGAGCTTCACCGCTGATCCACCCACTGTGCCCAGCATCTTGCGTTCCGTCTTCGGCCAGAGAGCGGCGCGATCCAATCGGATACGATGAATGCCGGTCAATTCGTTATCCTTTATCGAACGAAATGCCGCCACCAGCGCTGGCACGACGCCCCCTTCCCACGCGCAACGCGGATGATACCGCAACGCCCCCAACGCGACGTCCGCCGTCAATTCGATGCCACGCGAATTGAGATAGCGTTCGGCCAACGTGTCGCGCGGATCGGTCGCCTGTTCCCATATCTCGAAAGCAAGCAAGTCACGATCCGATGTTCGTTTGACGTTCGGCTGTTTGGGTTTCTGCCGTTGCGTTGTTTGCTTCGGATCAAGCCCAAGTCGCCCATAGACGTAATCGCGACACGCACGCCAATCGTCGTTAGCGTGAGAATAAATCTTTAGCCCGTCGATCGTCGGACGCACCGCGAGAGAACGATCCGCCCGCCCATGCCCCGGACCAGGGCAGACGACTTGTCCGCCGCTGATCTTTCCTCCCAAGGCTGCCTGTATGCTGCGCAGATCGATCATAACTGCTGCTGCGGTCGAAAAGATCGACGCGATTTGCGCCATTCGAGGAACGTGTTCCCCTTATGTTGCGACAGACACAATTCATATTCGCCGAGGCAACATTCGCACCATAATTCGATTGCCACTCCGTGACGTCGAGATGATGGATTAGATGATGCCTCGCTGGGGACGATCGCGTGCGACGCTATGCCACCAATATCGACATTGGTTTCGAGCGTGCGTTTTGCATCCTCCGATCTGTTGTACGTCGTGACCGCCGCGTGATGCAGATTGCCGTTGTAGCCGCATTTCGGGCATTCCAAACACGCGAAACCATCCCCGACGGGAGCGATTCTCGGCAACGTTCTGAATTGCAGAACACGTTCTAATTTCCTGATTTCAGCCATTGATCGATGCTCCATTGTTGCCGATGCTCATGCGCTGACATCTCGCGATAATTCTTGTCGCATTCGCTGTGACGATAGGTGACCACCGTCATGTTGCCGAGAAGACAAGCGACGTTGGCATTCGGCTTGCCGCATATCTCGCAAATCTCCTTCCCGGTCATTGAAATTCCTCCACGTCTTCCTCGGTCAACAGCGTGCCAGGAATGAATTGCGGTTTGATCTTCGTGTCATCGATCTCGCTCTCGATCGGATTGTCACCGCCTTTGCCGTTCATGTAGCCGTAGCCGAAGCCGTCGGCGCGCGCCTTCGCCTTTCGAATGTTGCGACTCTTCATCCACGCGGCGAGGTCCATGCTCGGGGCGTCGAAATACGGCCGCCAGTCCATCGAATGTCGTTGCGGCCATACGCCATAGATTTCGCGGTATCGATGCGCGGCATAGCCATCCTTCTTGCCGTATTTCCGACTGTGCCAAAGCAATTGCGCGTAGACGCGCGCCTTATCCCTCGGTTCCTTGCCGAGCTTGCGCGCGATCGCCGCCTCCTTAATCTCGTCGGGGTCCACCTCCTGCAATGTGCCTGGCATCACGTAGACCGGCCGCCCATGATGTTCGGTCTTGTGCCCGCAGTTCGGGCACAACGCGAGCCGCGGCGGCTTGATGTATTTGCATTTCGGGCACGTCTTCGGGAGTTCTATCGGCACCTCAGCGTTGATCCGCGGTCGGCCGTTGTCGAGTTCGTCGTGATGGATTTGCGTCACGAGGCCCAAACGCGTCGTCGTCTCGCTGTGATCGAGCACGATCAGATTCGTCTTGCCGGGTGCCGTGCGCAGACCGCGACCAACGTTCTGCACCCATCGCATTTCAGAACGTGTCGGCCGACAATATGAAATGCACGACACTTCCGGCCAATCGCAGCCCAACCCAAGCACATCCACGTTCGCCACGACCTTGATCTCGCCGGACAGCATCTTCTCGCGCGTCTCCTTGCGCATCAACGATGGCGTCTTGCAATCCACGAACGCTGCGGGCACCCCGTTGGCATTGAATTCCTGCGACAAGCGCTCGGCGTGCGCGCGATCGACGGCGAAACAGATGGTCGGACGACCCTCTGCCTTCTCGATCCATGTCTGCACGATGTCAGCGACGAGCTTCTTGTCGCCCATCACTTGAATGAGGTCTTCCTCGACGTAATCACCATCAGCACCAGCGCGCTTTCGCACCCGGGAAAGATCGGGGTTGATCGTACCGGCAAAGACTTTGATCGGCACAAGCGTACCCTGCTTGATCATATTGCCGATGCTGTTGCCCACGACGAGCTTGGTGAAATACGCGCCAAGCCCACAACGCCACGGCGTAGCCGACATGCCGATGATCGGCACTCGTCTGTCGCGCTCACCGGCAACCCACGTTCCCATGAATTGCCACCAGCAATGCACTTCGTCGATCAGCACGAGGTCCATGCTCGGAATCTCGCGCTGTTGCAGCGTCGCGACGCTCGCGATCTGCACCGGCTTGCTGTAATCCGTCATCCGATTGTTGGATTGAATGACCCCGATCAACTCCTCGGGAACGCCGTGCTCGATAAGTCGAGCGATGGTCTGATCGATCAGCCCGATCAGCGGCACCGTGATCATCGAACGCTTGTTTTTCGTCAACGCCCGTTTGATCACGTCCGCCGCGAGCACCGTCTTTCCCCAGCCCGTCGGGCTTTGCAGACAGATACGACGCTCGCCATTACCAACCGCTTCACGCAGTTCCGCAATCGCCTCCGATTGATCGTCTCGTAATGTTTTCGCCAACATTGTCAGTCTCCATGGTTAAGTCTCAGCGTGGGTATCTCGCGCGCATCTCCTGCATGACTCGTTTCGTATGCTCGATGCCGTCGAGACGGCGATCGACCTCAGCGTTTACCGATTCATTTGTGTTGAAAAATTTGTCGTTGGCGATCTCGCGAACATCTCGTTCGATCGCCTGCCGCAGCCATCGACCAGCAGGATCGAATTTCATGTGCTGTGTTTCAGAACGACAATTGACGATCTCCGTGATCGCTTTCGGCTTGAGATTCTGCTCGCACATGAAGCAGATCGCTCGACCATCATTGTCATCGCTGACGGAATGTGTTCTTCGCAAAAGTCCTCCTGTAGACCACATTCGACAGACCGTATCCTCACCATCCCATAGATGAGCTTTATGTTTCCTCTTTCGTTTGTTGATCAGATATTTTCCTGTCCACATTTTCTAATCTCCTCTACCTTTCTTCTCTTAGGTCAGGTCAAGGGTTCGACTGCGGTTCGAGGATGCCGCACCCCCCTTACCCCCCACAGTCAAAGACCATGGACAGGGCAGGGGAGAACGGCTCTCAGTCTGGTCAATGGGACAGACTTGGGACTGAGTTGCCGCGAGCAGGTTTTTTTCCGTCCCCGCCCTGGTTCCGCTGCGTTTCCGCAGGTTCGCCTACACCCGACGCCGCGCGGAAAAGCCCCACGCGTTGGCACGCGAAATCTCGCCCACGCGCATCGCTGCGCGCGAGAGTTGCTGTTTTATTCAATTGGTGCTAAGTGCTTGGGCACTCGGCAGCCTCCGACTGTACGAGTCACACCCGATGCGCCGTCACACGCGATCGGAACCATTAGCGGGCCCTCGGTCGAACTCCGGGGGCCCGTTCTCTTTTCTGCGAATCAGAATCGAGCGACGCGCATTGACGCGCCTTTTTTGCCCGGTGTCAAACATGCCAAATGCGTTCGACAAAAGCGGGCTCGTCCGGCAGCAATTGGCCGGTAGTCACTCAGGACAGTAGCCTGCGAAATTCTAGGTGCCTGTTGAGATCAGGCGGCGCGCTGTGCGGGTCCGCGATGCGGGCGAGGCGCGTATGCTATGCGGTCGTGGTACGGGCAGTAGACCGAACCATCTTTTTTGTCGTGGGCGCAGAAGCCAAAGTTGGGTCTGCCCGGATCACCGATCGGCCAACGGCATTGATGCTCTTCCATTTCGAAAAGCTGGAGCATCTTTGGCACCGGTGCGTCTTGCATCGTCGTAGTCCTCCACTCAGGACACGCTTTCAACTGTGTGAAAGGCGGTCCGTTCCCCGCTGGCCGCAAATATGGCCGACGCGGTGCTTTGCGTATCGCGTCCGTCAGCGAGGTCGGTCGGATCGATCTGACTCGCGGCTTGCGATGCTCGAGCCCGTTGGCCTCGGCGATGCGGTGCACCTTGCCGATCACGGCATTGCGGCTGAACCCCAGCTCGTTGCCGATCTCGCGTGCGCTTGATCCGTCTTTCCACATCACGACCAGGCGTTCCGTTTTCAAGATCGTCCAATCCGTCATAGATTCCTCCTGCGGGGCGGTTGTCAAACTTTTGGATGGCGGGCCTCCACCGTATCTGAGTCGGGCATTGTGCAAAGCGAGGGAATTCCTCAGCGAGATCAATGCGGGCGATGTGTTCTGATGTCTCAGTCACGCGAACCTCGCAATTCATTCCCCCAAACGCTCCATCCCTTCGTGCGCTCGCGTGCGAACAATTCGAGATACGGTCCCGGCACCAGCCGCATGATGCGTTCGCGCACGATCGCGGGCTTGGCGCTGTGCTTTGCGACCGGCCGCAAGATCACCTGCGGCACGTCGCGCGCGAGCCGCGTTGGCGATCCTCTCGTTGCGAGCAGGCACGGCTCGGTGTTGGCGCGGGTCCAATAGCCCATGCCGAAATGAAGACGTTGACCGCTGCGCGATAACTTGGTCCACGCAAAGGCGCAGGTCTTGTATTCGAAGCCCCACGCGTCGATCACCGAAAACGCATCGAGCAAATTGGGCCACGTCGCCCACAAGAACAATGCGCAATCGTCCGCCGCCAGATCGGTCACCGGCAATGCGCGCAATTCGTCGAGCGCGAGCGTCTTGTAATGGATCGCGTTGCTGTCACGCGTGCGCGAACTTCGAATGGCTGTCGCGCCGCTCCATAGCCGAAAACGCCACGGCGGATCAGCGAGGATCGCGCCGTAGTGCGCGCGTTTCAGATTATGAAAGATCGCAGGCACGAAACGTCACGACGGTTTGCGGTTGAGCGCCGAATCGCTTGCGAGCCACGATCGCGACGATCTGCGCGTCGTCGCGAAAAGCAATGCGTCGGCACCCGTCGAGCAACGATTTGATCAGGTTGTCGAGGTCAGGTGCCACGTCCGGCAGGATCAATCCCAGCCGCGCGTCATTCTTCTGCGCGGCAGACCAACTCGCCGGAATCGGCAGATCGAATTGCACGTCCATGATCAGTGGCCCTTGCAAAGGCGGGCGGGCTCGCATGGCAATTTTGGCGAGCCAGCCAACGGTGCGTTCGAATGCGCGAGTGTTCGCTGGCGTGTAGACGCGTCCGCGCCCGAAGACGGGCCGACCTTTCGGGATCGGCACGCCGTCGATCGTCAGCGTGACAGCGTCTCGCCGATCTCTTTCCATACGCGCGTCGCTCGCTGTCGCCGCACGGCGCGCAGATCGATGCCTGCCTCGCGCGCCCAATAATCCACCGTCGGTCGCGTCACGCGATAACGCAGCAGGCGCACCACGTCGGCGACGGTGAGTTCACCCTCGGCAAGCAGCGCCACCGCCTTGCGTCGCGCGCGTTCGTTCACTCTCATGATCGTTCTCCCAAATTTTTGACATCGCAATGAACGTAATTTATGAATTTGAAACTTGCAAATTTTCGAGTCGTCGATGAAGAGAGCGCGCAAACATATTCCGCTGCTGGAACGCTACGCGGCCGCGTTGGCGTGTCTGCTGCCGCAGGAGGATCGAGACTTCTTTCGCAAAACGCATTCGCCCGCCGCTTCGGTTATCGCGCGTTTCGAGATCGATCACATCACACTATTTGCATTCGGCGGCAGCGACGCATGGTGGAATCTCGATCCGAAATTGAAGGCGGTACATCGCGAGAAGTCACGTCGAGATACATCGATCGTTGCCAAGGCCAAGCGCATTGACGAAGCCAAATGGCGCGAGTTCACTCGCGTCGGCAAGAAGCGTCCAGCACGAATCAGCAAATGGCCACGAGGTCGGTGGCCGAAACAACGGAGACTGACATGAGACTGCACATCTTCGAGACGATGCATAAGGGGTGGCTAGCGTTGCTGGCGCGTCTGCATCTCAGAAATGTCGGGATCGACGAGCCCCCGCCGGTGGTGGAAATGCCCGTCGACATAAAAGAAGAGACGCAACGAGAGGGGATGCAAGACGAAGAGACGCGAACAGCGCCGCAACAGGAAGAAACGCAAGCCGAGCAGGCCGAGAAAATCGAGAACAAGAAGACGGAGGAAAAACGCGAACGTCTGCGACGCGGCATCAGGGAACGCGTTGCCGAGGAATGCAATCTTCTGCTCGATCGTTTGGCTGATCTGCGCCATCGCAACAATGTGGATCGCGAGGGCAAGCGCGATGTCGAGCGCGCATTGCAGGCGTTGATGGGCGCAGACATTCATTTGATGTCAAGCGTGACCGATGATCTGCCGCAGGGGGGAAGCAGATTCGCGATGATGAAGCCCAAGCCGGAGGAGACGGCAGAATACGCCGAAGCGATCTGGCCGATCGACATCACGACGGCTGCTTATTACGAGGAAGGCGACGACGAATACAAATGCCCGATGTGGGACATCAAGCGCGTCGTCACAGCCAGCCCCGCGTCGCTGCGTGGACGCATCAACATCGTTCCGAAAAAATTGCTCACCGTCGCCAATTGTCGACTCTATGACAACGGCAAGTGGTGGGTCGAGGAAGTCCCGTATGGTCTGATCGGGAACAAATGGCTCACCGCCGACTCCCGCATGACGGGCGAGCGATGGGTTGCGCCGGGCGTCGTGTGGGGTCATGGGCGCAGACCGACGGCTAGAAGCCTGACGTTGGCGTTCCATTTCTCGCTGGCTCTCAGCGAGCGTTATCAGTGGCAGGCGGCGCTCGGCTTTGACAAAGTTGGGCCGCGCATTCTGTTGCCGACGAGTCCGCAAGGCTGTCTGTCGTTGTTTCGTGATCGCAACAAGCGCGATGGTCGCAGCCGCCGCGATGCTTTGCGGCATTGGGTCGCCACGCATTATCGCGACGACGACGATCTGGGGTTGGTCTATGTGCGCGATCATCTGCGCGGCGCGACCGAGTTTCGCTGGCGCGATCTCGAATGCGAATTGTTGGTGAGCGAATTCGATCTGGAAAAAAACGAGTTGTTCCGCAAAGAGGCGGCGGAATGGCGATCGAAACGCAAGGACAACCGGGTCAAGGTGAGGATCAAACGATGAAAACGCAAATCTGGAATGGCGAGAAGATCAGCACGCCCGGCATTTATGCCAACGTTCCGCTCGACTTGTATCATAGCCAGGATATTTGCGACGGCCCGAGCGTGTCATCGAGCGGTCTGCGCCGCGTGATGTATGAGAACGGCGGCTCGCCCGCGCATTTCTATGCCGAATGGAGCGGCAACCCCAACCGCATCGATCCGGCGGAAAAGAAGGCGTGGACGTTCGGTCGCGCGGTGCATCACTTGATGCTCGGGCAGGCGGACTTCGCGCGCGAGTTCGTGTTTCGCCCGGAGGAAATACCCGACAAGGCGGGCGTGCTGCAAAGCTGGCAAGGCAACAAGACGATCTGTCGGCAATGGCTCGCGCAAGCGGCGGCTGGCGGTGCGCGTTGGGACGCGGTGCATTTGACGTGGGTGCGCGACGAGAAGCAGGGGCCACTGACGGTTCTGATCGGCGAGGATGCGCTGCACATCACTGGGATCGCGAAAGCGTTGATGCAGCACTCGTACATTTACAACAAGGATCAGCCGGGGCAGGGCGTCTTGAACGGCGCGATCGAGCGGTCGTTCTTCTGGAAGGACAAGCGCACCGGGCTGTGGCTCAAAGCGCGTCCTGACAGCGTGCCGACCGACAGCGGCGATTACGCCGATCTCAAGACCACCACCAGCGTGCAATTGCCCGAGATCGCCAAGGCGGTGACGAACTTCGCCTATCACCAACAGGCGGCGCTGATCGGCGAAGGCTCGCGCGTCTGCGCCGACATTCCGATGACGATGTTCCTGCTGGTGTTCGTCGAGAAGAAGCCGCCGTATTGCGTGGGCTTCAACGTGATCCCCGACGCGCACATTCGCGAGGGCGAGAAGCAGAACCGCGACGCGCTCGACATCATCGCGGGCTGCATCAAGTCGGGCAAATGGCCGGGACCGCATGAGGGCGAAATTCTCACCGTCGGATTGTCTGATCGCTACCTGCAAGAGGCCGAGCGCAACCGCGTTGCACGTCAAGCGGAGCGCGCAGCATGACAGGAGTCACCGCAGTCGCCGACGACATCACCATCATGTTCCAAAACGAGGACGACGGGGTCAAAGTGGTGGTGCATTTTGTCAACAGCGCCACGTTCATCGTCCGCAAGGGAGCCTATCTCAAATTGACGTTCGAGCGCCCGGTGGCGTTCAAGGTGGTGCAAGGATGATGCTTCGCATTCATTTCTGGCGCAGCGGCGTGCATGTTATCATGCGCGGGTACATCGGCGCGCAGGCGGGGTCGCTGGCGTATTGCGGCGAACTTGTCATGCGTGCGGAAGAGTTCGAGTGTTTGCACAACATCGAAAAGGGTGTTCCGATACGCGTCGAATGGTTCGACAAGACGGAGCAGCCGATAACGGAGACTGACCATGAACGACGTGTTGACCAAGAAAGACCTCGCCGATCAGAACCTCGACAAGGTGTTTCCGCACGGCCTCAGCGAGGCCGATGAACCGTCGCAAGTCTCGACCGCGATGGTGACGATGCGGCCGGGCTTCGGCGGCAGCGCCGTCGAGCTTGAGAGCGCCAAGATGATGTCGATGGCGGGGCCGCTGGTGCCGGAATTCCTGCGCAACAATCCGGGCCATTGCTGGGGCGTGATCCAGCTTTCGAAGCGTTGGTCGCGCTATGACGAGCGTACCAACAGTTGGATCAGCTTCGATCCGATCGCGATCGCGTCGTGCATGTATCTGGTCGAGGGCAAGCAAGGGCCGACGGTCGGTTACAACAGTCAATTCGTTGGCGCGCTGGTTGATGCGTTCACCAGCGCGCAGTTGCGTTTCATCTTCGACGGCGAGGGGCAGGAGTTGACCTGCACCTGCATCGGCACGTTGAAGGGCGACAAGCAGCCGTTCGAATACACCACGCCGCCGCTGCGTCTGATCACGCCCAAGCGGTCGCCGTTATGGGAATCCGATCCCAAACGGCAACTGAGCTACTACGCTCGGCGCGCTTGGGCGCGACTGTTCACGCCGGGCGTGTTGTTGGGCGTGTTCGACGTGGACGAACTCGAAGGGAACATCGTGCATCGGGTGCGCGATCTCAACACCGTGAACGCCGCCGATGGGCTGCACGAGCGGCTGGCGCGCGCGGTGGCGCAGAACCGAGGCGATCGCGAGGGGTTCTCGGGCGAGGTGTCGAACGAGATGCCCGCCAGCCGTCCAGCGCAGCCCGTGGGTGAGCCGGAACAGGATGACGTGCTGCCCCCTAGCCGCCCGCGCAAGACGCGCGCCAGTGGCCCCGGCAAGGCGGATCGCACGGTCAAGGTATCGGCCGCGAGAGGCATGTCGCCTCCGGAAAAGACCTCGCGACCGAAGGAGGCGGCGCGGCGGCCCGAACCCGCAACGCCGCTTCCGACCAACGTGAAGGAATACCGCAAATACGTGACGGCATGGTTGCCGTCGCTCGACACCGAGGAAACCATCGAAGCGCGCTGGCGCACCGAGATGAAGCTGCGCAATTTCTGCGGCGTGGTCGAAGAGGATCGCGCCGCGATCCGGCTGCTGGTGGACGCCAGAATTCAACAGTTGCGACAAGCACGATAGCCCGCCAGAGGGGCTACGATCGGCGCAGCGTATAAGCGCCGGAGGGGGCGGCTCGTCGCCCACGGTCCTAGAGCGGGCCGCCCCCGAACGTTCATGGAGACTGACAATGGCAACGACGCGTCAGATCGGCGACATCATCTTCCACGTCCCCTGTCCATCGATCTGGGATGCCGAATGGCCGCCCGTCAGCGTCATCTTCGTCGGCAACGGCTGGAGGATATGCCATCCCAGCGGCCGGCCGATGCACCGCAAGCCGTTTACCAGCCTGAACGAGGCGATCGGCCTCATAACCAGGAGTGTGCAGAAATGAACGGAAAGCTTCCCCCCGACGAGACACTTGCCGCCGCGCTCAAGCGCGCCACCAATGCGATCAACGACGCCGCCAACCCTTCTGCGAGCGGCGGCGCTGTGCCAGCCCAGATCAATGGTGGGCATTCCGCATCGGTGGGCGAGGAGAATGCCCGTCGCCTGCGCCAAGCCGCTGAGAACACCGCGCGGATGGTGGAGGAGCAGGCCGCCGAACGTCTCGCCGTTGCCGAAAGCACGGTCGAGGAGGCGAAGGCGTTGCAGGCCAAGGCGAAGGACATTGCCGACGGCATTCGCGCGGCGGCCGAGGTGGAGGCCAAGCGCGCGATTGAATTGACCGGCTTGCTCGACGAGACAGATCACATGCTTGAACATTTCGGCCAGAAGTTCAGCAACGAGGGGAGTCGCGCATCATGAAGATCGGTCCCGAACATGCCGAAATCGTGCCGCCGCCCAAGGTCGCGCCCGAAGATGACGAAGCGAAACGGTTCGGGCTGGCGCGCGGCCTGAAGGTCGAGCACAACCGCATGCAATATCGCTGCGCGAACTGTGATCGCTTTCAACCGCACGGATCGGTGATCGTGTGGGTCGCAGACGGCGTCAAGATCGGCGATCCGAGCTGGGCGATCGAAGAGAACGAGCGCATCAACGCGTTCAACGGCTCGGGTTCGGGCTGGTGTCTCGAATGCGCGCAACGGCTCTCAGGCATGCGCCCGCACCCGTGGTGGAGGTTCTGGTGATCACCGCCAACAAGATCGTGCGGATAATGGCGGCTTGCATGACGATCGTCTACGCTTCGTCGGCGTTGCTAGCGATGATCCGGGGCAAGATTTGGCTTTCCGTCATTGACGCGATGATCATGGTTGCGATGGTCGTTTTGTACGAGATGTTTCCCGATCGAACGCCACGGAGGCGACGATGACGACGAAATACATCTTGCGCGGCAAGACGCCGGTGCCATGCGACGACTTGATGGAATGGGCGCGCTGGATGGACACGCGCGAGAGCATCGTGAAGCAAACCAAGATCGGGACGATGTTCGTCAGCACCGTGTTCCTCGGGCTCGATCATAGTCTCGACGGTGATCCGCCGATCCTGTTCGAGACGATGACGTTCTGCGACGACTCGATCGCCTGCCAGCGTTGCTCGACGTGGGAGCAAGCCGAGGAGCGCCATCGCTGCGCCGTGGAACAAGCCGAGGCGTTGCAGAAACGGGCAGATGCGATCGTGAGTTCATCGCTCGCTCCATCACACTCAAGGGAGCGATGATGCCCCGCCGCCCGCGCCGCATACTGCAACCCCTGGGGCGGGCGGCGGGGAACTAAGAGAGATCGCCATGACGCGCGAACACGTTGCATCGCTGATCGTGCTCGCGCTGTTCGTCTGCGTGATGTGGCTGATGTGGGAGGCCAAATGAATGGCCAACGATTTTGAGACGTCCGACCAACAGCGGATTCGCGAGCTGAATGCCGAGATCGTGCGGCTGCGTGGACGTTTGATGACGAGGCGCAAGGTGTTTGATGCGGTATGGGTAGCCTTCGTCGTGCTTGGATGCTCCTTCGCGATCATATTGGGGATGCACTGGCTTATATATGGTCCCCATCATTGCGATTAGTTCGCGCCCCGCCGCGCATTGAGGGAAACTAGTGGCCAACGATTTTGAGATGCCCGACAAGGTGCGCATTCCCGCGCTGTATGCTGAGATCGAGCGGCTGACGGGCGAGCGCGCTGGAGATCAGCAGCGGCTATTTCATTATGAAGGCGAGATCGAGCGGCTGACGGCTGAGATTGCGCGGCTCAAGGCCGACGACACCCCTTATTCCGAGATCGACATGAATATGCATGTCGAGGCTGTTACCAAAGACTTGAAGGCTGAGATCGAGCGGCTGCGGGCGGCGCTGAACAACATTGTCACTCGATATGATACCAAGCAGGATGGTTGGCATGCCGAGGATATGAAGGAAATCGCCCGCCGCGCATTGGAGGGAAACAGTGGCCAATGATTATGAAGGCGAGATCGAGCGGCTCAAGGCCGAATACGAACGGCTGCACGCGCATGATCTGACGACCGTGAAGGAATGCGCGCGGTTGCACGAGGAGATTGAACGACTGCGGGCTTGTCTTGCAATTCAGTATGGCCTGCAGCCGGGAGGTGACCTAGCCAAAGGTGCCGAGATAGCTAAGGCTGAGGCAGTTGCTGCAGAGCGCGCGGCCTTTGCTCTTGAGGCGGCGGCGGCCATTGCCGCCGAGCGCGAGCGGTGCGTGCAAGTGCTCAAATGGTTTGCGACTGATGACGGACGCCTCATGCAGAACGACATTAGCCCGATAGTCGCCGCTATCAGGAAGGGCGAGTGAGAATGAAATGCAAGCATAACGTGCCTGCGGAGTTGTGCCCTGATTGCCTAAGAGTTGAGATCGAGCGGCTGCGCGCGCAATTAGATGACGGGCCTGCGGTCACCGATCTGGTCCAGGAGTTGCGGGCCGAGGTCGAGCGGCTGACTCGGCGCGTCTCTGATCTTGAGAAATATCCCCGGGATTTGACGTAGCCAATGACAACAGAGGAGGCATTGGAAGTGACCGACAACTGGACCCCGTCGCAGCGGGGCAAGCATCAGTTGAGAAACTCGCTCGAAGTGATGCGGCTTCGCGCGGCGCTTTGCATGATCGCGAAGCGTGAATACGACGCGGCGGTTTACACCGCCGAGACTTTTGCGAATGACGTTCTGCGCGGCATCGCGGAGATAAAAAAAGACCGGCGAGGCATCACTGCCAAGCCGGCCAAGTAGCAAAGCACCGGGGAGGAAGCACGGTGCCTGACCGTCTCGCGACGGACTGGGAGGGAGAAATGAAATGGAGCGTCGTGTTGCTATCTCTCTTGCTCGGCGCATGTGCCGGATCGAAAGCCAACGAATGGCAGAAACAGAATTCGACGATGGCGCAAATCGAGCAGGACTTGATCGAGTGCAAATACGAGGCCGACAAGTACACGCCGCAATCGCGTGGCGATCCGTTGGCGACCGGCATCAACGATGGATTGCGCAACGTCTCTCTGCGCGATCAGTGCATGACGGTGAGAGGCTATCAGAAGCGGTGAATCACTTCTGATCGCAGGGCGAAGCCTTGTTCTCGTTGCGCCCCTGTTCGAGACCGCGCGCCGTGCCTTCGGCGCGCGCTGCCGCGTCGGTGGCGGCGACGAGGGCATCCTTCATCGAGTTGGTGGCAAGCTCGACGGTCTTGATGTCGGTCTTCACCTGCTGCACGGCTTGATGATTCTTGTAGGCGAGAAATGCCGTGACCATGTTCGAAATGGCGACAACCGCGAGTATGATGTTGTTGATGACGTTGGGATCAGTGAACATTTCTTTGGTCTTTCGTTGGCTATCAGCATTGATAGCGGTGAGGAAATTCTGATCCCTTGATCAATGTGATCTGCGGGCGCAACCATCCCCCCTTGTTGTCCAGGCCGCGGTGGCGATCGATGACCTCGAGCGCGTCCGACGGGTAATAGGCGCGCATGGTATTGGTGCCCTCGACGCTGATCGTGTAATGCGCGAGCCCAAGCAGGTACGGCACGTAGCCGGGATGAAAGCCCAGCACCGCGTCCTTCTCCAGGCAGGAGTTGGGATAGCCCAGCACCATCGTGCAGCTCGAATAGCAGTTGCCGCGCACGACGACGTGGACGCCGTCCTTGTAGAGCTTGTCGTAGCGTCGGTTGTAGACCGCGATGTCGCCGCCACCGTCGGCGTCGATGTACGTCGTCTTGAACGTTGCCGCGCCGACGCCGATCGCCGCGACGGCGATCCCGGCCTGCGCGATGCGCTTGGTCGTGATCATTTGCGCGCTGCCTCCGCGGCATCGAGGGTCACGCGCACGACGTTCAAGAGCATCTGTCGGCCTTCCTTGCTCTCGAACTTGGCGATCACCTGATCCTTGAACATGAAATTGTGTGCCGCCAATTCTTGCAGCAGCCGCGTGTGAGCCGCGTCAAACCCGGCGTTCTCTTCCTTGACCGTGGGCATGATCGTTGTCCCCTATGCTGTGACCGCTGTGACCGGCGTGCCCAGCTTCTTCGCCATCAATTGCATCAGTGCGGTCTGTACGAGGTTGCCCGCCCAACCGTCGACCGTCATGCCGAGTTGCTTCTGCAATTGCGCGACGGCCGCGCCGGTCTTGGGGCCGTAGACGCCGTCGACGACGAGGTTGGGGCTCGGCGTCAGGAAGATGTTCAGCGCGCCCTGAATCCATTTGTTGAGATTCATGTCGTATTGCGTCATGGCGACCGCCGCGATGCGCAGTTCGGGCTTGACGTTGGGGAACAACAAGCCGCCGAGCGCATCGAGTGGTTCGGCCAGGTGCGGCAGAACCTCGCGAATCTTGCTGACGATGTCGCTGTTGCCGTTGGCGATGGTGACGATGGTATTGATCGCGGACGCGGCCGAGATCAGCGTCGGAATCAGCGAAAGCCAATTCATGTCAGTCCTCCCTGGTGAATTTGATCGTTGGGTCGATCGCGGCCATCATTCGCATGATCGGCGCGACGCCGGGTTGCGTGTCCCAGGTGGTCGCCGAGAACACGCCGTCCCTGATGTACTTGCCCGGGCGCTGGATCGACGTGCCGCCCCAGATGTAGGGCGAGGGCATGCCGTTGTGGTAGTCGTTGTATCCAGTGCCGTTGTAAATCTCGTGGTAGTAAAGTTGCTTCTCCAACCGCCAATCGTGGACGTTGTTCAGGCCGTCGTGCTTGAGCGCCCAGACCGCGCTCTCATAGAAGCTGGCGAACGGGCCGGAGATCGGAATGTGCGTGGATCGCCGGTTCCAGGGGTCGCCCTGCGCCAGCGCCCTGGAGAAGTCGTTGCTGGCCTCGCGCATGTGAATGAGCGCGATCATATACCAGGGCACGCCGGTGGCGGCCTCGATCGGCGTGTAATGATCCTTCAGCGCGACGAGGTGGTGCGCGATGGCGTTGAATTCCGCAACGCGACCGGGCTTGATCGTCATCGCGTCCCATTGTTTGGCGTAGTCCGGCCACTTCAAACCATAGCGCATGCGAACCTCAGAGTTGCCAGCACTTGAATCCGTTGAACGACAGCGCCAGGCGCGGATCGGTGTTGGCCATCGCCCAAGTTTCGCAGTTCAGATTGATGAGCCGGAGCTGCCAGCGCGTGACGTCGGTGCTGTAGTCGTGATGCGCGCTGCGCGGCGATGCGTTGATGGCGCTGATCCCGGCTTGCAGCTGCGCCGCTGACATCGACCACTGGTATTTGCGCCAGTATGGATCGCTGCCGATGTTGAATGCGCCGGTCCCGTTCGATGTGATCCAGGCCGAGCCCGGCTTGCATTCGGGGAACAGGATCGCGACGTCGTCGACGTCGTCGAAGCTGATCTGATCGCCCGCACCGAAGTCCCACTCGAAGCCGCTGCCCGCCTCGCTGGCGACCGAATACTGGTTCTGCAACAGACGCGGGCAGATGTAGATTTGCCGCGACGGCTGCGCGACGTCGGAGAGGTTCGCCACGAAGTAGCTGAAGACGATGCCCTGCTGATCGACGCGGCCCTGGCCGACATGCGGCACGTAGCAGAACGGGAACACGATGTTCGCGCACATGCGCAGACCGAGCCCGCCGTTCCAGGGGCGCACGAAATTCGGGCCGCAGAACCAGTAATTGGCGAGACACGACAGATAGACCGGCGAGCCCATATTGGGATCGACCGCGCGCGGGCATAGCGAGATGCCGATGGTCGAGCCGCCTTGCAGCGCGTTGATCTTGTACGGATCGCCGGTCTCGATCCCGATGCAATTGCTGTCGCCGTCACCGGCATAGAACGTCAGCGGGTTGACGTGCGCGTCGGGAACGAAGTTCGGGAACGGGTAGCGCGACGTGCCAGCGGTGGGGAACCAGGTGTGCTGACCGCAGCCGCCAGCGTTCGGCCCGGTGTAGCCGTTCCACTGCACGTTCTGATAGGCGACCGGGATCGTCTCCTGCGCGTAGAGGAGCGTGGTCATCTAGAACCGACAATCCGCTTTCCAATGCGCGCCGAGAACGAAGTTGGCGGCAGTCGCGGCATTGGTGGTGGTCGCGATGTGAAAGCCGCCCTCGTAGCCGGTCGCGGTCGATGCGCTGCAATCCGCCCCGGCGGTCTCGTCACGCACCTGCGCGTTGGTGGCCGCCGGGTTGTAGAGCGTCATCGTCGGGGCCGTGCGCATGCGGGTGCGGAACGGATAGGTGTTCGAGCGCTGCGCGGCCGGGCCAGCGCCGGTTGCGCTGAAGAAGTATTCGCCGGTGTTGATGCCGACGTTCTGCGCCGGGCTTGTCGCGTAGGCGAATGACTTCTGGAATTGCCGTTCGCACATGATGCGAGTCTGGTCGAACGACGGCATCATCTGCGGAGCCATCTGGATCGGCACCGAGACGCTGCCGATGACCAGGCTGACGCCAGTGATCCAGAGGAAGTCGTTGATCGCCGCCGTGCCGTTGACTTGGTTGGCGGTGCCGGTCTTGAAGCCCGCCTGCCACGACCCGGCAGTCTGGGTGTAGGTCGATCCGACTGCCAGGTTCCACCACAGGATCAGGCCGATATTGGCATCGGTGGCCCAGGTCCCGGTGGTGTCGGGCAGGATCGGTATCTTGAAGTACTGCCAGTTGTTGGCGACGGTGGTATACTCGTAGGTGAAGCTGCGATCGGTCGCGCCGTTGTTCAACCCGCCGGTATAGATGCCGCTGCGCGACGCCTGCGCCCAGAACGCCAGCGAGATCGGGTCGGCGTTCGCGCCGCCGAACGACGCTGGCGCGAACCGAAAGCCCTCGATCGAGTGCGCGATGCGGCAGAAATCGCCCGCCGCGATCGCCGCATCGGCGGTGGTGACGGTGACGCGGGCGTTGAACGGAACGCCGGGAGGGCCGCCGCCCGCCATTTGCGTCGTGCAGACGACGGCACCGTTGGTGTTGAGCGCGAATTGATCGCAGATGTACTTGCCTGCCCCGGACACGCCGGTCTGCGCGTTCTGACCGTATTCCTGGCTGACGGCCATCGCGCCATTGACGATCAGATTGTCGCCGCGACAGTTCATCATCATCGTGGTCATGTCGGCCGGGACGTCGACCCAGACCTCCTTGACGCCAGCGGAGAAGGTCACCAACCCACCGGTGGAGCTCGCCACCACGTCTGCCGCTGCGCGCGTGAAGGTGGTCGCGCCCGTGCGCGTGCCGTAGCCGACCTCCCACTCGGACCCGCCGAGGATGACGTAGGGAAAGCGCTGGTTGTTGGCGGCCACGACCGACGCGATGGTGCGATAGCCCGCCACCGCGCCCGCCAGCGTGATGGTCGTGCCGGTCGAGGTCGTCGTCTCGACGGCGCGATCGCCAATGGCCCAGAACTGCGAGACTCCCGTCATGTCGTGTCCTTACAGGCGCTGGCGAATGTTGAGATCGACGCTGTAGAGCGCGGGTGAGACGCCGAGCAGGCTCTGCGTCACCAGGAGATCGCCCTCGATGTAACCCCACACGGAATCCGACGAGAGATCGGCGCTGGCGGTATCGCGCAGCCACAGCAGGTCTTGATGGCCGGTGTTGCGGATCACCGAACTGATGGCGTCGATGAAACCGATGCGCTCGGCCTCGGTGAGAAAATTGAACGCGGCGGCGACGACGACGTGGCCCTGCCGCAGATCGACAAACGTTTGCCCGCCGACGCCGAACACGTCGACCGAGCTGCGCACGACGCGGCGCGACCATGTGATCGAGTTGGTGGTGAAGGTGGTGCGCGCCCCGGCGAAGAATCGTCCGGCCTCGATGTAGCTGACGCCCGCTTGCGCGATGTCGATGCGCACGCGCGCCACCGTCACCGGCGCGGACAGCGTGTAGACGAACAGCCCGTAATTGCTGTCGAAGTACGGCAAGCCGGTGATCAGGCCGCTGTCGAACACGTCGCCGAGCTGATCGGGCGAGCCGCTCGATCCGCGCACGCGGAAGCTGTCGGGGTTGCCGCTGACGCCCGCGAGCATGAAGGTGTCGACCGACTTCGAGGCGTTGAAGGCGGCCTGCACGAAGGTGCTGGTGGCGTTGTCGCGCCATTTCTTGCCGACGTGCGGCGAGGTCAGATTGCTGACCGGCGCGGACGTCAACGCCGCGTTCGCCGTCAATGTGGTGGCGGCGAGATCGACGAAGTTGGAATAGGCGATGGATGCGTTGCTCATCCAAAGCCGACCATCTCGCTGATCATGCGCGAGCTATCGTCGCTGATCGCGACCAGGCGCAGGTTGCGCCCGGCGGAGAGCCCCAGACGGGAGTCGGTGATGTTCACGGTGTCTCCGATCTGATGCACGAACAGCGCGTTCTTCAGCGTGAAGCGGAACGCCTGACGTCCCGCCGAATAGAGATCGTAGAGTCGGCCAGCCTCGGCGATGGCGTCGGCCTGCTCGGAGAAGAACGCTGCGATCGAGTCGGGGTCGGGCGCGTTGGGATAGAGCGCGACGATGGCGGCGAGCGCGGCGGCCGAGGTCGAAGCCACGCTGTGCGGCGCGCGCAACAGCGCCGAGGCGGCGGCGTCCTCGATGATCTCGCCCGCGAGATCGGTCATCACCGTGTAATTGCGGTGATAGTCGACGCGCCAGCGCCGCGGCGGCGGATCGACGGTCTGCGGCAATGCGGTGCGATCGACGTCGATCAGCCCTGCGCCGCTCGAGTTGTAGGATGCCAGCGCGACGGTGTCGGGCGCGTCGAAGCGCGCCACGGTGAGCAATCCCTGCGGCGTCATGCCGTGCCAGCCGCCGATCCCGCCCATCAACTGCGTGAACATCTCGGCGCAGGTCGTGCTCGACTCGGCGTCGAGATAGTAGCCGATCGGTGCCGATTGCAGCGTGTTGAGCGCGACGAAGCGACCGAGATCGATCTCGCTGTTGGCCAACGCAGCCGAGGTTTGCGCGACGTTGAGAATGATGTCGGCGGTGGTGGTGCGCAAGCCGGTGAAATCGATGGTGACTTGCTTGAAGGGCGAGCCGCCGAGCACGAAATAGCCGTCGGCGATGCAGGTGGCATAGGCACCGGGGCTGATCGGCGACGGCACCGTCAGCGCAGCCGCGCGCAACAGCGCCACCGTGCCGTAATCGCCCGCGTTGGTCAGCGCGGCACCGCCGTCCTTGACGGCGTCGATCGAGGCCACGGCCCCGGCGTTGAATTGATAGAGCAGTTCATTGGGCAGAACGAGCGCGGGCGTGGCGTTGAACACGATGCCGTCGCCGAACGGACGGCGCTTGCCTGCGATCTCGTCGCTGCCTTCGAGATCGCCAGTGCCCGCGTAGACGCTCTGCTGCACGGCGGTGGTGGCCAACTTCAATTGCGGATCGCGCATCTCGATGGTGAGATGCTGGCGATCAACCAGGAACCGCTCGGCGGTGAGCTTCGCCACCAATTCGAATTGCGTGTAGGGGATGATGACGTTGTTCTCGTCGAATTGCCCGAGGCGGACGGTGATGGTCTGACCGTTGATGCTGACGAAGCTGGCAAAGCCGTCGTAGCTGGCGTCGGCGTTGACCAGCGACAACTCCGAGATGTTGATGGAGAAGCCGCCGTAGCCCTGGCTGACGCCGCCGCCCGCCGAGATCGAGCGATCGACGCGCAACGTCGGTTCGAGCGTGCCGTCGAACTGCTGGTTGGCGGGCGAGTCGGTCGCCAGCGTGATGAACGGCACGGTGGCGGCGTAGAGCGATTGCGAGGCGTCGGGCGACACCGCGAACGAGCGAAAGCTCGTCTCGATCGCGATCACGTTGCGCTGCCGCTCGGCGAGGAGGATGGCGGCGACGTAGTTGGTGAGATACGCCGACAGCACCGCAGGCGCGGCGAAGCCGTCGATGGTGGTGTCGCCGCTGATGGTCGAGCGCAGCGCGGAGATCGCGGACGACGAGATTGCGCCCAGGCCGAGAGCCATCAGGTCAGCACGATCCGAAGCTGCCCGGCCTGGAACTGGACGTGGCGCGAGCCGTTCAGCACCGAACGCGCGACGGGAAGCGCTTCGTAGTAGAGCATGTTGGCGACGTCGGGCGACACCGTCTCCTCCATGACGCCGACGTAGGTGATGGTGCCCCAATCGGCGGTCGGCGTGGCGAAGTCGATGTCGGCGGTGCTGGTGGCGATCGACGTGGTGAGATCGAACGCGCCCATGGAACTGGTGAAGGTGACGCGAGCATAGGAACCGCCGGTGACCTCGTTGGTGATCAGGCCAGCGTCGGTGGGCGATGCCGTGAACAGCGCGAGCTTAACGTTGGTCGGCATGGTGTAGGCGGCCTTGCCGATCGAATGATCGCCGAGTTTCTTGCGCAGATACGCGGTCATCGGCATGGCTAGGACGCCTTGCGCGACTGCAGCCGCGTCTCGCGATTGATCAATTCGGTCTGGCCCACCGTCGCGATGGTGTTGCGATCGATCGCGACGTTGCCGCGTTCCTGCAGCGCCGCGATGCGATAGAGGATCGCCTCGATGCGCCCGAGTGCGTTCTCGTCGAGGGCCGATCCGCCCGCGTTGAGCCGCGTCAGCAACCCGATGTTGGCCTGCGCCACGCTCTTGCGCACGACAAACTCGCCGGGCGTGAGCATCGCCGACACGGTGTCGGTGCCACCGCCGCCCGCGCGCATCATCGGCAACGCGCCAGCGCCGCCGACGAAGCCGCCCTGCGCCAGGAAGAACTGCAACGAGCCTCCGGGCGCGTACATATGCCCGGTGTGCCCGCTGATCTCGTTCGCGCGCGCGTTGATGCTGCTCAGCGTGTTGTTGCTCTGGCTCGACAGGTTCTCGATCGACAACAGGATCGCGGTATTGGTTCGGATTTGATCCAGCAGCGTGTTCATCGAGTCGAGGAAGCTGTTGGCGGTGTTCTGTATCGACTGCGTCGTCAATGTCAGCGTGTTCGCGCTCGCCAGGAGGTTGTTGGCGATCGCGGTCTGGACGTTGGCGGCCTGCGTCGAGGCGTTGATGATGTTCAGCACGCCGGTCTGGATGGTGGCATCGAGTTCGGCCTGCACGGACGCGGTATCGACCGCCGTGGTGGTGGCAGCGACGGCGGCGGTGGTGCCCGCGATGCCCGGCGCGATGACGTTGAGGAGCGCATTGGCCACCGGGTCGGTGCTCGCCGACACCACCGGCAGCCCAAGAAGCCCGGTCTTGATCTCGTCGAGAATGTTCTGGAACCCCGACGACGAGCCAAAGAAGTCCTGTCCGGCCTTGCGCAGGTCCTCGGCGAATTGCGTGATCGTGTTCTGCGCGTCGAGATTGCCGGATTGCGCCAGCGCGAGTTGCGCGTTGAACGCCGACTGCGCCGCTTGCAGTCGGGCGCTTGGCGACAGCCCCGCGCCAGTGCCCGCGAACAGCGAGTTGAGATAGGTGGCGATGTTCTTCGCCGCCGTGTTGATGGCGTTCTGACGATCGAGTGCGGCGCGCTTTTCGTCCTCGACGATCTTGGCGTTGAAGTCGGTGATGATGTTGAGCCGTTCCGCCGCCAGCGTCTCTTCGAGCAATACCATGTTGGCACCGCCCGCTGCCGCCTCGGCCTCGCGCTGCTGCTGCGCCTGGCGATCGAACGCCGCGAGTTGCCCCGCCAGCGTCGAGGTGTCGTTGAGCGCGGCGAACAACCGGTCCTGCAGCGCCTGGGCGCGCTGCGCGGCGTCGGATGCGGTCTCGACGAACGCCGTCACCACGCCCGCGAGTTGCGGGAATAGCGTGATCATGTCGTCGAACGCCTGCCCGGTGAGTTTGGCGCTGTTGACGATGTCCTGCGCCTTCAGCGTCAGGAACTGGTTGACGATCGCGGGATCGACGCCGAGTGCCTGCGCGTCAGCGATGCTCTGAAAGAGATCGTTGAGGTCGTTGATGAATCCCTTGCCGGAAAGCTGGTTGATCTGCCGGGTGAGATCGTTGCTGATCTGATCGGCGAGGCGCTTCAATGCCTGCGCGAGATCGTCCTCGACGGCGGCGCGTGCGTCTTCCGCGCTGACGCCGAGCTTGCGCATGGCGGCGTTGATGTCCTCGGCCTGATCGCGCAGGTCCTTCATCTTCTGTTGCACTTCGGACAGCGCGTCGCTGCCGCGCAGCGACGCGCGCGCGGCGTCGACGGTGCGCTGCTGGAATTCGCGAAGCTGGTTGGCGGCGTCTTCGATCGCCTTGTTGGCGGCGTTGAATTGCGCCACGGCGAGCGTGGCATCGGAACTGCCCGCGCCACCCTTGCTGCCAAGCGCGGACGCTGCTGCCTTGGCCGCTTCGGCGGCGGTCTTGAGCTGGTTGAACTGCGTATTGGCGTTTTCGAGCGTTGCGCTCACCGGCCCCTGCGCGACAGAAGTGAGATCGCGAAACGATTTCACCACGCCGTCGAGTGCGTCGGTGGCGGAGTTCGACGCTTGTTCGAGTTGCTTGAGAGCTTCGGCTTGCGCCTCCTGAGCCTTCTTTGCTTCTTCGTTGCCGCCGAACAATTTGCTGGCAAGAAAGGCCACTCCGGTGACGGCCAGATTGGTGCCGATCGAGGGCAGATCGAAGCCCGCGCCGGATACGCCCTTGATGATGCTTTTAATGGCGGAGCTCGACGCGGTGGAGGCAACCGCCTGCAACGACGCGTGCAGCGCATCGGCGGCGCTTGCTCCTTCGAGAAATGCTTTCGCCATGCCGCTGCCCACTTCGCCGACCGCGTCGTTGACGGTACGCAGCGTGGGGTTGAGCGCCGCCGTGGCGCGGTTGACGGCCTCTTGCGAAATTTTCTCTTGTTTCAATTTCACGTCGAGTTCGGCGAGTTGCAGCGCGTATTTCTCGGCTTCCGTCGCCGCGTCGCCGAGCGCGCCGACCGTCTCGCGTTGAATGTCGAGAGCCTTGTCCAGCGGCAGTTGTTTGAGCGCGCGCGCGTAGGCTTGCGCGGTGATCTCGCTGCGCGCCAGTTGCAGATTCAAGTTCGTCTGCTTGGCGGCATATTGCTCGGTCAATGTCGCGGCGTTGCCCATCGCCGACACCGATGCCTGCTGGGTCTGGCTGAACACCTTCAATTTCTCGACGTCGAGCGCCTGGCTGTAGAGCTTCTGCGCCGCAGCCGACTCGTGCGCGCCGAACGCGTTCTCCAGATAGGCCGCCGTGATCTCGGCTTCGCGGGCGCGATATTGCTGCTGCACCGTGGCGCTTGCGCCCAATGCCTCGTTGATGTTCTTCAATTCGGTGGCGTAAAGCCGCGCTGCCGCCGCGCGATCGATGTTCTGGTTCGATCCCTCGAAGCGCGTCGCCCCTTGCAGACCGCCGGGATCGCCGCCAGTGAGCGCCGCCGGCTTCGACGTCTTGAGAAAGTTGGTGATCAAGCCGATGATCTGCCCGACCGGGCCGAGCAGATTCAGTGCCGCCTGAATGCCGGTCACCATGTTGTTCCAGGCTTCCGGCGATGATTGCTTGATCTCGACCAACGCGCGCAGCGTGTGGTTGAGCCCCTCGTTCAAGCCGACGAGCTGTTTGAGCATTTCCTCCGCGAACAGCTTCGCGAACAACTGCGAGTTCTGGTTGCGAGTTTCCTCGAGCAGGCCGTTGAGCACCTTAAGACGCTGAATCTCGTCTGCCGTGAGAATGACGGCGTGCTCCATGCCGTGCGTGAACGCCTCGAAGCCTTCCTCGCCGATCTGCTTGACCACGGGCGCGAACAATTGCCCGCCGCGACCGCCTGCGGTCTGCAACAGTCTTGCGGCATTGGTACCAGCGTCCAGATACGCCTTGCCCAGAACGTCGAGCGCCTCGGCGGTGGTTTTTGTCTCCGCCAGTTGCTTGGCGAACGCCGGGTTGATCAGAACGAGTTGCTTGTAGAGTTCGCCGCTGCCCCTGCGCGCCTCGGCGAGGTTGATGGCGAAACGATCGATGAAGGTCTGTGCCTGTTGCGCGTCGACGCCCAATTTCTCCGCGGCGGCGGACAGCACCTGCACCTGTTCTGCCGTCAGGCCCGCGACGATGGCGAAGTTGCTGAGATGCGCGGCCTGCCTGCCGAGGTTTTCGGCCGCGCGCGCCAGCACCTCGAACGTCACCGCCAGTGCGCCGAGCGCGGCACCCACGGCGACGCCGCCGATGCCGAACGACGTCAGGAATTGTCCCAGCCGCCCGAGATCGCTGTTGAATTCGAGAAACTGATGCTCCAGCGTGCTCACCACGCGCGTCAAGCCAGCGAGTTCGGTCGCCTGGTTCTTGGTCTTGGCGGCGTGCTCGGCTGCGAGCTTGGCTGCCGTGGCGGCGGCCTGACCCGAATTCGTCATGCCCTGCACCAGCAATTTCGACGCGTTGGTCGCCGCCGTCATGCCCTGCAGCATTTTCACCGACGCGATCGCGTTGTCGGCTTGCAATGCGGTGGTCTTGGCGATCGCCTCGGCGGTCTGCACCTGCGCGTAGAGCGACTTCGTCATCTGCTGCTGCGCGGCGGCGGTGGCGGTCGTCTGCTGTTGCGTGGCCTGCGCGCTCTTCGTCGTCTCGGCGGACGCGGCCTTGATCTTGGCCTGCATCTCCTCGACGGTGATGCCGAGCCGCTTGGCCGCCGCCTCCATCGCCCGCATGCGGCTTTCGGATTCGACCAGCGGTTGGGAATTTACGTCGAACCCAAGAGAGGCGATGTTGTCGGTCATTGATCAACCTCCCTTTCGCTTGTGGGCTTTGCGTTCGGCTTGCGCGACGGCTGCGGCGTCAGCGAGCGCGCGTGACGGCGGCAGCGGTTCTGCCGGTTTGCTTTTGTCGGCGTGATAGTTGCGGAAGGCGCGGTCGATCTGGCGCAACGCATCGACTTCGCTGGGGCTGATGTTCACGGCCCGCAGCGTCGACCATGCCAGAATTTCCTGATGCGACAGCGGCCCCACGCCAAAGCCGATCTCGCGGCAGTCGGCGAGTTCGCCCCACCAGCGCCAGATGTAGGCCAGCGTTGGTGGCTCGCTCTCGTCGGCAAGCCGTTCGTCGTCGGTGAGAGCGAATTGACGGCCAGCATAGTCGACGAGTTCGTCTACGTGGCCTTGAAAAAATTTGATGCGTTGCCGATGAATTCATCGACCTGGCGGCGCAGCCAGCGCGTGGACGAATAAGCCTTGCGATAATTGTCCGCCGACGGTTTGGACGAGCCGTTGTCGCCGAACATCACGTCCCAGCTCAGGGTCGAATTGACGAGCAGATCGATCTCGTCCTTTTCGCTCATGATCGCGAGCAAGGGCTGGCGCGATCGCATCATCGCCTGCGCGCGCCGATCCTGGATTTTGCGCTGAAGCTCGATGAAACGGTCGCTCTCCTTGCCCACCAGCGTGATAGTGTAGGGCCGCCCGTCGTCGAAGCGCAGAACCTCGCCAGTGCCGGGATGCCGGACCTCCATGATCTGGCCCTGGTCCTCGGCTTTTGAGGCGAGATCGGCAAGATTGACCGAGCCGGTTGCTGCCTTCTCGGTCACTTGATCCTTGGCTGCGTCTGCCATGAAGAATTCCTCCTATTGTTGTTGTTGATTGTTACGCCGCCGCCGTCTGGATGATGGTGTCGGGCTCGATCTCGATCGACGTGTTGATGCGTTTGAGATCGTTCACGCCGCCGCCCGCCGTGGCGTAACCGTAGACGCGACCCTTGAACACGGTGCGCGTCGGGTTCAGCCCGCTGCCGATGTCGTTCTCTTCGATCTTGAAGTTGAACTTCGAGTTGCGATCGGCCGAGGCGGATCGCAGCGCGATCTGGCCGAGATCGGTGTCGTCGCGATTGAGCACGATGTCGCACGACGGCGCGAGTTGCGTGCCCTTGAGCTGGCGAGTGTAACCGTCGCCGATGCTTTCCAGCGCGATCTTGTTGAAGTTGGTGCCGCCGTAGACGCCGAGATTGGACAGGTTGCCCACCTCGACCCAGAGGATGTTGTCGGGTGACGGCACGAGCGTGCCGGTCCCGCCGATGTAGAGCTTGGTGCCGGCGATTGCGCCTGCGGTCATGACAAATCTCCAATGTTAGGGAAGGTGCCGCGTGAGCGCGGCTCGGTCGTACCGGCTCACGCCGGATGGGGAGCGAAGGTGATGTACGGAACGCTGACGGGGATCATCACCCAGGGGTCGTCCTTGATCATCGAGCCGCGAAATGGATGTCGCCACATCGCGACCGTGAAGCCGTCCTTGATCAGTTGCTGCCCGCGCGGGAATAGCTCGATGATGCGGGCAGCCAGACGCGCGGGCGCAAGTTCGCCCGAGCCCTGGCCGTAGAACACGCTGACTTGCAGCAACCCGTAGTGCTGCAGATCGGCGTTGTAGCCGATCGACGGCGAGAAGCTGTCGGCGGGAAGGAAGTCGGCCTTGAGCCAGAAGACGTTGCTGCCGACGGCGGGCGGCGTGAAGTTGATGTTCGGCAGCGCCAGCGGGATCGCGGGCGATAGGCAGAACGCCACCAGCCGGTTGAGAAGCGCCGACTCGATCGCGACTTCGACGGAGTCGGTCATGTGTCAGCCGCGCACCGGCGGACCGTAAACTTGCCAGCCGAGCAAGAGAAACAGCACGAAATTGAGCAACGCGCTGCCCTGTGCGCCGTAGCCGCCGACACTGCCCGGCGCGACGAACAGCGCCAAATAGAACACGGCCCAGATGATCATGATGACCCAGAAGATGATTCCGCGTGACATGGCTTAGACTCCCGCTCTGTTTTGCGCTTCTTGACAGACTTCGCTGACGATGCGCGGCCATTCCTGCGCCGAGATGCGCACGAATCCGGACGGCGCTTGTTTGCTGCTGCCGTATTCGAGAAAACCGACGTAGTTCGCGGTCCAGCCGACGAAGATGGTCTGGCCAATCTGCGCGCCGTTGATGACCAGCGAAACCTGCCCCGTCGTGTCGCCGTAGGCGCGCCCGCGCTCGCCGCGAAAGGCCACGTCGATCAGCGGCATGGATTCAAGCGAAGCGCGAATGGAGGCGCGTGCGAAGCCGGTGTCGACCGGGATGCGCTTCTGCGCTTGCGTCACCACGCGCTGCGTCGATTCGCGAAACACCGCCGTCATGCGGCGGCTGGATTGTCTGACCCAATCCGTGACATCTGCGCCAAATTGCAAATTGCTGACGGTCATTCGATGTTCGCCAAGAAGTCCACGCGCTCTTCGAGCCAGCACCGGCAATTGATGACTTCTTCCGGCGGGCCGTTGGGATCGCCGGGATAGCCGAGCAAATTGCCAGCGCCGGTCACGAACAATTCGTCGATGCCGACAGTTTCGCCGTCCATCGCGGCGTGGCTCTCGCGCGTGCGATTGTCTTTGGTGGCGCGCCAGGTCTTGCGCACGTCGGCGGGGTCAAGCCCGTTCTCGACGGCCTGCTGGAAGGCTTGGCGTTGCGCCTCGTGCAGCGAGGTCAATGCCTCGGTGCGCGCGATCGTCTCGGCGCGATACCGCAGCGCGCGGTTGCGATAGTTGGTCAACGCCGCGTTGATCGTGCTGTCGGGGATCGGTTCGCCGGTCTCGATGGCGCGGCGGATCGCGGGGTCGAAACGCGCATCGCGCAACGCGCGATCGAGCGCCGCCGGATCGAGATTGCGCAATTCCTCGGCGTAATTGGCGAGCCATTGCTCTTGCGAACTGGTCAGACCGATGAAGCCGCCCTCGCGGCGTCCAGTGGCGGGGTTGACGCGCCCGACGAGATTGAGCGCCATCGTGCGCGGGTTGTTGCCCGCCGCCATCCCGGTGGTCAGAAACGCGCGGATCATGTCGCGTTGATCGGCGATGATCTGCACGACCTTGGTCGACGATCGCTCGAACAGATAGCGTTCCGCCGTGGGATTGCGCACGTCAAATTGAAACACGGTGCGCAGCCCGGTGACGGGATCGCTCAAGACCGGCAGCGTCGAAGTGACGGCGTTGGCACCGGCTTCGAACATGCGCGAGATCGCGATGTCCCAGGGACGAAAGGCGATCGGATCGAGCTGCACGGCTTGCAGCGCCGTTTCGATGTCGCCGCGCGCCAATGCCTTCTCGATGTTGTCGAGTTGCGCGGCCGAACGCATGAGCGCGATCGACTCCATGAACGCGCGGCGCAACACCGGGTCCCAGAGCTCGATCAGCTTGTCGATGCGCGCGGTGCGCGTCGTTGCCACGTCAATGCACCGTGACGGGGGTAACGGTGATGTAGGTGACGCCAGCGATCACGATTTCGGTGCTCCAATGATAATCGTCGTGGCGCTGCCAGGTATGGCCGAGCGTGTCGGTGATCATCCCGACGGCGAATTCGAATTCGAAATAGATGTGTTCGTTGGCGGCGGGCAGCCGCACCGCCCTGGTCTCGATCACGAACGCACTTTCAGTTCCCACGTCGCCAGCGCGGGGTCGCTCGCCACCGCCATGACGGTGTAGATGGCGCTGCGGATGGTGATGCGGTCGTTCGGCAGCGGCGTCACGCCAAGCGTGGTCGCCAGAATGAGCACCTTGCGTTCGTTGAACTTGACGGTGCCATCGAGGCGAAAGCGTTCGGCGTAGTCCTCGACGATGGCCTTGCAGGTGTAGCTGGTCTCGGTCGGCACCGGCGGGTCGGCCGGGTCGGTGATCGTTCCCGCCACGTCGCGCGCGAGCGTCGCGTCGAGAAACAGGAACGACATCGCCTGCCCGATGGTGGCGGCAAGTGAGCCTTCGAGCGGGGATGTCATGTCAGCCCCTCACCGCCGTGCCTTGCAGTCCGCCGCCGCTGCCGGCGAGCAATCCGTCGAGAATGCCGTCGATCAGCGAGAACACCGCAAACGGCGTGGCGTTGGCTCCGTAGTCGATCTCGACCGAGCCAGCCTTGAGGCGCTTGGCCTGGCCGCCGCGATCGATGTCCGGCATGGTCGAGCCCGGCGATGCGAGTTCGCGCAACGCCAGCTCGCAGGTGGCGTCGATGATCTCGACCGGTATTTCGTCGGCGGCGATCACGTTGCCCGCATCGTCGGTGGCATTGGCGCGCGGCCATTCCAGGTTCTGGTCGCGGCCATTGGTGCGCGTGCCGGGAAACCGCTTGCGGTAGGTGGCGTCGAGCACTTGCGTCGCGCGCACCAGCGCCGTCTCGGTGTCGCCCACCGTCACGGTGTAATTGCGATCCTCGACATAGGTGTCGAAGTCGTCTTCCGACGCGTATGAGGTCGCGCCCGCAACGCCTGTCCCATCTTCAACGACGAAGGCCATTGCGCGTCACCTCGTCTTCACTTTGAGCTTGATGGATTGATCGTAGGTTCTGCCGCCCGTGGTCTCGATCCGGTTGACGAAGGTGTAGGTCGATCCTTCGGTGCCTCCACTGAGCCAGATCGTGGTGCCGCTGCGGTTCGGCAGATCGCCGATGGTGACGTTGTTGTCGAAGCTCTCGGCGATGTCGTTGATGCCGGTCGGCACGATCCACAACGACGTCGAGATCGCGTCGCTGTCGCCGAGCCGCGCGGTCCAATCGCAGATGAAGTCCTCGATCTCGTCGGGGTCCTTCTTCGCCGCCCATTTCAGAAAGGCCATGTTGCCGTCTCCCTTATTCTCGTGACGACAGCAACGCGATTGTCCGCAGCGACGGTCACGATCCGGCTGGGCAGCGTGGTGGACGGATTGAACACGAACGGCACGTAAGCGCCGGTGCCGCTGGCATTGCCGACGGCAGAGATGATCGCCGCGCCCGCGCCCTGTGCGCCGCCTGCCCCGTCGGTCATGCGGCCTCCGCAGTCAGAACGGTGCGCGCGTCATCGAGCACGGTGACGATGCGATTGTCGGCGAGCGCATAGACGATGCGATCCGGATCGGTCGGCGACTTGATGATGGCGACGCCGTGCGCGACCGCCAATCCGCTCCCGGAAGCCTCGCCGACCGCCTCGCCCTGGCTGAGCGCGATGGCGAGCCCAAGTGCCGCACCGCTTCCCGTTGCCGCGCCGACCGCAGCCGCCGTGACGGCGCTGACAGCAGCGGCGGTGCCCGAACCGGATGCCGCGCCGATGGCTGCCGGGCTGGCAAGAGCAACGCCGCTCGCGGCACCCGATCCGGACGCCGCACCGATCGCTGCCTTGACGCGGACGCCGATCGCGGCGGCTGCGCCAGAGCCCGTGGCTGCCCCGATCGACGCTCGAACCACCGAGCCGATCGCCGCAGCGGTGCCGGAGCCGGTCGCGGCCCCGACCGATGACTTGATGGCAGTGATGGCACCGCTTGCAGTGCCCAAACCGGTGGCTGCGCCAACAGCGGCGGCGGTGGCCGCGCCGACGGCTTGCGCGCTGCCAGTACCCGAGGCCGATCCGACGTTGACGCCGGCTTGCGCGCCCGTGCCGGACGTTGCGCCAGTGCCTGCGGCTGATCCTGCCGCCGCAGCGATGGTTGCGCCGGTCGCCGCTGCGGTGCCGGTGCCGGTGGCGCTGCCCGCCGCCGCAGTGCTCTTTTCTCCAATGCCTGTTGCGGTGCCCGAGCCGGTGGCGGCCCCGACGCTCGATTTGATCGCGGTGATGACGCCAGTGGCCGCGCCGCTCGAGGTGGCCGAACCCGTGGCGGCAGCGATCGAGCTGCCGGTGGCCGATGCAGCCCCGGTGCCCGAGGCCGCGCCGATCGCGACGCCCGCGACGCCCGAGGTGGCGGTGGCCACGCCCGTGCCGGTGGCCGAGCCTGCCGCAGCAGCAGTGACGGCACTGAGGGCGGAAGCCGCACCGCTGCCGCTGGCAGAACCCACCGAGGCGGCTGTGGTCGCCCCGATCGCGGCGGCCGTGCCCGTGCCAGTGGCCGAGCCGACCGATGATTTGATGGCGGTGGCGGTCGCCGCAGCGGTGCCGGTGCCGGTGGCCGCGCCCGTGGCGGCGTTGGTCGATGCCCCGATGCCAGCAGCCGCGCCAGACCCGCTGGCAGCGCCCGTGGCTGCGCTAGTCTTGGCACCTATGCCGGTGGCCGCACCTGTGCCGCTGGCCGCACCAGTGGCCGCCGCTGTGGCTGCAGCGGTGCCGGTCGCGGTGCCTGATCCCGTCGCCGTCCCGACGGCAGCCGCGATCGCCGCTCCGGTGGCCGCGCCGGTTCCGGTGCCGGTCGCCGATCCGACAGCCGATGAGATCGTGGCCGCGACCGAGCCGACGCCGCTGGCCGCGCCGGTCCCGGCGGCGGCCCCGACGGCGCTTGAAATCGCGGTCCCGGCGGCAGATGCCGCGCCAGTGCCACTGGCAGCGCCCGTGGCAGCGTCCGTGGCCGCGCCGGTAGCCGAACCCGCGCCCGAGCCGGTTGCGCTACCAGCGGCCGCCGCTGTGGCTGCGCCGACGCCTGTGGCAACACCCGAGCCGGTGGCAGAGCCGACGCCGGATTGCGTCTGAACCGAAAGCCCGACCCCGCTGGCCGCGCCGCTGCCTGATGCCGCGCCCACCGACGACTTGATCGCGGTGCCCGATGCGGCGGCGGTTCCCGTGCCCGTTGCCGAGCCGGTCGCGGCGGCGGTGGCCGCGCCGATCCCTGTTCCTGTTCCTGTTCCTGTCGCCGAGCCGGTCGAGGCGGCGGTCGACGCGCCGACGCCCGTGGCCGCGCCTGAACCTGTGGCCGCGCCGGTCGACGCGGCGGTCTTGTTGCCGACGGCGGCGGCGGTGCCCGAACCGCTGGCCGAGCCAGCGGCGGCGGCGAACGCGACGCTGGTGGCGCTGGCTGCGCCCGTTCCGCTCGCGGCTCCTGCCGCTGCGGCGATCGAGGCTCCGACGCCGGTCGCGGTGCCGGTGCCGCTGGCAGCGCCGGTCGCGGCAGACGTCTTGTTGCCGACTGCCGCTGCCGTGCCCGAGCCGGTGGCACTGCCGGTGGCGGCGGCGGTGGAATTGCCGACGGCGGCGGCGGTGCCTGAGCCGGTAGCCGCGCCGACGGCGGATGTGGTGGTGCCGGTGGCGACAGCCTCGCCAACAGCGAGCGCGACGCCCGAGCCCGTCGCGCTGCCGACAGCGGCAGCGATCGAGGCCCCGACGGCGGCTGCGCTGCCCGTCCCGTCCGCGTCGCCAACACCGTTCGCAAAGGCGACGCCGACAGCGGCGGCGCTGCCGAACCCATCGGCGTCGGCGTCCGCCTCGACGATCGGCGTCTTGTATTGGTAGGCGTAGAGAAACAGCGCCTTGCGGGCGTTGGTGCCGGACGCGATGCCCGCGACCGAGAACCCGCTGGTGTCGCGGCCGAGATTGTACCACGCCGAAATGCTGACGTTGGTGGCAGCGGTGGAGCCGCTGGTGGCGCTGTTGATCCAACTGACGCCGGAGACGGCGCTGTCTCCGGTCGCGATAGTGATCGCGCCCTCCTGCGCGATGCTCCAGAGATAGAGATAATCGCCGCGCGCGAGTCCGGCGAGCGTTGCGCTGATGCCAGCGACGCCGCTGGTGACGATGCCGGTCTCGTCGCCGAGCACCAGCGAGCCGGTGACGATGCCCTCGAAGACGCCGCCGAGAAACGCTCTCGCAACAACGCCGCTGCTGAACGGCACGCCGCTGGAATGACCGGCGACGAAGCTGACGGTCGAGGCCGATCCGGTGGCGGACTTCCCCGTCGTCTGCTGAACGAAGATGCTGTGAACGATGCCGCTCTGCACCGTGCTCGCGCCGACGCGAATGCTTTGCGTCGGTGCCCACGAGGTGAGCGTGCCCGCCGGGATCGGAGCCGACAGCGTGACGGCGTTGACCGTGAAGGTGCCGTCGGCACCGGTGCAGCGGCCGGGATCATAGACGCCGTAGGCAACGACGACGTCGCCGGTGCCGATCTGCAAGCCGCTGGTCATCGCCGCAGAAGCGACGATGCCGGTGGCCTTGAAGACGGTGCCGAAGGCGAATGTAAACGTCGGCGAAGCCATGACGCGTCAATCCATTCTCGGCACGCAGGTGGCTCTCAGACTGCCCATTCCTCCGACGACGGGTCCGAGAAATTCAAAATGCTCGCTGAGCAAATCTCCCCACCATTTGCCGTCCATCGGCGGATGAGCCGCAGCGATCTCGGCGATCCAGCCCTCGTTGGCGGGGCGATCGACGATCTCGAAATAAGCGACGCGACGCGTCAGCTTGGCGATGTCCTTGAGCACGGCATTGAGCGAGGCGAACTCGACGTGCTCCAGCACGTTGACGCACACCACGATGTCGGCTGGTTCCGGCGTCTGATCCTTTCCCGGCACGCCGGGGTCGTATTGCTTGATCGGCTTGCCGAGCGTCTTCGCCAGTTCGCCCTTGCCGCAGCCGTAGTCGAGAACGTCGTCGCTGCCGATCGCGCGCATCAGCAGCGCGACCGCCTTGTTGTGCAGGCTGCCGCGACCGAATTGACCGTCGATCTGATGCAGCCAACGCAGCGTGTCGCGGTAGTCGTCGCTGATCAGCGCGTTGCTCTGCACCACGCCATCGAGGAAGATCGTCGGCTCCCAGCCGATCGGCTTCCACCATCGCTTGCGAACGACGCCGCCGTCCTTGCCTAATAGATTGATCCGCTCGGAAAACAGATTCTCGCCATGCGTGGTGAAGCGGCAAATCTGGCCGCGATCGAGCATGAACTTGAACATCTCCTCGGCGGCGTTGAGCATCATCTCCGAGGTGAGAAATCTCTTGCCGTTGCACTCGACCTCGAAGGCGCGATGCGGCGCGCTCGGGTGCGGCCCCGCCCACGAGGCTCCCGGCTCGTAGCTGCAATCCATGCCGTAGAGCTCGAAGCGGTGAAAGCCGAGGCAGTGCCCCACCGCCAGCGCGCGCAATCCGGCGGTCGATCCGCCGAACAGCACGATGCCGTCGTTCTCGACCTCCTCGATGATGTCGCAATCGTCGCGATCGTCGCCGCCCTTGGCGTGCCACAGCAGCACCCGATGAGTGGCGAGTTGATCGAACAAGACGGCGTTGCACACCGACGAGATGCAATACGTCGTCTGATGACAGGGATGGCGAAGAAACTTGGCCTTGTGCGGGCGCGGATCGTACTCGACGTGATAGGTCGGGATGATCTTGCGCGAGATCAGAAAGTCGTGCGCGCCCGATGTGGTGCAAACGAACGGCGTCTTGATGTCGCGCCAGGTCTCCTTGAGCGACGGCCCGTAGCCGCAGATCGCCAGAACGTCATCGCGCGGCGGTAATGGTTTGAGACGTGGTAGATCGCGGCGAACGTTTTCCCGCATTCGCTGCAATCGCTCCTCGCCGTCGATCGCAACCGTGACCGCGAATTTCATCCACCACGCCACTCCTTGTCGCGCGCCGCCATGATGCGGCGGCGAACCTCGGCGGCGTCCGCGTCGAGATCGATCCCGGCCTTGACCGAGCTAAGCACCGCGTCTTCCATCGCCTCGCGCATGGCGATGCCCTGACGTTGCCGATGTGGCGATGCCTTGATCGAGATGCCCACCGCCATCACCACGCGCCCGGTCTCGCGTTCCTTGAGCCAGCGTTTGGAATATTGCTTGAGATATTTGGGCACGCGTTTGCTCTCCAGCCGTGCCAGATGCAGCAACGCGAGCATTTCATGATCGGTGGCGGGCTGTTGCCAGCCGGGGAACACCTCGGCCCACAACAGACGCGCCGCCGTCACGTCGAGTTCAAGCAGGCAGCGCGAGAACTCGTCGGAATGCTTCATTCGCGATAGCGCGCCTTGACCCGCACGCGCGCCGCCGAGATGCGCGCCCTGATCTCGTCAGGGTTCACGACGCCATCGAGCGCAGCCTGCTTGATGGCCTCGACCATCGCGGCCTGCATCTCGACGGCGTAGCGCGGGCGCGAGCGGCGCGCGCTTGCCGCCTGCGCGGAACCAACAGCTTCGACGATTGGCAAAGCGTCCTCCCTCTGCGTTAGTCGAGCGTGATCGTCGTCGCGGTGGTGAGGCGCGGCGTGATGCCCGAACCGGTGGTGATGTTGGGTGTGACCGTTCCCGACCACAGGATCGCGCTGGCACCGCCGCCGGACTTGCCGGTGGAGAAGAACGACACCACGTCGGACGATGACGTGCCCGCCGGGAAGTCGATGTTGGAAACCGGCGAGACGAGGCCGGGTGCGTCAGGCGAAACCACCGAGCCGAGCAGCGACCAGGCCGCCGTGGTGCGCGCCACGTTGACGCGCGTGTACGACGTGTAAGTCGTCTCGGAGGTGTTCTGAAAGCCCTGGTCGGTGGGGTCTGCGGTGTGCAGGGCGATGACGATGTTGGTCTCGGGCGTACCGGCAGCGTTGTCGGCGTAGTTCGCCCAAGCCACGGCCCTGAAGATCAGATTCAGGATCGCGCTTTCGGTCAAGTTAGAGATGGTCATGATGGGGGTTCCTTGGCGGCTGCACTGAGAGCCGAGATCATGGATGCTCGATCGAGCGTGTCGAAAATGATGCCGCGCGCGTGCGCAAGTTCGGTGAGTTGCTTGTTGCTGAGACGCATCAACTCGCGCGTGGTCACGGGCGCGGTCTTGAGCGGATCGACGGCCATAACTTCTGGGGCTTGCGCATCGGGCAAAGCCGGAACGTCATCGCGCGTGAGGTGTTCGACATGAATGCCAGCACCCGCGTAGGCGATCCGGATGCGAGCGGCGTGGGTCGGATGCACGGACGGCATCATCACCACGCGCTCGCACGACTCGATGTCACCCGCGAACACCGAAGCGTCGCGGGTGACGGCCTTGCCGCCTTTTGCTCGCATTGCCAGCGCGAGTTGCTTGGCTTGCGCGAAGTCGTTGCCCCAGAAGAAGATGGCCGAGGTCTGCATAATTCCTCCACGTTTGTTATTAGGTCGAGGTGATCACCACGCCGGCGCGGTCCTTCATGTCGGCGAATGCGGTGTCCCAGTTCGAGCCGTCTCGCATGGTGGCGGCGAGCGGGTTGGCGGCACCGTTGGTGATGTCCCACTTGAAGCCCTTGAGCCCCAAATTGTAGGCGAACTCACCCTGGTAGCGGATGCCGAGGGTCTGCAGGCCGGTGACGTCCTGGATCACCACTTCCTGCTCCTCGGTGTTCTCCACCAGCGCTGCGCCCTCGACGAGGCCGAGCGTGTAGTATTGCTGCACGTCGGGCGATGAACCCCACAGCAGCGACGCCGAGTCGGTGACGACCACCGGGCGGCCCATGGTGATGGGCTGCGCGGACGCGACGTTGAAGTTCGACACGCCGACGATGTTCTGGGTGATCTGCGCGCGCACCAGGTCGAAGTAGACCTTGGAGTGCATGACCCAGCACACCACACGATCCGCACGATCGCCCATCTTGGCGAGCGCGCCGATCAGCGTGTCGGTGTCGAGCTTCCCGAGCGACGTCTGGGTGTAGTACGACGCCGTCACCTGCTTGAGCGCGGCGGCGAGGCCAAGCAATGCGGAATCGAGCATGTCGATCTGCATGGCGTTGGCGGCTTCCTCGGCGATGGTCGCCGCGAACAATGCGGGGTTGAACTGACCGCCGAGCAGCTTCTTGTACGAGTCCCGTGTCTGCATCACCGGGCCGATCTTGCGGCTCAGTTTGACCGACACGTACTCTTCCATCGACACGCCGAGATCGGTGAGCGTGGCGATCGAGGTGTTGTCACGGCGCGACACCAGCCCGGTCACGTTCTTGAAGAACGAGCTTTGGGCGTAGTTGCCGGGTCGGGACTGCGTCGCGATGCGGAGACAATTGTTCGAAGCTGCACCGAAGGCGTTGCCGTTCTGCGCGAGCAGTTCGGCGATCCGCGTCTTGGTAAAGTCCTCGTAAATCTTGAAGTCGGAGGCGAGAGAGGTAACCATTTCAATGTGCCCTTGTGGTTGGGCATCCCCAGCATCGCGCTAGTGCGATCCCGTCATTCGGCCGGTAACGCGTTGTAGGCTTTGAGGCCTGCCTCGGCACCGCCTGGGAATGAGTTGATGAATTGAGCGATCTTGACGGCGCTGTCCTTGCCCATCAGGTCCGCTTTGCTCTTGACGCCGTTGTGAGGCTTGCCGCTCGCGCCGCCGGTGGACTTCGCGCCACCGCCGGAGTTGCCGCTGCCTTCGAAGATGCCGGCGTATTCTTCTTGCGTAGAAAGATCGGCAAGCAGCTCGGGAATGGTCATGAGCTTGCCGTCGTTGGGGCCGCTGAGGTTGAAGCGCGGCGTGCCGTTCTCGTCGATCACGACGAACTTGGCTTGACCGTCCTCGTGTTCGATGCGCACCATCGCACGCACGATCGGCCGCAGCGGGCCCATCTTGCCTTTGACGGAGACGATGGCGCGGTCGATGACGCCGTTGAGGCGATCTTGCTCGCGCTCTTGCTTGAGCTGAGCAGCCTCGGCGCGCGCGTCAGCGGCTTCCTTCTGCGCTTTGGTGATGGTGGCCTGGTTCTTTTCCAGCCATTGCGCCTTCAGAGTCTCGAAATCGCCTTTGCTCTCCAGCCGCAGCGATTCCAACTCTTCCAGCTTCTCGGACATCGCCTGAATTTCCTCGGGCGTCTTGCCGAGCTTCTTCCAGTTGTCGATCTCCTTGTTGCGCTCGCGCTCGGCGCGGCGGGCCGCATCGAGGTTCTTCTTGAGCGCGGTGGTGTCTTCTGGCTTGAAGTCGTCCAGCACGAGGTGAAACTTGCCCTCCTTCTCTTCGTAAAGCGGGCGAAGCGGCTCCTCGACGTCCTCGATCTTCTCGATGACCATCTTCATTGCAGTCAGCCTTTGTCCCGATGTTGGTTGGGCCTCAACGCCCACCGAACCGTGCGCCTCAACGCGCTTGGCTCAGCCATTCGGTGTCAGGAGCACCGAGCAATTGTTGCGTCCAGCCTGAGAGGCTGCGCACGTTTGGCTTGATCTTCGACGCCATCTGCGTCCAGGCGTCGGCGAAGCAATCGCGCTGCGTCCAGGTCTTGCCGCGCGCGAAATGATTGCCGTCGCGTTCCATCGGCACGCCCGCAAGCACGACGCGATCGTGGCCGTCGTCGAGCGCCACCTTGACCGCGAACAGGCCGGACGATCCGGATGACGTCATGTTCGGCCAGCGATACGACACGCGGCGATCGCACGGATGTTCCCAATGCAAGCCGAGTTCGTCGATCAGCGGGCCGACGATCTCGAAGCTGTCAGGCAGGTTGATCTTCGCGCGCTCGGCGCGGTAGCGCGCCATGTATTCGGGATGCAGCGTGATCCAGTGGAAATAACCCTGATCCCAATGGATGCCCGCCATCTTGACGACGTAGAAGGCGTCGAACGTAGCGAGCTTTTGCGCCGCCTCGACTTCGTTCCAGACGCTATCGGCGCAACCGACGACCAGCGCGCGCGTCAAAAACGCGACCAGGATTTCACCGGACGATCCGCAAGGCCGAGGTCGACCAGATCAAAGCGCGGCTTGCGGTGAATTTCGTACAGCTTGGCCTTCAACGGATCGTTGTCGGGAATGCGCGGACGGCCGTCGAAATTGTCGAACTTGCCGTTCGGCAGATCAGCGGGCGTCGTGTAGCGGCGAAACGGATGCATCTTTTGTTCGGTCATGTCAGCAATCGCCATAAAGTCCCATCGACGAGCTCGCGCTCGTTGAACTGTGAATAAGCTAATGAATTCGCCCATGCCTGGCGCTCCGGGTAAAACGGCTTCTCGATCAATCGCAAACCAACGTGGCCCACCAGCGCGGCGGCGGACGACTCGTCGACATAGACCGGCGTGCCCATGATCACTGCCTCGACGGCGGCGATGCTGCCGTGCGTCACCAGCGCGTGCGCACCCTCGAGGTCGGCGCGCAGATCGCGCTTGCTCTCCTTGTCGCGGATGACGAGTTGGCGATCGGTTCGCAGCGATAACTCGTAGACCGTCTCGTCGGTCCATTTCTCGATGCCGTGAAAGGCGAGATACGACTTCGACGGGCGCGCCACGACGATGTGCTTGCCGCCCTTGCGCCAGGGCATCAGCGGCGTGTTGAGCGCGCGCCAGCGATCGTCGGGTACGGCGCGCACCAGCGGAAGCTGAAACGAATTGCAGTGCCAGCGGTAATAACCGCCGTCGTCGCCGCGCGGCAGCCACGTTGCGAACACGCGCCGAGCATAGCCGCGATCCCAATAAATCCACGGGCGGCCGGACGCTCGCCAAGTATCGATGAGCGGGCGGAGGTAGATCGAGCACCCAACGATCGGAATGAGTTCGGGTGCCAACTGGCCGAGCGTGGTGTGATCCTTTGTGGTCGCGCCGCCGAGAGCGACGATCTTGCTGCCGATGCGGTGAAACAGATCGGCCTTGAACTTCTGCAGTTCCGGCGGAATGTAGAAACAAACACTGGCGGGGTTCACGCCAATATGCGGATCAGCAGAACGACAACCAGCACCGTCAGCAGCAGACCGATCCATCGCGAGGCATCCCACCACGGGCGATCGATCACCTGCGACTGGCCTTGCGCTTCTCGGACATGGCGATGGCGATGGCCTGCTTGCGGCTCGTCACCATCGGACCCTTCTTCGATCCGCTGTGAAGTTTGCCTGACGCGTATTCGTGGAAAACCTTCTTGAGCTTCTTGTCGCCCTTCGACATTTTTTTCTTTGCCATCGACGCCTCCTCTACTTGCAGCACAGAACCAAGGCTTCCTCGGCGGTGAATCCCTCGCGAATGTAGGCGAGATAAACCGTGCGCCGCAGCTTGGCGACGGTCGCGGCGTTGGCGCAGATCGCGTCCATGTCCTTGCGGAGTTGATCGCCGACGCGTTCGACCTCGGACTTGCTCTTCGCGTCGTTCATGCTCACGACGCGCGGCCCTGTCGGCTTCTCGGTGTCGTCGGTCATGCGGCCTCCGGGGTGCAGGGATAATTCTTGTGCCAGTTGTCGGCGACCCAATTCAATTTCGTGAATTGCGATGGATCGCGATGCCCTGGGAACACCACCAGCCGCGCGTTGTTCGGCAGATTGTCGCCCTTTGGCCAGCCCGGCTTGTGCATCGCATAGACGCCGTCGCGTTCGGGCGTCCAGGCTGCCGCCTTCGGTATCTTGTGCCAAAGCCAGCCCTGATCGTCGGGGAATTCGTGATGCGGGATCAACCCGCTGAGATCATCCCAATGCGACGACAGCTTGGCGAAGTCGAGCCATATCTCGGGATGCGCGCCGGCAGCCAGCATGAAGATCGAGCAATTGTACGGGCACGGATTGGCGTGATGGACGCCCTGCAAGATCACGAAATCCTCGGCGCGATCGAACAAGGGATCAAGCTCGCCAACGACAACGCTGTCGAGGTCCATACAGACGAGGCGTGTAATCCCACGATTCTGTTGCCAGCCGGGATCAAAGAGACGCAGACGTACAAAGCACGAGCGTCCAATGAGCACCGGGTCCTTGATGGCGTGTCGCTCAATTCCTCCGGAAAAATTGACCTCACGCTCGCGCTCCGTGATGCAGAAGAACCTGTACGGCTGCTTGAGATGGCGCGCGACGCCCGCCGCCAGCCGCTCGACGTATTCCGGCGTGTACTTGTCGCCCCACAGATACGTGACGATCGTCAGCATCAGTAGCCGTACACGGCCTTGATCCAGAACATATGGACCGGCCATGCCTTCGGGTGACTGCCTTGCATGCACCAAAGAACGCGATGACGGAAGATCGCCAGCTCGCGCAGGACTTTCATCGTCATCATGTCATGCTTCCTTCGTCGTTGACGGTTCCGGCATGCGCGCGGGGATGCCGACGCAGGCCATCTTGGCGTCATGCTTGTCGTCCGAACGGTGCTCGACCAGCATCTCGACGTATCGCGCAGCGGCCTCTTCGCAGGCTTTGTCGTCGTCGAACTGCCCGACGATGGCAGGGCCCAATGCGGCGCGGAGAATCAGCACGTAGATCATATCCCTGATCCGGGAATGAAACATCTGATCGTCGGCGTCGGAACGCCATCCATCGACCACAGCGTCTGATACCAGACCTGCGCCACGCCGATCTTGTTGGGCACCTTGAGAACCTTGTCGTCGGGAACGACCCAATATTTGCTGTAGAGCAGAACGCGATATTGCCCGTCTTTGGTGTCGTAGATGGCATCGAAGCCATCGCGTCCGTCGCAGCACGTCGCACCGGAATCGTTCTTGAGCCCGCGCATCCACTGCTCATTCTCCTCGCCCATCTGAGCGAAATGCTCGGGCGAATGCGCGAACGCCTGCGCCGTCGAAGCGATGACGACGGTGGCGGCGAGGAAGCGAAGCAATTACTTGCCTCGCATCACCTTGCGGCCGGAACCGCCGTGCGCGGGCATCTTGCGCACCGCGCCCTTGGGCATGACCTTCGATTTGCCCATCATGGCGGCGTCAACCACTGGATGTCCGGTTTTGCGGATCGATCCGCTCCCGCCCGTCGCCCCGGTTTTCGGATTTGGTGTTCTGAGAAAGCCCATCGCGATATTCCTTCCATACTTGAAAGTGCCGCCTGATCGTGCCGAGATCGTCGTCATCCCAAAGCATGAACTGCTCCGGGCCGCACCACGGCGCGTTGGTGCCGTATGGCATTCCGTATTTGCGCATCACCTCGCGCTGATCCGAGCCGCGACCGTTGGCGAACACCATGCACGGGTAGGCCGACAGCGAGCACATCACCATCGGCCCGTTGCTGACGCCGAAATTCATCTCGGCCCCGGCATAGAACGCCATGCGCTGATAAATGTGAATCGGCTTGACGTCGTAATCCTCGATCACGAACGCGCCGATCTCCTCGGCGAACGTGCGCCACGCATACTCGTTGCTGTTGCGGAACGGACTCTTGCGCTTCTGTTGGCGCAGCGTGACGGTGTAGCGCTCGTGCGCGGGCAGCCACAACGATTTGAGCCGTGGCAGCGGCGCTAGTTTCGCCGCCTTGACGAGATGGCCGAGGCGCGAGCAGCCAACACCAAGTCGTTCACCGTCGGACCCTTCACGCGACGGCAACCCAAGCAGCGCGGGGCCGGGCGCAATAATACTTTCGAACCGGCGACGAACCACTTCGGGCGACCAAGGCGTGACCAACTGAGGCGAGGTGTCGAACGTGATCTCGGTCGCACCAAGCGATTTGACCCTCACCAGCCAGCCATAGAAATCGAACGAGATCAGTTCGCGCGAGAGATCGTAACAGAATGTCGTCATCGCACCCACAACACGCCGATGCCATTGTCCTGGCGGTCCTTCCTGATCTCGACGTTGGTGTAACCGCCCTTGATCGAGTCCCAGAACTGCGGTGCGTCGATCGGCACCGTCCAAGGTCTGTCGCGAAAGAAGCCGATGTCGTGAAACGCCACCATCTTTCCCATCGGGCCGTAGTTCGCCCAATCCTTTTCGAGATAGGGCAAGGTGTGGTTGGCGTCGATGAACACCACGTCGAACGGTCCGAGTCTGGCGGCTTGTTCGACCACCTTGACGTCGGTGCTGTCGCCCCAGATCGTCATCGCCTCGTGACCCATGCCGTTGAGACGTTCGATGCACGACACCAGCGACGGGCGCGAGCGATCCCAGGCAATGGTGCCCTTCGGCAAGTCGATCGCGACGATGGTGGATTGCGGGCGCAGCGCCTGCGCGACGCGCCAGAGCGAGCCACCGAACTTTGCGCCGACTTCCAAATAGCTCGACGCGCCCATATCGCGCACCAGGTCGACGAAGGCGGCTAACTCCGCCTCATGCTGCAGGACTTCCCGCTCGTAGAGAATCGAACTCACGCAGCATGCCCTCCAACGTGGGTTTTTCCCAGATCAGTTTCTGTTGCGGCAGGAACCACGGCACCTGATCGCCGGGTTCGATGGCGTGACCGCTGAAACTCTTGCGCGTCAATTCGGGATCGCAGGAGATCGCGAACGGATACGGGGTGTAATACAGCATCGCCAGCGGGCCATTGACCACGCCGAAGTTCATGCGCGCGCCCGCGTACAGCGCCACCCGCTCGTGCAGCCCGATCGCCTCGCGCGTGGTGTCCTCGATCACGGTCGCGCCGATCTTGGCGGCGAATTCGAGCCACATCTCGCGATCGGAATTCTTGTGTGGATTGTGGAACGTCTCGCGGATGGTGACAGTGTAATCGGCGGGACCGGGCGGCAGCACCGAACGCAGGCGCGGCAATTGCTTTCCCGTTTTCACGAGGTCTTCCGTCAGCAGATGAAGCTGCACCGATCCGATTTTGTAGTCGCCCTCGTTGGCGACACGGCAAGGCAGATCAGCGAGCGCGACGCCGGGCCAGATGTAGTTGCGGAACCGCTTCAGGCTTTCTGCGATCGGCCACTTGCTTTGCCGCATCGGCTCGACGCGGAACGTGATCTCGGTGGCACCGAGCAGCTTGACGTGAACGAGCCAATTGAAGAAGTCGTAGGTGGTCGGCCGCGTGATCAACGCCATGTCATAGAGCGCGATCACTGAGCCACCTTCCAGCCATGTCGACGAGCGCTCCCAGGATCAACCCACAGACGCCTAGCGCGATCATCCAAAGGCCGATTTGCGTCACTTCGCTCACTTGTTCCTCTCGAATTCTTCCATCAACCGATCCATCGTTGCCGTCGCCCACACCATGCGCTGATTCGGCAACATCCAAGGAACTTGATCGCCGATCTCGGTGTCTTGCCTTTTCCAATCCGGACCGTTCAGCACCGGATCGCAGAACATTGTCATCGGGTAATCGGTCCACCAGAGCATCGAGAACGGGCCGTTGGGCACACCGAAGTTCATTTCCGCGCCAGCATAGATGGCCACGCGTTGGTGGAGACCGATGGAGGCGCGCGACGTGTCCTCGATGATGCGCGCGCCGATGCGGTTTGCGAATTTGCGCCATACCGGCGCGGAATTCTTCTGCGGCTCCCAGAACGTGTCCCGGATCGTCACCGTGTATCGCACCTGCGAATTGATCGGCGGGAGCACGCTGCGCAAACGCGGCATCTGCTTTCCCGACGCCTGCACGTCGCGCCAGAGGTCGGCCATGAGGTGCGAGCCGATGACGCGGTCGCCGTCGTCCCCGAGGCGCGCGGGCAGGCCAGCGAGTGCGGGCCCCGGCAGCATGAAATTGTCGAGCCGGTCGAACGTCTCCTTGCGCGGCCATTTCTTCCGCATCAACAGCTTCGAGGACGTGGAGAACGTGATCTGCGTCGCGCCCAGCACCCGTACGTGCGTCAGCCAGTTGAAAAAGTCGTAGGTTGGCAGGCGACGGTGAAGATCGTAACAGCAGATCAAGCCGTCACCTTGGCCTTGTCGGGCACCCCGGACGGAATCGCGCCGTACAGGGCGGTTCGCTCAACCAGGATAGTGCTGTGGGCGGCCTCAGCGGCGCGCTGATACTGGGGAACGATCTCTCCTGGGCTGTCTAGGCGTACGATCTTGACCGTTCTCAGCATGCGCCGGAAGGCCTCGGTGAAATCATCGTCGTGCTGCGGTCCGGGGTCGAACGGGTGCGTCACCGGCACCGCCACCCGGATGATGACCCGCGGGTTGAAGCCGCCGTTTGAATAGATCGGGATGCGATCGAGGTGGTTCACGAGTTGGTTCGCCGCCAGCAGCATGAAATTCCAGCGCGGAAAGATACAGATCGGCAACCGGCCTTCGAGCGCCAGCCCGGTGCAAAAGCCCAACTGGAAGTCCTCGGCCACCGGGAATTCGAGCAGTCTCTCCTCGGGCACGTGGGCGAGCGTATCGGTCATCGTCGTACCCGCGCAGCCGACGCCCTGGCCGACGAAGATGGTGCGCGGGTCGTGCGCGAGCCAACGCATCGCGCGGCAAAGCTGATCGAAATACGGCGTCATTGTATCTTTCGTTGTCGCAGATATTTGGCGAACTCGCGACATTCTTCGGCGGCTGGCGGATCGCAGTCGCCGATAAGATCGGCGAGATGATCGAGCTCCTCGGCTTTGATCAACGTGCCGGTCCAGTCGAGCACGTGGGCGATCGCGGCTTCGAAATGCGCGTTGTAGCTCAGAAGCGCACCCATGCGCCGATACCGCTGTGCGGGCGCGACAGTTTGTAGCTGTAACGCTGCACGTCGAACACCGGCTGTCTATGCAATCCCCACGACTCTTGCGTCGGCGTCATCACGCTCAAGCCATTGTCTTCCACGACCCAACTCACGGGCAGATGATGGTGCGCGGCATATTTGCGCGCCTCGTGAACGATGCCGCTCTCCCAACTCATGTCACCGACGAACACGTAAACCGCTTCGTCGCCGCCGCGCGCCTTGATCGCATAACCGAGCCCGACCGCGATCGGCGCGATGCCGCCAACGATCCCGGAACACAAGACCCGATAGGCCGGGAACGTCAGGCTGACAGAGCGGCCGGCTAGGATAGCCGCCTTCAACTCGATCGGTGGAACGCCCTTGAGCAGGCAATGGTAGTGGCTGCGCCAGCCGCACAACACCCAATCCTGCGGACGAATGTCGGCGAATATCCTGAACAGTTGATCTTCGTTACCGCCGCCGAGATGGATTGGAGCCTTGATGGCACCGGTCGCGAACACCTCCGCGATGTCGGCCTCGAAGGCGAGCAGTTCATCAACGGTCACGCCACCGATCCTTGATCCGGCGCATCGGCACGTCGTCCTTCCAGAACGAAGTCGGGTGAAAAAAGCCGAACACGACCAGCGCCAGCACCGCGATGTAGGGCAGCAAGATCAGGAAACTCATTTCTGCTCTCCCTTGCATGGCGCTTGAGCAAACTTGAACCCTCTCGGAGTACTAGCAGCGGCGGCGAAATATGCGGGCCAAAAAACAACCGCCGTGGCCATCTTGTCGAGGTTGATGTCGGGAATGTCATTGGGACACTGTACGGCTGAACCTCCTATCGCTACGCCAGCCACCCAGCAACCATACAAAAAGTAAATGACGAGGAATGCCCTCAATCGCGCCTCCAGATGCAGCTTGGCCCCGAGCGGATGCCGCGATCGCCGGAAATTTCGGTGCGATGAATCAGTCGCAAGCCCGCGCGTTGCATGTCCTTGTCGACCTGCGCGCAGTCGACGTCGTCGCCGCGCCATGCGAAATACTTGATGGTCTTGCGGCCTAGATGCGTCATGAATTCGGACAACTG
>Ga0068862_100000215_pt1 | contig 64251 bp, 55 predicted proteins | sample KBSSwiS52_FD_66598 | JGI IMG/M metagenome (GOLD analysis project Ga0068862, IMG submission 66598) | Switchgrass rhizosphere microbial communities from Kellogg Biological Station, Michigan, USA - KBS Switchgrass S5-2 | ecosystem: Host-associated > Plants > Roots > Rhizosphere > Soil ...
GAGCCGCCGCCGCCGCCGAAGCCGCCGTCGCCCTGGATACCGCCGCCGCCGCCGAAGCCGCCGCGCGCACCGCCGCCGTCACCGCCACCGCCGCCGAAACCGCCGTTGCCGGGCGTCGAGAAATAGGCGCCGGCCCCGCCGCCGCCGCCGCCGAAGCCGCCGTCGCCGCCGGTGCCGCCGATCTCGTTGCCGATGTCGCCGGCGCCGCCATTGAGCGCACCGAAACCGCCGCCGCCGCCGCCGCCGTACGAATCGGAATCGTCTCCGCCTCCGCCGCCGCCGTCGCTTCCACCCATCGGCGTGCCGCCCGCGCCGGCCGTTCCGCCGTCGCCGCTCAAGCCGAAGAGCGCGTTCGGATTCGCTTGCGCCGGCGTCGCGACTCCACCGTAGCCGCCGTTGCCGAAGTAGCCGCCGCCACCCGCACCGCTGGTCGCGTCGCTGTCGCCGCCTTGGCCGAAGATGCCGCCGCCGCCGTTGCCGTTGCTGTCGGCGTAGAGTCCGCCGCCGCCACCGCCGTGGAATCCGCCGCTGTTGCCGCCCAAGCCGCCGCCGCCGCCGCGCTCGGCGCCGTTGCCTGAGCCGCCTTGTGCCGCGTTGCCGTTGAAGCTGACGCCGTCGAGCGTCACGTCCGCCATGCCATTGACGAAGAGCGCGCCGCCCGCGCCCATGCCGCCACCGCCCGAGCCGAAGCTGAAGCCGCCGAGCGCGTAGCCGTTACTCAGCATGACGTTGCGGATCACGATGTTGAGGCGCCGCGCGAGCGTGCTGTCTGGAAACGTATCGGCGAGGCCCGAGCGAGTGTCGCCGTCGATGCCGAGGAAAAGAATGCGGTATTGACCCGCGCCGTCGAGCGTGTAGCCGGCGCCGTCGAGCGTGACGTTGCAGAAGATCGGCGGCAACGGACCTTCGAGCGTGATGTCGTCCGTCAGCGTGATCGTGTGCGGCGTCGTCTGCGAATCGGCCGCGTTGGCCGAATTGATCGCCTGCGTCAGCGAAGCGAAATCGCCCGCCGTGAAATCGTCCGCGTGCGCGGCCGGGTATGCGAGGGCAGCCGCAATCGCGAACGCAAGACGCGTGCGATGGGCCGGAACGGCGCGAGAAGCTTTCGTGCGTGCGTCGCAAGACATGCAGATGTCCTCGTCGGTGAAGGCGAGGCATCCTCATGCGGCGGCTCCTGCCGCACTTGAAGAAGCGATTACCGAACGATTACGGGCGCGTGTCGCGCCCGAGCAATCCCCAACCGTTCCATTCATGAAGCGATGCGGAGCCGCGACAATTCCGTTTCGCGCACGGATCCCAAGGCTTCAGCCGGCTTCGAATCCGTCCGCGAAGATCGCGTCGATCGTGACCTGCACTTCGACTGCGCCGACATCGCACACCGGATCGCCATCGCCGTCGCCGTCGACAGGACGCGACAAACCGCGCTGGTCGGTCGCGACGCACACGGCCGCCTGCGCATGATCGATCGCCGCCGCGCCGGGAAGCTGAGTGCGCGTGAAGCCGCCGTTGTCGGCGAGCGCGCTCAAGGTCGGATCGACGTCGAGCTGATCCGACGGGTCCGCATCGAACGCGCAATGCGCACTGTCGCCGACGATGTTGCCGCCGCCGGCCGAAGTCGCGTTGCTGCAATCGTCGGCGAGGAAGCCCGGCCCGTTGCCGGAAAGGATCGTGTTGCTGAGGAACGTGAGCCCGAAACCGCCGTGCACGTCCTGGATGCCGCCGACGACTGCGGTGCCGTTGCTCGGCCCGTTCGCCGTGATCGTGCCGTGCACGATCGTCAGATGCGATCCGCCATCGTTCAGGATCGCCCCCGGGTTGCCGCGATTGCCGCTGATCGTGACGTTTTCTAGCAGCGTATCCGCAGCGAGATTGAGCAGCAGCGCACCGGCGAAGCGCGCCTCGTTGTCGCTGATCAGAACGCGCCGCAACGTGATCGGCGCGAAATCCGATTCGACCGCGCCCGCGTAGTCGGCACGATTGCCGCTGATCTCGCTGTCGGCGAGATCGAGGCACGCGTTGGCGCCATCGTGCGCATGGATCGCCGCGACGGCGGAACCCGAGCCGGTTTGTTCCGTATCGACGTTGTCGAGGATGCGCACGTGCATGCCGATGACGCAGCCTTCCGCGTCGATCGCGACGCCGCCGAAGCGGCTGGTCGTGCGGTTGTCGCGGATGACGACGTCGTCGAGCTGCAGCGTGACGTTCTCGGCGACATGCACGCCCGCGCCGCCCGCGACGAGTCCGCCGCCGCTCAATGCGCCGTTGCGGATCGTCAACGCGTCGAAGCGCACGTTGTGCGGCGGCGACGTGGCGAAGATCTCGAAAACGCGATCGAGCGCGGCGCCGTCGATCGTCGTCGCATCCGAGCCCGCACCGGTGATCGTGAGGTCGTCGTCGATGTCGAGATCGCCGCTCGCGGCGGTATCGTCGTCGCCCGCCAGCGCGATCGCATATGTGCCGGCGGGAACCGCTATCGTGTCCGCGCCGGTCAGCGCATTCGTTTCCTGGATCGCCGCGCGCAGCGTGCACGCGCCTTCGGCATCGGCGCAAAGACCGTCGCCGGGATTCGCGTCGAGCGTGTCGAGTGCGCTATCGACGGTGAAATCCGCTGCGGTTGCGTGCGCGCAAATCGCGAGCGCGCAGATGAGTGCGATACGGTGCATGGAAACCTCCCCGTTGTCCGTGCGGGAGGGATTTTCGCTTGAGCGGGTGTGCGGCGCGAGGTGGGTTTCACTCAGGGCGGTGGTGAAGGGTGAACCTAGAGCGCCCTCACCCTGCCCTCTCCCGCAAGCGGGAGAGGGGAAAGCTCCTGCCTCTCGCAAGGGGAATCCACGATCTCGCGCGGCCGGCAATTCGCCTCTCCCGCTTGCGGGAGAGCCCGCCGCGCATCGCGCGGCGGTGAGGGACGCAGACTCAAGACGCCACGCGCAAAACGCCACTCCGCGCAACCAGCCCAGCCAACACGCTCTCAAGCGTCGTCACACCCTTGCGCACGCCATCGCGATTCTCGAAATCGATCCACCCTTCGTTGAACCCATCGAGCATGCGCATACGCGGCGTCGGGTTCTGCATGCCTTGCGCGCGGAACAGCGATTCCCAACGTTCGCGCGCGACGGCTTCCATGCGCACCGGATGTCCGAGCACGTTCGCGAACGCAGCCCCGATGTCGTTCGCCGAATAGCGCCGCGGACCTTCGAGCTCGACGACGCGAATACCGTTCCACGATTCGCGCAGAAGCTCCGCAGCGACGGCGCCGATGTCGGCCGTCGCCACCATCGGGATCGCATGATCGAGCGGCTGCAGGAACGAAGGCACGACGCCGCTCTTTGCCGCTTCGACATCCCACTCCGAATTCTCCATGAACCATGCTGGGCGCAGCAGCGTCACCGGCACGGACGCGGAACGGAGCGCGTGTTCCATCAGCGTCGCGCCGGAAAGAAGATTCGGCTCCGTCGCCTGCGCGCCGACCGTCGACAGAAACACCACCTTGCCGGGACGCGCCGCCTCGATCGCCGCGACCGTCGCCGCGGCGGCTGCTTGCATCTGCGGGAATCCGGGTTCCGGATCGAACATCGGGGGCGTCATCAGGAACACGCCGTCGGCGCCTTCGAACGCGTGCCTCAGAGCGCCCGGATCGGTAATCGCCGCGAGCGCGACTTCGCAGCCTCGTGTCGCCCACGCAGCGCCTTTACCTGCGCTGCGCACGACGGCGCGCACGGATTCGCCCGCATCGAGCAGTGCGCGCGCGGCAATGCCGCCGACGCGGCCGGTGATTCCGGTGATCGCATACATGGCTTTCTCCATTCGACGAGAGGTGACGAGGTGGCCGGCATCCTCGCACTTCATGTTTGTTGACTGAAGAGAACACGCGTCACATCATTCATGACGAATCGGCAGGAATCATCATGACCTTCGATACGCGTCTTCTCGGCGGCGTCAGCGTGCTCGCCGCGATCATCGAAACCGGCGGCTTCGCGCGCGCCGGCGATGCGCTCGGCATCTCGGCGTCGGGCGTCAGTCGCGCGATCGCGCGCCTGGAAGCGCGCGTCGGCGTGCGCCTGCTCGATCGCACGACGCGATCGGTGCATCTGACCGACGAAGGACGCCGCTTCTACGAGCGCGTGCGGCCGTGCCTCGCCGGCATTGAGGAAGCAGCCACCGAAGCGGTCGGCTCGGCGAACATCGTGCGCGGACGCTTGCGCGCCAATGTCGATCCGCTGTTCTCGCGAGTCGTCCTCGCGGGAAGACTCGGCGGTTTCGTCGAGCGCCATCCGGAACTTGAGCTCGAATTGATCACGCGCGAGCACATCGGCGATCTCGTCGGCGAAGGCATCGACGTCGCCGTACGCTTCGGCGAGCCGTCGACCTCATCGCTGGTCGCGCGCAAGCTCGTCGACACGCGTGTCGTTACGATCGCCGCGCCTTCGTATCTGAAGAAACACGGCCGCCCGAAACATCCGCGCGATCTCGAACAGCACGTCTGCATGCAATTCCGCGCGCCTGCGACCGGCAAGCCTTATCAATGGGAATTCCATCAGGGCCGCAAGGTGCTGCCGGTGAATCCGCCAAGCCAGCTCCTGATGAGCGATGCGAGCACGATGTATTTCGAATGCGTCGCCGGCACCGCGATCACGCAGGCCGTCGAGCTCGGCGTGCGCGACCTGATCGCGCAGAAGCGGCTCGTCGATCTCTTTCCCGACTGGCCCGGCGAAACGTTTCCGCTGTATGCGCTGTATCCGTCGCGGCGGCATCAGCCGGCGAAGGTGCGGGCGTTCGTTGATTTCGTGATGAAGGCGGTGCGCTGACTGTCTCGTCATTCCGGCGCAAGCCGGAATCCAGCTCCTAGCCTTCTACGCATCAGACACTGGATCCCGGCCTTCGCCGGGATGACGGCCATCGTGAGGTTGCTGATGGCGAGCAAAATCAACGCGACGAGAAATGCAATCGACCGGATCATCGGCTCCGATCGGAACTGCTGCGCTCCGTGGCTCTCCGAAGTACGCCATCAGGCGACTTGCTTTGGTCGCTACACACTCATCCACACTTCGAATACCCACAATTCAAACACGTCGCACACCCATCCATCAGGATGACGGCATTCGTATTGCACTTGCCGCACATCGTCGCGCCAGGCGGGAACGCGCTGGACGAGGGTGCTTCGATGGAATCAGCCGCATCGCGGCGCGCGGTTTCGGCGCCGGCGCCGGCGAGGTCGGAAGAAATGGCGCCGGATGCCCGCGGTTGCGGGGGTGATGCGTCGCTTACGCTGACGGCATCATTTTTTTTTACGCGCGACTCGTAGAGCGCGCGCTTTTCGGCGATGAGCGCGCGTTGTTCGGGCGACATCTCCGGATCGTGCAGAAGGCCGATCATCTTCAAGTGCTGCTCGATGATCGCGCCGAGCTCGGCGACGATACTCGGCATGTACACGCCGCCGGCCTTGAAGTAGCCGCCGCGCGGGTCGAACACGGCTTTCAATTCCTCGACGAGGAAGGTGACGTCGCCGCCCTTGCGGAACACTGCGCTCATGATGCGCGTCAGGGCCACGATCCACTGGAAGTGGTCCATGTTCTTCGAGTTGATGAAGATCTCGAACGGACGACGCAGCTCATATTCCGTGCCGGCGTTGAGCACGATGTCGTTGATCGTGACGTAGAGCGCGTGCTCGAACAGCGGCGACTTGATCTTGTAGGTGGCGCCGATCAGCGTGTCGGGGCGCTCGACCTTCTCGTGCATCTGGATGACTTCGGCCATCGCCACCGCGGGTGCGCTCTCGGGCGCTTCCTCGGGCGGGACGACTTTGATCTTGTCTTCGGGTTTAAGGACGCTGTAGCCCTTGATCTTCTTGCCGATCTTCATGGCCATGATGTGGGGTTTCCTTGTGGCTATTGCGAGCAGTGATCCTGCGCGCCGCACGAGTGCGGCGCGGGATCGGTGCGCGCGGAACGGAGACTCACTTCCTGCGTGCGGCTTTCTTGGCGGCGCGTTTGCGGGCCGGCGCTTTCTTCGCGGCCTTCTTCGCGGCGGCCTTCTTGGCCGGGCGTTTCTTCACCGCGGCTTTCTTCTTCGTCGCGGCCTTTTTCGCGGTCTTGCGTGCCGTCGCGGCTTCGTCGGCGCTGGTGTGCCGCATGTCGGCGGCGTGCGCGCGCTGGTACGTCTGGATATCTTTGAACGTGCCGTCGGCGGCGCGAACGGCGTAGAGCTTCTTGCCGCCGGTCGAGTACATCGTGGTGCGTTTCATTGCGGCCATGATCGTCTCCTGCGGCGATCAGGTTTCACCGCCGGCCGACGCCGCGGTCGGCCGGCGGTGCTTTGGATCATTTCCTGCGACGCGCAACCTTGCGCGAAGCTTTCTTCGCGGCCTTCTTCACCGCTTTCTTCGCGGCGCCCTTCTTGGCGGCGACTTTGCGCGCGACCTTCTTGGCGCCGCGCTTCACTGCGCCTTTCTTGGCCGCGGCCTTGCGCGCGACTTTGCGCGTCGCCTTCTTCGCGGCTTTCTTCACGGCCTTGGCCTTCTTCGCGACTTTCTTGGCGGCCTTCTTGGTCGCCTTCTTCGCGGCGGCGGCTTTCTTCGCGGCGGGCTTCTTGCTGACAGCCTGCTTGGCTTTCGCGACGACCGTGCGCACGGTGCGCGCGGCTTGCTTGCGCGCCTTGGCGGCTTTCTTCGCGACTTTCTTCGCGGTGTTTTCGACCGCGGTCTTCGCGTCCGATGCGGCGGTGCCGACCGAGCTGACGACGGCGCTGGCCGCGTCGGCAACGGCGCCGCCGATCTGCGCCGCACCTTCTTTCATACTGTCGAACGAATCGCCGAAACTGCCTTGGTTCTGCATGTCAGGTTCCCCTCTCCGGTTGCTGTCTGGATGATGGACGTCGAGAGTCTCGTTGGGCTGCGCACCCGCCGTGACGCGTACTGCGCGGCACAGGCGTAAGCATACTCAGAACTTGCCGTAGTAGCCTTCTTTCAGCGCATCAAAAAGATTCGCTGCAGTGTGCGTTTCGCCATCGTACTCGATCTCTTCGTTGCCCTTGACTTCCACCACGGTGCCGTCTTCGAGCTCGAAGCGGTAGGTGGTGTTCTCCAGATCATGCTCCTTGACCAGCACTCCTTGGAAGGCCGCCGGATTGAAGCGGAACGTCGTGCAGCCTTTGAGGCCCTGACGGTGGGCGTAACGGTAGATGTCCTTGAAATCTTCGTAGGGGTAATCGGTGGGCACATTCGCGGTCTTGGAGATCGACGAGTCAACCCATTTTTGCGCTGCGGCCTGGATGTCGACGTGCTCGACCGGACTGATGTCGTCGGCCGAAACGAAATACTCCGGCAGCTTCTCCTCGACGTTTTCGGAGAACGGCATCGCCTTGCCGTTGATGAGCTCGCGATAAGCCAATAACTCGTAGCTATAAACCTCGACCTTCTCCTTGGTCTTGCGGCCTTCGCGGAGCACGTTGCGGCTGTAGCGGTGCGCGAACGAAGGCTCGATGCCGTTCGAGGCGTTGTTGGCGAGCGACAGCGAGATCGTGCCGGTCGGCGCGATGGAGCTGTGATGCGTGAAACGCGCACCGGTTTCGGCGAGGTCCTTTACAAGTTCCGGCGCGACTTCGGCGACGCGCTGCATGTAGCGGCTGTATTTCGCGTGCAGCACGCGGCCGGGCACCTTGTCGCCGACCTTGTAGCCGTCGGTCACCATTTCCGGACGCTTGCGCAACAGATCGCCCGTGACTTCGAATTCCTGCGACATGATCGGCGCCGGGCCTTTTTCCTTGGCCAGCGACAGCGCGACTTCCCAGCCGGCGAGCGCCATTTCGCGCGAGACGGCCTCGGTGAACTCGCAGGCGTCGGCCGCGCCGTATTTCATCTTGAGCATCGTGATCGTCGAGCCGAGGCCAAGGAAGCCCATGCCGTGACGGCGCTTGGACGTGATCTCGGCACGCTGCTGCGCGAGCGGCAGGCCGTTGATCTCGACGACGTTGTCGAGCATGCGCGTGAACACGCGCACGACCTCGCGGTATTCGTCCCAGTCGAAGCGCGCTTTCGGTCCGAACGGATCGCGCACGAACGTCGTGAGATTGACCGAGCCCAGCAGGCACGATCCGTACGGCGGCAGCGGCTGCTCGCCGCAGGGATTGGTGGCGCGGATGTTCTCGCACCACCAGTTGTTGTTCATCTCGTTGACGCGATCGATGAGGATGAACCCGGGCTCGGCGTAGTCGTACGTCGAGACCATGATCATGTCCCACAGATGCCGCGCGCGGATGTGCCCGTAGATCTTGCAGGCGACGAGGCCGTCGTCGCGGATCACGTAGTTGCGATGCGCGGGCCATTCGCGCCAGACGACCTTGGCCTCGTCGGCAAGATCGATCTCGCCCTTCTCTTTGATATGGATCGGAAAAACCAGCGGCCAATCTGCATCGTTCTCAACCGCGTCCATGAACCCGTCGGTGATGAGCAACGACAGGTTGAACTGGCGCAAGCGCCCGTCCTCGCGTTTGGCGCGGATGAATTCCTTGACGTCCGGGTGGCTCACGTCGAACGTGCCCATCTGCGCGCCGCGGCGACCGCCGGCCGACGACACGGTGAAGCACATCTTGTCGTAGATATCCATGAACGACAGCGGGCCCGACGTGTATGCACCCGCACCCGACACGTACGCGCCTCGCGGGCGCAATGTCGAGAATTCGTAGCCGATGCCGCAGCCGGCTTTGAGCGTGAGCCCGGCTTCGTGCACCTTGTCCAGAATGTTGTCCATCGAATCGTCGATGGTTCCCGAGACCGTGCAGTTGATCGTCGAGGTCTTGGGCTTGTGTTCTTGCGCGCCTGCATTGGACGTGATGCGGCCGGCGGGAATCGCACCGCGGCGCAGCGCCCAGAGGAAACGCTCGTTCCAGTACTTCTGCTTTTCCGGAGTCGCTTCGACTTCCGACAGCGCCTTGGCGACGCGCTGGTAGGTGTGATCGATGGTCGCGTCGACCGGATCGCCCTGCTTGGACTTCAGGCGGTATTTCTTGTCCCAGATGTCGTAGGACGCCGGCTGCAGAGGAATCTCCGTCGCGCCGCGCGCAAGGTTCTCAAGGCGCACTGTGCTCATGTTGTTCTTTCGCCTCCCGCCGCGGTGTCCGTCCCGGGCTCCGCGTATTAGGTTTTCCACCCGTACCGGCTTCCTTCTTTTCAAAGGGAAAACGGCACCCCGCGCCGTCCGGCGAACCGGATCTTTGGCGCTTCAAGTCAACTAATTTCAGGTCTCATTGCGGGCCTTCAATGCCCTCGGTACCACGCATCGGATCGGCCCCCAGAGTTCTAGCAGACCCAACGTGTTGGTTTCGTGTATACCGCAAACCACAATATCTTGTGATGTCGCGGAAGCGTAACCTACGCCCGAACCTCGCCGATGTAAAGGGTCTTTGGACTCTCCTTCAGAAAGAACGCAGGCCGCGCTTGAAACCGGCCGTGAACACCGCAAGGCTTGCCCGGCGGCGGCGCGAAACCGCACCGTTTCCGCGTTGTCTAGAGGCTGCCTCCGACTCCCGCAACAAGGACGATCTGCATGCGAATTCCTCGCTACCGCATCCCGTTTTCGACCCTCGCCGGCCTCGCCTGCGCGCTGGCGCTTTCCGCCGGTTCTGCGCGCGCTGCGCTGCCGCCGGCGGTCGACGGACAACAGCTGCCTTCGCTCGCGCCGATGCTCGAGCACGTGACGCCCGCCGTCGTGAACATCAATTCGAAAACGCGCGTGCGCGTACGCGATCCATTCTTCGATGATCCGATGTTCCGCCGCTTTTTCGGCATCCCGAACGGACCGCGCGAACGCGTGCAGCAGTCGCTCGGATCCGGCGTCATCGTCGATGCAAACAAAGGTTACGTCCTGACCAACAACCATGTCGTCGAAGGCGCCGACGACATCGCGGTGACCGTGCCGGACGGACGCACCGTGAAAGCGAAAGTGCTCGGCACCGACGCCGACACCGATCTTGCGGTGCTGCAGATTCCGGCTGACAAACTGACGGCACTTCCGGTCGCGGACTCGGCCAAACTTCGCGTCGGCGATTTCGTCGTCGCGATCGGCGAGCCGTTCGGTCTTGGCCAGACCGTCACCTCCGGCATCGTTTCCGCGCTCGGCCGCACCGGGCTTCGCGGCTCGGGCGTACAGAACTTCATCCAGACCGACGCTTCGATCAATCCGGGCAATTCCGGCGGACCGCTGGTCAACTTGCGCGGCGAGCTGGTCGGCATCAACTCGATGATCTTCTCGCCGTCCGGCGGCAACGTCGGCATCGGCTTTGCGATTCCCTCGAATCTCGCGATGGACGTGTTGCGCCAGCTGGTCCAGTTCGGCGAGGTCAAGCGCGGCGCGCTCGGCGTCGACGCGCAGGACGTGACGCCGGAAATCTCGCGCATGCTGTCGCTGCCCGAGAACACCCAAGGCACCGTGATCACGCGCGTGCGCGCCGGCTCACCCGCGGAAACCGCCGGTTTGAAACCGGGCGACGTCATCGTCTCGTTGAACGGCAAACCGGTCGCGACCGAGCAAGAGCTGCACAACCTCGAAGGCTTGAGCGCCGCCGGCGCCGCGGTCGAAGTCGGCATCGTGCGCGACGGGAAACCTGAAACCGTGAACGCGACGCTGAAAGTCCAGGAAGTGCGCACGACCAAGGGCGACGCGCTCGATCCGCGTCTCGCCGGAACGCAGTTCGCCGACAGCGGCGACAACCTGCGCCGCCGCGGCATCAGCGGCGTCACGGTGACGCGCATCGTCGAGACCAGCCGCGCGTTCCAGGCCGGACTTCGCAGCGGCGACGTCATCGTCGCGGTCAACCAGCGCGACATCGACAATGCCGCCGATTTCGAACGCGCCGTATCCGCCAAGCCGCGCCAGCTGATGCTGACCGTCGTGCGCGGGGACACGGCGTATTTCATGCTGGTGCAATAACTGTCCCCATCCGCTTGCGGAACAGCGCTCGCTGCGACCTCTCCCGCTCGCGGGAGAGGTCGCGCCGAAGGCGCGGGTGAGGGAGCTCTTGCGTAGCGCTCGCCCGCGAAGGGTTTCGAAACCTGAACCGCGCTCGGCGTCAGCGCAGAAACCGCGCGTGCGTGATAAGGTTGCGGCCGATTTTTTGACCCGCCGATTTCGCCCATGTCCCGAATCGCGAATCCCGCCGTTTTCCTGCTCGTCCTGATCGTTCTCTTCTGCGCTTCGACCGCATCGGCCGAAGACGAATTGCTCTGGCGCGGAGATCACGCGACCGGTCGCGTCATCATGGAAGATCTTTCCAAGCAGTACGCCAAAGAGAAGAAAGGCAAGATCACGCTGCAGCCGTTCTCGACGGTGTCCGGCCTCGACGCGGTTGCGCAAGGCACAGCTGATATCGCCGGCAGCGCACGCGGCAAGTACGCCAAGCGCGCCGAGGAATCGGGCGTCAATTTCGTACCGGTCGCGCTCGACGGCGCGGTGCTGATCACGCATCCGAAGAATCCGGTCGGCAGCCTCACGCTGCACCAGGTCTACGACATCTACTACGGCCGCATCACCAACTGGAAGGATCTCGGCGGCGAAGACCGTCCGATCAATCTCTACGCGATCGCAGCGCCGCTCGACGGCATCGAATTCAGCGTGCGCGAAGTCGTGTTTCGCAACGGCGATCAGCGCGTCGCCGCGCCGCGTCTCTATCTCAACACGACCAAGCTCGAAGAAGCTGTCGCGATCGATCCCGCCGGACTGGGCCTGTCGACGTTCGCGAGCACGTACGCGAACAAAGGCGTCAAGCCGCTCGCGATCGAAGGCATCAGCGCGTCGACGACGAGCATCGGCGACGGCAGCTACCCGCTGTACATCACGCTCTATCTCGCCGAGAAGGTCGACTCGCCCAAGCAGGACGCGATCAACCGCTTCATCGCGTTCCTCGATTCGCCGTCGGCGAAGGACATCCTGCGCAAACATCAACTCGTGCCATACGGCGATTCGACCGACGCGCTCGCGCACGCCAGCGCGCGCACCGCGTTCATCGACGCCAAGCTCGGCCGCGAGCCCGGCACTGCGGTGGCCACCGTCGCTGCCGTAACGCCCGCGCCGGTCGCCGCTTCCGTTCCGACGCCGACGCCGGTAGCCGCGCCGCGCGCGACGCTCGAAGCGAAATCGCGCATCGCGCCGACCGCGGAAAGCACCGAGCAGGCCCGCGCGAATCTCGCGCGTGCGCAGGCCAAGGCCGAAGAAAAGAAAGCCGCGAAAGCCGCCAAGGCGGAAGCTGCGAAGGCCGAAAAACCTGCACCGAAGAAGAAGACCGCGGTCGCCAAGGCCGAGAGCAAACCGGCCGAGAAGAAGGCCGCGAATTTCGGCAATGTCGACGCGGCCGCCAAAACCGAGGCCAAGCCCGCGACATTCGGCGATGTCTCCGGCGGCGCGAAGACGGCCGATCCGCAGAAACAGCCTTAGCGGCTTCGTGCCGCTGCGCCGTGCGCATTCTCGCGATCTCGCTCGACCTCGACGACACGCTCTGGCCGGTCGAGCCTGCGATCCTTAGCGCCGAGCTGCGCCTCGACGAATGGCTGCGCGAGCATCATCCGCATGTCGCGTCCAGGTGGCCGATTCCCGCGATGCGTGAGCTGCGCGATTTGACCTCCCGCGAGCGGCCCGATCTCGCCCACGATTTCACCGCGCAGCGCCTGCTGACGCTCGAGCGCGCGTTCGCCGTCTGCGGCGTGACCCGCGAGCACGTCGCGCCCGCGTTCGACGTCTACTACGCCGCACGCAATACGGTCGACTTCTACGACGACACGCTGCCCGCACTCGCCGCCTTGTCGGCGCGCTTTCCGCTGATCAGCGTCTCGAACGGCAACGCCGATCTCGAACGAATCGGCCTCAAGCATCATTTCCGCCATTCGATCAGCGCCCGCGACCTCGGCGTCGCCAAGCCTTCCGCCGAGATCTTCCACGCCGCGTGCGATCGCCTCGGCGTCGCCGCCGAGCACGTGCTGCACGTCGGCGACGATCCGCTGCTCGACGTCGCCGGCGCGCGCGATGCGGGGCTGCGCAGCGCGTGGTTGAACCGGAGCGGCGCGACGTGGTCCCATGGCGCTGCGCCGGATCTGTCGATCCGCGATCTCAACGAATTGACCGCATGGGTTCTCGCCCGCGCCGCGTGAGGGCGCCTCGGCTTGCCAGGAGATGATGAATGCACGCATGGATCGATGCCGCCGAGGCGAGTTCGACGACGACTTTGCTCGCGGTGGACAAGGACAATCTCGACGCCGTCTGCGCGCTGTTCGGCGCCGAAGTGCGCCGCTGGTGCGCCGCGCACGCGTTCGCCGGCGAGCCGGGTCGCTTCGTGCTGATTCCCGGCAAGGACGGCGCACCGGCTGCAGTGCTGGTCGGCTGCGACAAGCGCGATCCGTTGTTCTGCCTCGCCTCCTTGCCGCTGCGCCTGCCTGAAGGCGACTACGCGCTCGACTCTCGCGGCCTGGCGCTCGACGAAGCGCAGGCGGCGCTCGGCTGGGCGCTCGGCGCGTATCAGTTCGACCGCTATCGCAAGGCAACGCGCAAACCGGCACGACTCGCGATCGAGACGTCGGTCGCCAACGCGACGCGGCCGCTGGTCGACGCGATCTACAACGTGCGCAACTGGGTCAACACGCCGACCGAGCACATGGGCCCGGAAGAGCTCGCCGCCGAAGTGCGCAAGCTCGCCGACAAGCACGGCGCGACCTATCGCGAATGGGTCGGCGAGGATCTCATCGCGTCGAACTTTCCGACGATCCACGCCGTCGGCCGCGCGAGCCATCGCGCACCGCGTCTCGCCGAGCTGACGCACGGCCCCGCCGACGCACCGCATCTCGTCCTCGTCGGCAAAGGCGTCTGCTTCGACACCGGCGGCCTCGACATCAAGCCGACCGACGGCATGCGCTGGATGAAAAAAGACATGGGCGGCGCCGCGCACGCGATCGCGCTCGCCGATCTCGTCCTCGACGCAAAACTCCCGGTGCGCCTCACGCTGCTCGTTCCCGCGGTCGAGAATTCGATCGCCGGCAATGCGTATCGTCCCGGCGAAGTCATCACGACGCGCGCCGGAATCACCGTCGAAGTCGACAACACCGACGCCGAAGGCCGTCTCGTGCTGTGCGATGCGATCGCGTACGCCGCCGAGCAGAAGCCCGATCTCATCCTCGATTTCGCGACGCTGACCGGCGCCGCGCGTGTCGCGCTCGGTCCGGACCTTCCCGCGCTCTTCGCCAACCGCGACGACATCGCCGAAGCGCTGCTCGCCGCCGCGCGCGAGAACAACGATCCGCTCTGGCGCCTGCCGCTCTGGCGTCCGTATCTCGCGATGCTCGATTCCTACGTCGCCGACCTCGCCAACGCCGGCTCGTCACGCCACGCCGGCGCGATCACCGGCGCGCTCTATCTCGAGCGCTTCGTGCCCGAAGCGCAGCCGTGGTGTCACCTGGATGTGTATTCGTGGAACGACGGCGAGAAACCCGGCAAGCCGCGCGGCGGCGAGGCGCAGGGGTTGCGAGCTTATTTCGAATTTTTGAAGCGACGTTACGCCTGAGCCGGCGCGCGCATCAACGCTGATCGTCCTGCGTCGGCTGCATCGCTTCGACTTCGGCGTCGGTCCGGAAATTCGCACTCAACCCGAGATGCGCCTTGCGTCCATCCTCCTCGCCGAATGTCACGTCGAGCTCGGCATGCTGCCCCGGCGCGACGGCGATATGCGGTGACGCGCGCAGGATCGCTTCGCCGTTGATCAGCTCGTAGAGCTCGATGTCCGTCGGAATCACGGTCGCGCGGCGCACGACGGTCGGTTCTTCGACGAGGATGCGGAACTGCCAGCCGTGCGTTTCGTTGCCGATCGTGATTTCGGCTTCCTTACCGAGCTCGACGATCGCACGGGGCTGCGCGATGTCGTGGCGGTTGACGCTGAAGTCCATGACGACTTCGCAGTAGTGCGGCGCGGATTGCGCGTTTGCGACTGCGGAGAGCGCGAGCGCGGAGGCGAACATCGCGGCACAAAAAGATGATGCGCGCAGAATAGAAGTCGTCAATGCCGGTTCCTCGCCGATAGGTTCTGTCATTCCGGCGAAAGCCGGAATCCATTTTTCTTTGCGGCGCCAGGACCATGGATTCCGGCTTTCGCCGGAATGACGGACTATGGGACTTCGCGATGCGCGCGAAACTCGGCGCGTGCCGCGATCAGACCATAGGGTGGGCCTCGGCCCACCGTCCTTCAATCGACCTCGGTCGGAATCACAACGCCGCGCGGAAGCACGCGCGAGGCGAGTTTCGTATCGCTCCGGATCAGCGCGATCTCGTCGGCGAGGATGTGCGCGGTTTCGTCGAGCACGACGTCGCGCTTTTCCTTCGCAGCCTGCTCGCGCTTCAGATCGCTCTGGATGCCGCGCTCGTCGGGCTGCAGGCCGTCGTCGCTCGGCGCTTCGTCGCCTTTGGCCAGCGCGTCCGCGCCGGCCTTGGGCGCGTCGTTGCGAGCGTTCTGCTTGGTGTCCTGCATGATCTTCTGCTGCGTCTTCGCAGCAGGATCGCTTTCCGGCGTCGCGTGCGCGGTGGATTCGTCGCGCGTCTTGCGCTTGGCTTCCTGATCGTCGCGTTCCTTGCGCCGCGCCTGCTCGTTGAGCGAGACGTTCTTCTCGGCACGCACGGCGCGCGCGTCGGCGATTTCGGCGGCGAAGTTCTGCCATTCGACGTTGTTGGCGACGCGCGCGGTGTGGCGCTCGGACAGCATCGGCACGATCGGCTTCAGATCGGCGACGGCCTGATAGTGCGCGGGCGCGATCGACGTCCACGGCAGCGCATTGTCGTAGCTTGATTCGCCGAAGTCGCCCGCGTCGACCGTGAGCGGGAAGCTGATGTCGGGCGTCACGCCGCGCAGCTGGGTCGATCCGCCGTTGATGCGGAAGAATTGCGCGATGGTCATCTTGACCTCGCCGTATTCGGGTTTTTCGTTGTGCGCGAGCTCGTCGAGATCGACGAGGTTCTGCACGGTGCCTTTGCCGAACGTCGGCTCGCCGATGATGACGCCGCGGCCGTAGTCCTGGATCGCAGCGGCGAAAATTTCTGACGCCGACGCGGAAGCGCGATTGACCAGCACGGCGAGCGGGCCGTCCCAGGCCATGCCGGGATGCGGATCTTCTTCTTCCTCGACCTGACCCGCGGCGTTGCGCACCTGCACGACCGGGCCCTTGTCGATGAAGAGGCCGGTGAGATCGGTCGCCTCGGCAAGCGATCCGCCGCCGTTGTTGCGCAAGTCGACGATCACGCCGTCGACCTTGTCGTGCTTGAGCTCGCCGAGCAGGCGCTCGACGTCACGCGTCGCGCTCTTGTAATCCGAATCGCCGCGGCGGCGCGCTTCGAAATCCTGGTAGAACGTCGGCAGCGAGATCACACCGATGTGACGCGTGTGATCGCCGGCGTTGACTTCGATGATCGATTTCTTCGCGGCCTGCTCTTCGATGCTGACTTTCTTGCGCGTCAACGCGAGCGTCGTGTGTTTGCCATCGGGGCCCGCATCGGCGGGCAACACTTCCAAACGCACGACCGTGTCCTTGGCGCCGCGAATCTTGTCGACCACGTCATCGAGACGCCAGCCGACGACATCGACGAGCTGACCGTTCTCGCCCTGGCCGACGCCCACGACGCGATCGCCGACCTTGAGCTTGCCGGACAGCGCGGCGGGTCCGCCGGGCACGATCTCGCGGATCGCGGTGTAGTCCTCGTCACGCTGCAGCACCGCGCCGATGCCTTCGAGCGAAAGCTTCATCGCGATGTCGAAATTCTCCGACGCGCGCGGGCCGAGATAATTCGTGTGCGGCTCGATCGCCATCGCGTAGGAATTCATGAACGTCTGGAAGACGTCCTCGCTGTTGAGCTGGCGCACGCGATCGAGGTACGTGCCGTAGCGCTTGTCGAGCGTGTCGCGGATGTCCTTGTCGGCCTTGCCGGCGAGCTTCAAGCGCAGCCAGTCGTTCTTGATGCGCTTGCGCCACAGATCGTTGATCTCCGCTTCGCTCTTCGCCCACGGCGTCTTTTCGCGGTCGAACTGGTAGCTCTCGTCGACGCTGAAATCGAAGCCTTTCGGCAGCAGCGATCGCGCGTAGGCGACGCGCTCGCCGACACGCTGCTCGTAGATGTTGAAGATCGCGAACGGCGCGGAGAGATCCTGATCGTAGATCGCGTCGTCCAGCTTGGTCTTGTAGCCGGAGAAATGATCGATGTCGGCTTGCGTGAAGAAAAGCCGGTCGCTGTCGAGCGAATCGAGATAGCGCGTGAAGATCTGCTGCGACATCGCATCGTCGAGCGGCATCGGCTTGTAGTGGAACTTGGTCAGGAAGCGCGTCGCCCAGACCGCCGCTTCGCCATCGGCCGGAGAAGGCTTGAGCAGCGGCGCCGCCGCATCGGGCCCCGACTTGGCGAAGGAAGGACCTGCCAGAGCCACCACGATCACTGCCCACAACAACTTCCGCATCATCTTCTCCACTGCGATCCCGCTCTTGGGATCACGTTTGCTTCACGATTCCGCGCTCGCGGAACTCAAGTTTCGGGATTCAACGCGGTCTCGTGCTTACTGCAGCTGAATCAAATTAGGCAACGTTTACATAACCTGCGGCATGCGCCATTTGATCGGCGTGGTACGACGAGCGCACCAGCGGACCGGAAGCGACGTGCTGGAAGCCGAGCTTGTAGCCCAGAGCCTCCAGCGCCGCGAATTCGTCCGGCGTCCAATAACGCAGAACCGGATGGTGGTGCGGCGTCGGCTGCAGGTATTGTCCGATCGTAACCATATCGACCGTGTGCGCGCGCAAATCGTTCAACGCTTCCTCGACCTCGGCAAACGTCTCGCCGAGTCCGAGCATGATGCCGGACTTGGTCGGGATATCCGGATGCTGGCGCTTGAAGCTTTCGAGGAGATCGAGCGACCAGTCGTAATCGGCGCCGGGGCGCACCTCGCGGTAGCGGGGGCGCACGGTTTCGAGGTTGTGATTGAACACGTCGGGCGGATCGCCGGCGAGCGCTTCGAGCGCACGCTCCATGCGTCCCTTGCCGCGGAAATCGGGGGTCAGGATCTCGATGCGGATCGTCGGACTCTCGAAGCGCACGGCCTTGATGCACGCGGCGAAATGCGATGCGCCGCCGTCGCGAAGATCGTCGCGGTCGACCGAGGTGATGACGACGTAGCGAAGACCCATGTCGCGGATCGTGCCGGCAAGATGCGCGGGCTCCAGCGGATCGGGCGGCTTGGGGCGGCCGTGCGCGACGTCGCAGAAGGAACAGCGGCGCGTGCAGACCTCGCCCAGGATCATGAACGTGGCGGTGCCCTTGCCGAAGCATTCGTGGATGTTCGGGCAGGACGCTTCTTCGCAGACCGTGACGAGACGGTTCTCGCGCAGTTTCGCCTTCAGCTTCGCCACGGCGTTGCCGGGCGGAATGCGCACGCGAATCCACGAAGGTTTTCGCAGGATCGGCGCTTCGGCGAACGCGGCGCGGTTGCGCGCGATCTTGTCTTCGCCGAGCTGCTTGTCGACGCCGCCGGATTCGACGACGGTGAGCGGAATGGTTTTGACGCTGTCGGTCATGCCGGCTGGGCGGCGCGCGCGGCGTCGCGTTCGGAAATGCGGGGGAGTTCGGCGGCGGAAACGGGCTCGTCGATGCGCTCGAGCCCGAACTGGCGCGCCAGTTCGCCGATCAGGACCGCTTCCACCGCGGCGAGCGATCCCGGTCCGCCCAAGTCTAGCACCTGGGTGACCGCAAGGCCCTGATAACCGCAGGGATTGATGCGGTGGAAAGGCTCCAGATCCATCGCGACATTGAACGCGAGTCCATGGAACGTGCACCCGCGCCGGACCCGAAGCCCGAGCGCCGCCACCTTGGCGTCGCCGACATAGACCCCGGGCGCACCCTCGCGGCGCACCGCGACGATGTTCCAGGTATCCAGCGTATCGATGATCGCCTGCTCGATCCGGTGCACCAACTCGCGCACGCCAATGCCGAGCCGGCGCAGGTCCAGCAGCGGATACGCCACGATCTGCCCCGGACCGTGATAAGTCACCTGCCCGCCGCGATCGACCGGCACGACCGGGATTTCGCCCGGCACCAGCACGTGCTCCCAGCGCCCGGCCTGGCCCAGCGTGAAGACCGGATCGTGCTCGACCATCCAGAGCTCATCCGCCGTTTCCGGACCACGTGCGTCGGTAAACGCCTGCATGGCGCGCCAGACGGGTTCGTAGGGCTGGCGGCCGAGGCGGCGCACCTTGAGGGGATTTTGCATCTTCGGGAAATGGGTTCGGGGGACGTTTTCGCAAGCGGCCGGCAAGACGTAAAGGCGCCGGAGACGTCATATGTCCATTGTTATACTCGCCCGCAGCGCATTCGCATCAGGGGATGTCATGTACGCGCAGAAGGCTCATTGGGCCATGATACTCGCGATCGCCGCGGCGGCTCCCGCTGTCGCGGGCGCTGCGTCCAACAAATCGCAAGCCGTCACGGACGCCGAGAACGACTACAAGCGCACCGAGCTCGCGATCTACGACGCGCTAAGCACCGATCCATCGCCGCGCATCGCGATTCTCGCCGGCCAGATTTACATACCCAGGGACGATGCGACGCCGACCGCGCTGCGACCCAAGCGCGAGCAGGTCATTGCGCGCGCCGTCGAGAACGCGCCGGACGATGCGTTCGTGCAATGGATGGCCGCCTCGCAAGGCAATTTCTTCAGCAGCGCCTGCGGGCCGACCACGTGGCCCGAGGCCGAAGTCGCGAATCTGATTCGGCTGGAACCGGACAATGCGGCCGCCTGGCAATTCGCCGTGGCGCTGGCGCGCGCCAAGGGTGACGAGGCCGGCGTCGACACTGCGCTTTCGCATATGGCCGTATCGGCGCACGCGGACGATCACACGGTCGAGACGATTGGCGCGTGGACGACGGCCGCGCAAGTCCATTCCGAGATCGTCGACAACGTCCGCGGCTATTGGTTCGGCGACGAGACCGAGCCGACGCCGCAGCAAAAACCCCTGATCGAGGCACTCTCGCGGGTGATGTTCGATTCGCAGCCGGCGAAAGCGACACTCGAAGCCGTCTGCAAGCCGGACGCGAAATCCGATCGCATGTGGCAGCGCCTCGGCTGGTGCGCGGACGCGGGCAAGCTCTTCGCCGAGAAAGGCGCGAGCCTCGCATTGCGCAAGCAGGGTCTCGATCTTCTCGCCGCCGCCGATGTCCATGACGACGACGTCGCCAAGGCGCAAAGGCAGTACGACTGGCTCGAAGAACATGACGCCAATCCGACGCGGGGGAGGCATGTCTCAAACGACTCTCCCGCCAATGTCGCGGCCGACTGGCAAGGCGCCGCGACCGAGATTGCTGCGATCGAGCGGCGGCTGAAGCGTCTGGGTCAGCCGTCCACTCCGCCGCCGGAATGGACGAAAGCTGCGAGCAGCGACGACAAAGACGATTCCGCGGCGGCGCGAGCGGCCGAGCAGGCCTACTCTGCATATATGAAGGCGCTGATCGAGGATATGAGAACGAGCGCCGCTCCGGAGCAGCGCGCGTTCGCTTTGCTCAACGGACCTAGGTTCCTGCGCAGTGACAAGGCGGTAGGGTCGACGGCGGACGACAGCGAGCTGGCTTCGCTCGCGAACGCCCATCCCGGCAATGCGAAGCTGCAATGGATGATCGCGACGGCCACCGTGCCGGATCAGGTTTCGCTCGACACGAAAGCGAGCGCCATCGTGCGCCTTCAGGAAATCGAGAGCGACAACGCCGCGGCGTGGGCGCTGTCCCTGTCCGCTGCGCAAGCCGGCGATACGCAGACGATCGACGCGGCGCTGCAGCGCATGGCCGCGAGCAAACGTTACGACGCGCACAGGGCGTACGCCGGATCGGTCATGCTCGATGCCGAGCGGGCGCGGCCGATTCCCGACGAAGCGATCCAGTTATGGACAGAGAAGACGAGCGCGCCGGTCAGCAAGGACACCGCGGAAAAAGTCACCGCGATGGCGATAGCGGCGGCGATGGCGGTCGCTCCGACACATGTCTTGCAAATCTGCAAGACGCCGAAGGAGGAGCTGACCGCAAAACGTCGCGAAGCCTGCGTCGCGATCAGCCGTCTGCTCGTGCACCAGTCGGCCGATATCATTAGCGTCAACTTCGGCAGCGCGATTCTGCGCAAGCTTAATGCGCAAGATGACGCGGATGCGGAGCGATTCCGGCACGTCCAGTGGTGGTACGAGAAGTCGGATGATATGGACGAAATATCGACGGATATCGGCGATTTTCTCGGCAACTATTTCGCCACGGGCAACGAAGTCGAAGCCTACCGGCTCGTGGCGCAGAGAAAGGGAAAGCTCGAACCGCCCGCCGACTGGTCGCCGCAGATCAGATAGCGCGACTGACACGTCGCCCTAGAGCGTCCAGCGAATCCCGTCGCTCGCCCGCAGCGCCGCGTGCGTCGCGTCGTAGTGCTCGCGATCCGGGCACGTGAAGCTGACCGACACCGCCAGATAATTGCCTTCGCGCGACGGCCGCACGCGCTGGCTGCCGGCGAGCACGCTGACGCCGACGCTTTCGATGATCTCCGGCACGCGCCGTTCGAGATCGGCGTCGGCGCGGCCCATCGCTGTGATTTCGAAAACGCCCGGAAACTGGAAGCCCTGCCCCGGTCTTTCGGCCTTGAGTTCGTCGAGATCCTTCACTTCAACCCTTGCTGTCGATCGCGGTCGTCGTCGCCGGACCCGCATCGCCCTTGAACCACATCCACACGCCGTCGGAGAGGCGTTTGAAGAAACCGCCTTCCGGCGCATCGGCGAGAGCCACCAGCGGCTCCTGAACCAACGTTTTGCCGTCGAGCTCCACTTTCAAGGTGCCGATCTTCTGGCCCTTCTGGAATGGCGCGACGAGACGCGCCGGCATGTCGAGGCTGGCCTTGAGATCACCGTAGCGGCCCCGCGGCAGCGTGACCAACACGTCGCCGGCGACACCGAGCGGAACGGTGGGTGTCCCGCCTTTCCACAGCTCGGGATTCGCCAGCGCCTTGCCGGCGGCGTAGAGCTTATGCGTTTCGAAGAAGCGGAAACCGTAGTTCAAGAGTTCCTGATTGTCGTCGGCGCGCTGCTTTTCGCTCGGCGCGCCCATGACGACCGCGATCAGGCGCTGATCGCCGCGCAGCGCCGACGTCGCAAGGCAAAAGCCCGCTTCGCTGGTGTGACCGGTCTTGATGCCGTCGACGGTCGAATCGCGCCACAGAAGCGTGTTGCGGTTGTGCTGCTTGATGCCGTTCCACTCGAAATCCTTGATCGAATAGATCTTGTATTCCTCGGGGAAGTCGCGGATCAGCGCGCGCGACAGCAGCGCGATGTCGTGCGCGGTCGTGTAGTGATCGGGATTCGGCAAGCCGCTCGCATCGACGTAGTGCGTGCCCTTCATCCCGAGCTGCTGCGCGTACTGGTTCATCAGCTGCGCGAAGGTTTCTTCGGAACCTGCCGTGTGCTCGGCGAGCGCGATCGCCGCGTCGTTGCCGGACTGGATGATCATTCCGTACAGGAGATCTTTCAGGCTCACCTTGCTGTTGAGCTGCAGGAAGCTCGTCGATCCGTCGGTGCCGGCGCCGCCCGAGCGCCACGCGCGCTCGGAGATGAACACGTCGTCTTCCATATGGATCTTGCCGTGCTGAAGCTCGGCCGAGACGGCATAGGACGTCATGATCTTGGTGATCGAGGCCGGCGCAACGCGCATGTCCTCGTTGCTGGCCGCGAGGATCTGGCCGCTCGCATAGTCCATCAGCACCCAGCTCTTGGCGTCGATTCCGGGCGGGGGCGGCGTCGGACCGTTGCCCGGCGTCGGAATCGCGGCGGCGGGCTTGGGCACGGGCTGCGGCGTAGGCAGGTTCGACGAAGGCGCCGGTGTCGCGGCCGGTGCCTGCGTGGCAGGCTGCTGAGCCGGTTGTTGCGCGCCTGCGGAGGCGAAGGCGAGAACGAGTGCGGAGGCGAGCAAGTACGGCAGCTTCATCGGGAAATTCGGGTCCTGCAAGGTTTTCGAAGGGTGGATTGTCGCCGCTTCAGCGCTCGATCGCCACGCGCGGAGCACCGAGCCCCAGACTTTCGATGCGCGGCGTCAGCGCATCGGCGGCCGCGACGTCCGCGAGCGGCCCGACGCGCACGCGATGGATCGTGCGTCCGTTCACGTCCGTGGACTGGATGGCGACGTCGCCGATGCCGCTGCGGCGCGCCGTGCCGGCGACGCGCTCGGCGTTGGCTCGATCGCCGAATGCGCCGAGCTGCAGATAAATGCGCGAGGCTTGCGCGGTGACGGTTCGCGGCGTCGGCGGCGGTTGCGCATCCGGATGCTCGGGATCGATCGCGCGCACCTCGACCAGGCCCGTGCCTTTCGGCCACACGCCGATGCGCACCGCGGCCGCGTACGAAAGATCGATCAGCCGGTTTTCGTGGAACGGACCGCGATCGTTAATGCGCACGACGACGCTCTTGCCGTTGTCGAGATTGGTCACGCGCGCGTACGTCGGCAGCGGCAGCGTCTTGTGCGCCGCGCTGAACGCGTACATGTCGTAGGGTTCCAGCGAAGACGTCATGTAGCCGTGGAATTTGTTGCCATACCACGAGGCAATGCCGCGCTCGACGTAGCCGTGCGAGCTCGGCAGCAGCTCGTAGGAATGTCCGAGCACGCTGTAGCTCTGCTTGTTGCCGTAGCGCGCAGGCGGCTCGACCTTCGGCACGGGTTCGACGAGCTTGCTGACATCGACCGCAGGTGCGGCCGGGCCGTCGTCGTGCTCCTGTCGATAGCGCTCGGCCTGCGAGCGCGAAGTGTCGTCGGTCGGCGAACCACCACGGCTCGCGCGCGACGGTGTCGACGGATCGGCACGGCGCGGAGCATGTCCGCCGCACGCCGCGAGCAGCAGCGTCAATGCGGCGAGCGCGAGAACGCGCTTCACGGAGTCGCGCCTTGCGCAGCGCCCGTCGCGATCTCGCCGGCGAGCTGCCACACCGCCATCGAATAGAGCGGACTCTTGTTGTAGCGCGAGATCACGTAGAAATTCTGGAACGTCAGCCAGTATTCGGGACCACGCTCGCCGTCGAGCACGAGCAGAGTGGACGCGACTTCCGCATCGACGTGCGTCAGCGGCGCATAACCCCACGCCTCCATCTGTTGCACCGGATACACCGGATCGAGCCCTTCCGGATGCAGCTCGCGCGCGTTCTCGGCCGGCTGCGCGCGTGTGGCGACCGGCTGACCGGTCTGCCAGCCGTGCGCGGCGAAATAATTGGCCACGCTCGCCGTGATGTCCGGCAGCGAATTCCACAGATCAATCCGCCCGTCGCCGTCCTCGTCCCTCGCCCACTGCGCGATGCTGGTCGGCATGAACTGGCCCCAGCCCATCGCGCCGGCGTACGAGCCTTTGAGCTCGTCGATCGGATACGCCAGATGCGTGTCGCCGAGCAGGAACAGCTGCTTCAGCTCGCCGCGGAAGAACGGCGCGCGCGGCGGATAGTGGAACGCGAGCGTCGACAGCGCGTCGATGACGCGGTACTTGCCGGTGATGCGCCCGTAGCTGGTCTCGACGCCGATGATCGCGACGATGATCTCCGGCGGCACGCCGTATTCCTTGCCAATGCGATCGAGCAGCGCGCGGTTGTCGCGGTAGAACTCGATGCCGTCCTCGATGCGCTTGTCGGTCAGGAAGATCGGGCGGTAATCCTTCCACGGCTTCGATTCTGCCGGGCGCGCCATCGCGTCGAGGATGCTCTGCTGCGTCTTCGCGCCGGCGAGCGTCGCCAGAATGGTCGTCTCCGGAACGCCGCCTTCCTTCGCGACTTCGGCCGCGAACGCACGCTGATCGGCACCGAGCGGGGCGACGACCTGCGCGCCTTTTGCGAATGAGACACCCCAGCCGACGAGGCCGATCAGGAGGACAGCACACTGAACGCGCGATGCGCGGGGTCTTGCGAGCATGGCCTAATGTAGCATCGCGATGCTGCGCGCGTCGCGGGGTTTGCCGGGATTTTTCGCGCCGCGCAAATCGCGCGCTCGGTTCGAAATCTTCCTCAGAACGGCAGGAAGCGGACATCGAGGCCGCGCTCGATCAGCCATCCGCTCGATAGCAAGGCGATGAAGAGCGAAGCGAACGTGAGCCCTGCGCGCGGATACGTTCTCGTGTCGCGCACGAGATAGACCAGCGGCACGAGAACGAGCACGAGCACCAGCTGCCCGATCTCGACGCCGACGTTGAACCCGAACAGCGACAGCGCCAGCGACGACGGCGGCAGCTTCAGATCCATCAGCACGCTCGCGAACCCGAAACCGTGCAACAGGCCGAAAGCGAACGCGACCTGCCAGCGCCGGCGCGGCAGGATCGGCCAGATATTGTCGACGGCGGTCAACAGCACCGACAGCGCGATCAGCGATTCGACCAGGCGCGAAGGCAGCGACACGATCGAAAGCGTCGCCAGCGACAGCGTCACCGAGTGCGCCGCCGTGAACGCGGTGACGGTTCCGGCGACGCTGCGCAGCGCGCGCGGAAAGCTTGTCACCGGCACCCAGCGCCGACCGTTGCGCACCAGCACCGAAGGCAGCAGCAGCGCGACGAGGAACAAAAGATGATCGAAGCCGGCAGCGATATGCTGGATGCCGTCGGCAACGTACGCGCGGAACTGGCGGAACGCGGACAACTCTGCCGGAGCCAACGACTGCCGTCGGCTCGACGCCGAAAAAACCGCGCTCGCGACAGAACCTGAGCCGCTTTCGAGCTTCAGCAGGCCGCGATGCTGCGCATCGATGTCGAATAGCAGGCTGTAGTCGACAGCGAGCGCATCGACGCGCGACGGACACGCCGCGTGCAGGATCAAGACGACATAACCGCCGTCGCTATGACGATCGACTTCGTGATCGGCGATCGAGAGCGGACACGACGCGCCGGCCAACGACAGCGCGAGGTGCGATTGCGCGTAGGCATCGATCTCGGCAAAGCGGCGGCGCAGCTCGCCCCAGTCGATGCGCCCGTCCGCGTTGCCGTCGAGATCGAGCACCGCGTCGAGATCGCGAAGCGCGATATCCCATTGCCCGTCGATCGTCGTCTCGTCGATGCGTAGCGTCAGGTAACTGTCGCTCGGCTTGTGCGCGAGCGCGGTCGTTGCGACCGACGGAAGGCAGAGCGCGAACAGGATGCGCGCGATCATGGCATCTGCGCCTTTCGCGCGAGCTCGCGGAGCTTGCCGCCTTCGAGGCCGGTCGCTTCCATCCAGGCGAGCACTTCGCCGGCTGCCTGCGGGCGGCGCGCCGCGATCGCCGCTTCGAGCACGATGCGCGCGTCGAGCGGTTCCTTTTGCACGCGCCAGTTGTCGAGCGCGAGATCCAGCGCCGCGTCCGACGCCTTCAGGATTTCGAGCGTGTAGCGCGCTTCTTCGCGCAAATGCACGCGATCGCCGCGCGCGCGCAGCGCCGCAAATCGCTGGCCGAGATCATCGGCGCTGCTGGCCGCGTCGGCCGAGCCGGAACGCGCGGCGGCCTGCACTCGGCGCAGCAGCAGCGTGTCGACCGGCGTGTCGCGCGCGATCAGGTTTAACACTTCCGCGTCGCGGCCGGCGTCGAGCAGGAAATCCGCATACGCGGCGGTCGTATACGCGTCGTTCGGATCGAGCACACGACTCGCGCGATAAAGACGTTCGGCATCGTCGGGACGGGCGAGGCGTTCGGCGATCTCCGCCTGCAAGGTCGTCGCCCAGACGCGCAAGGACGTCTCTCCTTTGCGAAGTTCGCTCGACGATCGGATAAGCGCGTCGTCCAGCGCGTCGTAAGCTTGCGCGGCGTTTCCGGACACGCCATCGATCGACGCACGGCAGGTGGTCGCGACGAGCGCGATCGCGGTCTCGGCGACATGCCGGCAGCTTTCGCCCGCTCCGCGGAGATCGCCCGTCACCTGCTGCACGGTCGCCAGCGTCAGCCACGCCTGCGCATTCTTCGGTTCCGCCGCGACCGCGCGTTCGAGATCGGTGCGCGCTGCACCGAACACATGATTGCTCTGCTCGATCGTCGCGCGCAGCACCAGCACCGGCACGGGCGGATCGGCTTCGTTCCACCACGGCGCCAGCGTCGCCTGCGCACGGCCGAGCTCGCGCGGATCGGACGTGCCGCGCGCGCGCGCGATCTGAAGCTCGGCAAGGCGCAACGCGAGATCGAGATTGCCGGGATCGCGCACGGTCAATGCGCGCAGCGCGCGGGCAGCGCGATCCGACGCGGGACCGGCCGGCAACGTTTCCAGCACTTCGCTGTCCGCTTGCGGTCGATACGGCGCCGCGATCGCGCTGCCCGCGACGAGCGCGAGCAGCGTGCCGAAACCGCAAACGAGAAGCGACACGCGCATGGCTTCTTCCTTGCCGGACGCCGCCGCTCGATCAGGAGCGGCGGCGAAACCATTAGGGCGTCGGGTTTTCCGGAAGACCGTTCTCGCCGTTCGGCGATCCCGGCAACGGCGTCGTCAGGTACGGAAACGATCCGTCGAACTGGCTGTCCTCGACCAGCGCGCCATCGGTATACGGCAGGCTCGCGCTCGCCGGCTTGCCCGGACCCGGCGGCAGCAGCGCGCCCATCGCAACGCGAAGCTCGATGTCGACCACGTCGTCGCCCGGGCGGCGTCCGTTCGGAAAACCGGCCGGATCGCAACCGGGATTCGAGAGCACGAGCGCGCCGTCGACGAAGCAATCGAGCGCGCCGAGGCTGTTCTGGCTGCCCTTCACGGTCGCCGGCAACGCGGTGTTGAGTCGGAGCATTTCCGAGGGCACCACGTTCGCGGGCTGATTGACGCCGGGCACGCCGGTCAGGAATGCAGCGACGAGATCGACGCGCGGAAACACCGTCGGCGCCTGCACGCCATCGGCGCCGAACAGGATCTCGAGCAGCGCCGGCAGCGTCGGATTCGTCACGTACGTGGCGAACTGGCCGTCGTCCTTCGGGCGGCTCGCGTTGAAACGATCCTTGTCCTTGAGTCCGATCACGACTTCGTTGACGAGCGGCATGCCCAGGCGCGACACCTGCTGCGACACGGCCATCTGCGCGGCGGTCGGCAGCGCGCCGGCCGGCACGCCGTGCGGCAGCGTGTTCGACGTGGTCCACACGCCGATCACGTGCTCGCTGCCTTGCGCGACGCAGCCGATCGGAACCTCGATCGCAAGCGACATGATGTTCTTGTCCGCGGTCGAGCTGGTCGAGCCCGAGCGGCTGCCGATGACGCGACCGACCGGAATGTTGACGAGATCGAAGATCTCGCCGAGATCAACCGCGAAGCCTTCCTTGCGCTGTCCGACGAAGAGGCGTCCGTTGCCCGAGCAGCCCGGGATCTTGATGTCGTAAAGATAGTTCGCCGCATACGCAGCGTAGTCGGGAATCGATTTGAAGCCGATGTTGTCGACCGGTTTGACGAACGTGCGGCTGCCGTCGGCGACGTTGGTGATATAGCGCGAGCTTGCCGAAGGCCACGGGCCGTTGACGACTTCGACGGTGTAGCTCTCGACGTCGTTCAGCGCGCCGGTGTTGCCGGCACCGACCTGCCCTGCGTTGCGCAGCGGAATCGAGACGTTGCTGCCGCCGACATCGAGCGCGATGTCCTTGATCGTGTAGCTGAAGCGAAAACGAAAGGTGAGGTTCTCGCGCGCATCGCCGTTGTTGTCGATGTGGATGTCGTAGAAGCCGTCCGGATCCAGCGTGAAATAGTTGGGACCGCCATAGGAATCTTGCAGCGGAACGTAATTGGCGATGAAGGTGACGTAGTTCGAGCGTCCGGGCTCGTAGCTTCGGAACGCATAGAGATCGGTGCCGTCGAGCTTGGGCGTCTGCGTGATCGCCGGCGCCTCGCGATGGCTCGAAGCCGGCGCGGGCGGCGAGATGGCAGCGAGCGTCCCCAGCAGCGCGCCGCACAACGCGGTTCTGCCCAGGTTTGCATGATTCAGGCGGTTCATGAGGTCCTCCAACAGGGTTCGCGGCGAAGTCGTCGCGGAGTTCAAGTACGGCGGGGACCTGCAAGCGGATGCAGCGGAGGATCAAAAAATAATCTCGGCGAGCGTGCATCCGCGGACGCGCGCGCTGCGTATATGCGCTGTCGATCGGTGAAAAGTGTTCGGAAGCGCGCGTCACCGACGCCGAGCGCGGTGAAAACGCTTTGAGCCGATCCCGGTCTTGAGCTTATTCGTCGACGAGATCGAGACCCGGAAACAAGACCTCTGTGAAGCCGAAGCGCGTGAAGTCCGTGATGCGCATCGGATAGAGCACGCCGATCAGGTGATCGCACTCGTGCTGCACGACGCGCGCGTGGAATCCTTCCGCGACGCGATCGATCGGCATGCCGGCGGGATCGAAACCGGTGTAGCGGATCTTCGCGTGGCGCTCGACGATGCCGCGCATGCCGGGCACGGAAAGACAGCCTTCCCAGCCTTCTTCCTTGTCGTCGGACAACGGCGTGATCGTCGGATTCAGGAGCACCGTGCGCGGCACGGGCGGCGCATCGGGATAGCGATCGCTTGTATCAAAGCCGAAGATCGCGATTTGCAGATCGACGCCGATCTGCGGCGCGGCAAGCCCGACGCCGCCGGCGACGTGCATCGTCTCGAACATGTCGGAAATCAGCGTGTCGAGCTCGCGCGTGCCGAAGGTCTCGACGCGCTGAGCGACGCGCAACAACCGAGCGTCGCCCATCTTCAGGATCGGGTGGATCATCGCTAGCTATTTCGGATGCGACGCGAGCCATTGCTTCGCGATCGGTATCGTATCGCGTTGTTCCTTGGAGCGCGCATCGGCGTAGCGAAGGAAACCTTCTATCGCCTCGCGCATGCCGGGGCCGCCGCTCGAATCGAGAAGCTGCACGCGCATCAGCCAGAGATCGCCCGCTTCGGGCTCCTTCTTCTGCATCTCGTCGAGCATCGCTTTCGCATCGTCGAAGCGGCGCATGCGCTTGCTGTACAACCAGGCCAGCGTCACGTTTGCCCAGCGATCGTTCGGATTGGCGGCGATGAGCTGCTTCAACTTGAGCTCCGCGCCCGGAAAGTCGTTGCGATGGATCAAAACGTCCGCGTAGCTCGCGATCGCCGCCGCATCGCGTGGATCGACGCGCAGGACGTCGTCGAGCTCTTCCTGCGCCCAGTCCTCGCGGCCAAGCTTGACCAGAGCCTGCGCGCGCTGGCGCCGCGTTTCCGAAGCGTGCGGCGAGAAGCGCAGCATCTGCGTCATCAGCTCGACGGCCTGCGCCTCGTCGCCCGACGTGGACGCGGCGTAGCGCCCGACATTGAGATAGAACCATTCGGGACCGAACGCGAGCCCCTTGTCGAACTGCTTGAGCGCTTCGGGATAGTCATGCGCCCAGTACGCCGTCATGCCGCGCTCGGCGAGCGCGATCGCTTTCAGATTGACCAGGCGGGGATTCTTCGACACGTATTGCTCTGCGTCCGCGGCGACCTTGTCCATCGCCTCGAACGAGCCGCCCCATTGCGGACGCAGCTTGTAGGCGAGCGCCGCGCGCGAATAGAAATTCGCAGGGTCGATTTCGATCGCCTTCTGCATCATGTTGTCGGCGAGCGCGTTGTCGGCGTCGAATTTCGCGGCGAAGATCAGCGCGGCGTAGGCCGGCATGATGCGCGGATTCAGCGCGATCGCCTTCTGCAGGTCGCGCTTGCCGTTGGTCAGCGCGTTGTCCATCTTGCGCACGTCTTTTTCCGGCGTGTCGCCGATCAGCTTCTCGCCGCGCGCCTGCTCGGCATTGGCGATCCACCACATGCCGCGCGCGGCGAGCGCGTGCGCGCTCGCCGGCGCCTTGGTATGCCACTGATCGATGAGCCGCTTGCGCTCGGCCGATGAGCCCCAGAAGCTGTCGTGATAGGCGTGCCGGAGCGCGCCTTCGGGCACGCGGCCGGAGAAGTAGCCTTCGACGAGCGCGTCGAGACGGGCATCGATCTCGGCGGTCTTGCCGTCATCGATCGCGTTCTTGAATTCGTCCCAGGTCAGCGTCGGCGTCAGCTCGTCGGCGCAGAACGCGTTCGTCGTTTCCTTGGGCCAGTGGAAGTCGCGCGGCGCCGGTATCGCGACGCAGCGCTGCATCGGATCGGTGATCTTCTCGGCAGTGCGGATGCTGTCGAGCACTGTCGCGGCCGGCGTCGCGTGCTTGGCGATCGGAGCGGCCGTCGGCGCCGCCTGTGCCGTGCCTTCGTTCGGGCGCAGCCATACGAGGGCTGCGAGGAAGGCGGTGATGAAGCCGAGAGAATAAACGACAGGTTTCGATCGCATCACCGTCCCCATCGACATCCATCGAGTGCGGCAAATGTATCAAATGCGGCTAAGCCGCGCTCGCCGATCCTTAAGCGATCACGAGCTTCCTGTGCGCATGGATCGACATCAAGACGCCGAATCCGGCAAGGAGCGACACCGCCGAGGTTCCGCCGTAGCTCACCAGCGGCAGCGGCACACCGACGACGGGCAGGAGACCGGTGATCATGCCGCCGTTGACGATGACGTAGACGAAGAGCGCCATGCTGATCGCGCCGGAAAGAAGGCGTGCGTAGGTGTCCTTCGCGTTCGCCGCGATCCAGAGGCAACGCGCGATGATGAACGCGTACAGCGTCATCAAGAGCAGCACGCCGATCAGGCCCCACTCTTCGGCGAATACGGAGAAGATGAAATCGGTGGTGTGCTCGGGCAGGAAATCGAGGCGCGATTGCGTCGCGTGATGCCAGCCCTTGCCCCAGAGCCCACCGGAGCCGACGGCAATCTGCGATTGGATGATGTGCCAGCCGTTGCCGAGCGGATCGGCTTCGGGATCGAGCAGCGTCAGTACGCGGTTGCGCTGATAGTCGTGCAGGAAATGCCAGGCGACCGGAATCGCCGCGGCGAACGCGCCGAGCAGAAGTCCGATGCGCCACCACGCAAGCCCGGAAAGAAAAATGCCGAACGCGCCGCTCGCGGCGATCAGGAGCGCGGTGCCGAGGTCCGGCTGCTCGGCGATGAGCCCGACCGGAATCACGATCAAGAGGCCGACCGCGGCGAGCGTGATCCACCCCGGCGGCAACGGGCGGCCGTTGAGATACCAGGCAACCATCATCGGCATCGTCAGCTTCAAAAGCTCCGACGGCTGGAAGCGCACGACGCCAAGATCGAGCCAGCGATGCGCGCCGCGTCCTTCGCCGAGCAAGGCGACCGCGACCAGCAAGAGAACGCTGCCGACGTAGAGCCACGGCGTCCAGTTGCGCAAGGTCAGCGGCGGCACGCGCGCGATCAGCAGCATCAGCGCGATGCCGAGCGCGAAACGCAGCGCCTGCGCCAGCACCGTGCCGCGATCGAGATCGCTCGCGCTGTACAAAGTTGCAAGGCCGATGGCCATCAGCACGAAAAGACCGCCGAGGAGCGGCAGATCGAGCCTGGGCCTGCGCAGCGCGGCGATCGCGCGGTGACGCAGCCGCGCGATGATCTCCTCGAACATCAGCGCGCGTCTCCGCTCGACGCGACGGTGTCCGCCGCGCGCTCGGCCTGCGCGGCCTGATCGCCGGGCAGCCATGCGTCGAGGATCTTGCGCGCGATCGGCGCCGCGTCGTGCGCGCCGCTGCGGCCGGCTTCGAGCGCGACGATGACGGCGATGCGCGCATCGTCGGCCGGCGTGAACGCCTCGAACAGCACTTGGTGGCGCTCGATCGGGCTGTCGGCGATGCTGGTCCATTCCTCGGTCGTGCGCGAATAGCGCTCGGCCGTGCCGGTCTTGCCGGCGATGACGTAGGGGAAGTTGTCGTTGAGCCCGCGCGCGGTGCCGCTGGTGATGACTGCGACCATGCCCTGCTGCACGGCGCGCCAGTCGGCCGGATTCTTGATCACGTTCGCTTTCGCCGCCGGCGGATCGACGAGCGCCGGTTTGGCGTCGATCGTCGGCTGCGCCGCGCGCAGGAGATGGAACGGATGCGGAACGCCTTGCGCCGCCACGATCGAAACGGCCTGCGCGAGCTGCAGCGGCGTGACCACCCAGTAGCCTTGTCCGATGCCGGCGATCACGGTCTCGCCGGGATACCAAGGCTGATTGAAGCGTCCGCGCTTCCATTGCTGCGAGGGCAGCACGCCGGAGCTTTCGCCGATCAGGTCGATGCCGGTCGGCTGACCGAAACCGAGCTTGGTCATGAATCCGCTCAAGCGATCGATGCCCATGTCGAGCGCGAGAGAATAGAAATACGTGTTGACCGACTGCGCGATCGCCTGCACCAGATCGACGCGTCCGTGGCCGCCGCGCTTGTCGTCGCGGTACGCGCGCGACTGGCCGGGAATGTGGAACTCGCCGACCGACAGCACCGTGTCCTCGGGTTTGCGCAAACCGAGCTCGAGACCGCCGAGCGCCATGAACGGCTTCATCGTCGATCCCGGCGCGTAGCCGCCGCGCAGCGCGCGATCGAGCAGCGGCTTGTCCGGATCATTGAGCAGCAGCGAGTAATCGGCACCGGCGATGCCGTTGACGAACGGATTGGGATCGAAGCTTGGCACGCTGACCATCGCCAGCACTTCGCCGTTGCGCGGATCGACCGCGACCGCGGCGCCGGCGCGTCCTTCGAACGCGGCTTCGGCGGCTTCCTGCAAGTGCGCGTCGATCGTGAGGTAGAGATTCGCGCCGGACTTTGGATTGACTCGGCTTAGCGGGTCGCCCATCGGCCGATGATCGGCGTTGACTTCGACTTGCTCGTAGCCGGGCTCGCCGTGCAGGCGATCTTCGTAGCGGCGCTCGATGCCGGTCTTGCCGACGTGCGTCGTGCCGGCGTAATCGCCCTTGTCGAGGCGCGTCAGATCGTTTTCGTCGATGCGCCCGACGTAGCCGACGACATGCGCGAATTCCTGGCCGAGCGGATACGCGCGGGTCAGATACGGCACGACATCGACGCCCGGAAACGCCCAGCGGTGCACCGCGAAGCGCGCGATCTCCTCTTCGGACAGCTTGAGACGCAGCGGAATGCCCTGGTACGAGCGCTTGCTTCTGCGCAGCGCGTTGAAGCGCGCGATGTCGTCGTCACTGAGCGGCACGATGTCGCGCAGGTTCGCCAGCATCGCGCCCATATCCTTGACCTGCTCGGGAATCACCTCGAGCCGGAACGCGGCGACGTTGTCGGCGAGCAGCACGCCGTTGCGGTCGTAGATGAGCCCGCGCCCCGGCGCGAGCGGTCGCGTCAGGATGCGGTTCGAATCCGAACGCAGCGCGAACTCGTCGTGACGCGACACCTGCAGGTACGCGAAGCGCACGCCAAGGCCGATCAGGCACGCGCCGATAATGAGGAATCCGGCCAGCGCGCGGCGACGGAACACGAACGCTTCCTGGCGCGTGTCCTTGAGCGGTTTGAGCCAGCTAGCCATGGGCCGTCACGAATCGCCGACGCGAAGGCGCCCGCGCAAATCGTCGAGCAGGAGAAACAAAAACGGCCACAGCAGCATGCCGACCAGCGGCGACAGCCAGAACGCCGGCGGCGGCATCGGCTCGCCGGAAAATCCGCGCACCATGATCACGACGATGCGATCGTTGAGAAGCAGCGCCATGACCGCAAGCGCCTGCTGCCACATCGGAAAGAAGCGCAATCGCGCACGAAAGCGCAGCACGATGAACATCAGGACGATCAGACGCAGCGCCTGCTCGCCGAGCAATTCGCCGCTCATCACATCGCCGGCGACGCCGACGAGAAACGCGAAGCCGAGCCCGACGCGCTCCGGCGCCTCGATCGCCCAGTAGATCAGCACGAGCCCGACCCAGTACGGCTTCAGCGGCAGGATCAGCAGCGGCAACGGCATCAGCTGCAGCAGGAACGCGAACGCGATGCTGCCGTAGAAGAACAAGGCGCGAGCGCGGGCGCGATTCATCGAAGAGTGTCCTCGCGCGCGATTCCCCCCCTCTCCCGCAAGCGGGAGAGGGCCGGGGTGAGGGCCATCTTGCGAAAACGCCCCATCACGATTGCGGGGCCTTCGCCGGGGCAGGCCCCGCGAGATCGCGCGGCGGCCCGAATTCCTCGACCGGCGCCGGCGCGCCGTAAGGCTCCGGCTGATCGTGCAGCAGCAGCACTTCACCGCTGCGATCGAGCGCGGCCGAAGGCTTGGCGATCGCGGCCGCGAACATGCCGGTCGCGTCCGGCTTGATCGACTGGATCTCGCCGACCGGAAACCCGGCCGGGAAGCGTCCGCCCAGGCCCGACGTGACCAAGCGGTCGCCAACCTGCACGTCCGCGCTCATCGGAATGTTCGGAAGGCTGATCGTGTTGATCGCTCCGGTGCCGTACGCGATCGTGCGCAGGCCCGAACGCTCGACCATGACCGGAATCGCGTGCGTCGGATCGGTGATCAACATCGCGACCGAAGTGTTCGCCATGACTTCGACGACCTGGCCCATGACTCCGTGCGCGTCGATGACAGGCTGGCCGACGCCGATGCCCTGGTTCGCGCCTGCGCTCAAGACCACGCGCGGACGGAACGGATCGAGATCGACGTCGACGAGCCGCGCCAGCTGTACGGTGAGGCCGAGGCTGTTCTGCGCATCGAGGAGATCCTTGAGCCGCGCGTTCTGCGCGACCAGCGCGTCGAGCCGGTTCAGCTTGGCCTGCGCGAGGAGCAGCGCATCGCGCAGCTCGCGATTTTCCTTGGCGAGTCGATCCTGCGAGACGACCGCGGTGCGCGTCGCGCGGGCGACGTCGGCCGGAAACGCGGCGACGCGATACGCAGGTTCCACGATCGCGCCGGCGAAGCGGCGCATTTCTTCGAGGTAGCTGCCGCGGTGATCGAGCACCATCAAGATCGCCGCGAGCGCGAGGTAGACGATCAGGCGCAGCGTGCTCGCCGTGCCTTCGGCAAACAGCGTGGCGGTGTCGTTTCTCGCAATGGCCACGGTAAAACTCAGGGATTAGGGGCTAGGGATGAGGGGCGATGACGCGGCTTGCGACATCTATAACACCCCAGGGGCATTCCAGAACAAGAGAAGGTCTCGATTATCGAGCCCTCGCCCCTCATCCCTCCTCCCTGCTCTCTCAACTATTCCGGCGCAAAAAAATCGCTGCCGTGCTGATCGATCAGCTCCAGCGCCCGGCCGCCGCCGCGCGCCACGCAAGTCAGCGGATCGTCGGCGACGTGCACGTGCAAGCCCGTTTCCTCGGAGATCAGGCGTTCCAGATCGCGCAGCAGCGCGCCGCCACCGGTGAGCACGATGCCGCGCTCGGCGACGTCGGAGCACAGCTCCGGCGGCGTCTGCTCGAGCGCGCTCTTGACCGCGCTGACGATGCCGGACAGCGGCTCATGCAGCGCTTCGAGAATCTCGTTGGAGTTGACCGTGAACATGCGCGGCACGCCCTCGGCGAGGTTGCGGCCGGACACTTCGATCTCGCGCACGTCCGATTGCGGGAATGCGCAACCGACTTCCATCTTGATGCGCTCGGCGGTCGATTCGCCGATCAGCGTGCCGTGGTTGCGGCGCACGTAGTTGATGATGGCTTCGTCGAAGCGATCGCCGCCGACACGAACCGACTGCGAATAGACGATGCCGTTGAGCGAGATCACGGCGACTTCTGAGGTGCCGCCGCCGACGTCGAGCACCATCGAGCCGCGCGCCTCGTGCACCGGGATGCCGGCGCCGATCGCGGCCGCCATCGGTTCTTCGATCAGATACACGTCGCGCGCGCCGGCCGATTCGGCAGATTCCTTGATCGCGCGGCGCTCGACCTGAGTCGATCCGCACGGAACGCAGACCAGGACGCGTGGGCTCGGCCGGAACAGGCGCGAGCGGTGCACTTTCTTGATGAACTGCTTCAACATCTCCTCGGTCATCGTGAAGTCGGCGATGACGCCGTCCTTCATCGGGCGGATCGTGACGATGTTGCCCGGCGTACGGCCGAGCATGCGCTTGGCGTCGCCGCCGACGGCCGCGACCGAGCGCGGACCGCCGGGACCGCGGTCCTGGCGGATCGCGACGACCGAGGGTTCGTTCAGCACGATGCCCTGGCCGCGCACGTAGATCAGCGTGTTGGCAGTGCCGAGATCGATCGAGAGATCGTTGGAGAAGAGTCCGCGTAGACCTTTGAACATGAGCGCGGCGCGAGCCTTATTTATGGAGTGAAGAAAAAGCGCGCCAGTCTAGTCAGTGGCGTCGGCGCGAGCAACAACGAAAGGGTTAAAAATGCCTTGCAGGACACGGATTTTGCGCAAGATCGTGAGTCCGCCCGTTATATGGGATCGCGACAGGGGAGAGCCGCCCGCCCATTCCCCGCCTCGCCGCCGCTCCCGGCTCCTTGATCCGCATCGGAATCTGCGACAATCCCGCGCCGCCCGCCCCGGCGGAGTCCCTTCATTCCGGAATGACCGATGTCTGCACTGATCTGCGGCTCGCTGGCCTATGACACCATCATGGTGTTCCAGGACCAGTTCAAGAACCACATCCTGCCCGACAAGGTGCATGTCCTGAACGTGTCGTTCCTGGTCCCGCGCATGCGCAAGGAGTTCGGCGGCTGCGCGGGCAATATCGCCTACAACTTGAAGCTCCTCGGCGCCGATCCGCTGCCGATGGCGACCGTCGGCCAGGATTTCGCGCCGTACCGCGAGCACTTCACGCGCCAGGGCATCAGCCTTCGCTACGTCAAGGAGATCGAGGATCTCTACACCGCGCAGGCATTCATCACAACCGATCTCGACGACAACCAGATCACCGCGTTCCATCCGGGCGCGATGATGCGCTCTTATGAGAACCATGTGCGCGACGTCGCCGAGGCGACGTTCGGCATCGTCGCGCCGGACGGCCGCGAGGCGATGCTGCAGCACGTCGAGGAATTCTCCGCGCGCAAGATTCCTTTTATTTTCGATCCCGGCCAGGCGATGCCGCTTTTTTCCGGCGAAGAGTTCCGCGCGTTCATCGACAAGGCCGACTACGTCACCGTCAACGATTACGAATCGCAGCTGCTCCAGCGCAACACCGGCTGGTCGGCCGAGGAGATCACCGATCGCGTGCAGGCATACATCGTCACGCGCGGACCGAAAGGCTCGCTGATCCACACGCGCAAAGAAACGTTCGACATCCCGCCGGCGCACGAGCGCCGCGTGTCGGACCCGACCGGTTGCGGCGATGCCTATCGCGCAGGGCTCATCTTCTCGATCATGCGCGGCATGGACTGGCCGACTGTCGGCCGCGTCGCTTCGCTGATGGGCGCGTTGAAAGTGGAGCATCCGGGCACGCAGAACCAGCGCTTCACGTACGAAGAGTTCGCCGATCAATTCCGTCAGCAGTTCGGCTACGCGCTCGATTGAGAAAACCGGCGAGCGAGTCGAGTTACGCGTTCCTTCAAGGAGACACCGATGTCCAGCGTCGCACGCGGTTTCGTCGTCACGTTCGCTCTCGCCGTCCTGCTCCCGCTCGCCGCCTGCGCCAAGTCCGGTCCGTACGTCGAGCTCAAGGGCCAGCGTTACACGATCGAAGTCGCCGCCGACGAGGCATCGCGCGAGCACGGCCTGATGGACCGCACGCAGATGGACGCCGATCACGGCATGTTGTTCGTGTTCGACGACGACACGCCGCGCGCGTTCTGGATGAAGAACACCAAGATCCCGCTCGATATGCTGTTCTTCGACGCCGACAAGAAGCTGGTCAGCATCCAGCACCGCGTGCCGCCGTGCACGGCCGATCCCTGTCCCGCGTATTCGAGCGGAGCGCCGGCACGCTATGTCCTGGAGCTCAACGGCGGAGAGGCCCAGAAACTGGGTCTGACGTCGGGCGATACGATCGAGATTCATCGTTGAGCGCGACGCGCTCGCTCCACACCCCGTTGCGCAACACCAGCGAGCCGCGAAGCTCGTGCGCGCAGACGATGCCGCAGCGATAAGGAACGAGCGCGCCCGTGTCGGCATCGACGCTGGCGTCCTCGACCGGAACGAAAACACGCATTGCAATGACTCCGCTGATGACTGGTGTCAGTCAACCAGCGCGCGATGCCGGCCTCGCGTCATGCGCGTGACCGAATAGAGACGACGTGTGGCGGGATTCGGGCGTCGCTCTCTGGCCGTCATCCGGCGAAAGCCGGGATGACGAGGAGGCGGAAGACGTTTCGCTCGTCAGATCTCGACCATCTCGAAATCCGACTTGGTCACGCCGCAGTCGGGGCACGTCCAGGTTTCCGGCACGTCTTCCCAGCGCGTGCCGGCCTCGATGCCGTCCGCCGGCCAGCCTTCGGCTTCGCTGTAAATGAAACCGCACACGACGCACATGAAGGTGCGGTAGGGCACGCCATCGGGCGCGGCGGAAGGCTGCGACATGCGGGACGATTCGGAAAAGGAAGCCGCGGCCATTGTCGCAGCGCAGCCGCGCCGATCCAAGTCGTGCGGCATTGCGACGCGGGTCAGCCGCCGGGACCGCCGAATCCGTCGGCAAGAATGCGCTCGTTGAACGCCACGCCCGTGCGGCGATAGCTGCCGCGCCCGGTCGGCCACAGCGTGCGCGCGAAGCGCGTGCCCGGGAGATCGAACGCGACGACGCCGGCATCGCTGGTCACGACGATCGCCTCGAGCTCACCGTCGCCGTCGATGTCGGCGAGCGTCGGCGCCGCGAGTCCGCCACTCCACGATCCTCCGCGCGCGGGCGGCAGCGCGACGGCGTACAACAGCTCGCCCTTGTAGTTCAACACGTAGAGCCTGCCGGATTCGCCGTTGTCGTTCTGGCCCCAGCTCGCGAACAGCACCTCGGGTTTGCCGTCGTCGTCGAGATCGGCGACCACAGGTTCGGACGCGAAATGCATGCCGGCGCCCGGAATCACGAACGGCCAGGAGTAGTGCTCGGTCTTGTCCAGCCACCACGCGTGCAGCTTGCCGTCATAGCTCGGCAGCAGGATTTCCAGGCGATGGTCACCGTCGAGATCGGCGACGACGGCGTTCGCGGCGATGTTCTGGATCTGGTTGTAGTCCTCCGACAGCGGCGCGCCGCTCGCGCCTTGTGCGGGAATCACGGTCCAGTCGTACGGACCCGCGGCCCAGCGCGTGCGATCGCCACGCAGCAGCCATACGTCGTAATAAAGATCGGTGTACGGATCGGTGCTGCAGTTGTAGACATTGCCCGGCAATACGAGCTCGGGCACATGATCGCCGTCGACGTCCGCGATCGCCGGCGCGGAGCTCGCGAAATTCGGGCGCCGCTCGGTGTCGCATTCGGTGTAGCCGCGAAGGTCCGCCGTCTGATCGACGTTGACGCCGACTTCGGACCAGAACTTCGATCCGCTGCCGCTGCTGCTCGTTCCGTACATCGCGTTCGCGCGGATCTGGCCGCCGTTGCGGTCGAGCGCGGTCACGTAATGCGTATCCGTCGGCGCGAAGATTTCGGGATAGCCATCGCCGTCGACATCGGCGATCGCAAGATTCTCGTTGTACATGCCGGCGCCGTAGCCTGGATCGGCGGGATGGCGCGCCGGCCATCCCGCACGCACGCTGCCGTTCGCGGCGAGCACGTTGACCTGGTTCGACGAGACGCTCGCGGCGTTTCCGACCACGACTTCGAGCTTGCCATTCGCGTCGAGATCGGCGAGCGCGAGCGAGCGCACTTCGCCACTCGCGAACGCGCTGACCGGCCAGCCGCTGCGCACGCTGCCGTCGAGGTTGTAGACCGTCACCGAAGGACCGCTGCGGCCGACGATGATGCCGACCTGCCCGTCGCCGGCGAGATCGCCGATCGCGATGCCGGGCCACACGCGATCCTCGCTCGGCGCGCGCCACTTCAGCGATCCGTCGATGCCGTCGAGCGCGACGACGTCGTACGATCCTGCGACGACGTCGGCGCGTCCATCGCCGTCGACGTCGACCGTCGCCGCCGAGCTGTACCAGCCCGTCTGGCACCACGACGAGAAGCAGCCGCCGTACGCCCATTTCAGCACCGGCGCCTGCACTTGCGCATGGCCGGATGCCGACGCGAAGCAGGCGGCGACAGCGAGGGCGATCACGTATTTCACGAGGTATTCCGAGTGGATACGACGCAATTATCGTCTCGCGCGCGGACGATGACTGCGGCGCGCACGTTAAACTTCGCTTCCCGCCACCGCGACGCCGAAATGACCCGAGCACGACTCCCGCGCGGCGGCCTGTACGCGATCACCGACGGTCCGCGCGCCGATCTCATCGAAGCGTGCGCCGCCGCGATCGAAGGCGGCGCGGCGATGCTGCAGTATCGCGACAAGACCCGCGATTCCGCGCGACGCCGCGATGAAGCGCAGGCGCTCGCCGCGCTGTGTGCGCACCGCGATATTCCGTTGATCGTCAACGACGACATCCAGCTTGCCGCGTCCGTCGGCGCCGGCGTCCATCTCGGCGAGGACGACGGCGACATCGCGCACGCTCGCCGGCGCTTGGGCGAGAACGCGATCATCGGCGTGTCGTGCTACGACTCGCTCGATCGCGCTCGCGCGCTGGCCGCCGCCGGCGCCGACTATCTCGCGTTCGGTGCGTTCTTCGCATCGCCGACGAAACCACAAGCGCGCGTTGCAACGCCGCAGTTGTTGCGCGACGCGAAATCGCTCGGCGTGCCGCTGGTCGCGATCGGCGGGATCACTCCGGAAAACGGTGCGATGCTGATCGACGCGGGCGCGGATTTTCTCGCCGCGATTTCCGCAGTGTTCGGCGCGAACGACGTGCGCGAGGCTGCGCGGTCGTTTGCCGCGCTGTTCGGGCCGGCACATTCATAAGACAATGGATTGCTACGCATCGCATATAGCCTCGTCATCCCGTCGAAGGCCGGGATGACGGATCGGGAACTCAAATGACCACCAATCACGACCTCTTCCAACGCGCCCTCGCCCGCATCCCCGGCGGCGTCAACTCGCCCGTGCGCGCCTTCAAATCCGTCGGCGGCGAGCCGTTCTTCACGGCGCGTGCGGACGGACCGTATCTGTGGGACGTCGAGGGCACGCGCTACATCGACTACGTCGGCTCGTGGGGGCCGATGATCGCGGGCCACAATCATCCGCTCGTGCGCAGCGCCGTCGAGCGCGCGATCAAGGACGGACTCTCGTTCGGCACGCCGTGTCCCGCGGAAGTCACGATGGCGGAAACGATCGTGAAGCTCGTTCCGTCGATCGACGTCGTGCGCATGGTCAACTCCGGAACCGAAGCCACGATGTCGGCGATTCGCCTTGCGCGCGGTTTTACCGGGCGCACACGCATCGTGAAGTTCGAAGGCTGCTATCACGGACACGCCGATGCGTTCCTGGTCAAGGCCGGTTCCGGCGCGCTGACACTCGGCACGCCGACATCGCCGGGCGTACCGAAAGCGCTCGCCGATCTGACGATGACGCTGCCGTACAACGATCTCGATGCCGCGAAGCAACTTTTCGCGGAAGTCGGCGACGAGATCGCCGCGCTCATCATCGAGCCGATCGCCGGCAACATGAACTGCATCCTGCCGCGCGACGGTTATCTCGCCGCGTTGCGCGAGCTCTGCACGAAGCACGGAGCGCTTTTGATCTTCGACGAAGTGATGACCGGATTCCGCGTCGCGCTCGGCGGCGCGCAGGCGCTCTACGGCATCACGCCGGATCTCACCACGTTCGGCAAGATCATCGGTGGCGGCATGCCGGTCGGCGCGTACGGCGGACGGCGCGAGATCATGCAGCAGATCGCGCCGGCGGGACCGATCTACCAGGCCGGCACGTTGAGCGGCAATCCCGTCGCGATGGCCGCGGGACTTGCGATGCTGGAATTGATCCAGACACCGGGCTTCTACGAAGAGCTCGATCGGCGCACGCGCCTGCTCACCGACACCTTCGTCGCCGCCGCTGCGGAAGTCGGAATTCCTTTCAGCACGAATCGTGTCTGCGGCATGTTCGGACTTTTCTTCAGCGCAGAAAAAGTCGAGACGTACGCGCAAGCAACCGCGTGCGACGTCGCCGCGTTCAATCGCTTCTTCCACGGCATGCTCCGGCGCGGCGTGTATCTCGCGCCGTCCGCGTTCGAGGCCGGATTCGTGTCGATCGCGCACACCGAAGACATCATCGCCGAGACGCTAGCGGCGGCGCGCGGCGCGTTCGTCGAAGCCGCCTCGCCCTGATCGACACCAGCCGGGCGGACTTTACACATAGAGAGGTTTACTATCGTCGGCAGCGAGGCAGCATAAGCCGTCCGTCAACTGACGGCTTGATAAGGAGCCTCCGTATGAACCCGATGATCATCGCCTGCGCATTCGCTCTCGCATTCGCCTTCGGCGCCGCCGTTCCCTCGCGCGCGGCCGACGCGCCGACAGCGACCGCGGCGCCTGCGGCACCGAAACTCCACGCCGCGATGCGCGAGCTCTGGCAGGGTCATGCGAAATACACGCGCGACTACGCGCTGGCCGTCAAAGCCGGCGACGCCGCGGCGACGAAGAAGGCCGCCGACGATGTCGTCGCCAACGCGAAACAGATCGCCGATGCGGTCGCGAGCTACTACGGCGCCGATGCCGGCAAGCGCATGCTCGAACTTCTCGCCGGACATTGGGGCGGCGTCAAGGCGCTGACCGATGCCGACAAAGCCGGCGACAAGGACGCGCGCGCCAAGGCGATGCAGGATCTGACTTCGAACGCGGATCAGATCGCGCAATTCCTGTCCAGCGCGAATCCGAATCTCCCGGCCGATGCTGTGCGCGGACTTCTGATGACGCACGCCGGCCATCATTCGGCGCTGGTCGCCGAGATCATGAAAGGCGATGCGAAATCCGAAGCGACGACATGGACCGCGATGCAGGCCCATATGAACGCGCTCGCCGACGCGCTCGCAGGCGGCATCGCCAAGCAGTTCCCCGCCAAGGCCACATGAAGCACGCGAGCGCCCTGCGACAGCTTGGAGCGACGCAGCAGAAATTGTTGCGGCAGCTCCTCGCCGCTCCGCAGGGCGCAACCGTCGAGACGCTGTGCGATGCGCTCGGCGTCACGCACAACGCGGTCAGGCAACACCTGACCGCGTTGATCGCGGCGGGTTTCGTCGAGCGCGGCAGCGCGCGACCGACGGGCGGGCGTCCGCAATCACGCTACGTATTGCTGCCGGCAGGACGCGAGCTTTTTCCGCGCAACTACGGATTGATCGCGACGAGCGTGCTCGAGCGTCTTTATGCGTCCAGCGGAAAAGCCGCTGTGCAAACACTGCTCGTGGAGATCGGCCGCGAGCTCGGCTCCGCCGCCGCCGAACGCATCAACACCGCCGATGCCGACGAAACCGCGACGGCTCTTGCCGAACAACTCGACGCGCTCGGTTACGAAGCGCAAGCCGTGCAGCGCGACGGAGAAACGCAGGTCGAAGCGTACAACTGCGTCTTCCACGCGCTCGCCAAGGCGCATCCGGATATCTGCCGGTTCGATCTGGCGTTCATGGAAGCGGCAACCGGCCGTCCGGTGCAGCACATGGAATGTCTCTTGCGCGGCGGACACGCGTGCCGGTTCCGGCTCGGCGGCGCCGCAGGAAAATCCACTGGCTGAAGAAAGCATTCTCTCGCAGAGACGCAGAGGCGCGGAGAAAAGCCCTCGCTTCTGCAGATCAAGAATCTTTCGCTTTCCTCTGCGCCTCTGCGTCTGTGCGAGAGAAAGGCTTTCCGCCTCGCTCATCCCCGCGCGACCGCTCGCGTCGCTACCAGCGCCTTGTCGATTTCTTCGGGCGTGTTCATGAGGCCCGCGGAAAGCCGCGCATAGGTCACCGCGTAAGGACTGTTGCTGGCGACGATCTTGCGCGCGAGCAGCGCCTTGACGATGTCCTCGGGTTTATGTTCCGCGATCTCGAAGCAGCAGATGCCGGCGGAAAGTTTCGGATCGCGCGGCGTGTGCAAGGTGACGCCCGGCATCGCGGCGAGCCCTTCCTTGATCTGCGTGTTGAGTGTCGCGATGCGCTCGGCGATGCGCGCGCGACCGATCTGTTGATGCATCCGGAATGCAGCACCCATCGCCCACTGATGCTCGTACGCGAGAAAACCGCCGGGCGACACGCGATCGGCGGTGTTCGGTCCGCGCGGCAGCCGGCCTTCGGTCCACGCGTTGTAAAGCTCTTCGCTGGAGAACGAGGGGATCAGCGGCTTCAGGCGCGCCCAGTTCTCCGCGTTCGCCCACACGATGCCCGTGCCGCGCGGCGCGAACATCCATTTGTGCGTGCCGGCGCAGAAGAAATCGGCGCCCATTTCGGCGATCGTCGCGTCGACCGCGCCGATACCGTGCACGCCGTCGACGATGAACACGACGCGTTGCTCGGGCGCGCGATCCTTGTTCGCTTCGGCGACGACATCGGCGATCTGCCGGATCGGCAGGCGAATACCGGTGCTCGAATGCACCCAAGTGACGCCGAGCGAACGCGTGTGCGGCCGGATCTCGCTCCTGATGCGCGAGACGATCTGATCGACCGAAGCGCTCGCCGCTTCGTCGAACAACGTGATCTTGCGCACCGATGCGCCGTTGCGCTCAGTCGAAAGCCGGATCGATTCGTGATGCACGACATGATCGTGCACGGTCACGAGCACTTCGTCGCCGGGCTTGAGCTGCAAGCCGTGATAGACGAGCGCAAGACCCGTCGTCGTATTCGGCGTCAGCGCGATGTCCTCGGCGCGCGCACCGAGATACTCGGCGATATCGATGCGCACCTTGCGTTGCATGTTGTCGGTCTCCGCCTCGAACATGCCACGTTCGACGACGAGAAACGGATTGTCGTCGAGCGCTTTGCGGAATCCGTCGATCGCGGCGCGCACGGGCTCCGGATGCGATGCGATGTAGAAACCCGCGAAATGAAGGTATTCCGGGCTCAGCCTGAACTGTCCGCGGACCTGATCCCAGTGCGTGAGATCCGGCATCGGCGGCGTGTTCGCCGCCGCGGCCGCGACAAGATGGCCAGGCACTAAAGCGGCGCCGAGCGCCGCTGCGTTGGCCGCAAGGAATGCACGTCTATGAGCGTCCATCGCACCCTCCCCGGATTGACGACGAGGACAGTCTACGCCGATCGGATCGGAGAAGCGGACGCGACGTCACCAGGCGCCGGTGTTCGGCATCGACGCCCAGGGCTCGCGCGGCGGCAGCGCACTGCCCTTCTGCAAAAGCTCGACCGAAATCAGGTCCGGCGAGCGCACGAACGCCATGTGCCCGTCGCGCGGCGGTCGATTGATCGTGACGCCCATCGACTTCAAGTGCTCGCAGGTCGCGTAGATGTCGTCGACGCGAAACGCGAGATGGCCGAAGTTGCGCGCCGAGCCGTAGTCTTCGGTCGAGCCCCAGTTGTGCGTGAGCTCGATCTCGGCTTCGGGACTTTCCGGCGCGGCGAGGAAGATCAGCGTGAACTTGCCGGCCGCGTTGTCCATGCGGCGCATTTCGCGCAGGCCCAGACCATCGCAGAAGAATCTCAGCGTCGCGTCGACATCGCGGACGCGGATCATCGTGTGCAGGTATTTCATCGTGCTTCTCCGAAGAAGGAATTTTCTCGCAAAGCCGCAAAGACGCAGAGGAAGCAAAGCGTCGAATACGCACTCTAGAGCTTGGCTTTTCTACGCCTGCTGAAACCTCGGCACATAGTGCATCAGCTGCGACAGGCGCCGCAGCGGATCAGTCATCTGCAGCAACTGCTGCCGCTCGGGCGGTGCGAGCGGCAGGTGCTCGGCGAGGCGGAAACCGACCCAGCTCGCATCGTCGTAGCACGAGCGGTCGGCCTTGGCGAACGGGCCGCCGACCTTGTCGAGGAGGCGTTCGAGAATCGTCGCGAGAAGACCGTGCTCGGGCGGCACGGCGACGGTCGGCTCGTCCGGCCAGAAGCGCACTTCGCCGTGCACGAGGCCGTTGTCGCGCACGCGCGTCGTCGTCACCTGGAAGCGCTCGCCGCCTTCGGCCTGGATGCCGAGGAGTCCGTCCGGCAACGTGTAGAAATCGATGATCCGAGCCAGCGTGCCGACGGCCGCCGGCACGGCTGGCTCGCCGGCCTCGCGGCCATGCAGGATCAGGCAGACGCCGAAGCCGGAGCCTGCGCGCGAGCAGTCGCGCACGAGGTCGAGATAGCGCTGCTCGAAAATGCGCAGCATCAACGGACCGCCCGGAAACAACACGGCATTGAGCGGAAACAGCGGTATCGCTTTCACCATCGCCCGCCAGTGTAGGCCGAGCGGCGCGCGTGGTGAAGAGTCAGCGCGCAACGACGCGCACGCGCGTCACTTCGAGATCGACGCCGCCCTGCACGATCAGCGAAATGCCGAGCACCTCGCCCGCCGCCTCGCGCGCTCCGAGCGGCAGTGCGAAGCGGCGCAGGTCCGCAGACGGATCGAGAACGCCGGAGCCGAGCTCCGTCGTCGGTACGCCGGCTTCGTCCACGATGGCGACGTGCCACGCGACGCTCGCATCGGCGGTCAACGCGCGGTAGCGGTAAGCGAGCTCGACTTCGACGGCGCCTTTTGGAATATCGAACGCGGTCGCCAGCACTGGCATCGGTTGCGCGAACGTGCCGGACGCGCGGATCGCGTCGCCCGTGACAAAGCGATCCTCAGCCGCCCACGCCGCCGCCGGCACATTAGCGACGCCGACCCGCTGCAATAGTTGCGACGGCAGCCAGTCGGCGTGGCGATAGAGATGCGCGAGCGCGCCGTCCTCGCGCCGATAGATGCGATAGGCCGATCGCGGACAGACGACGCGTCGCGACGCCGGACCGAATGCGCGATCGAGCGCTTCCGGCGCGTAGCCGTATTCGTCGACAAAATCGATGGCCGTCGGCGGTGCGTCTACATCGAGCGGATCGAGCCAGCCGAGATCGACGATGTTGCGCATGCGCGGAGCGACATCGGTACTGAGCGGAACGATGACCGGACCGTCGGATAAGCGCGCTGTCATTTCGTTCGCGCGCCAGTACGTCGCAGCGCCCAACGTCAGGTGTTCGCGCGCGATAGCGTCGCGCAGGCAAGTTTCCTGATCGACCAGATAACCATGCAACGCTGCGCGGCTCGAACCTGCGAAGAGCGGCGACAGCACGATCGCGATCGCCGCCGCAACTGCGCTCGACACGTACGCTCGTCGGTTCGCGATGCGCTCGATGCTGGATGCGAGCAAGCCTGCGAGCGGCAGTACGAGCAACTGCATGGACTGGAAATAGCGCAATTCCTCGAACGAGTGATAGCGGCCGAGCGCCAGCGAGACGACGATCGGCAACAGCGCCGACAGCAGGGCGAAGGCAGCGAGCAATCGCCGCTGCGAAACGTCCCCGCCGTTGCGCGGCCTTCGAAGCGCCCATACCGTCGCGGCGAATCCGGCGGCGATCAGCAGCGTATTGACGGGATCGCGCGTTGCGAGTGAAGCCATGTTCGCGACGATGGCATCGAGCGAAACGCCGACGGGCGTGCGGTCGTTGCTTTCGGTCGCGAACGGATTTCCGTAGAGCCAGCGCAGGCATTCGGACGCGATCAGGATGGTCGCGACAAGCAGCGCAGCGCGCGTGTGCCAGGCGGACCGTCGCGTCCTGCCGACCCAGACACACACGAATATCGCGGGCAGCGCGTACTGCAGCGCGAACAGCCGATCGGAAACGAGCATCGGCGCGATGAGCGTCGCGAGCGCCGCGAGACTGCGCCAGCCGGCGCCTGCGCCTTCGCGAAACAGCAGTGCGAGACCGGCGACGACGCCGAGCAGCATGCCCGAATGGATGTAGGGGACGAAGATATAGCCGTAAAAATGGCTGAGCCAGCTCGGCGTCGCGGCGACGCCGATCGCGCAGCCTAGAACCCACAGTGCAAGCCAGATCAGCCAGGCGTTGGTGCCCCAACCGGCACGTAGCAAAACGCTGCGGATCAGCAGCACGAACGCGAGCGATGAAATCAGCGCATACAGCTCGACGGCGCCGACCAGCGATCCGGTCAATGCATAGACGATCCATCCGAGCACGATGTCGGGCACGAAGAACGGCGCTTCCGGAAACATCCAGCCCGATATCGGCCGATGACGCCGGAATAGATCGTCGAAGAGAAGATACGGCGCGACGTTGTCGGAGCTCAAGGGGAGCACGGCGCCGTAGTGCAGCAAGACGTCTTCGTGCGAGAAATAGATCGAGCTCGCCGCCCAGCAGGCGGCGAGAGCCAGCAGCACGTCCGCGATCGTGCGGCGGCGATCGCGCAGGAACGATCGCAGCGACGTCGAAGACGCCATCGTCGACTCCCCCAAGCGCGCTTACCTTTGCAGGTTCGCGCGGCCTTCGCAATCCGTCGTCAGCCGAGCGCGGCGAGAAAACGCCGCGGCGCGTTCTCGAATCCGCCGTTGGACATGAAGACGACGTGGTCGCCGTCGCGCGCACGCTCGCGCAAAAGCGCAATCAGCGTGTCGACATCGGGCGCCGCATGGCCGCGGCCGTCGAGCGCGGCTGTCACGCGCTCCGCGTCCCACGCAAGCTCGGCGCGCTTGAGGAACACGACCGTGTCGGCGTCGCGCAGCGAAGGCGCGAGCTCGTCGGCGTGCGCGCCCATGCGCATCGAGTTCGAGCGCGGCTCCATGCCGACCAGGATGCGCGCGCGGCCTACGCGAGCACGCAGGCCGGCGAGCGTCGTCGCGATCGCGGTCGGGTGATGCGCGAAATCGTCGTAGACGCGGATGCCGCCGCGCTCGCCGACAAGCTCCATGCGCCGCGCGACGCTGCGGAAATCGGCGAGCGCAGGCAGAGCGCGCGCGACGTCGACACCGACGGCATTCGCGGCGGCGAGCGCAGCGAGCGCATTCATGACGTTGTGCCGACCGGTGAGATTCCAGCGAGCGACGCCGAGCTCGCGGCCTGCATGCACGACCGCGAATTCCGAGCCATCGGCGACGACGAGCCGCGCGCGCCAGTCGCCGACGTCGATGCCGAAGGTTTCGACCGGCGTCCAGCAGCCCATCGCCAGCACTTCGGCGAGGCGCGCGTCTTCGGCGTTGACGATCAGCCTTCCGTTGCCGGGCACGATGCGCACCAGATGATGGAACTGGCGCTGGATCGCGGCGACGTCCGGAAAGATGTCGGCGTGGTCGTATTCGAGATTGTTGAGAATCGCGACCGTCGGCCGGTAGTGGACGAACTTCGAGCGCTTGTCGAAGAACGCCGTGTCGTATTCGTCGGCTTCGATAACAAAATCGGCGGCCGCCGACGGTGGGGTGAGGGATGCGTCGCCGCCAAGCCGCGCCGAAATTCCGAAGTTCGCCGGCACGCCGCCGACCAAAAATCCCGGATCGCGGCCTTGCGATTCGAGAATCCAGGCGAGCAGCGACGTCGTCGTCGTCTTGCCGTGCGTACCGGCGACGGCGAGCACGCGGCGCGATCCGAGCAAAGTCTCGCCGAGCCATTCGGGACCGGAGACGTACGGGATGCGTGCGTCCAGCATGTGCTCGATCGCGACATTGCCGCGCGAGAGCGCATTGCCGACGACGACGAGATCGGGCGCAGGTTTCAGATGCTCGGCACGCCAGCCCTGTTTCAGCGCGATGCCGAGCGCTTCGAGCTGCGTCGACATTGGCGGATAAACGTTCGCGTCGGAGCCTTCGACCTCGTGGCCGAGCTCGCGCGCGAGCGCCGCGATGCCGCCCATGAAGGTTCCGCAGATGCCGAGGATGTGAAGCTTCAAGATCGTGTGCTCATCGAATTGGAATCGCATTCTTATCCAGCCGCATCGAACAACACCCGCGCCAACGCCCAGTTCGCGACCGCCCACGCGGTCGCGAGCGCGAGCCCGAACGCGAACGGTCCATCGAGCGCGTGCCGCAGAATGTGCGCGGTCACCGCAAGACTCCACAACAGGATGCCGAGCATGACCCAGCCGAGCAGCACCTGATGCGGCTTCAACGGCGCGGGCGGCACCGGCAGCACGCCCATCATCCATACGACCGGCAGCACGAGCAGCGAGAACACGATGCCGCACGCGGCGAGCGCGGTCGCGGTCTGCACATAGCGGTTCGACAGTCCGCGTATCGCGAGCGCGATCCAGCAGAGCGCCAGCACGAGCCCGGTCGAGAGCAGCGAGCGCGCCAGCACGTTCGACGCGTTCTCGACCACGAGACCCGATGCGACATCGATGCCGATGCCGACGACGATCAGGAGATACAGCAGCAGCGTCGAATACGGAACGTCCGCCGGATCGCGGCGCAGCTGGCACAGGTCGCGGATCAGGATCGCGAAATCGGCGAACGAATAGCGGCGGCGATTCATGGCGCGGTTCCCTGCGCGCGTGCAATGCGCCTGCGCGCGGATCGACCGGCGCCGCTCATGGGACTGCTTTGGATGCGTTCGTGCGCGCGATCGGCCTTTAGGCCGCCTCGTCTTTGTCGCGCAAAGCGGCGAGGATGCGCCGGAACACTTCATCGACATCGCCGACACCGTCGACGATGCGAAGCTCGCCGAGCGAGGCGAAATGATCGGCCACCGGCGCGGTCTGCTCCTGATAGACGCGAAGACGCTCGCGCACGGTTTCCGGCGTGTCGTCCTTGCGGCCTTCGGCGGCTGCGCGGCCGGCGATGCGATCGACGATGAGCTCGGCCGGCACCTTGAGCTTGACGGCGATGTCGAGCGGCTGGCCGATGCGTTGCAGCACTGCTTCGAGCGCTTTGCACTGGGCAAGATTGCGCGGATAGCCGTCGAGGATGAAACCGTTCTTGACGTCGGCCTGCGAGAGCCGCTCCTCGAGCATGGCGAGCACGATCTCGTCCGAGACGAGCTTGCCCGCCTCCATGACCGCCTTGGCTTTGAGCCCGAGCGGCGTGCCGGCTTTGACGGCCGCACGCAAGAGGTCGCCGGTGGAGATGTGCGGCACCTTCAGCTCGGCCTTCAGCATGGCGGCCTGCGTGCCCTTGCCCGAGCCGGGTGCGCCGAGTAAGACGAGTCGCATGATGCTCCATTGCGGCCAGGCGGCGCCGCTGACGCTAGACTGTTGGGTGAACTCCGGGCAACGCTAGCGGCTGGCCGGAAACGTGTCAAACCGCCTGGTTCGACGAATTCCTCGAGGACATTGCATGAGCAAAGGCAGGCTGCTGTACGCGCAATCGGGCGGGGTCACCGCCGTCATCAACGCCACCGCGTGCGCGGTGATCCAGACGGCGCGCAAGAAAGGCGTCGAAGTGCTGGCCGGACGCAACGGCATCATCGGCGCGCTGCGCGAGGAATTGATCGACACCTCGAAGGAAAGCGCGTCCGCGATTGCGGCATTACGCCACACCCCGGGCGGCGCGTTCGGATCGTGTCGTTACAAATTGAAGTCGTTCGAGCAGAACCGCGCGCAGTACGAGCGCCTGATCGACGTGTTCAAAGCGCACGACATCCGCTGGTTCCTCTACAACGGCGGCAACGATTCGGCCGACACCGCGCTCAAGCTCTCGCAGATCGGCAAGCAGCTCGGCTACCCGATCAACACCATCGGCGTGCCCAAGACGGTCGACAACGATCTCGCCGTAACCGACTGCTGTCCCGGGTTCGGCTCCGTCGCCAAGTACACGGCGGTGTCCGTCGCCGAGGCGAGCCTCGATGTCGAATCGATGTGCGAGTCGTCCACCAAGGTGTTCGTGATCGAGGTCATGGGCCGCCACGCGGGCTGGATCGCGGCCGCGGCCGGCCTCGCCGCGCGCAACGCAGGCGAGCCGCCGCACATCATCCTGTTCCCCGAGATCGCGTTCGACGAGGAAGCGTTCCTCGCGCGCGTGAAGGCGACGGTCGCGAAGGTCGGCTATTGCACGGTCGTCGTCTCCGAAGGCGTCAAGAACGCGGCCGGGCAATTCCTCGCCGAAGCCGGCACGCGCGATGCGTTCGGCCACACGCAGCTCGGTGGCGCGGCGCCGGTGATCGCGCAGCTGGTCAAGTCCAAGCTCGGCTACAAGTATCACTGGGCGCTGCCCGATTACTTGCAGCGCTCGGCGCGGCATCTGGCCTCGAAGGTCGACGTCGATCAGGCCTACGCCGTCGGCAAGGCCGCGGTCGAATACGCGCTGGCCGGCAAGAACGCGGTCATGCCCGTGATCGTGCGCACCTCGGACAAGCCCTATCGCTGGAAGATCGAGCCGGCGCCGCTGGAGAAGGTCGCCAATCACGAGAAGAAGCTGCCGAAGGGCTTCATCACGAAGGACGGCTACGGCATCACGGCCGCGGCGCGCAAGTATCTGGAACCCTTGATCCGCGGCGAAGACGCGCCTCCGTACGCGAAAGATGGTGTGCCGGCGTACGTCAGGCTCAAGAAGCAGCTCGTGCGTAAACGTTTACCGGCGTATTCGATCGAAGACAAATAAGGCTGTCCCTTCTCCCGCGCAGCGGGGGAAGGTGCCGAAGGCGGATGGGGGAAGCTTGTTCGTCCTCGCTCCGCTCGCCCTCATCCGCCCTGCGGGCCCCTTCTCCCGCACAGCGGGAGAAGGGACAGCGTGACGCTGCTGCGGCGCCGCAATACGCGTTCCGCGGCGCGGTGGCTATACTCGCTGGGTTTTTCCGCGTATTCCCGCTTCCATTCCTATTAGCCTGTCGGTCGAGGAGGGTTCGATGCTGTTTCAGCAATACGGCTTGTTGATCGCACTGATTTGCGCCGTTCTGGCGATTCTCTACGGCGTATGGTCGATCCGCTGGGTCCTGGCCAAGCCGGCCGGCAACGAGCGCATGCAGGAGATCGCCGCGGCGATCCAGGAAGGCGCGCGGGCGTACCTCAACCGCCAGTACCGGACGATCGCGATCGTCGGCGTCGTGCTGCTGGTCGTGATCGGCTTCGCGCTCGACTGGGGCACGGCGATAGGCTTTGCGATCGGCGCGATCCTGTCCGGCCTCACCGGCTACATCGGCATGAACATCTCGGTGCGCGCCAACGTGCGCACGACCGAAGCCGCGCGCAGCGGCATCGCGGCCGCGCTTGCGGTGGCGTTCCGCGGCGGCGCGATCACCGGCATGCTGGTCGTCGGCCTCGCCCTCCTCGGCGTCGCCGGCTACTTCATCGTGCTGACGCATCACGCCGGCTACAACCAGGAACAGGCGCTGCACGCGCTGGTCGGTCTCGCATTCGGATCCTCGCTGATCTCGATCTTCGCGCGCCTCGGCGGCGGCATCTTCACCAAGGGTGCGGACGTCGGCGCCGATCTCGTCGGCAAGGTCGAAGCCGGCATTCCGGAAGACGATCCGCGCAACCCGGCGGTGATCGCGGACAACGTCGGCGACAACGTCGGCGACTGCGCGGGCATGGCGGCGGATCTTTTCGAGACCTACGCCGTGACGCTGATCGCGACGATGCTGCTCGGCGGCGTCATGCACGACGAGGCAGGTCCGAACGGCGTGCTCTATCCGCTGGTCCTCGGCGGCGTATCGATCATCGCTTCGATCATCGGCACGTTCTTCGTCAAGGTTAGCGCCGGCGGCAAGATCATGAACGCGCTGTACAAGGGCGTGATCGTCTCGGCGGTGCTCGCGCTGATCGCGTTCATCCCGGTGACGCAGCAACTCATGGGTGGAAGCAAATACGGCGTCTGGAACATCTTCAGCTGCGCCGTGATCGGCCTGGTGCTGACCGGCTTGATCGTGTGGATCACCGAGTACTACACCGCGACGGAGTTCGGTCCCGTGCGCCACGTCGCCAAAGCGTCGACGACGGGTCACGCGACGAACATCATCGCCGGCCTCGGCGTCTCGATGAAGTCGACGGCGCTGCCGGTGCTGGTGGTCTGCGCCGCGATCTGGGGCGCGGATCACTTCGCCGGCTTGTACGGCATCGCGATCGCCGCGACCGCAATGCTGTCGATGACCGGCATGATCGTCGCGCTCGATGCGTACGGCCCGATCACCGACAACGCCGGTGGCATCGCCGAGATGGCCGAGCTGCCCAAGGAAGTGCGCAACGTGACCGATCCGCTCGACGCGGTCGGCAACACGACGAAGGCCGTGACGAAAGGCTACGCGATCGGCTCGGCCGGCCTCGCAGCGCTGGTTCTCTTCGCCGACTACACGCACAAGCTCAGCGAAGCGCATCCGGACCTGATCTACACGTTCGACATCTCAGATCACATGGTCATCATCGGCCTCTTGATCGGCGGCCTGATCCCGTACCTGTTCGGCGCGATGGCGATGGAAGCGGTCGGCCGCGCGGCCGGCAGCGTCGTCGAGGAAGTGCGCCGCCAGTTCCGCGAGATCAAGGGCATCATGGAAGGCAAGACCAAGCCGGATTATTCGCGCGCGGTCGACATGCTGACCAAGTCGGCGATCCGCGAAATGATGATCCCCTCGCTCCTGCCCGTGCTGGTGCCGATCCTGGTCGGCTTCATCCTCGGACCGAAAGCGCTCGGCGGTCTTCTGATCGGCACGATCGTGACCGGCCTCTTCGTCGCCATCTCGATGACGACCGGCGGCGGCGCGTGGGACAACGCCAAGAAATACATCGAGGACGGAAACTTCGGCGGCAAGGGATCGGACGCGCACAAGGCGGCCGTGACCGGCGATACCGTCGGCGATCCGTACAAGGACACGGCGGGTCCGGCGGTCAATCCGCTGATCAAGATCATCAACATCGTGGCGTTGCTGCTCGTTCCCTTGCTGTAACGCGGCAAACGTTCGTCCTGAGGTATCGAGGGACGAACGTCACGACTCCAAACTTGTAAAGACCAAAAGCCCCGCCACGCGCGGGGCTTTTTTTTGCGACGATTCCCCGCACAACCGCATCCCGTTTTCATACGCGCGGAGAAATTCGCATGTCACGCATCGCTGTCGGCGCCGTCCTCGCCGCTCTCGCCGTTGGTTTGAATCCTGCAACGACGTCGGCCGCCGATGCGACGGACAGCCGCATCGATCAGGCGCGCTATTTCTTCGCCTCGGCCGCAGCTGAGCACGACGCGCGCAAGCCGCTTGACGTCGCGCTCTCCTCGCTCGAAAAACGCAAGGGAACCGTCGCTTCGGATCCCGCTGCCTTGCTCGCAACACTGCGCGAATACGATGCGGTGCGATCGCTCGGTGCGCGCCACACCTTGTACCTTCATCTCCTCTGTGCGCTCGATCGCAACGATGCCGCGAGCTGCGAGGGCGAAGACAAGCTCGATGCCGAGATCACGTCGCGCACGAGCTTCATCGAGGGTGAGATCCTGAAAGCGCCGCAGGCGATGATCGCGGATTTCATCGCGCGCACGCCTGCGTTGTCCGCGTATCGCTATCAGATCGCGAGCATTGAGCGCCGCCGCGCGCATCGCCTCGACGAGAGCCAGGAAAGCCTTCTTGCGCAAGTGACGCCGAGCATCACGGGCTGGCAATTTCCGCTGTACGAACGCACGGTGCACGATATTCCGTTCGGCACCGTGAAGACCGCTGCCGGCGAGCTCGATGTCATCAAGCAGCGCGCGCTGATCATGGCCGATCCGGACCGCTCCGCGCGCGAGCAGCGCTTCCGCAAGCTCTGGGCCGGGTACCGCTCCGAACGCGACACGCTCGCCTTCGCGCTGCTGCAGACGGCCAAGGCCGGCAACACGCTGGCAGGGCTGCGGCAATTCCAGAACGCGCCCGACGCGCACTATTTCGATCTCGAGCTCGATCCCGCGCATGCGCGCGGACTGATCGAAACCGTCGCCGCAAAAGGATCGCTGTCGCAGCGCTTCGAGCGCATTCGCATCGCCGATGCCCAACGTCTTCACGGCATCGCCGATCCAGAGACCTGGGATATCGATCTACCGCCGCCGCAAGCGCCGCATTATTCGGCCTCGCAAGCGCGCGACGTGCTGCACGCGGCGCTCGGCACGCTCGGTGCGCATTACCGCGACGGCTTCGACGCGCTGCTCGATCCGCGCAACGGCAGATTCGACGTCATGCCGGGCGCCTCGCAACCGCGCGGTCGCGCCGGCGGCGGTTTCTCGCTCGGCTATCCGGGCACGACCGCCGTATTGTTCGTCGGCGCGTTCAACGGCACGTACAAGGAGCTGTCGGTGATCGCGCACGAAGGCGGCCACGCCGCGCACCGCAATCTCATGAACGAGCATGGCGTGCGCCCGGCGTACGCCGCGGGTCCGTCGTACCTGTTCGAATCGTTCGCCGAATTCAACGAGCTCTTGCTCGCCGACTACCTGGCCGAACACGCGCGTGATCCCGCGCTGAAACGGTATTACCTCCAGCAATTTCTCGTGATCAAGGGACTCGATTTCCTGTATGGCGCCGAGGATGCCGCGCTGGAGCAGGCCATCTACGACGGCGTTCGCGAAGGCAGCCTGCACGATGCCGACGGGCTGGATACGCTGACTTTGAAGAGCGACCGGCGGTTTTCGCTGTGGCCCGAACGCTATCCGGAGCTGAAGACGCGCTGGGCATCGCTGTCGCTCGCCTACGAAGACCCGCTCTATTACGTGAACTATCTCTACGCGAGCCTGCTCGCGCTCGACTATTACCACCATTGGAAAAAGTCGCCCCGCGCCTTTGCCCGCAACTACGTCGCGCTGCTTGAAAACGGCTTCGATGCCGAGCCCGCTGCCTTGCTCCGCCGGTTTCTCGATATCGATCTCACCGATGACACCGGATTGGTCGACTCGGCGGTCGACGTCGTCGAAAAGAGGCTCGCCGAGCTGGAGGCGCGCTGAGTGGAGACTTGTGCCCTCTGGACAAGTCCGCGGCGCTTTGCGATAGATTCCGCTCCACTCTTCCACGAGTAGCCCATGAATCTCGCACTCGCCGCGCGCGCCGCGGCTCTCGGATTTCTCGTGTTCGTCGCCGCCTGCGCACCGGTTGAGAAGAAGCCTTCCGCACCCAAGTCGGAAAATGTGAAGACCGAAACCGTCGACGATCCTTATCTGTGGCTCGAGGACATCCACGGCGCCAAGCCGTTGGAATGGGTCGAGGCGCGCAACGCCGAAACGAAGAAGGAATACGCCGACACGCCGGAATTCGAGACCACGCGAAAGCGCATTCTCGAAGTGCTCGATTCGGAAGCGAAGATTCCGTTCGTCTCGAAGATCGGCGATCGCTACTACAACTTCTGGAAGGATCAGCAGCATCCGCTCGGTTTGTGGCGACGCACTACGCTGACCGAATACAAGAAGCCGCATCCGCGCTGGGAAACCGTGATCGACGTCGACGCGCTGGCCAAGGAAGAAGGCAAGCGCTGGGTCTGGCACGGTGCGGATTGCCTGAAACCCGACTACAAGCGCTGCCTCGTCGCGCTGTCGCCGGGCGGCGGTGACGCGGACGTCGTGCGCGAGTTCGATCTCGTCGACAAGGCGTTCGTGAAGGACGGTTTCTACGTGCCGGAAGCGAAGAACCAAGTCGTCTGGCTCGACAAGGATCGCCTCTACGTCGGTACCGATTTCGGGCCGGGCTCGATGACGCAGTCGAGTTATCCGCGCATCGTCAAGGAATGGAAGCGCGGCACGCCGCTCAGCGAAGCGAAGACCGTGTTCGAAGTGAAGAACGATGATCTCGCCGCGGCCGCGACGCGCGACAACACGCCGGGTTTCGAGCGCGATCTGATCCAGCGCGTGATCGATTTCTACACGAGCGAAACGTTCCTGCGCGGCAAGGACGACAAGCTCACCAAAATCGACGTGCCGCTCGACGCGACGGTCGATCCGCATCGCGAATGGCTTTTGATCCAGCTGCGCAGCGCGTGGACGGTCGGCGCAAAAACTTATGCGGAAGGATCGCTCCTTGCGGCGAAGTTCGACGACTTCATGGCCGGCACGCGCGATCTCACGGTGCTGTTCGAGCCGACCGAAACGACATCGCTCGCGAACTACGCGTGGACGCGTCATCACCTGATCTTGAATCTTCTCGACAACGTCGCGAGCCGCCAGGAAGTGCTGACGCCGGCGCCTGGCACATGGAAGCGCGCTCCGCTCGGCGGCGCGCCGGCCTTGAGCGCCGTCAGCGCCGGAGGCGTCGATCCCGATGCGAGCGATGCGTACTTCATGACGGTCACCGGATTCCTCGCACCGTCGACGCTCTACTACGGCACGCTCGGCACCGGCAAGCCGCGCGTGATCAAGCGCGCGCCGGCGTTCTTCGACGCCAAGAAATTCGAAGTGCATCAGTACTTCGTCGCATCGAAAGACGGCACGCGCGTGCCCTACTTCGCCATCGGCGCGAAGAAGATGAAGCTCGACGGCAGCCATCCGACCATCCTCTACGGCTACGGCGGCTTCGAGGTTTCGCTCGCACCGACCTACAGCGGCAGCGTCGGCCGCTCATGGCTTGAGCGCGGCGGCGTGTACGTCGTCGCCAACATCCGCGGCGGCGGCGAATACGGTCCGCGCTGGCATCAGGCCGCGTTGAAACAGAATCGCCTGCGCGCTTACGAGGATTTCGCCGCGGTCGCCGAAGACCTGGTCAAGCGCGGCATCACTTCGCGCCCGCATCTTGGCGCCGAAGGCGGCAGCAACGGCGGCCTCCTGATGGGCAACATGCTGACGCAGTATCCGGAACTGTTCGGCGCGATCGTCTGCGAAGTGCCGCTGCTCGACATGAAGCGCTACGCGCATCTCTCGGCCGGCGCGTCCTGGATGGCCGAGTACGGCGATCCGGACAAACCCGACGAATGGGCGTTCATCAAGACGTTCTCGCCGTACCAGCTCGTCGAGAAAGGCAAGGACTATCCGCCCGTTCTTTTCTACACCGCGACCAGCGACGATCGCGTCGGACCCGTGCAGGCGCGCAAGATGGCTGCGAAAATGCACGATATGGGCTATACCAACGCCTGGTTCTTCGAGAACACCGAAGGCGGCCACGGCGGCGCGGCCGACAATCAGCAGTCTGCGTCGATGCACGCGATGGCCTACACGTTCCTCTGGGATCACCTCAAGAGCGCACCATGATGAAGACGATCTCCGCTCTCTTCGCCATCGCGATCGCAGGTTCCGCGGCGGCTGCCGAAACTCCGACGATCGACGACGCGATTTCCGCGGCCGAGCGCGCGCACACACCGGTGCTGCTCGATTTCAGCGCGCCATGGTGCTACTCGTGCTACTTCATGGCGACGCATGTCTTGAACGGCGCGGAGTGGAAGGCGCTCGAAGCGAAAGTCGCGGTGGTCGAAGTCGACGCCGATTCGCCCGACGGCGCGGCATGGATGAAGAAGCTCGAGATCAAGGCGCTGCCGAGCTATGTCGTTCTCAACGAGAAGGCCATCGAGATCGGACGCATCGTCGGCGAGCAGCCGCGCGACAAGTTCTACGCGGCGACCGACAAGATTCTCGCCGGCAGTCGCACGCTCGATCAGCTGAAAGCGAATGCCGCCGCGGGTTCCGCCGATGCGATCGCAAGCGTGCTCGGCTCGTACGAAGCGCGCAAGCTCGGCCAGAACGGACTCGAATGGTTTCGCGCGCTGCCTTCGTCGGCTCGCGTCGCCGTCGCCAAGAACAAGACCGTCGCGCTCTGGCTCGATCGCCTGGAGCTCGATCGCGCGGCGAAGGACAAGGACGATGCCGCTGCGGTCACCGCGGCCAAGCGCGTGCTCGCCGGCGACATCGGCTGCGATCGGCCGTACATCGTCGATCAGCTGATCGCATCCAGCGAAAAAATGCCCGAAGCGGAGCGCAAGACCGTGCTGAGCGCACAAAAGACCGCGCTCGACCAGCAGCTCGCCAAGGACATCTTCGTTGCGAAGCCCACCTGCGCCGACCAGCGCAGCACGGTCATGACGACCGCCGACCTCGATGCCGCGATCGGCGATGCGAAAGCGGAAACCGCCGTGCTCGATCATGCGATCAAGACCGTGCGCACGCAGCTGGGCGATGATCTCAAGAAGGATCGCAACGCCGCCGACAATCTTCGCGTCTACCTCGTGCGCGCCAAGCGCACCGACGAGCTCGACGCGCTGTATCCGAAGCTCATCGCCGCGTATCCGGACGACTACGTCTATCCGTATCGCTGGGGCAAGAGTCTTCTCGAACGCGACAAGGCCGCGCAGGCGCTGCCGCTGTTGGAGAAAGCCAGCGAAAAAGCGTACGGCGAGAATCGCATCGCGGTCGCGATCCAGCGCGTCAAGGCATTGAAAGCGCTCAAGCGCCAGTCCGACGCCGAGAAAGTCGTCGCCGATGTGCTCGAGCAGAACGGCGAATGGTTCCCGGACGAAGTCGCCAAGCTGAAAGAGACGCTGAAATCCTGATTTTCGCGTGACGCAGTAGTCGAAACCGATGGTTGACGGTCGCATTGGCGACCGTCCAGACTTGTACGGCATTCCAGACAAGTCGAAGCCATGCGCACCGTCAACTTTTCCGACGCCCGAAACAACCTCAAGGAAGTGTTCGACCGCGTCGTCGCCGATCAAGACGTCACGATCATCACGCGACGCGACGCCGATGACGTCGTCGTGATGTCGCTTTCGAATTGGAACAGCTGGAAGGAGACCGAATATCTCCTCGCCAATCCCGCGAATGCGCGCCGCCTGCTCGACTCGCTGTCAGACCTAGATCGCGGCCGCGCGCTGTATCGTGATCTGAAAGAGCCCACCGCTGCACTCGCCGTGCACGAGCGGCCCGCGACTTACCGCGTCAAGAAAACGCGCACCAGCAAACCGGCGCCGGGCAAGTCGAAGAAGAAACGTGGCTAGGCGCCTCGCCTTCGCGCCGGACGCGTGGCAGTCGTATCTCTACTGGGAATCGCAGGATCGAAAGACGCTCGAACGCATCAACGCGCTGATCCGCGACTGCCTGCGCGATCCGTTCGCCGGCATCGGCAAGCCTGAACCGCTGAAAGGCATCCTCGTCGGCTGCTGGTCGCGCCGCATCGATCACGTGCATCGTCTCGTCTATCGCACGACCGCGAGCGAGCTCGAAATCCTCGCCTGCCGCTACCACTACGCCTAGATTTTGTGTAGGACATGCGTGCCAACAAGGTTGGCGGAATTTCGCCTGATTTTCCGAATCACCGGAGAAGCGCAGAACCGCGCTTTCGCTCGAGGACGAGATTCCTCTAACTTTCGGAGAATCATCAACTATGAAGTGCATTACCTACCTAGCTTTAGTCGCGCTCAGCGCATTCACGCTAAGTGCGCATGCAGAGACATTGAACATACCTTCGGCTGTGGGTCACTACGGGAGCGACTGCGAGGAAACCGACCGCGGCGGGATTGCTAGCTTCGGCGAAACCACGTGCATCATTGATGTGGAATTGCCGGTTCCCGTCGGCAAGACGGTCAAGCAAATTACGGTGTTTTATGGAAGCGATCCCGGTACGCCGTTCTTTTTTGCAGCCATCCGAGCCAAAACATTCACGGATGGAGCGGACGACAATACCAGCGGTTCAGTACTTGGTAGTTGGTACTCGACCAATGCGTTGCCCGCCGGAAACATGGCCGGCGTGAAGCTGATGGCTGAAAGCGGATCTATCCCGTACGTCGCGTATGGCGATGCGTTCCCTATTCTTCAGAATCGTGCATATTTCCTGCGCATCGCTGTCGAACGCGAGGCTCAGTTTTTCGGCGCGCGTGTCCTCTACCAATAACCGCCAAAGGACTATTGCGCGCCGGACTGGTGCGCAATAGTCGAGTTCACTCGATCGGCTCCTCAGTCAGAGGGACTAGACGAACCTGCTGCAAAGCAACACCACTTGCACTATCCTTCGCGCCCCGCGCGAGCAACGGTCCGACCGGCGCCGCAGCAACGAATACCAGGAGCAATCATGGCCCTCGACCGTGTCCCCGCCGGCCGCGACGTGCCGAACGAAATCAACGTCGTCATCGAAATTCCGATGAACGAGGAACCGGTGAAGTACGAGGTCGACAAGTCGACCGGCGCGATCTTCGTCGATCGCGTGCTGACGACGCCGATGCGCTATCCGTGCAACTACGGTTACGTGCCGCGCACGCTCGGCGGCGACGGCGATCCGGTCGACGTGCTGGTCATCATGCCCGTGCCGCTGATCCCAGGTTCCGTGATCCGCTGCCGCCCGGTCGGCATGCTCAACATGACCGACGAAGCCGGCGAGGACATGAAGCTCATCGCGGTGCCGATCTCGAAAGTATTTCCGGGTTATCGCGAGATCGAATCGGTGCGCGACCTGCCCGAGCTCACGCTCGATCGCATCGCGCATTTCTTCGCGCACTACAAGGATCTCGAGAAGGGCAAATGGGTCAAGATCGAGGGCTGGCGCGGAGCCGAGGAAGCGAAGCAGGAAATCCGGGCCTGCGTCGAGCGCTACACGGCCGCCCCTGAAAAACCCGCATTCTGAATTTCCCCTCGCCCGCTTGCGGGAAAGGGCAGGGTGAGGGCGCTCTTGCGCGCCTTCCCTCACCCGCCGCGTGCGCGGCTGCCTCTCCCGCAAGCGGGCGAGGCGAAAAGCTTAATCCTCGTCCGACGTGTCTTCGCTGTCGTCGCGCGCATGATCCGCGTTCGGATCGACCCCCGACTTCAGCGCATCGCCGACATTCCAGATCGACACCTGCACCCCGCGGAACGGCTGCGAATAAATCGGATCGGCGCGAAAGCGGAAGCGCCGATAGAAACTGATCACGAGCCCGTCGGGATGCTCGGCTGCCCAGGCCGGCAGCTGTTCGAGCGTCAACGCCGGCAACGGCGCGGTCAATCGTCCGGCGAATTCGTACACGCCGTGATGCCAGCCGAGGTGCGCGATCGGCTGCCCGCGCGCCTGCGCCGCGTGCACTTGCGCGGCTATCGAGCGCACATCGTAGCGAACGCCCGGACCCTGGATCAGCGCCAGCTTGAACAGCAGCACGACCGCGACCATCGCCAGAGCCGGCCAGAACGGCTCGCGCACGCGCTTGGCAGCGATCAGCAGAGCGACGCCGATAGTCGCGACGCCGGCGCCCCACAACGGCGAGGTGTCCGACACGAACGAAAGATCGGGTTGCGTCGCCGCATAGAACGGCAGGTACGCCAGCACCAGACCCGCGATGATCAGCAACGCCGACGCGATGCCGACGCGAATCTCGAACGCGCGCTGCTCCAGCGCGATCGCGAACGCCAGCGCAATGCCGGGCAGCAGCGGCAAGAGGTAATGCGCCTGCTTGCCGCCGATCATCGAGAAGGCGATCACGGTCGGCACCACCCACGCGATCGCAAGTCTCGCGCCGCGCTCGCGCAGAAGTTTTTTTGCCGACTCCCATCGCCCGCGCATCACCAGCGTCCACGGCAGCACCATCACCGGCAGCCATACCAGATACCACCACACCGGTTGCGCATGCGTGCCGGTCTTGACGCCCTGGATGCGATCGAACGTCTGGCTGAGGAAAATCGCGCGGGAATATTCAGGACCCCCATGGATCGCGGCCGGAATCGCCCACGCGAGCGCGAGCGCCGCGCCGAGCAGCACCGACACGAGCAACGCGCCGTAGTAACGCGCATTGCCGCGTGCGATCCCGCGGGTCCACCACGGCGCGAGCACGGCCGCGAAGCCGATGTCG
>Ga0068862_100000218_pt1 | contig 63913 bp, 68 predicted proteins | sample KBSSwiS52_FD_66598 | JGI IMG/M metagenome (GOLD analysis project Ga0068862, IMG submission 66598) | Switchgrass rhizosphere microbial communities from Kellogg Biological Station, Michigan, USA - KBS Switchgrass S5-2 | ecosystem: Host-associated > Plants > Roots > Rhizosphere > Soil ...
CCGCCGTTCCCGCAGCGGCCGTCCCGGTCCAGCTCCAGAACGGGACTGCGACGTTCTCGCAGCCCTGTATCAACAGCCACTCGCCCGACGAAGCGGTCGACGGAAACTTTAGCGATGTTGATGCTGACGGCGTTAACGGCTGGGCAATCGCGGCGACCTGTGTGGAACAGACAGATGACGCGACGAATCAGACGGCTGTGTGGGAGACCACCACAAACGCGACAGGAAATGGTCTTACCTTCACCATGTACTTCAACCACCTCAACCCCGGGCATCTGCTTGGCCGCTTTCGTTTCTCCGTGACGACAGACGACCGCACAACATTCGCGGACGGCTTAGACACCGGCGGAGACGTGGAAGCGAACTGGACCGTGCTTACGCATCCCACTGTAAGCGGTCCGGAAGGGATGACCTTTACCACGCTCGCTGACCACAGCATCCTTGTGGGGGGAACCATCCCCGCTCAGGGCATCTACACTGTCATCTATGAGACGCCAGTTTCGGGCGTCACGGGCGTCCGGCTCGAAGTGCTTGAACACCCCTCTCTGCCTTTTAACGGGCCCGGCCTTTTCCCACGCAATGGCAATTTCATACTCACAGAGATGACGCTCGATGCCACGCCCATTCCCAACCACTTCTGGTGCTATAAGGCTAAGGGGGATTCTGTGGACGTGACCGTCAGCCTCCAGGATCAGTTCGGGGGAAAGCCGGGGGTTTTGGTAGAAGAGCCGGAGTTGTTCTGCAATCCGGTTGACAAGAATGACGAGGGGATTTCTGATCCCACGGCGCATTTGACATGCTACAAGATCAAGGAGGATGACAAGAAGCGGCAGGTGCTCATAGAGAACCAGTTTGGCGAGCAGACATTGAAGGTCACAAAGCCCAAGCTCCTCTGCGTACCGTCCAAGAAAATTGAGGTCATACAGAATAAGGGAAAGGACAACGATAATGATGCTAACGAATGAAGACGAAGAGGAGGAATAACCCCTGCACTGCTTTGTGCGCTCGTTTCTCGCTGCGGCTTCCGGCAGCAGGTGAGCGCTGGCGTTAGGCGTCGCTGAAGCTGCGCGATGGTTGTCATCATCGAGTACGACGCGAGCTGGCCAGTTCTCTTCGAGGAAGAGGCGCATCGCCTGCGTGCCGTGCTCGGCTTGGCAGCGCTGCGGATCGAGCATGTAGGCTCAACATCCATACCGGGGCTTGCCGCCAAGCCGGTGATCGACATTCAGGTCTCAGTTGCTTCGTTGGCGCCGCACGGTCGCTACGTGGCTGCGATGGCTACACTTGGGTATCGTCACGTAGCGTTCGGCGATTTCGATCTCGTGTATCCCTTCTTTCACAAGCCAATCGAGTGGCCCAGCACGCATCACGTTCATCTGTGCGAAAGCGGAGGACAGCAAGAGTTGGAGCACCTGGTGTTTCGGAATCATCTGCGTGCTCACCCTCAAGTCGCCGCGCAGTACGAAGCGCTCAAACGCGACCTCGCGCGCACTCACGACGCAAGCACACCGCAATCCATGGAGGCCTACTCATTGGCGAAGTCCGAGTTTGTTGCCAATGTGCTGCGCGCCGCAGAGGCAGGCGGTGCCGCTGCTGCTGCAGCGTCCGCACCTAAGTGCTGACAACGCGCTGAACTCCCGCCATCAGTTCGTCGACGTGAACTCTTCTCGTGATGTGCTACAGCAGCAAATCAACGCTGACTTTGCGATTTCAGGAATTCGATGATCTGTTTGCGCACAGCCTCATCGCCAATTCCCTTGTAGGGCTTCATATTGTTGCTCGCGACGACCTGGTCCGGATTCTCGAGGAATCTGTTGAGATTCGCTTCATCCCAAGTGATCCCGGAGCTGGTTATACCCTGCGAATAGTTGCTGTAGCCTGCTGAAGCCCCTGCCTTTGAGCCGTAGATGTTATGAAGGGATGGGCCGAGGCGGTTGTCGCCTTCCTTAGTCGAATGACAAGTTCGGCAATGAGTGTTGAATGCCACCTGACCTTCGTCCGCGGCAAGAACGTGCGTTGTACCGATGAATGTGAGCAAGGCGGCGACCCCGGCAGTGCCCACAACGATACGGATCGAGCGAATCATAGATGGCTCCTAAGCTCTACGCTTCGCGGCCGCCGACACGATTCACCCACACGGCGAGCACGTGATCGGCCCCGAGCCGCCGCTTGGCAGCGAGCACAATTCCGCCCAGTCAGTCGAAAACGCGCGGATCTGCAAGATGGTTGCAGTCAGTGTCCGCGCACGCTCTGTGGTTGGGAAGACGATCATGTCCAGTTGCGCTTCCCGGCAGACCGAATCGAGTTCACTGGGTACGCCGACCTGAGGAGGTCGCAAGAGTAAGGCGATGTGAGCCCGCTGCGACGGACGCCGATGGACGTCTACGGACGTCTTTGGATGGCTCCCCCCGGGCCGGATCGAAGTCGATCGCAAGTTGTTGAGCTAACGAGTGGTCCAGACTTCGAACGAGCTGGATACCCCCCAGCGATACCCCACGCATACACGCGCTGCGTTCTGGCGTGTTTGCGCGCGCGTGCGACGCCGGTAAGAGAATCAAAACGAAGCAGGTGCACCGATATCGGCCCGACGTCTACGGATTCAGCGCAGGCAACATAGTCGACGTGCCAATGCGTTTGGTCAGACGGACGTCGACACGATCGGCTGCGACTGGATTTCAACATGAGGTTCTAACGCCCGGATAGACAGCACGCGCGAAAAGAGAGAGCCTCAGTCGAGATCCGTATGAACGGGAGATGCCACCATGTTGAAATCTACAACCGACGGCTCGACCATGACATCGACAGCAGCATTGAGCGCAAGGTCAGAGCGGGCGGCGGAGGCAAACCCGCCGAGGGCATGGGCGAACGTTGAGTTCGGCGTGGCGTAGCTCTTGGGAGGCACAGATCATGTCGAACGCACCAACAATCCTACTGGCGGCTCAATGCCGCGCAGGGCGCGCGCTCGTCGAGTGGTCACCAGAACGACTGGCCCAGGCGTGCTCAGTCGAGCTGGAAACGATCAAGGAGTTCGAGGCACGTTTTCGAAGACCGGATCCCGAAGTTCTAGGTCGCATCCGGGCTGTGCTGGTCGAGGCTGGCGTCGACTTCGTCGAGGAGAATGGCGGTGGTGCCGGAGCGCGGCTAAAGCTCAGTCGCAAGGAACTGCGTGCGATCAGTCGCTGGGAAGGAGAAGGAGGCTCCCTTGACGATATTTAATCCTGAAAGATGAACGCGGGAGAGCGCGCTGCTACCGCTCGCAGTTGTACTTGGCGCTGAGGACGCGTGTAGTGCGACGGTGGTGAAATGAACGCGTCTCTCAGCTCGCGGCTGCTCCTCCTGCTGACCTCGCTTGTTGTCAGTGCGGCACTCCCAGGTTGTGGCCGCTTGCCGGATCTCGGCAACCGAACGCCATCACGTGCCTTGCACAACACGGCAGGAACCCGTCTCGGGCAAGCACTTTCAAGACGCTTCGAGATTTCGGCCGGCCAGTCAGGAGTTCTTGCACTCGCGAATGGGCTCGATGCGTTTGCTGCGCGGGCCGCGTTGATCGAAGCTGCCGACCGCTCGATCGATGTGCAGTACTACATCTGGCAAGAGGATCTCTCAGGCATCCTGCTTTTCGAGGCTCTGCAACGCGCGGCGGACAGGGGCGTGCGCGTGCGAGTGTTGCTCGATGACAATCGCACATTCGGTATGGACGAGCGGCTCGCAGCTCTTGACGCGCATCCCAACATAGAAGTCAGGCTCTTCAACCCTTTCAAGTTTCGGTATTGGCGCGTGTTCGAATACGTCGCCGAGTTTCGTCGCATCAACCGACGAATGCACAACAAGTCCTTTACGGTGGATAACCAGGTCACGGTGATCGGTGGGCGCAATATCGGTGACGAATACTTCGCAGCAGCCGACGAAGGCGTCATGTACGACCTCGACGCGCTTGCGATCGGCGATGTCGTGCGACATGTATCCGATGACTTCGATCGCTATTGGGCGAGCGACTCGTCCTACCCGGCGAGTCTGCTGTTGTCGAGACCAGACGATAAGGTGATGGCGGCGCTTCGCTCCGCGGCGGTGCAGCTGGAGGCAGGACGCAATGCGATAGCATATAGGGAGGCCCTTGCCCAACGACCCCAGGTGCAGGCTCTCATGAGAGGAGAGCTTCAATTCAATTGGGCGACTACTCGTCTCGTTAGCGACGATCCCGCAAAGGCCCTCGGAACCAAGACCTCGAAATCGCCGTGGAGTGAGATCCAGGAAGCGCTGGATCCACAAAGCGAATTGGGCCTGGTTTCGCCCTATGTCGTGCCGCATGTCGAAGGCGCCAGTTTTCTGCTCGATGCTGCTAACCGACCTGCGAAGGTCTCGGTCCTGACAAACTCCCTTGAGGCTACGGATGTCGCAGCCGTCCATGCCGGTTATGCGAAATGGCGCAAGAAACTGCTCCAAGGCGGAGTGAGGCTGTTCGAGCTGAAGCGCGACTTGTCCGCGCCGCACACGAGTGATGTCGGTCCCCTCGGTAGCTCTGCTTCCAGCCTGCACGCCAAGACATTCACAGTAGATCGTTCACGCATCTTTATCGGATCCTTCAATTTTGATCCGCGCTCCGCACGGCTCAACACGGAAAATGGCTTCATCATCGACAGCCCAGCGATGGCGCAAACCATCAGCGACGCGTTTTCCATCCAGATTCCGGAACGAAGCTACGAGGTGACACTGAGCACGAACGGCGATGTGCAATGGATCGAGAGGCGAGGCGGCAAGGAAGTGGTGCACACCGAGGAACCCGGCGTGTCCCGCTGGCGGACCATGGTCGTGTCGCTGCTTTCAGTGCTGCCGATCGACTCCCTTCTGTAATTGGGTTCGGACCGGCCTGGACCTAGATAATTGCCGCTGTAAGGTTGACTTGGACAAAGACCACAGCCATCACACATAGATATATGAGTACCTCCAGCTGCGCCTGGAGCGCCTCGATCAAGAAGACGTGCCGATCACCGCGGGCATAGCCGAGTTCGGCAACGGGTGCAATGAGCTCAGATGAAGCGACCATCAGCAATGAATAGTGTCGGCGCTGTCTCTGCAATCGTCATCCCGATGCTTGCAGTGGTGATCCTGGGGTTTGCTTGGGGCGAGAACTTACGGGCGGCTTCGTCGCATTCATCACCTGTTGCTGGCGGCATCCATACTGGCAGCAGTGCATCACGCTGAGACGGTGGGGGTCGCGACTGCATTGCTAGTCTTACTGCTACCGGCGATCGCAGCAGTGCGCGCTGCGCAGCACAACCTCATAGAAACAAGTCTGCACCTGCTTTCGGTTCGGCGATGACATGCATCGGGCTGACTATCCCGGCGATCGCAATCGCTTCGATCTGGTTGCCGATGCCTCTGAAGCTTGGGCTCGCTCCCGTGCACATCGTGCTGCTTGGGCTAACCTTCCTCGTCACGATGGTTTCAATAGTGCCCGGTCGTGTTCTTTTCGGTTGCTTGATCGAACAGTCGCCTCACTTGCGCCGACAGTGGCTATCCATCGGCTCGCTCGACCATTGGACTCTCGGGTTCGCTAAAACCTAAGTATCCGGTCGCATAATTCTAATGGATAAGATCTTGGTCAGCCGGTACAAAGACGGCCTATAGCTATTCCGCTCACTTCGCGGAATGACGCTGACTGAGGGAGTGCACGATGGGAAACGGGATCCTCCAGGCACGATGGCGAGCGACATGAGCAGCTTGAGCCTCGTCTCGAAGCACAGCCCTGTCGCCTTCAAGGTGCACGCGGACTCGTCTCTGGGCAATGCAGGTTTCAAGCTGATGTGCGCGACCGATCTTTGGGGCCGGTCCGATCGAGCGTTGCAAAAGGCACTTTGGCTGTCTGAAGTAACGGATGCTCAGCTGTTGCTACTGCACGTTGTCGACGGCGAGTTGCCGTTGCGAATTGCCGGTCGAAAAGCGGATCTTGCACGCAGTGCTCTAGAGTGGCGCTTACGGGACACATCAGTCTCCAAGCTACGGCCAGCAGTATCCGTTCGCGTGGGCAATCCCCAGCAGACAATCATCAAGGTCGCGCGCGACTGGCGCGCGGACATCGTTGTATTGGGAGCGGCCAGCGTTCGCGTTTCCGATCGCATCCGTGGGACGACTGCCGAACGGCTAGCGAGCGAGGCTCGTTGCGCAGCTCTTGTTGTCAACCGAGGCGAACCCGGCGCGTATTCCGGCGCCGGCGTAATAGGCGCGTCGTGTTGCCAAGCGTTCGCTCTCGAGAATGACTTAGACAGGCTGCAAGTCCTGCGAGGTGGCGCCCCAGTCAAGGCGATTTACCCATCTCACTCCCCCCGGATCTGGAGCGCACCGGTTCGAAAAGCTACCGAAGCACTGCTTGCCGCACCTCCGGAGGTCGTAGCGGTGGAAGTCGATCGCTGGCCAGGTGTCTCCGATCTGTTCCGGCGCGGTGTGTCGGGCATTGTCGCAAGAAGCGGAGCAACCGATGTGCTGGTAGCGCCACGTCGCAGCCGAATCTCCGAGCACTCAGCTCGGTGTAAGCGCCATTTGCGTGCGATCAAGTGACCAGGAGGTACTGCATAAAATGACTGCATCGTTGGGCGTCATCCGCGGATCGAACACGGCGCATCCCTCCAGTTTCAGGGTCGAGGTTCTTCATAAAGAGGCATCCACAAGTAGGCACACCTCGCTCTTCCCTTCATCGCAATCGGGTGCGCCGTGTGCAGGAGTGCACCTGATCCTGGATCTGTTCGGTGCAACCCGCTTGGATGACACCAAGCTCGTGGAGGCTACGCTGCGGCGCTGTGTGGACGCAGCGGGAGCAACGCTGCTGCACATTCATCTGCATCCGTTCGAGCCGAACGGCGGAATCAGCGGTGTTGCCGTGCTTGCGGAAAGCCATATCTCGATTCACAGCTGGCCCGAAGCGGAGTACGCAGCTCTTGATATCTTCATGTGCGGGCAGGCAAGGCCGGAGCGCTGCATCGAGATACTGCTTGAGGTATTCAAGCCGCAACGAGCGGTCATGGAGCAAATTCTGAGAGGACGTGCCGCATGAGCAAGCCACAATGGTTTGCGGAGTCCGTCATTCGGCCAATGCGGGTCTCGTACAAGGCATCGCGAGTCTTGGCGGAACTGAAGACCGCCTACCAACAGGTGGTCATTCTCGAGAACGAAACATTCGGTCGCGTGCTGATGCTGGACGGAGCCGTCCAGACAACCACGCACGACGAGTTCATCTATCACGAGATGCTTGCACATGTGCCCCTGTTCACACACGGAAGTGCACGTGATGTTCTCATCATCGGCGGAGGCGACTGCGGATTGGCGGAGGAAGTCCTCAAGCACAGGACGCTGCAGACCGTAACCCAAGTCGAGATCGATCCCGACGTTGTAGAGCTCTCACGAAAGTATCTGTCGCAGATCAATGCCCCAGTGTTCTCGGACACACGTTTTGAGCTTCAGTACGCAGACGGCGCCGCATATGTGAAAGATACACAGCAATCCTTCGACGTCGTGCTCGTCGACTCGACTGACCCCGTCGGCGCCGCGCGAACGTTATTCACCTCCGAGTTCTATCTGACGGTACGGCAACGATTGCGGCCAGGTGGGGTGCTCGTCTGTCAAGCAGGTGTTCCATTTCTGCAGGCGAACGTGTTCGGATCGGCCATGCGGCATCTCGCGACGGCTTTTCGTTGCGTGGACAGCTACCTTGTCTCGTCTCCGAGCTATTTTGGCGGACATCTCGCATTCAGCTGGGCGAGTGAGGACTTGAAGGCTGATTGCGTTGATCTCGAGACGCTTGCCGAGAGGCACGCTACGAGTGGCATTCTGATGCGCTACTACTCGCCTGAGGTACATAGAGCGGCATTCGTGCTTCCCCCGTACGTGGCGCAAATGCGCGATGTCGCAGCTAGGCCATAGGCCGGGGAGTATCAATATCCGGCGAAATCCTCCATCCGGATGTCGTCTTCATCGATGCCGAGACCGCTCACCACAGCGTGGAGACCTGCGACCATCTTCGGCGGACCCGCAATGTAGTAGATCGCATTCGCATGAGGGGCCGAGCGCCTCGTGTGTCGCAGGATCATTCCGGCATCGATCCGCCCGGCCTCGCCTGTCCATGATTCGCTCGAATCACTCATCCGAGTCATCGTCGGAACGAACGTAAAGCGACGATTCTCGCGTTCGAACTGATACAACTCGTCCAGGAACGGCGCGTCCTCGGGGCGCCGGTTGGCGTAAAACAGCAGGATGCGATGCTCCAGGCTTTCGTGCGCCGCCCGTCGGACGAAGCTTCGAAACGGAGTGATTCCAATGCCACCGGCGAGCAGCACCGCCGGCCGGCTCGCATTGTTGTGCAGAGTGAAGTTTCCGAAGGGCCCGTCGATCTGAACTCCGGTACCGAGTGGCAGCGAGCGCAGCACGCGCTTGAAGGCGGTGTCACGCAAGCGCGTTGTGAAGACCAGCTCGGGATCGTCAGGCGCGCTGTTGATGGAAAAGCCGCGCGTGTTCCCTTCGGCGTCTGTCTCCGATGGATCGAGCAGCGTCAGGTCCATGAACTGCCCGGCCTTGAACGTCATCGAGCGAGGTTTGGGGAACCTGAACTCCAGCGTTCGCTGGGCGACCTCGCTTCGAGCGCTCAGGGACAAGATGCGAACCTGCGACTCAGCAGCAGTGACCATCGCGTCAACCGGATGTCAGCAACACTGCCAGCATGCCGAAGAGAAGTCCTGCACCGAACGTGACCATCCACAGCGGATTGATCGCAAGTCCATGCGGGACGGGTGTTGTATTGCTGCGCGGTGTGGCCGAGTCAGAGTGTTGGCTGGAAATTCTGTGCCTGCTCATGATGCCTCCGAATCATTCAACGCCTCTGTGGAACGTGAAAAGACGGTAGAAGACATCGCTGCACCAGACAAGCGATTAATTTTCGCGGTGCGTATCGGATTTGCCGATACAAGAATGCTGCGCGCAGTCCGCTTGCGATCCATCGACAACGCCGATCAGCAGCTCCACTTTTTATCGCTTGTGAGGCACGTAATCGGTCACTAGCCTCGTGTCTACCGTCTTCTGCAACACAGAGAATCCACATGAGCCTGACATTGCCGCCATTGCCGTACGCACTCGACGCACTTGAGCCCCACGTCTCCCGGCGCACGCTGGCTACGCACCACGGACGCCACCACGCTGCGTACGTGGAGAAGACCCGCGCGCTCGTGCAACGGACTGCTCTGGAAGGTGCAAGTCTCGAAGAGATTGTGCGGTCCAGCGCTATGGGCAGCCCGCTGTTCAACGCCGCTGCGCAGGCGTGGAATCACGCGTTCCTCTGGCACAGCATGTGTTCAGGCGGCGGCGGTGCGGCTCGCGGAGCGATCGCGCCTTTGATCGATGAGAGCTTCGGCAGTCACACGGCCTTCTGCCAGCAATTCGTAACCGTTGCAGGCGATCAGTTCGGCAGTGGCTGGGCATGGTTGGTACTGGATGGGACACGATTGCGCATCGTGGCAACGCCGAATGCCGAGACTCCGCTGGTCACGAGTCTAGTACCGCTGCTCACGATCGACGTCTGGGAGCATGCCTACTACCTCGACTATCAAAATCGGCGGCTCGACTACATCGCGGCCTTTCTTGCGCATCTGGTCAACTGGGACTTTGCCAACCGCAACCTGGGTGGCGCGGTAGACCCAGCGCAGGCTGCCACCGCGACAAGCATCCAGGCGCTTGGCGCCAGCACGGGAGCGGCCTGACCTGTGATCGCGTCAACAACCGGTTGGAAAACTCGCCGCGCAGAATGATCGACTGCAACGACAAGCCTAGCGTTCGACGCAATCGAACGATCTGCATGGATATTTCCAATGGAGCGAATCAGGCATAGCAGGTACAACTACGTTCGCAAGTGAGTGTGCGAGAGAAGGCCGAAGGTGAATGCGATGAACGACGCCATCCCCCTGACATACAAAACCATTCCCCGGATCCTTTGCGCGACAGACTTGTCACCCCGGTGCGAGAGCGCCGTGCGACGGGCCACGCTGTTGGCGAAGCAGATGGACGCGCTGCTACTGTTGGTGCACGTCGTCGATGAGGCACAACCTCCGGAGATCATCGAGCGCCAGTTGGAGCTGGCACGAATTGCCCTCGAGGCGCGGCAGCTTACGAGCGCGGCAGACTTCGCTATCCGGATCGGCAGGCCGAATAGCACCATCGCGCGCGTGGTGGGCGAATGGGACCCGGACCTGGTCGTTCTTGGAGCGTACCGCGAACGGTCCGGAGAGCGGCTCTTCGGAACCACTGCAGAGCGCGTGATCCGCACTGGCGCCCGGCCGGTCCTGCTGGTCAATCGCGAGCCGTCGGGTTCCTACCGAGAAGTTCTCCTGGCGAGCGATCCTTCGGATGCATTCGCCGAGGTCATATGCATGACGCAGCAGCTGGGCCTGCTCGAAGGCGCAACCACCTCGATCGTACATGTGCTCGCGCAAGCCACTCGCTCGATGTTCTATCCGGCGTGGACTACCAAGTCGGAGATCGACCAGTTGATGCATTCATTGCGATGGACGGCGCGTCGCGCCCTTGTTGCCCAGCTCGCCGCTGCCGGCTTGGATTCCGCCCATTTCTGCATCGTTCAGAAGCACGGTTCGGCGACCGACGCGATCGCGAGCGCGGTAGAACAGGTCAAGCCCCAGTTGCTCGTCATTGGTGCGACACGCCACCCGATTCTCAGACGTCTGGCGGGGGCGAGCGTCGCACATGAAGTACTGCGATCCATTGACTGCGACGTGCTCATTGCGCCGATGTCCGCGGGGCGGTCGTCGCGCGACGGTCGTGCGCGGCTAACGCTGCCGCAAACATGGTCGTCGCAGTGGCCGACATATTGGTAGGAGGTTCAGCGGACTAGAGATGCGCTACCTTGCCCTTGCAGTCGACTATGACGGAACAGCTGCGCTCGACGATCGGCTCAGCGACAGTGCTGCAGTCGCAATCGAAAGGTTGCGCGTCTCCGGAAGGCGCGCGGTACTCGTTACGGGTCGGCGGGTCAGCGACCTGTTGCGCGTGTGTCCGAGACTCGACTTGTTCGATCTCATCGTGGCCGAGAACGGCGCCGTGCTTTACGACCCCAGGCAACGCGATGAGATTCCCCTCGCGTCGCCGCTGCCGGCCGCGTTTGCCGAGCGTCTGCGCCAGCGCGGGGTAGAGCCACTCGAACTTGGCAGCGTCATCGTGGCGACGCATGAGCCGCACGGGGCAGTCATGCTCGACGTGATTCGCGAGCTGGGCCTAGAGGTGCAGGTTGTCTTCAATCGATCCGCGATCATGGCGTTACCGCCTGGGGTCAACAAAGGCTCCGGCTTGCAGGTTGCGCTGCGCAAGCTTGGCCTCTCGCAGCACGAAGCGGTAGCGATCGGAGACGCGGAGAACGATCATTCGCTGCTCGAGTGTTGCGAGTGCGGCGTCGCCGTCGCAAATGCAGTTGCCTCTCTCAAAGAGACAGCCGCGTTCGTCACGCGGGGCGCCAACGGGGACGGCGTTGCTGAACTGATCGAGGAGCTCATTGCGAACGATTTACGGCGCATGGAGGGAAAGATCGAGAAGCACCTACTGCTCGTCGGCAAGCGCGGCGACGGCACTGCGGTGCGCATTCCGCCGTATGGCCGCAACGTTCTGGTTGCCGGACCGTCGGGAAGTGGCAAGTCGACGCTGACGGCGGGCTTGATCGAGCGGCTCATCGACAAGGCTTACCAAGTCTGCATCGTCGATCCCGAGGGCGACTACAGCACCCTGCATGGAGTCGTCTGCCTGGGCAACCCGCAGCGTACACCGAGTGTCGGCGAGGTTCTTTCCTGCCTGGAAGATCCGGCGACCAATCTGGCGGTGAATCTGCTCGGGTTGCCGCTAGAGGACCGGCCGTTGTTCTTTTCCCAGCTCATGGCAGGTCTGCAGGCTCTGCGAGCGCGGACCGGACGACCGCACTGGATTGTTCTTGATGAGGCGCATCACATGCTTCCGGATTCCTGGGGACACGTGTCGTCGGTGCTGCCGCACAAGCTCGGAGAAGCCATCCTCGTGACCGTCCATCCTGATCATGTCGCTCCAGCGGTATTGGCACCGATCGACCTCGTCCTCGCCGTCGGCGAGGAGCCTGAGCGCACAATGAAAAAGTTTGCGGGTGCCGCCGCGCATCCGCTGACTTGGCCTGAGGGTCTGTCGTACGAGCAGGGCAAAGTGGTTGCGTGGCTAGTCGGCGCCGAGCAGCTGCCATTCACGGTCGAACCACGACCCTGTCGCGCCGAGCGCATCCGGCACCATCGCAAATATGCGGAGGGCAATCTGCGCTATCACAGCTTCTATTTTCGCGGTCCGGAGGGACGACTGAACTTGCGGGCGCAGAATCTCTGGATGTTCTGCCAGATTGCCGAGGGTCTCGATGAACAGACGTGGATGTTTCATTTGCGACGTCGTGACTACTCGCGCTGGTTCCGCAAGGCCATCAGAGATGAATACCTCGCTCAGCAAACGGAGCGTATAGAGCTGCGGGCGGATCTCACGTGGCCGCAGAGCCGCCATCTCATCCGAGAGCTGGTCGGCGCGCGCTATACGTTGCCGGAGTAGGCGCATGCCTCGACAGACGATCTTTACTATTGGCCACTCGACGCGATCCGTCGAGGAATTCATCGCGCTGCTTCTGGCGCATCATGTAGAGCTCGTCGTCGACGTGCGTACGGTGCCTCGCTCGCGGCGCAATCCGCAGTTCAGCCGCGAGACGTTGCCGGACTCGCTGCAAGCAGCCGGCATCGGCTACGAGCATGCTGCTGCGTTGGGGGGATTTCGCCGCCCTGGTCGGGAGTCTCCAAACGCAGGCTGGCGGAATACTTCGTTTCGGGGTTACGCGGACTACATGCAAACGTCCACGTTTGTCGCAGCCATCGAAACGCTCGCGGAACGGGCCGAGCGCCAGCGCCCAGCGGTGATGTGTGCAGAGGCCGTGCCGTGGCGTTGTCATCGCTCGCTGATCGCGGATGCTCTCGTTGCCCGAGGGATGCGGGTCGAGGAAATCACCAGCGCAACTCGAACCCAGCCGCATGTGATGACCTCGTTCGCCCATGTTGAGGGCACAGTGGTTACGTATCCTGGGTGAGACGGGCGAATCCGTGCAGCTACAGACTCGAGCACCATTGCATCTGGAGGCAACCGTGCGAGTGCTGCAGCGCCGGGCCTCGAACCTGGTAGACGTTTGGCAGGACGACCAATATGTGCGAGTCCTCGAGGTGGAGGAGGGTTCCATCCTCGTCGAAGTCCAGAACTGCGGCACGATCGACGTCCCTGACGTGCGCTACTGCATCCGCAGTGGCGAGCCCTCCGCGGCGGTCACGGGAACTCTGAGGAGAGTGCTCGGCCTGGATGTCGTCCCCGCATTCCTTCACTTTCCTGTGCCAATCGACGGCCCATTGCGGTCGGCGGTCGTCGCTCTGCGTGGCCTGCGTCCTCCGCGCTTCGCCAATCTGTTCGAGTCGTTCGTCAATGTGGTGCCATTCCAGCAGCTGAGCCTGGATGCCGGCGTGAGCATCGTAGGCCGTCTGGTACAGCGATTTGGTCGGCGCGTGGAACATGGCGGCAGGCAGTACCATGCGTCGCCCACCGCCCGTGTTGTTGCCGCTGCGCGCCTCGATCAGTTGCGCGCGTGTGGTCTGAGTCAGGGGAAGGCGCAGACACTGCGCAAGCTCGCGCGCATGATCGAGGCACGGGAGCTCAGCGAAGAGGAGATTTCCCGGATGCCATCGCAGCAGGCTCTGCACACTTTGCTGGAGTTGCCCGGGATTGGTCCATGGAGCGCAGCACTCGTGCTGTTGCGCGGCTTTGGACGGCTCGATGTATTTCCACCCGGCGATGTTGGCGCAGCGCGCGGACTCGCGCCGTTGCTGCAGCTTGATCCAAGCACGTCGATCGATCGGGCCGTTGAGCGCTTCGGAGATCGACGCGGCTATCTGTACTTCTGTGGGTTGGGAGCCAGTTTGCTCGCCAAAGGGCTCATCCGCCCTGCCGCGGCTGAGCAGGGCACCAGGAGCTACTGAGTGTCCGCCGCCACTCGGCGAATCGTGTCCAACGCCAGGGACAGAGACTCGGAATCGGGTCTTGACGGGAAGCAGAGGTATGCAGGCAGCCGGAATTCAGGGGCAGCTTCGACGCGATGCAATCGTCCGGCAAGCTCATGCTCGTGCAGCATGCGTAACGGGAAATAGCCGCTGCCGCCGGCGGCCAGTATTCGCTGCAACCCCAGCCAGCCGATATTCACCGTGAGTGCGGCACCCGCGAAGCTCGGAAACGCCAGGCTGTGTTGCGCGAAGAACTCCGGGCCCCAGTCTACAAATACATAGTCGGCCTGCAATTCCGGCGACGGGCCGGGGCGCGTCGACACCATTATCAGCCGTTCTTCAAGCAGCAGCTCCACAGTAAGCCCGGGCCGGGCCTGCGGCGTGTACATGACGCCAATGTCTGCACGCCCTTCGAGCAACGCGTCCATCAAGTCGCTTTCGAAGCCAATCAGCGCGCGGACAGCGATATCCGGGGCCAGCTTTGAGTAGATCGGCAGCCAGCGCAGCAGGAGGTCGTCCCACAGCCCAATCCTGCCTCCGACTGTGAGCGTCCCGCGAAACCCGCTGACAATGCCGATTTCCTGGCGCGCCTGCTGAACAGTGCGAGCGAGGACCGCCGCGTATCGTTGGAACTGCCTGCCCGCGGGCGTCAGCGTCGTACCCATCTTGTTGCGTACGAAGAGCTCCGCACCGAGCTGCTCCTCGAGCCGCTGGATGCGCGAGCTCACGGTCGACTGCGTGACGTGCAGCCGTTGAGCAGCGTTCACGAAGCTGCCGTCCGCTATTACTGCGAGAAACGTGCGTGCGAGCTCGGTATCCATCGTTCGTTACTCATATTTAGTGATCATGGCGACTCCTCCAGCGTTCGCAGCTTCCGCTCTGGCACACGTCCCCCGCGACGCTTCCTCCAGTCTCCGAGGAAAAGCAGAATTGGAGCGGCGATGAAGACCGATGAGCTCGCCGCGATAACGATGCCGAATACCATCGGCACGGCAAAGCTTGCGACGGTGGCGCCGCCCCAGATCGCCATGGGCACCATGGCCAGGAAAGCAGTCACAGAAGTGAACACCGAGCGTCCCAGCGTCTCGTTGATGCTGCGGTCAATGATGTCGCGCAGCGGCAACTTCGGTTGCAGCCGCAGATTCTCACGCATTCGGTCGTACACCACCACCTTATCATTCACTGAGTAGCCAATCAGCGTCAGAAGCGCTGCGATGGCCGTGAGGTTGAATTCCAGCCCGGTAAGCGCGAAGAAACCGAGTACCTTCGTGGTATCCAACACCAGCGTCGCGATCGCGCCGACGGCGAAGTGCCACTCGAAGCGGACCCAGATGTAGATGAACATCGCTATGCTGGCGAACAGCACGGCGAGGATTCCCGCATCGGTCAGCTCACCGCTGACCTTCGGCCCGATGACTTCGACGCGATCGAAGCGTGCGTCGGGTTCGACATCCAGGATGGCAGCTTTCGCCTGCTCGGCGAGCTGTGTCTGCGCTGCTGCGTCAGCGTCGGGCTGCTGCTGCACACGGACGAGAACCGTTGAGCCGTCAGACCCGACTTGCTGCAGACTGATCTCACCGAGGTCTGCCTGCTCGAGGCTGGTGCGCAGATCCGCGATACGCATCTGCTTGGGCGCCGTGGCTTCAATGATCGTGCCGCCCGTGAAGTCGACCCCGTAGTTCAGTCCAGGGTTCACGAACAGGAAGACCGACGCTACAGACAGAACCAGCGATGCGCCGAGGCCGATGAAGCGCGCGCGCATCACCTGAAGTTTCGGAGTGGCGTTCGCCCACTGCGCTGGCAGGAGCGATCCGATCACGAACCTCCGCGGTCGACGCCACCTAAGCCATAGGGCCATGATCGTCCTGACGACCGTGACGGCGGTGAACATCGAGATGATGATGCCGAGGGCCATCGTGATCGCGAAACCGCGCACGGGTCCCGAGCCGAACCAGAACAACAGCGCAGTGGCGATCAGAGCAGTGACGTTGGAGTCTATGACCGTCGCATAAGCACGCTGGAATCCGCTCGTGAGGGCTGCGATTGCCGTCTTGCCGTTGCGTGTCTCCTCTCGGATGCGCTCATTGATGAGTACGTTCGCATCGACGGCGAGGCCGATGCCGAGCACGATGCCTGCGATGCCCGGCAGCGTCAGCGTCGCGCCGAGCAGCGTCAGGGCTGCCAGCGTGAGAGCGGTGTTTATGAGCAGAGCCAGGTTGGCAATGATCCCCCATCCCCGATACAGAACCGTCATGAACACGAGAACGAGCAGCAGGCCGGCGGCGCCAGTCACAGCGCCCATGCGGATTGCATCGCTGCCGAGGTCGGGACCGACCATTCGTTCTTCGATGACTTGCAGTGGCACGGGGAGCGCGCCAGCGCGCAGCAACGCAGCGAGCGAGCTGGTCTCGTCGGCCGTGAAGTTCCCTTGTATCTGTCCCGAACCGCCAATGATCGGCTCTTGGATCACAGGAGCGCTGATCACCTTGTCATCGAGAACAATGGCCAGCTGGCGGCCGACGTTCTCGCGGGTGATCTGCGCGAACAACCGCTTGCCTGCATCATCAAAGCGAAACGAGACGATTCGGCCGCCGTCCTGCGAATCGATGCCGGCACTTGCGTGCACGAGCCGCTCGCCCTGTAGGAGGGGCCGACGTTGAAGCCCGTAGTCAACAGCTTCATCCGAGGCGGGAACGCGAATCGATCCAGCGGGCACTGTTCCGGATCCGCGCGCGTGCGAAGACTCGACGCGGTGGAAGGTCAACTTCGCTGTGCTGCCAAGGAGGGTCCGGATCTGCGCGGGATCCTGCACGCCCGGCAGCTGTACCAGGATGCGACTCGAGCCGAGCGCCTGCACGGTCGGTTCCGCAACGCCGATCGCATCGATGCGTCGACGGACGATTTCAACGCTCTGCTGCAGGGCCGACTGCTCACGCGCCGCGAGAGCTGCGGGTTCCAGCGACAGCCGGATGCTGCCATCCGGCGCAACTTCGATTTTCTTCGGCGAGGCAGCGTCTCTGTCGTCCGCGCGCAATGCACGTTCGGCGGCAGCCGCGCTCTGCGGGGTGTTTGCTCGCAGAACGACATTGTACGCTTCGATCGCTGCACGGACGCCACCGACTTTCGCATCGCGCAGGACTGCCTGTGCATCGGCGAGAAGAGTTTCCATCTGCTCGCGGCGGAGCGCGCGAGCATCGATCTCCAGTACCAGATGCGCGCCGCCGCGCAGATCGAGCCCGAGTGCCACCGGCTTGCTCGGCAGCCAGTGAGGTACGGCTTCGCGCTGACCAGGCGTCAGCAGGTTAGGCAGCGCAATCAAGCTGCCGATGACAATGACGAGCCCGTATAAGACGAGCTTCCACGCAGAGGGAACCATGGGAGTCTCCCGTTCGCCGCAACAAACAGCCCGGGCGGCTTGGCGCCCGACTCTCAATCAACGAGAGTGCTGCGCGTCTGCGGGAGGAGCTCGCGGTTGAGCGGGAGAGCGAGGCTGCTGCGCAGAGTACGCATCAGGGGAAAGCCCGAGCGGCTGCGTTCCGCTGATGCCAGTCGAGGTTGGGGCAAGGGAATCAGTCGCTAGAGGCGGCGGATCCCCATCAGCTGATACATCGTTGCGACGATCTGTTGTCTGCAACGAGGGCGAACGGTCCGAATCCACGACCGAGCTCCGGGAATCGAAGCCGGGCAGGGCCCTTTCGACAAGGAGCTGCGCATGTGCTGGACCCGACAGAGTCGCCCAGCACACGAGCGCAACTATCACGAGCCACTGCATCGCGGCGGTGCCAAGAACAGGCGGGGGTGATTTGGCTCGTCTATGCATTGCCTCGCCTATTATGGGGATGATTCGAAAAAAGTCAGTTAGAGAAAGACAAACAGACGCGCAGAATAATTCCAATTGTTCACAGCGCAGTGACCAAGTACAACACTGCTCACGTAAGGACCAAGTGGAAGGAGCAGGTCGTGCAATCACTCCAGGTGATCGATACACCGAAACTGTCCAAGGTACAGGCACTGCATGAACCTAAGGTGAGCGACACCGCATCGATTGGTGGAACTCTGGTCGCGCAGACTGCACATCACAACTTCTCGCTTGCGGCGCAGCAGCTCGGGCTATCGGCCGACCAACAGCTTTTGCTGCGAACACCATTCCGCGAAGTGAAGCTATCGGTGCCCGTGCAGATGGACGACGGCTCATTGCGAGTGTTCACCGGCTACCGCATTCAGCACAGCGGCGCGCGAGGTCCCGCCAAAGGCGGAATTCGTTTTCACCCGTCCGTCGATGCCGGCGAGATGGAGGCATTGGCCGAGATCATGACCTGGAAGACTGCGCTGGTCGATATCCCCTTCGGCGGCGCCAAGGGTGGCATAGCATGTGACCCGACGAAGCTCTCAGCAGGCGAGTTGGAGCGCATGACCCGTCGCTACGTGTCGCGCATCCACCGGTTGATCGGACCGTTCCGCGATATTCCAGCGCCCGACGTCAATACCAATGCCCAGGTGATGGCGTGGATACTGGATGAGTACAGCTCGCGGCACGGCTACAGTCCGGCGTGCGTTACGTCGAAGCCCATCGAGCTCGGCGGCATCCGCGGCCGTGCCGCGGCGACGGGCACCGGCGTTGGCATGGTGCTCGAAGAGCACATGAAGGCGCGTGGCCGTTCGCTCAGCGGCCTGCGCGTTGTCATTCAGGGTTTCGGCAACGTCGGTTCCAACGCGGCAGCATTCATCGAGGAGCACGGCGGCGAGATCATTGCCGTCGGCGATGTGAACGGCGCCATCTTGAGTAGCGGATCTCGACCGCTTCGTGTGCACGACTTGATCGAGCACGTGCAACTCACCGGGTCAGTTGTCGGTTTTCCGGGTGCTGTGGCGATCGACAACGAGGAACTGATCGCTCTGCCTTGCGACGTTCTCATTCCGGCAGCGCTCGAAAATGCGCTGACGGAGAACAACGCGGGCGACGTGCGTGCCAGTGTCATCGTGGAGGGTGCCAACCTGCCCACGACGGCGGCAGCTGACCGGATTCTGCGCGATCGCAAGATCGACGTCATTCCGGATCTGCTCGCGAACGCCGGCGGTGTGATCGCCAGCTACTTCGAATGGACGCAGAACCTGCAGCAGACGCAGTGGCCTCTCGACAAGGTCAATCGTCAACTGCGCGCCTATCTCAACCGTGCCTACCGGGCCGTGCGAAAGGTCGCCGAGGGACGAGATATATCTCTGCGGGAAGCGGCATGGCTCATCGCGATTGACCGGGTCGCTCGGGCTGAAGCGTTGCGCGGTGCGATGCGCACCGGCAACGCTCGGGCGTGAACGCGAGTATCGTGGCTGCAGACTATCCGGTAGAGCGGCGCTGCACCCATCGGTCCGAGCGATTCCAGCTCGCCTTCGCGCGCAAGGCAGTGGAACTGCTGCCGCAGGATGACAGCACTGCGTTCGAGCCAGGTCCGGGCGGCTTGTTGATCGCTGCGGAGAGCGAGATCGCCCTCGAGCGTCCCCTGCGACGTCTCAAGGAGGCATACGGTGACATGGTGCGTATTGGTCCGCCGACGGTTCGTTATCGTCACGGGGATCGCGTCGAGCAACCCTTCATGGGGCTGCGGGTGTTGTGCTCTCCTGAGCACTACGAATCCGTCAGAGAGGATCTGCGACTGCGTCGCGCGGCGATCATGGATGCTGAAGTGACCAGCAGATTTGGCATCGTCCGCGCGTGTGCGCCGCTCGCTACGCTGCTGGGATATCCGGATTCATTGGCGCGCATCACTGGGGGCCGAGGACAGTTGGTCATGTGGCTGAGTCACTACGAGGAACTGGACGATCCGCCACCCGCGGGCGCCGCCGCCTGATCCTGGAACGTCAACTCAGCTTTGAGCAAACAACTGCCGCGCGCTATCTGTCATCGCAGCAACGGCGGGGTGCTTGATCTTCCGTTCGGCGGAGATCGCGAAGAACTCAGCGTTGACGCCGTGGGCCATGCCAATGCGCGCGAAACCCTGTTCGCGACGAAATTGCGCTTCGAGCACAGCGGGTACCGGTGCGAAGCCATGTCCGGCGCGCGCGAACTCACGCAGCATCGCATAGTCCTCGAACTCCCCGAGCATTAGCGGCCGCACGCCTTGTCGATCGAGCCACTGATCCAGAGCGCGACGTATCGCAGTGTCGTCGGTCGGAAGCAGTACCGGCACCCCGTCCAGGGACTTGGGAAACCCGCGACGCAGGGTCTTCGCGAGCGCTGGAGTCGCCATCCAATAGACCTTGCACTTGCCGAGCGAATGACTGTACGCACGAACGTTGAGAGTGGGCGTGACTGGAGCATCCGATAGCACGACATCGATGTCGTGTACGGCGAGGTCTGCGACCAGGCGCTCCAGTGTGCCCTCCCGGCAGACGACACGTACCGGCTGTTTGAGCTTCATGCCGGGCTCTACAATCCGATAGGCGATCTCCTTCGGCACCACGTCGTCGATGCCGACCAGCAGTCGCAACGGGCGCGTCGATGGACGTTGCTCGAGCGCGTCGAGCATCTCCTGACCCAATGTAAAAATCTGGTTTGCATAGCCGTACACGAGCTTGCCTACTTCCGTAGGAACGAGATTGCGGCCGGACTTCGCCAGCAGCTTCTCGCCGAGACGTTCTTCCAGCGTGCGCAGCTGGGAGCTGACGGTGGGTGCAGACAGCGCCAGCTCTTCACAGGCACGCGTGAGGCTACCGGTGCGAACCACGGACCAGAAGTAGAGGAGATGCTGGTAGTTCAGACGGCGGATCACAGCCATGACGATTCTCCACTGAGCGCAAATGGGCGCACGCCGCGACGCGCGACAGAAAGCATGGTTTCACATTAGCGAATGAAAAGCCCGAATAATTCTAATTGATCTAACCGGGTCGCGGCTCGACGATACAGCCCGGACCAACGAAGGAGTTGATGATGCCAATGACAGGACACGTAGCGCGGTCGAGCCGGCGGAGAGTTGGCGGCACGGCTGCAAGGCAAACTCCCACCTACATCCGCTCCATGGGTTCCGCGCTCGATGAAGTGCATCGGGACTATCTCCGGCGGAAGCTGCACCGCATCCTCGAGAAGTTCGGGTCGGCCATCGAGCGCACGAGCGTGCGGTTGGAGGACGTCAACGGGCCACGCGGTGGTATCGACAAGCGCTGCCAGGTCAAGATTGTCGTGCGGGGTCTGCCCACCGTCTACGTGGATGAGCGCGACAGTTCCGTGCAGGCTGCCATGGACCGAGCTCTAGGCCGGGCCAATCACGCGGTCCGTCAAGCGTTGCAGCAACGCCTCAAGCGCCGCCATCGTCAAACACTTTCACATTAACGAAGTGAAGAAGTCGATATTTCTAATTGATCTAACATGATCCGGAGTCCAACATGGTGGTCGAAGATGCTACGGAGTTGATGACCTACGGAGTTGATGATGATGAACGACCGCCAGATTGAGATCAGTGAACCCAACGCGCGGGTACTGCGCGGTCTCTTGCGCGCGCGCAATGGCGCGACTCACGATCAGGAACACTTGGATGACCTGAGGGTGGAGCTCGAGCGTGCGCTCGTGGTGGACCCGAGCCGTCTGTCGCCCAACGTCGTCACGTTGTACGCGGCGGTGCGGGTGCGGGATCTGGAGAGTGGACACCCTCAGGAGCTCACTCTCGTGAGTCCGAGCGAAGCCAATGTGAGCGCAGGGCGCATCTCTGTGCTCGCGCCTCTCGGCACGGCCCTGCTGGGTTATCGCCAGGGAGATGTGGTCGAGTGGGTCATGCCCGGTGGCCTGCGTCGGCTGCTGATCGAAGAGGTTCGGCAGCAGCCTGCCACGGACGCCGACGCTGAAGCTGCGATGCCAGGTGCAGCAAGCGTCCACTAGTTAATGCGATGGAGGCGAATGATGAGACTGTTGGCTGTCACTGATCTACTGCCGAAGAGCGAATACTCGATAGACCGCGCTGGTCTGTTGGCTGATGAGCTCGATGCAGAACTGTCACTGCTGCACGTGGTGTCGCCAGTGGCATCGGAACGGGTGCTGGAGCAATCTCTGCAGATCGCCATTGGACGCATGAAATCGCGTGTGCGCTCGCCTTTGTGGCACGCAGAAACGACGCCCGATGTAGCCGTGCGTGCGGGCAATCCTGCGCGAGTGATTTTGGACACGATCGCGCGTGAGGCCCCTGATCTGGTGATCATGGGCCCGCACGAGAGGCGCGGCGTTGTCGATGCTCTGCAAGGCACCATCGCAGAGAAGATCGTGAGTGCGCGAAATTCTCCTGTGCTCGTGGTTCAGGCGAGTGCGAAGGCCGCCTATCGCAACGTACTGCTTGCTCTCGATGTCGCGGCCGGCTCCAGAGCCGCGGTGCGCGCTGCCGAGCGCTTCGTGCTGAGAGACGGAGTGCAGGCGACGGCGATCCATGCAAGTTCGGCGACGGATCACGCTGTCTTTCAAGTGGCCCACATGCAGGCGGCTGGAGCCGGGGTGCACGCAGACTCTTCGCCAGGTGCAGCCGCTGTGGCCATGCTCGATCTGCTGGAACAGGAGAGCGCGGATCCCAGCCGGTACGAGCTCGTCGTCACCCAAGGCAATCCGCTGCCAACGATCCTGCGTGCGATCGAAAAGCGTCAGCCGGATTTGCTCGTGATGGGAACGCGAGGTGACGGGCGGATGCGGCGAGCCGTGCTTGGCAGCGTCGCCAATCAGCTCTTGAAGGTTGCCCCCTGCGACATTTTGATCGTGCCGCGCGGGGCATCCGAAGCATCGACGACAGCGAATCCAGAAAGGACCGCGCCGTCGAGCGCAGCAGTGTGGCCTTGAGGCCGTGCCATGCCCAGCTCAACGAACATACTCAGCGCGGCTCAATGTCGAGCCGCAAGAGCGATGGTGGAATGGTCCGCCGAACGCTTGTCGCAAGCCTCTGCCATCGACCTGCAGACGATCCGCAATTTCGAAGCGAGATTTAGCAGGCCAGGCGAGAGGACCCTGCGGCGCATTCGGATCACCCTTGAACAGGCCGGCGTCATGTTCGTCCCGGAGAATGGCCGTGGAGCCGGTGTTCGATTCAAGTTCAACACCCGAGAGGTTCGCGCAATCAAGCGCTGGGAAGGAGAAGGAGGTAAAGCTGGTGAAGACGCCATCTACTAGGGACATGCGGCGCATCTTGTTCGCAACGGACCTGACCACCAGATCGAAGGCGGCCTGGCTTAGGGCGGCGTCGCTGGCGCGCCAGACCGGTGCAAGACTCACAGTTCTACACGTCATCGACTCGGAGCAGTCCGAGCGAGTCGCCCGCATGCGAGCGAACCGTGCGTACGTCGAGTTGTTGTCGCAGGCTGACCGGGTGTTCGGGTCGGCAGCGGGTTTCATCGACGTCGTCGTCCGCAGGGGTCGTGTTCGAGACGTGATTGCCGGGACAGCGCAGGAATGGGATGCGGATCTCATCGTCGTTGCCGCACCGAAGTCACGGCGGCTCGATTCCATTGTCGGCACGACCGCGGAGCGGCTTGTTCGAACGGCGAAACGGCCGGTCCTGGTCGTACGCCGCGAGATGCAGGATACCTACGGCAAGGTGGCAATCGCCGCTGATTTGTCCAGCGCATCGTTGCCAATGATGCGGACAGCCATCCGCCTCGCTGCGTTGGACAACGCAGCCGCGACGATCGTCCACGCGATTCATCCATCGTACGACGGCACGATGAGATCGGTGGGGCTCGACGAATCGACGATCGCTCGCTATCAGCGCAGCTCGCACGAGGCGGCTAGGCGGCGCCTGCAGGCGATGATCGCGGATGCCGGCCTCCCGCGGGGGAGCACTCGCGTAGTCGTGCGTGGCGATCCTCCGGCGGCTGCGATCCGCACCGTGCTCGAGTACGAACGTCCGGAACTGCTGGCAATTGGAGCGAGCCGCTGGTTCCTTATCAAGCGTCTCCTGGTAGGTAGTGTTGCCGACCGATTGCTTCGCTCGGCGCCGTGCGATGTGCTGGTGATTCCGTATCGACCAGACGTGCTCAAGCTGGGTGCGCCCACAGCAGTCGAGTCCGACCGACTAAGCGCTGCTCCCGTCCGGCGTGACATCACGACTATGGCGGGCTTTGTTCCGATACAAAGCCGCCTGGAGAAGCGTGATGGCGGTGATAGGCGCACTCATGCTCACGAATAAAGTGATGAGCAGCTCATGAAGGATGGGCTGTCCGGCCAGCGCTGACGACACAAGCATTGAAGCGACCAACGTCGCGCCGACACCCACCGTGTTCGTCATCGACGGTCCGTGCATGCGTGAGAAGAAGTCGCGCAGGCGCAGGAGTCCAAAGGACCCGATGAGGGTTGCGATACCGGCGACGACCAGCAGCACGGTCCCGGGAATCGTCACCCAGAGCGGGAGTGTCTCCGCGGTCATGGTTCGACAACCTCGCCGCGCAGCAGAAACTTGGCGAGCGATACTGATCCTACGAAGCCGAACAGCGCGATCAGCAACGCGATGTCGAAATATGCGGGGGATCGTGAGCGAACACCGAGGAGCAACAGCATCAGCATGCCGTTCGTGTACACCGAATCCAGCGCGAGAATGCGATCCTGTGCTGCGGGCCCGATAAAGAGTCTGATCGTTGCATTCAGCATGGCGAGCCCGGCGCAGATCTGCGCGAACCATACTGCGTAGCCGAACACCTCATTCATTCGAAGATCCTCCTGAGAGGCTGTTCATAACGCTGTTTGATGAGCCGGATCGTCGCCTGCTCGTCATGGAGGTCCAGCACGTGCAGCGTAAGTGTGCGTCCATCGGAGGACATCCCGGCCCAGGCCGTACCTGGCGTCGACGTCACGATCACCGCGAGAATCGTGAGCCCATGCGGATCTGACAGCTCCAGCGGAATCTCGAGGAACCCGCCGCGGACCTGCCGATCGCCCACCAATCCCAATACGACACGCGCTACGCCGAGGTTGGAGCGCAGAATATCGACGAGAACGGTCGCGGCAAGGGGAATAGCAAGGTACAGCCGATGGGGGCGTGGCCGGACGGGGCGTAGTTGCGCGATGCCGAGCACGAGCAAGACTGACAGCACGGCGCCCAAGGCGATCTGCCCGACGCTTAGCTTGCCACTGACGGTCAGCCAGATCGCGAGAAGCAGGATCGTGAGCAGCGGCGGCACGCGTCTGACGAGATTTCTCATGGCGCCACCTGCTGCGTGCCGTTCACGACTCGAATGTAGACCTGCGGTGAATGCAGCGACTGCGCGGCTGATTCGAGGTACGTCATCACCGGCCCCGCACCCGCGGTGAGTGCCAAGCACAGCAGGATGAGGAACGCTGCTGGAGCGGCCTCGATGATGCGTAGCCGTGGAGTTGTGCGGCCCCGGACCGACCAGAACAGTCGCATGCCGACACGAGTCAGCGCGATCATTGCCGCGACCCCGGTGACGATGACGGCGGCGCAGAACGCCCACGTGTACCAGCTCGCCCCTGTGCCCGGAGTCTGACCGAGCGCAGTGCGCAGCAGAGCGAACTTCGCCAGGAAACCAGACAAGGGAGGCAAGCCCGCCACCAGCAGCACGCAACACACGAAGGTCAGGCCGAGAAAGGCCATGGCTGCGGGAATGGCGACGCCAATTTCATCCCGCGGTGAGAGCGGATCCGTCCTCTGCTGTATGTCGAAACCGATGTAAGTGTCATCGGGCAGCGGACCGACATCAGCGGCTTCGCGCACTTGCAGTGTCCGTGTCCGCTGCACCAAACCGTTGACCATGAAGAAGGCACCCGTGGCGAGAACGGAGCTAGCCAGATACAGCATGACCGGCGCAGTGAGCGCGTCGATGCGCAGGCCGAGGGCCATGAACAGGAGACCCGTCGAAGACACGACATACAAGCTCACGATTCGGCCGAGCCGATACGATCCCAGCATCCCGATCACAGCGTATCCAATCGTAGCGGCGCCTCCATAGAACAGCCCGACGTCGATGAAGGAGGTTTGCTCGCTGCCTGCAGCGAGCAGTGTCCCGATGCGCAGGACGGCATACACGCCAACCTTGGTCATGAGCGAGAACACCGCGCCGATCGGGGAGCTCGCAGCGGCATAGGCCTCCGGCAACCAGAAGTTGAGGGGCCATACGGCTGCCTTGATCAGAAAGGCGACGCCCAGAATCGCCGCACCCGCCTCGAAGAGCGCGCGATCTTGCGGTGCGAGCAGAGCGATGCGGCCGGCAAGATCCGCCATGTTCAGCGTGCCTGTCATGCCGTAGATCATTGCGACGCCTATTAGGAACAAGAACGAGGCCACGAGGTTCACTGCGACGTAGTGCAAGCTCGCTTTCACTCGCCTGACGCCCGAACCGTGCAGAAGCAGCCCATAGGAGGCTGCAAGCAGGATCTCGAAGAATACGAACAGGTTGAACAGATCGCCGGTCAGAAACGCGCCGTTCAAGCCCATCAGCAGAAACTGGAACAGCGAGTGGAAGGCCGGCGCGACCCGGTCCCAATAGGCCAGTGAGTACACGAGCGCCGCAAGCCCGACCATGGAGGTCAGCACCAGCATGAGCGCCGCCAGACGATCGACCACCAGCACGATGCCAAACGGTGCGGGCCACGAGCCGATGGCGTACACGCCGACTCCTTCTGTCCACATGTGCGGCATGGCATCGGTCGTGAGATACAGCAGCGTGAGCGCGGCCCCAGCTTGCACCAGCACCGACCCGAGCGCGCAGGCGATACGAATGCCGCGACGCTCTGTGAGGAACAACTGCAGAGCGCCAATCAGCAGCGGCGCGAGGATCGGAATGATCAGCAGATGATGCAACAGACCGATCATGCGTCTGGCTCCTTGCCGTCAACGTGATCTGTGCCGGTCAAGCCGCGAGCAGCAAGTAGCAGCACCAGGAAGAGAGCAGTGGTGGCAAAGCTGATGACGATCGCAGTCAAGATGAGGGCCTGAGGCACCGGATCGGCGTAGGCGGACGGATCAATGGCCAGGTCGCCAACGATAGGCGGTCGATCGGTGACCAGTCGCCCCATCGAGAATATGAACAGATTGACGCCGTACGAGATCAGCGCGAGACCCATGATCACTTGGAAGGTGCGCGGCCGCAGGATCAACCATACGCCGGAACCAGTGAGCACGCCGATGGCGAGCGCGACGACGAGTTCCATCAGCTTTCCGCCTCCTGCGTTGCGATGACAGGGATCTCTTCCTGTTCATCGGCTGACAACGCCTTGCGAGGCCGCCGCAATGACTGGTGTGCGATCGCGATCAGCATGAGCACCGTGGCTCCCACGACTACCATGTAGACACCGACGTCGAACAGCAACACGCTCGAGACATGCAACGTGCCCAGCAGCGGCAGCGTCCCGTCCCATTCGATGCTCGTAAGGAACGGCTTTGCGAACAACCATGCAGAAATGCCGGCGATGCCGGCGGCGAGCAGACCGACGCCGACCCAGTACTGCGGATGTACGCGCAGACGGGATTCGACCCACAGCACGCCGCTCGTCATGTACTGAACGAGGATGCTGGTCGCCATGACGAGGCCGCCAACGAACCCACCACCGGGCGCGTTGTGACCGCGCAGCAGGAAATATACGGAGACAATGCCTGCCACTGGCAGCAGCATCCGGCCGATGGTTGCGGGGATACGCAGGTAGTCCGCAGGCAAGCCGTCTCCGGAGGTGAGCGCCTCTCGAGCGGCATCTTCGCGCTGTGCGCGGGGCATGCCACGACTCTCCGGAGCAGGGCGGAACCTGCGCAGCAGCGCGTAAACGGTGAGCGCGACCGCGCCCAGCACCGTTATCTCGCCCATCGTGTCGAAACCACGAAAGTCGACGAGGATTACGTTGACGACGTTGTGACCGCCGCCCTCCGGCAATGCACGTTCGAGAAAGAATGGCGCCAGCACTTCCACGCCGGGTCGCGTCAGAATCGCGAAGGCGAGAGAGGCGATTCCGGCTCCGACCGCGATGGCAATCATCAAGTCGCGCGCGCGGCGAGCGCGCGCCTTCAGTGACCTGCGTTGAGCCTCGTTGAGCTGGGTCCGCCGCGGCATCCATCGCAGTCCCAGGAGTAGCAGCACCGTCGTGACGACTTCGACTCCGATCTGCGTCAAGGCCAGATCCGGGGCAGAAAACCACGCGAATGTCAGGCAGGTGATCAGGCCGGCTACGCCAACCATGATCAGCGCCGCGAGCCTGTGATACTTCGCTTGGGCCGCCGCGCCGACCGCGCAAGCTGCGCCTGCAAGCCACAGAGCTCCAAAGACCGCATCGAACTGCGTCGGCGCTCGACCGTCGTACATTATTGTCTGTCCGAGAAGCGGCACGAGAGCGCTTGCGAACGCTACAACCACGATCAGCGACAGCTGTACTTGCAGACGGTTCGAGGAGATGAAGCCCATCAAACGCTCGCTCGTGCGCACCATCAGGACCATGATCGTGTCGAATGCCCGCTTGCCGTCTACCGGTGCGCGCCATTCCTCAACGGCCAAGGTTTGCGCTCTGTGGCGAGCCAGCCAGGCATACATCAGTCCGCCGCCGACCAAAGCGAGCACGCTCATGAGCAGCGGCGTTGTAAAGCCGTGCCAGACTTTCAGACTGAACTCAGGCGTTGCTGCGCCCAGGATGGATCTCACCGCAAGCTGCAGGGAAGGTCCGATCGTCTGCTCCGGAAAAATGCCCACCAGCAAACATGCAAGCACCAGGAGGGCGCTCGGCGCCAGCATTCCGCGCGTCGGCTCGTGCGGTTGTCGCGGCAGATCCCGAGCTGGCGGTCCGAAGAACACGCTGTGAATGAATCGCGCGGAGTACGCCACGCTGAACATGCTCGCAATTGTGGCAACGGTGGGTAACCCGATTCGAGTGACCATCTTCTCGGCAGCGAAGATGGTTTCGGCGAAGAACATTTCCTTGGAGAGGAAGCCGTTGAGCAGAGGCACACCGGCCATGGCTGCCGCGGCTACCAGCGCTACCGTTGCAGTCACCGGCATGGCGCGCGACAGCCCACTCAATCGCCGCATGTCACGCGTGCCTGTCTCGTGATCCACGATTCCCGCCGCCATGAAGAGCGATGCTTTGAAAGTCGCGTGATTCATCATGTGGAAAACAGCAGCGACCAGGGCCAACTGGCTGTTCATGCCGAGCAGCAGTGTGATGAGGCCGAGGTGGCTGATGGTCGAGTATGCGAGCACTCCTTTGAGGTCACGCTGAAAGAGCGCCGCTGCGGCTCCCAGAAGCAGCGAGCACAACCCGACGCCGCACAGGATCCAGAACCATTGGGAGGTGCCAGCCAGCGCCGGCCAGAGACGCGCGAGCAAGAACACGCCGGCCTTCACCATCGTCGCGGAGTGCAAGTAGGCCGATACCGGTGTGGGTGCCGCCATCGCGTTCGGCAGCCAGAAGTGGAACGGAAACTGGGCGCTCTTGGTCAGTGCGCCAAGGAGAATGAGCGTCAGCACTACCGGATAGTGCTCGTGTGCTCGAATCCTGCTGCCCGCAGCCAGTACTGAATCGAGGTCATAGCTGCCGACGATGCTTCCCAGCCACACGACTCCAAGCAGCAGGCACATCCCGCCGGTGGCTGTGACGATGAGCGACATTCGCGCGCCGCGCCGCGCGTCGGCACGGTGATACCAGTAGGCAATCAACATGAATGATGTGAGGCTCGTCAGCTCCCAGAAGACGACGAGCTGGATCAGATTGCCCGACAATACCGTGCCGAGCATCGCGCCCATGAACGCCAGCAGGAAGGAGAAGAAGCGCGGCACGGGATCCTGCGGCGACATGTAATAGCGCGCGTACAGGACGACCAGCACACCCATGAAGGAAACGAGCAAAGCGAACAGCCATGCGTACCCATCCATGCGCAGGTAGAGCTCCAGACCGAGCCTTGGAGCCCAGCCGATCCGCTCACGTAGCACGGCATCGAGGCCATTTACACCGGAATACAAGCTGACGATCAGTGTCGTGCAGGCAAGTGTGACGAGGCCGCTCAGCCAGCCCGCGGCGTTGCGCGCATGCGAGGGAAGAAATGCCGCGATCAGCGCGCCCGCAAAGGGCAGGAGGACAACCAAGGTCAAAGTCATGGTCCGCAAAGTATCGCATGCGTCATTTGGAGCTGCTCCGGCGCGCGCAGTTGCCGTGCCGCCCGAGCAGCGGCACGATGGGCTGGTCGATCCCAACCGAATTCGGGGAACTCAGGAGCGTCCATGGTGAGCCCCATCCGCACTGTTATTGCAGCCACCGACTTCTCCTTCTCGGCTCATCGGGCTGCGCGGCGCGCTGCAGCGGTGGCCAAGGTGCACGGTGCCACGTTGCATCTCTTACATGTGCTCGACTCCTCGTCTGCCAAGGCGCTGCTGCGCCGCTCGCCTGCGATCGATGTGGAGCACCCATTGCACGTCGAGGCCGAGCGCGCTCTTGATTCACTCGCAGACGATGTCGCCGCCGCCGGTGGTGAGGTCACTGAGCGGTTACTGCGAGAAGGTCGAGTGATGGACGAGATTCTGGCGGCCGCGGCGAGCAGCGACCTCGTCGTCCTCGGGCCACGCGGGGTGAATCCGCTGCGCGATTTCATCCTCGGGTCCACAGCCGAGCGCATGGCCCGGATGATCGAGTGTCCGATGCTCGTCGTGAAGCAGGATCCGCAGCTCCCTTACGAGAATGTGCTCGTGCCCGTCGACTTCTCCGACTACTCGGTGCCGGCGTTACGGTTCGCTTCCGAAGTGGCGCCGGGCGCGACCTTGCATGTGTTCCATGCTCTCGACTGTCCTCTCCAGGGAAGGCTGCGGAGCGCCGGAGTTACTGACGAGGGGATCGCAGCTTACTGCGATGAGCTGCATCGAGAGGCGAACGCGAGTATGGCTGAGCTGACTGCTGGCCTGCAGGATCGCACGGTATTCGGGACGGTTCAGGCGGCCGACGCACGTGTGGCGATCAACGAGCGTGCCGCCGCCAACAACTGCACGTTGATCGTGATGGGCAAGCAGGGCAGGTCGTGGCTGACAGAGCACATCCTTGGCAGCGTGACTCGCGTGGCATTGGAGCGAGCCACTTGCGATGTCGCAGTAGTACCGCACGGTTGAACCGCTGCTAGTCCTCGGGCGGCAGCGCCAGCCGGACGCGGGCGATGAAGTCATGGAATTCCTTCATGTACTCGCGCAGGAAGGCTTCGGTTGATTCGACCGTCACCTCACCATCATCCGTGATCAGGCCGGGCGTGAACTGGATATACGCTTCCGGTGCATTCATTTGCGGCGAGTTGCAGAAGCTCAACACGCTCCTGAGGCTCTGCTGAGCTACTGCCGTGCCGATCGCACCGGGGGATGTGCCGATCACAGCGGACGCTTTGCGGGCGAAGGCGTTGGTTCCGTAGGGACGGCTCGCCCAATCGATCGCGTTCTTGAGGCCGCCCGGGATCGAGCGATTGTATTCGGGCGTCACGAACAGTATTGCGTCGGAGGACTTGATGGCCGCCTTGAACTTTCGCGCCACCTCCGGATAGTCGTTGTCATAGTCGTAGCTGTAGAGCGGCAGGTCGCGGAACGAGATTTCCGAGAATTGCAGGCTTTCCGGAGCAAGGTGGATCAGCGCTTTGGCAAGCTTGCGATTGATGGATTGCTTGGCGAGGCTGCCGATCAGATATCCGACCTTGTATGTCGTCATGGCGCACCTCCAATAGACGTGCTGCCTTGTTGCGAGTGCGCTCAGGGCCTCCGATGGAGACCGCTGAGAACGGCCCTTTGAGAGTCTCCCAACGTCCGAGATCCATCGCCGTTCCCTTTGCGTCCTCCTCGGTTCTACGAGTGTTATGTTGGCGTGCCTGACTCCTGGGAATGAGCTCATGAACGCGACCTCAACGAAATCTCCCGATCGGCTCATCGCCAACTTGGCCGGCGTGCTTCCGGCGCTTGAGACGGCCTACAAGGACATCCACGCTCATCCCGAGCTGTCGATGCATGAGCACCGTACTGCGGGCATCGCGGCAAACCACCTTCAAAACAATGGCTATGATGTGGCGACCGGTGTTGGCAACACTGGAGTCGTTGGGGTGCTCCGCAATGGCGAAGGTCCCACGGTCATGCTGCGCGCCGACATGGACGCGCTCCCGATACGCGAGGCGACGGGCCTCGACTACTCGAGCACAGCGACCGCCAAAGACGCGAACGGCAACGGTGTGCCCGTCGCGCATGCTTGCGGTCATGACATGCACGTCGCTTGGTTGATGGGCGTGGCCGCATTGTTCTCGCAGCAGCGCGATGCGTGGGGTGGCACGCTGGTGACGGTCTTCCAACCAGGAGAGGAGACGGCGCAGGGAGCGCGCGCAATGATCGCGGACGGACTGCTCGATCGCTTTCCGAAGCCCGACGTCGTACTCGGTCAGCACGTCATGGTTGGGCCGTCGGGTACGATCGCCGGCAGCGCCGGCCCGATCACATCCGCTGCCGATAGCCTGCAGATCCGACTGTTCGGCCGCGGCGCGCACGGCTCTATGCCGCAGGCGAGTATCGATCCTATCGTCATGGCAGCGGCCGTGGTTCTGCGCTTGCAAACGATCGTTGCTCGTGAAATCGCGGCGACGGATGCTGCCGTTGTAACCGTAGGAGTGCTGCAAGCCGGCTCAAAGGAGAATGTAATTCCCGATGAAGCGGTCATCAAACTGAACGTGCGCACGTTCGATGAAGGCGTGCGCAAGCATGTGCTGAGTGCGATCGAGCGGATCGCAAACGCAGAAGCAGCAGCTTCGGGCGCGCCGCGGCCACCGGAGATTACTCCGCTCGACCGCTATCCACTCAACATCAACGACAAGCGATCGAGCGATCGAGTCGCCGAAGCGCTGCGCAGCTATTTCCCAACCAATCGCGTGCGCCACGCAGGACCTGCACCTGCCAGCGAAGACTTTGGTTGCTTCGGTACCGCATGGAACGTCCCTTCCGTTTACTGGTTCGTCGGCGGCACTGATCCTCAGGTTTACGCCAAGGCACAAGCAGCAGGCCGGATCAACGATCTGCCGGTCAATCACAGCCCCTTCTTCGCACCTGTGATTCATCCGACCCTGGAGGCGGGGATCGAAGCCATGGTCGTCGGTGCCCTTGCCTGGCTTGCGAAATGACGGTTCGAGAGCTCCTCGTCGTACTCGATCTTGCCGGCACATTCGTCTTCGCGACCAGCGGGGCGATGCTGGGTGTCAGGCACAAGCTCGACATCTTTGGCGTGCTGGTACTTTCATTTGCAGCGTCCAGCGCGGGCGGAATCATACGGGATCTTCTGATCGGCTCGACGCCACCGGCGGCGATCAGTGACTGGCGCTATTGCACGGTTGCGATCATCGCCGGACTGACAATCTTCTTCTGGTATTCCCCCATCTCTCGGCTGCACACGCCAATTTTAGTTTTCGATGCGGCAGGTCTCGCGCTTTTTGCTGTCGCGGGTACCGCGAAAGCACTTGCCTTTCGGCTGAACCCATTCATGTCTGCGCTGCTCGGCATGCTGACCGGCATCGGCGGAGGCATCATGCGCGACCTCTTGGTCGCTCGCACACCTGTCGTGTTTCAGCGCGACCTTTATGCTGTCGCAGCACTTGCTGGCGCCGCGCTAGTTGTCGTCGGGCATCGGTTCGCTTGGCCGGTAGTCCCGACTGCACTCGGTGCGGCCACTGTGTGCTTTGCTCTGCGAGTGCTGGCAATCTGGCGCGGCTGGAGTTTGCCCGTCGCTCGGTCGAATGATGAAAGTCACGAGTGAGCTGCGAGCAAGAACGCTTGCTGCTATGAGGCCGCCTTTTGGACTGTCACCCGCCACACAGTGTTCGACAGGTCGTCCGCAACGATGAGTGCACCGCGCGGATCCACAGTCACGCCGACTGGTCGACCGCGAGTCTTGCCATCGCTACCGCGAAAGCCGGTGACGAAGTCCACTGGTGGACCGGACGGGCGAGCGTTGCGAAACGGCACGAAGACTACTTTGTAGCCAACGGGATCAGCACGATTCCAGCTCCCATGTTCGCCGACGAACACGCCGTCTCCGAACGACTCACCCATTGTCGGAGTAGAAAACGCGACACCGAGCGCCGCCACATGTGAACCGAGGCTGTAGTCGGGCGCAATCGCTGAACGAACCTTATCTGGATCTTGAGGCTGCACGCGCTCGTCTACGTTCTGGCCCCAGTAGCTGTAAGGCCATCCGTAGAATGCTCTTTCGCGCACGGACGTGAGATAGTCCGGGACCAGATCTGGACCAATTTCGTCGCGTTCGTTTACCACGGCCCACAGCTGATTCGTACTGGTCTGGATGGCGAGCGCGGTGGGATTGCGTAGGCCAGTGGCATAGGGCTTGTGTGCCCCGGTCTGCACATCTACCTGCCATACCATCGCGCGGTCGACCTCGGCTGTCATGCCGCGCTCCGTGATGTTGCTGTTTGAACCAATTCCTACGTACAGGAACTGGCCATCTGCGCTCGCGGCGAGCGCCTTCGTCCAATGATGGTTGATCGCCGATGGCAGATCCGTGACTTTCACGGGCCGCCCACTGGCTTGTGTCTGGCCATCCTGGTACTCGAATCGCACGATTGCATCTTGATTGGCGACAAAGATGCTGCCGTTGACCAGTGCGAGACCATAAGGCGCATTGAGATTGTCGGCGAATATCGTTTGCACTTCGTAGACGCCGTCGCCGTCTGCGTCGCGCAGCAGGGTGAGGCGGTTGCCGCTCTTCACGGGGCTGGTGCCCTGCGCCTTGATGTAACTGGCGATGAAATCCTTGGGTTTGAGATTCGGCGCGCTGCCACCTCTGCCTTCGGCCACGAGGATGTCCCCGTTCGGCAGCAGTAGCGTCTGTCTGGGGATCTGCAGGTCAGTGGCGATAGCGCTGATCGCGTAGCCCTGTGGGACAGTGGGCCGCTGATCTGCCCACTTCGCGGGCTCGGCGATGGTCATATTGGGCAGCAGCCCGCGCTTGGGTTGCGGCAGTTGTGGATCGGGACCGTACTGCGAAGGTACAAGGTCCTTGCCACACCCGCTCAGCAGCGATGCAATCGTCGCGGCTGCAATCATGCTGGAGCGCTTCATCGCAGTCCCCTGATGCGCGGCGTCGCAAAGCCAAACCATGTCGCCGAGCACGCGAGTACTGCAGTAATGACGGACATCACCAAGCCACCAGGCATGCTCCCCCAAGCGTCTCGGGCGTGCATCAGAGCATTGAAAAAGCCCACGATCCATGCGGCGAGTAGTACGGCGAAATATACGGCGGCGCCGGGAGTACGACGAGTTGGTCGGCTGAGGTCAATGATCGCAAAGAGCAGCGCGACACCACCAAAGACCAGACCCCCGACGATCAACCAGGACGCAAAGTTGCTCCACTGGATTTCATACGTGGATGCGTACTCGGCATCGCTGAGTGCCGCGCCAAGGAACATTGGAACTGTTCCGGCCAGCAACACCGCATGAAGCGGATGGATTGAGCTGGAGTACCTGCTCTCGATGGTAACGGCCATGTCGGCGCGCTCCTCACGTGCATGACGCAGATAGCTGCTCGAGCACTATACGCCCAGCGTCTACGAACGTTCCTAGCCCGTTCTTACATCGAGTACTGTCAAGATGCGCGTGCGTCCATCCGGATCGCGCCAATGAATGCACTGGGCAGGGCTCATTCCAATGAGCGCCGCCCCGATAGGAGTCAGCACAGAGATCCGTTGCTCATCAATATTCGCCTCGCTCGGATACACGACGGACACTCTGTGGGTTTGACCTGCGACGTCATCGGTGTAGGTCACATGCGATCCCATCTGCACCACATGGGGAGAACAAGCGTCGTCCGGGACGACGTGCGCCCGACTGAGTTCCTCCATGAGATACTCGGCCACAGGCAAACCCTGCCTCATGGCATTCTCGGCAATATCCATCAGTCGAGCGTGCTGAGTCGCTTTAATCACGATGCGTGGTCGCGAGATCTCTCTGTTCGCATTCCGGCTATGCACTTCACCCTTCCAATGAAACAGCTGTGCTCAGGACGAACTACAGCGTGACGCACTGTTGTGCGTGCGGCACAAACGCCGCCGGTAAGCTTTTACGGGCGAAACGAACGCCGATCAATTTGAAAAAGCCATTCAAATCGTGAGATCGGGACGAACGATTCGAACGACGTTGCCACTCGCGGCACTACCGCGGGGCGACTGGCCAATCGTCCCGCCAGGCATCTGGATTCACGTCGGCACCCGCACTTCAATGACCTTGGCTGAAGAGGGTAGTGCATCTCCGGCGGATTGCTGTGCTGTCATCGTTGATCTCGCGCCTACGAGTGCCAGGCCGGTGTGCGAAAGGCTGCCACTAGGAAGTCGATCAGGCGTCTCAGTTTGAGCGGCAGATGCTTGCGCGTCGGATAGACGGCATGGATGCCGAGTTCGATGGAGCGAAACTTCGGCAGCAGCTCGACGAGCGTTCCATTGCGTAGATCGTCGCCGATGAGGAAATCCGGTTGCAGGATGATGCCTTGATGAGCGAGCGCAGCGGTTCTGCACGTATCGCCGTTATTCGCATGGATGCGCGAGCGGACTTTGACGCTGACTGCACCCTGCGGGCCGCTGAAAGTCCACTCGTCTCCACCCGACCAGTATGTATAGGAAATGAGCGCGTGGTCTGCCAGATCGCGAGGATGCTTCGGAGTGCCGTGCTTCTTGAGATATTGAGGTGATGCGCACAGTACAACTCTCGTCGAGGCGAGCTTGCGACTTACGATGTTCCAGCCAGGTGACGTCGCGATGCGTATCGCAAGGTCATAGCCCTCTTCGACGAGGTCGACCGTTCGATCGCTCAATGTGATCTCCAGCGAGACTTTGGGATTGGCATCGATGAAGGGTCCCCACAGCGGGGCGAGATGCATCGTGCCGAACGTCAGCGGCGCATTCACTCGCACCAGGCCGCTGGGTTCGATCGATCGCGCAGTCAGTTCGGATTCTGCCTCATCGATGGCACCCAACACGTCCTTCACGCGCGTGAAGAACGTGCGACCTTCGTCGGTCAGTGACAATCGTCGCGTTGTCCGCTGAAGCAAGCGCACGCCGAGTCGCTGCTCGAGGTTGCTGATGTGACGCGACACGGCCGTTTTCGAAAGGCCAGTCACTTCTGCGGCTGCGACAAAACTGCCCGCTTCGACCACAGCTGCGAAGCTGCTCATCTCTTGGATTTTGCTCATGAAGATTGTCCCGAAAATCGCGACTATCAATCCCCGAGAGCCATATTTATCACAGAACTTGAAACCAATAACCTTCCGTCCATGGTTTTGAACGAGGCACAAGGCATGAAGGCACCAGTTCTATTCGTCTCTCATGGCGCGCCGACGTTTGCCATCGATCCGGGAGCGCTTGGGCCCGAGCTCGAGCGGCTCGGTAAGCGCATGGCGGAGATTCAGGCCGTTCTCGTGATTTCGCCTCACTGGCAAACGCGCAACGTCAAAGTCATGGCAACCGCTCAGCCGGAAACGATGCACGACTTCGGCGGCTTCGCGCCCGAGCTCTATCGACTGCGATACGCGGCTGCAGGACAGCCAGAGATCGCTGAGCGTGCCGCATTGCTGTTGCAGCGCGCTGGGTTCGAAGTGGTCCTCGATCACACGCGCGGTCTTGATCACGGCGCGTGGGTGCCGCTGCGACACATGTTCCCCGATGCCAGCAAATCCGTAGTTCAGGTGTCGATGCCGCGTGACCTTGATGCCAAGGGAGCCTTCGACCTCGGGCGAGCTCTGGCACCGTTGCGAGACAGCGGAGTACTGATCGTTGGCTCAGGCAGCCTTACGCACAACTTGTACGAGATTGGTGCGCGAACAGCGACCTCGGCGCGATATGCGGAAGAATTCGCGCGGTGGGTGCGCGAGGCGGTGATCGGAAAGGACACCGGGAGCCTGCTCTCGTATCGAGGCGAGGCTCCGCATGCCGAGCGTGCACATCCAACGGAGGAGCACTTCCTCCCGTTGCTGGTTGCGCTCGGCGCAGCGAGCGATGCGGATGGCGTGATCGCGATTGATGGCGGCATGACTTATGGCGTGCTGTCGATGGATTCCTTCGCTTGGGGCGTCGGGACGTTCGGTCGCGCGCACAGAAGTCGCGCGCGGCAGGTCACCGATGCGAAAGATCTGTCCGACGATGCCGTTGCTGCGATCTGCCACCCGCTGCGGTTCTACTCGCCGCAGGTGCCGCTATGACGATCGCACTCATCGGCGCGAGCGGCTATGTGGGATCAGCCATTCTGCGTGAAGCGCTGTGGCGCGGGCATCAAGTGACCGCAGTGGTTCGCAACACTGCTAAGTTGATTGCTCAGCCCGGACTTCGAGCGATCTCTGCTGACGTGCTTGACACGGCGACTCTTACGAGCGTGCTCGTCGGACACGCGGCGGTGATCAGCGCATTCAGTGGTCATTCGCAAGCACAGATCCGGGAGTACTACGGTCGTGGTATGCGATCGATCATTGCGGCGGTGAAACAGGCGAGAGTGCCGCGGCTGCTGGTGGTCGGTGGCGCCGGCAGTCTCGACGTGGCGTCTGGTTTGCAACTAGTAGACACACCGCACTTTCCTTCGCAGTGGAAACAGACTGCCGAAGGCGCACGAGATGCTCTAAGGCTGTTGTGGGAGGAGCCGGAGCTCGATTGGACCATCTTGAGTCCATCCGCGCTCCTCGAGCGCGGCATCCGCACCGGCAATTTCAGGCTCGGCACAGATCAGTTGCTGGCCGATGCAGCAGGCGAAAGTTACATCTCGCTGGAGGACTACGCGGTGGCAATGCTCGACGAGCTCGAGCGTCCGACGCATTCACGTCAGCGATTTACTGTGGGCTATTGAGAAGAGGAGCGTGCAATCATGGCGAGTTACACACATGCGAGCAGTTACACACCTGCGATCGGGCGCATTAACCAGGAAGATGTCGGGAAGCTTGCTCTGCGCATTGCGCTCGGCGTACTTATTCTCTTTCACGGCGTCGCGAAACTGACGGGTGGAATCGACTTTATTACAGACGTGGTCGTCAAAGCCGGCCTGCCGTCATTCGTTGCGTACGGAGTCTATGTCGGGGAAGTGGTCGCACCGCTGATGCTGATTGCCGGCTGGCATACGCGTCTCGGCGCTGCTCTGATCGCGATGAACATGCTCTTTGCAATCGGGCTGGTTCACGTCTCGGAGCTCTTGCAGATCGGCCAGAGCGGCGGCTGGGCACTCGAGCTTCAGGGTATGTTCTTGTTCGCCGCGCTCGCCGTGGAGCTGCTTGGGCCCGGCAGACTCAGTGTGGATGCGCGACGGGGCGCAGCCGGCAGATTCACTGTGGATGCGCAACAGGGCGCAGCCGCTACAAGTCAGGCGAATTGAACCTAGGAGACCACATCATGAAAATCGGAATCATTGGAGACGGAAATGTGGGTAGCGCGCTCGCTCGCGGGCTCAAGCGTGCTGGTCATGACGTACGCGCCGTTGGAAACGACGGCGCAGCCATCCGCGGTACGGCGGGCTCGGCGGAGCTGGTCGTAGTTGCCGTTCCCTTTGGCGCGATCGACGACGTCGTGAAGGCGGCCGGAGACGCATTGGCAGGCAAAACGGTCGTCGACGCGACGAACGCACTCGATGCCAGCATGAGTCTCGCCGTTGGCTTCACAACCAGCGGTGCCGAGGAGCTTCAGAAGAAGCTCCCCAAGTCCCGCGTCGTGAAGGCGTTCAACACAGTCTTCGCGCAGCATATGGACAGCGGCAAGCTCGGAGAGCAGCGACTCACCGCATTCGTCGCAGGCGATGACGAGACAGCCAGGAAGCAGGTCGTCGATCTCGCACGAAGCATCGGATTCGATCCTGTCGACTCAGGCCCGCTGAAGAACGCGAGGCTGCTCGAGCCGCTCGCATTCTTCAATATCCAGCTCGGGTACGGGCTCGGGATGGGTACAAATATCGGCTTCAAGCTGCTGCATGAATGAAGACGCAGGAGGTGAGTCATGAGTGATCAGACAGCGAAGCCACGGCTCGAATCCAGGGAAGTAGTTGTCCACGGCGGCGCGACGGGTTTTACGCAAGAGATCACCGTGGCCGGCCACCGCCTGGTTGTGGACGAACCGACGGCGTTCGGAGGGACCGACACAGGTCCGAGTCCGTATGACCTTCTGGTCACGGCGCTTGGCGCGTGCACATCGATGACCGTGTCTCTCTATGCACGCAGAAAGCAGTGGCCACTGGAGGCCGTAACGGTACGGCTGCGGCACTCGAAGATCCATGCGATCGACTGCGCTGAATGCGACACGAAGAGCGGCATGCTCGATGGCATCGAGCGCGACGTCGAGCTGCACGGTGATCTGACCACGGAGCAGCGTGCACAACTGATCGAGATGGCGAACAGGTGTCCCGTGCACAAAACGCTTACGTCCGAAATCAACATCCGCACACGGCTGGTGTGAATCATGTTGACGTCAAAGCGTCCTCCGGCAGCGGCAAGAGTTCGACGGAATCCCATTGGATCGCGTGACGCCGATTGCGCTGGGCAAGCAGACTCCAGTATCAGAGAATCTGTGTCATATCGAAGAGGACAGTCTTATGACCGAGCCCCATACACGTCATCCCGCAGCACATCGCGAACTGATACAGGAATTCGCCGTTGCCGATCGCGACAATGACGGTCGCATCGATTTCGAAGAGTTCAAATTGCTGCTCGATGGGCTGGACGCAGCAATGTCCATCGAGGAGATGCAAATAGGCTTTCGCGAAGTCGACGCCGACCACGACGGATGGATCGACTGCCGTGAGTTCGTCGATTGGTGGAGCTCGGACTGACTGGGGAGCCGGCTGCACGATAGCTCGTATCATGCGCTTGTCACTTCGATACCCTAAGCGCCGCAGCTGGAGAATAGCTATTGCGACCGCGCTCTTAACGGCGTCAGCGTTGCTCGTTTGGGCGTTGCTGTGGCCCGATTCAAGCTGCGCACAGCCGGCATGTGCGAGTCAGCGGTTCAACATCGCGATCGAAGTCGATGCTTTGCAGCAGGTTGCGGTTATTCCCTTCGATGTGCCGGCGCAGGATCAGTCCGTGTCGCTGCGGGCGATCATGAACGGTGGTGGAATCGAGACCGCGGTTACGCCTGACGATCTGGACTTGCCTTACAAAGCTGCGAGCGGCCCGCTTGATCGCGCAGACTTGTACAGATTTGCCGCAGCATGGGGCAGCATGACGGTTCCTTCGGATGCAGATGCAAAGGTCTATGCATTGCTCGCTGCAGCGCTGGTTTCGGACACAGGCGAACCTCTGTTCGGAATCATGTTCGATGTCAAGGATCGACAGGGATTTGCCGTCGCGCCGCCCACGACAGCGCACCAGTTCAGCGAGCGTGAGCCCGACGCGGTGCCACTGCTGCAACTTCGAACATTCACGCACGAGCTGCTCCATACGTTGAATCGCCGCCACTTTGATGCGGTTCAGATGAGGGATGGCCGCCTTACGCTGGAGGCGCCTACTCGATGCATCTCAGAGCAGGAGCACGGCCAATGGTTTCTGCGTGAGCCGCCGCTGATGGAAATTAGTCCCGGGACTATTCGATTCTTCCAGACGGCCGCGAGTCGCGATATTTTGCCGGGCGAGAAGAGCTCGCCGTTTTCCAGCCGGCGCGCGTCACCGACAGAGTGCGATGAGCTGCGTGGGCGGACAGCGGAAGATCCTGCGCGAACGCGCTGGGAGCTCGCAACCAGGCGATTGCGCAGTCTCTTCCTTATTCGCAGTGCTGCGGCTGCTGAGACTGAGCAGGCGCAGCTCACTGAAACCGAGGAGTCAGCAGTCGAGCTGCGGATCCAGGCAATGCCTGCTGCCTATCCGCTCGGCTATCCGATTGCGATTCGCGTGCTCGCGCGAAACGTGGGGCATGAAGCGTTGCCGATCAAAGGACGTCTCAATCCCAGCTATGGTGTGGTTCGTATCGAATACCGTCGCCTGAGCGATGAGGATTGGAATGTCGTTGAGCCTCTTGCCTGGTTCGAGCCTGTCGGGGATGAGTACGCCATGCTGCTGCCGGGCGAGCGTACCGAACAGACCGTGCCGATCTACTTTGGCGAAGGTTGGACTTTCCCTCAGCCCGGTGACTACGAAGTTCGTGCCCGGCTACAACTGGAAAGCGATGCAGAAGGTACGGCAAGCGAACCGGTTCAGATCAGCGTTGTCGATGCACATACGCCGGACGATGAGGCTGCACTGCGCCCGCTGCTGAGTAGTGGAGGGCGCCTGAACGACGCGATCGGACGCCTGCTCTCGTTTGGTGGCCGAATTGTCTCAGAAGAGGGCCTGACTGACCTCGAAGCCGCGGTGGATCAGCACGGAGATACTGCGTTGGGCAGTGCGCTGCGCTTAACACTGGTCTCACAGCGATTGCGACCTCCCATCGATCCGTTGACCGGCGAGCGACCGGCTCCGGACCTGACAGAGGCACGGGAACTCCTGCGCGACACTTGCACCGACAGCGGCGTCGCTGCCCTCAAAAAGCAGCTTCTGGAACGTCATGCCGGCGGCATACCGAGCAGCTTGAGCAACCGAGCGGAGACTGCTGCCACCGCATGGGACGGCATAAGTTCGATGCAAGGTGATTCGCAGCCGACCTACTCGGATCCCGCGCTCAAAGCATGGGGCCCCTCGCTGCACTTCTGTCTGAACGAGGCGCAAATGCGCGAGCCACTGAGAGTGGCGATTCCGCGTCTGGCAAAAGAGCTGCAACGCGCCAATTCCACGCGCGTAGTCATCGCGGGGCACAGCGACTATGAGGGCAGCTGTCGATATAACGATGCCCTCGGGATGCGCCGTGCGGACGAAGTGCGCCGCGCGCTGCTCGCAGGTGGGCTACGCGTAAGAAAGGTGGATATTGCAAGCTTGGGCGAGCGACGGCCGCTCGATTTCGCATCGAGTTCCGCGGCGCACGATCTGAATCGGCGAGTCGAAATCCTCGTTGAAGGTGCATCCACGGACATTGACCTGACGGAGACACCCTCGCGAGTTGCACCGCGTTGCCTTCCGGAGAAGCGAGATGGATTGCACCCAGGAGGCAACAGATGAGCCCCACAGCTAAGCCGCGCTCGATCATGGTCGCGCTTGCGGAACCTCATAAGCGCATTCAACCTGTATTAGCGCGTGCAACGCAACTTGCTCAGGCAGTCGGCGCCGAGCTATTGCTGTTCCACGCAGCTTTCGAATCGGCACTGAGTGGCCGGCTGCATTTCGATTCGAAGCGGCTCGCGCGTGCACGGGGATGGCGCTTGGACCAGCATACGCGTGCGCTCGAGCGTCATGCGCAGAAACTGCGCAAGCGAGGGATAACCGTGCAGACGCTCGCGGTCTGGGGAGAGCCCGCCCACGAGTCGATCATTCGCGCGGTTATTCGGGACGGAATTGATATAGTCGTCGCGGGTCCTCACGAGCCCCGGCGGACCAATGCTCCCTTTCCATTAAGGCAGACCGACTGGCAGCTGCTTCGGCTGTGTCCGCGTCCATTGTTGCTAGTGCGCCCGGGTTCGCCCTCGATGGGTCCGGTTATTGCGGCACTTGATCCAGTGCATTCCAACGACAAGCCTGCGACGCTCGATCTTGCGTTGGCCGAGGGAGCCGCCGCACTTGCGGCAGCGCTCGGTGTACCGCTGATTGTCGCCCACAGTATTCCGCCTGCGCTTGACGCCTTATACGAAAGCGAAAGCGCGCGCCGCACTATGCGCGAGCAGGCCGCAACAGCCATCCACCGCACGGTCGGGAGGGCGAAGGTCGAGCCCGGGGATATCTACGTCCTCGATGGTCGTCCCGAGGAAGCGCTTCCCTCGCTCGCAAGGAAGCTACGTGCGCAGGTACTTGTCATGGGAGCGATCAGCAGACGCGGCTTGCGGCGATTTGCGATCGGTGACACGGCGGAACGAACGATTCATGCTTCGCCATGCGATCTGCTCATTCTCAAACCTAAAGGGTTTTCGCTGAGACTCGGGCGCGTCCATCGCGAGCCGGTAATCCTGCCCAATGCCGGAGAACGGACAGGAAGGTCATCCAAGAATTGAGCGTCACATATCCGCGATGAGTTGCGCACGAGAGTGACGATCTTTCCGAGGGCTAAGCGAATGTCTTCAGCATCCCTTTCTAGCCAGAGCGACTTCGCGGGTCGGGTTATTATTATCGGCTGCGGCAGCATCGGCCAGGGCATCCTCCCGGTCATCGGGCGCCATATCCCGATGGGGGGCGAAGGGCGGCTCCTGGTCTTGTCGGCAGACGAGCAAGGGCGTGGGCTGGCCCAGAAGTGCGGAGCGCATTTCGAGCACGCGCATCTAACGCCGAAAAATCATCGTCGCATTCTAGGTCGACACGTCAAAGCTGGCGACCTCGTCCTGAACCTCTCGGTCAACGTATCGAGTCTCGATCTGATTCGCTTCTGTGCGGAGAGGGAGGTCTTGTATGTTGACACTTCGATCGAACCGTGGCCCGGCGTCTACGCGAATCCGATGCTGGATATGCGCCAGCGCACGAACTTCGTGATTCGCGAGAAGGCGCTGCGACTGGCAGCAGAGTTGGGTCCGAACGCACCAACTGCCGTCGTCGATCACGGTGCGAACCCAGGCCTAGTATCCCATTTCGTCAAACGTGCCCTGCTCGATCTGGATCGCATATTGCGAGCGGGAGAAGCGCGCCCAGGGTCTCGCGAGGAGTGGGCAACGCTCGCTCGCGATCTTGAGGTCTTGGTAATTCAGATCGCCGAACGCGATACTCAGGTCAGCGATCACGCGAAACGCCACGGCGAGTTCGTCAACACCTGGTCGATCGATGGCTTCGTGGACGAGTTGATGCAGCCGAGTGAGGTCTCCATCGGCGTGCACGAGCTGAATCTGCCGCGGCGGGCACGACACCATGGACCGGACTCGGGAACGCTCTACTTGCCGCGTCCCGGCGGCGGCACTTTCGCTCGCAGCTGGACCCCATCGGTGGGCGGTTATCAGGGCATGCTTGTCACGCACGATGAGGTGTTTTCTATCGCAGACCATCTATCTCTGCGCGAAGACAATCGGTTCGTGTATCGCCCGACAGTGATGTTCGTCTATCACCCGTGCGACGATGGGATGCTTTCCGCGCTCGAGCTCGAGGGACGCGGTTGGAAGATGCAGCCGGCGAGTCGCCGCTTGAGTCGTGACATTGCGGACGGTATGGATGAGCTGGGCGTGCTGCTTGCCGGCCACGCGAAAAACGCCTATTGGTTCGGCTCGCAGCTGTCGATCCAAGAGGCACGCGATCACCTGGAGTTCGCGAATGCGACCACCGTGCAAGTCGTTGCAGGCGCGTTGGCAGCGGCGGTCTGGGCGATTCGGCATCCGCGCAGCGGACTCGTCGAGCCGGATCAAATGGACCACGAGGAATGTCTGGCTATCGCCGAGCCCTATCTCGGGAAGCTTACTGGAGCGTTCACAGACTGGACGCCGCTTCAGGGCCGCGGCGAGCTGTTCCCCGAGAAACTCGACGTCGACAGCCCATGGCAACTACAGAACATTCGGGGCCGGCAATGGATTGCGTAATAAGGAATGGTCCGCTGAGCTTCCGCCATCCCTGATGCGAATCTGTCGCGGCTGGCCTCGCGGCTGGGGCAGACGAGCGTGCGGCGATGCTGTCATAGGAGGAACCAAGCGTGTCCTATCATGCGTCATTGTTTGGCCGCCTGAGCCCGGCTGAACAACTCGCTGTGCTCCGCGAATCGCCGCCCTCCGAGCGGTTGGCGCGCATTCGAACGTTGCCTCTGGACGATGCGACGGATCTGATACAGGCAGCACCATACTCACAGCGCGACGCACTTCTTGGATTGCTTGAGGACGCTGCCCGTAGCGAAGTGAAAGCCTTGCTCGCGTACGCCGAGGATGTGGCGGGCGGCTTGATGAATCCGCGCTTCGTGCGCCTCCGTCCCGACTTCAGCGTGGACGAAGCGATTCGGTATTTGCGCATCCACGTGCGAGACTTCGCTCGGCCGATCAGCGATGCATATGTGCTGGACGCAGAGCAGCACCTGCTCGGCGTCGTGTCGCCACTCGATCTGCTTTCCTCGCCGGCGAATCAGACCATTGATTGCGTGATGACGAAGGAGCCGATCACTGTGTCCGAGGACGCCGATCAGGAGCTCGTCGGCCAGGTCTTCCGCGAGTACGATCTCCTTTCTGCGCCAGTCGTCGATGGCTTGGGACGGATGAAGGGGGTCGTGACGGCCGATGACATCGTCGACGTGATCTCGGAAGAAGCCACAGAAGATGTGCAGAAGATCGGCGGTGCCGGTCCACTCGATGCACCCTATCTGCACACGAGCTTCTCATCCATGGTGCGCAGCAGAGGTGGTTGGCTGGCGCTGCTGTTTCTCGGGGAGATGCTCACGGCGACGGCGATGGGGTGGTACGAGGACCAGCTGTCTCGCGCGATCGTGCTGGTCCTGTTTTTGCCACTCATCATCAGCAGCGGTGGCAACGCGGGTTCACAGGCGACAACGCTAGTTGTACGCGCCATGGCATTGGGCGAAGTGAAGCTGCGCGATTGGTGGAAAGTCATACGACGTGAGTTCATTGTCGGGCTTGCACTCGGTGTACTGCTGGCCGTGATCGGTGCCCTGAGAATCATAGTGTGGGAGGGGCTATTCAATTCATACGGCGAGCACTACCTGGTGATCGTTCTCACGGTCGCATTGAGTCTCATCGGGGTCGTCCTATGGGGGGTGATGGCGGGTTCCGTATTGCCTTTCATTCTGCGCTTAGCCGGACTCGATCCCGCGAGCGCTTCTGCCCCATTCGTCGCTACCATCGTGGATGTGACCGGGTTGGTTATTTACTTCAGCATTGCGGGCATCGTCCTGCGCGGCACGCTGTTGTGAGCGCGCGCGTCTCCCCTCCATCTGCGGTGCATGCCCGTCCGGAGCAAACCAGCGGCTGGCACTCGAGCTAAAACGCCAGAGGATCGGCCGATTGCTCGCTCTGTCTAGATCCGATGCGGGGACTTGCCTGAAAGGTCACGCGTTCTGAGCGGGAGTCTCCGAGCGTTGCTCCGCAGGCTTGCCTGCGTGTGCCCATCCCAATCCGAGGGCGACAACGCACGACAGCGCGCCGACCGTCACAGCAATGACGGTGCTCCGGGAGACCGGCCCACGATGCTTCATCGGATCGGTGTCCGCCGCCTGCGGCCTTGCAAGTTCTCAACCTTCGCTTGGTCCGACGTTTGGTGTGCGTACGCAAGCGTACAGACTCGCCCGCGACTCTGTGAAACCGTTCCTTTCGGTGGGTCATCTTGACTCGTGCATTGTCGTAAACGGCGCTGTTTGGAGTCGCCCACCGCTACACCGAATCCGGAGATCGTGTTCTCACCAAGCAAGGGAATTTTTCCAGCGTAGACGTGCAGTGTCTTCGGCCCCCCGTCGGATGTGCAGTCATTTTTGAGGTGCCATGTCATGAATATGATTGCTCGATGGGTCTGTGCAGCAGCTGGATTAACGGTCATCACTGGCGTGCTAGCGCAGTCGGCGGATCCTCTGCCTTGGATGAACACGGAGCTCACGGCGGAGCAACGAGCCGACCTACTCGTCGCCAGGATGACGCTCGAACAGAAGGTTCAGCAGATCTCCAATGACACAAGGCCAGCAGAGATCGATGCGAACAGGCCGCCCGGCTGCGGGTTCGCGCCGATAGGCCGGCACATCCAGGGTATTCCTGAACTAGGCATCCCGACGGTACGCATGGTGAACGGCGGCACCGGTATCCGCGGGGGTGATTGCTCGCCGGAGCCCAAGGCGACGGGCTTTCCATCCACACCGGCAAGCGCGGCGACGTTCAATCCAGAGCTCAACCGTCAATTGGGCGATGTGCTGGGCGACGAAGCGAGGCGTCACGGGCACCAAGTCCTGCTCGCACCCGGCATGAACCTGCATCGTCATCCCTTCGGCGGGCGGAATTACGAGTACCAGAGCGAAGACCCGTACCTCTCGGGCGTCATGGCCGTCGAGCAGATCAAGGCCATCCAGGCTCACGGCATCCACGCGAACGCCAAGCACCTCGCGGCCAATGAGCAGGAAACCCAGCGCCGACAAATGGCCACGGTGGTTCCGCCCAGGGCGCTACACGAGTTGTACTTGCTGCCGTTCGAGATGGCGGTGAGGGATGCACGGCCGGCATCCATCATGTGCGCCTTCCCCGAGATCAACGGAGTCTCTGCCTGCTCGAGTGAGGATCTGCTCAAGACCACGCTGCGCGAGCGGTGGGGATTTCAAGGATATGTCATCAGCGACCGTCGCGCTGTTCACGATCTCGCGCCGTCGATCAAAGCCGGAGTGGACTGGGAGCTCGCTCATGTCACGCCGCTGTACTACTCGTTGGACCCGCAGCGGGGGCAGCGCGGAAATCCGGGGAGCGAAGGCATCGCGGCGGCGCTCGCTGCCGGCAGCATCACCGTGGCCGACATTGACCAGATGGTCCGACGCCGCTACATCCAGATGTTCAAGTTCGGACAGTTCGAGACCGACTTCGATGCACTCTACGCGGCCGTTCCAGACTTTCTTACCCATGGGCTGGTGGCTCGCGAGATTGCCGAGCAGGGAATCGTCCTGCTCAAGAACCAGAACAACTTCCTGCCGCTCAACGCTGCGAACATCAACTCGGTCGCTCTCATCGGCGCCACGTGGTTCGCGGGCATGGCGAAACTGCCGCCACGCTCCGTTCGCGCGGACAACACCAGTGTCGTCGCTCCCTATACAGTCACTCCGCAGCAAGGATTGGAGAATGCTCTGCGAGCGATGGGCTCCTCGGCCACCGTCACGTACAACAGCGCAGGCGGGACCGGGAAAAAAGCGGACAGGGACGCCGCCGTCGAGCTGGCGCGGAAATCGGACGTGGTCATCGTCATGGTCGGCGACAATCCGCACGAGCTTTGCGACCGGGACTCTCTGAGCCTGCCGATCATCCCGCCGGCGGACCCCAACTTCTGTGCGTTCGACGACGCTGGCGAGCAAAATCCGGATAGGCCGGCACGAGGCACCGGAACACACCAGGAAATGCTCATGGCCGAGCTGACTGCCGCACCAGGCGTGGCGCAGAAGATGGTGGTCGTGCTCAAGACGGAGGGCATGGTTCTGATGCCCTGGCTCGCGCAAGTGCCGGCGCTGCTCGAGGCTTGGTATCCGGGGCAGGAGGACGGCACCGCCGTCGCCGACATCCTGTTCGGCGTGCGCAATCCCTCTGGCAAGCTGCCCATGACTTTCGGCAATTCGGAACGAGAGGCTGCACACGCTACGCAGGAACAGTTTCCCGGCGTGTTGGTGGACCCGCCGCCCTGGTTGAACGTGCGACGGCTGTCTGCTCACTACACTGAGGGGCTGCAGATGGGATATCGCTGGTACGAAGCGAACCATGTGACGCCGGTGTTCCCCTTCGGATTCGGTCTCTCGTACACAACCTTCTCTTACAGCGATCTGTCAGTAGCATCCACCGTCGACGCGCAGACGCACAGTGCCGTGTTGACGGTCAAGTACACGATCAACAACACCGGCAGCAGAGAGGGAGCCGAGGCCTCTCAGGTATATCTCACACTGCCCGCCGAGGCCGGTGAGCCGTCGAAGCGTCTGGTCGGCTTCCAAAAGGTGGATCTCATGCCGGACACGAGCCAGCAAGTTACGGTCACCATCGACTCGTCCACGTCGAACCACCCGCTCTCGTACTGGGTCCCGGAGAACGACGCGCCTGTGGCGGGATGGGCCAATGGCAGCTGGAATACAGCGCCCGGCGACTACACAGTCCACATCGGCTCGTCCTCCGCGGACACACCGCTCGAGCAGACCATCAACTTGTCTTTCTCGTCCGAGCCGGCTCCGGCTCCGCCGCCGCCGACTACTGGAAATGCTGCGGCAGGGGGCGGCGGCGGGGGAGGCGCGTTTGCTATTCTTACGTTACTTACGCTAGCAATTCTGCTGGCAGCGCGTCGTCGGCAATTCAAGCTGGGTGCACAGACAGGATGACGGAAAATCTTCGGGCGATAGCACAGCAATCGCCTTCAGATCGGCGCAAGGCGATATTCTAGACCGGATAGAACGAATCGCTCGCCTAATACCGATCGAAGTCCCGCGATTCTTCCTTGACCACCGGAGCGATCGCCGTCACATCGAGGTCGGCGAACAGAAGATTCTGGCCGGCGTCGAAGTGTTCGTCGCCCACATTGCGCCCGCGGACGATCATGCTCTGGCTGTCGGCGGTAAACGGCTCGTCAGCATTCTTAGAGAGAGCCGCAATGTCTGGAAGAAGATTTCCAATTGTTCACATTGCACCCAAGGCGTACAACGCTGCTCACGTTATGAGCTCATGACGAGCGACGACAGATTGCAATGAGTGCAGCGAATGCGCGCGCAGTGCGATAGCCGCGCCTAGGGCGATTCAATCGACGCTCCAGTGACTCACAACGGGCGGCAGCGGCGCACGCGTGACGTTTCCGCTGGCGCTTTCGCAGCAGGAGGTTCGAGCATATGAACGTTCAAGCACAAAAGTCACGGCGACGCAGCCGTAAGCGGGCGGTCGTCGGCAACGGCACTGTGGCTCATTTGGAGCGCGACAAGGACGTCCGGCAGCTCGTCGCGGCCGAAGCTAAGGATCGCACAGCCGATCCTCAGGCGAGCATTGCTTTGGCGGCATATTTCATCGCCGAGAAGCGCGGCTTCGAGCCCGGTCACGAGCTGGACGACTGGCTTGCAGCAGAGGCCGCCGTCGCACGGGCGGAACAGCAACCGCGCGACGAACGCCCTACAGATCATTCAGGCCAAGAGCGTGTCATGAAGATTCTGAGCAGTTGCTAACGAATGCCCGTAGCCGCGCGAACCTGCGGCATGATTGGGCCCGCGATCTCGCTGAGCGCCGTCGGCGAGAATGCGCTCGACTTCAGCTGGATCCCGGCGCAATCCTTCGCGCAGCCGCCGCGCCGTGTCGAACGTTACGGAGCGGCCTCGACATCGTCTGCATCCATCGGCGATTCCGATGCACACCGTCGATATTCATCGCTGGTCAATCGTCTACGCGGCCGTAGACTTCAAGCGTAGCGAACGCATGCAACTGATGGAGGGCAAACCATGAGCCCGTTGTTGGAGCTGGCGCGCTTCGGCCAGAGCTATTGGCTCGATGATCTCTCCCGCCAGATGATCGAGAGCGGAGAATTGCAACGGCGAGTGACGAGCGAAGGACTGACCGGCGTCACGGCGAATCCCGCGATCTTTCGGGCGGCCCTTCATGCCAGCGACGCCTACGATCGGCAGATCAGGCAGCTCGCAGTACATCCGCTGAATGGCATCTACGAAGCGCTGATCGTCGCGGACGTTCGTGACGCCTGCGATATCCTCCGCCCAGTGTACGATCGCACGGAAGGACGCGACGGCTTTGTCAGCCTCGAAGTCTCGCCCTACCTCGCACATAACACCCAGGGTTCCATCGCGGAGGCGCATCGCCTGTGGAACGCAGTGGCGCGCCCGAATCTGTTCATCAAGATCCCCGGCACGTTCGAGGGCATCGCAGCTGTCGAAGCTCTGCTTTTCGATGGAATCAACGTAAACACTACGCTGCTGTTCTCGGTCGAGCGCTATGAGGAGATCGCTCTTGCATACATCAGCGCGCTCGAGCGGCGCAAGCTTGCCGGTCAGCCGCTGGCGGGCGTGGCGTCCGTAGCGAGCTTCTTCCTGAGTCGGATCGACACGCGCGTCGACGAACAATTGCGCCAGAAGCTCGCCGGCGGCATGACGAAGGCAGAGCGCCTGCTCGGCAAGTGTGCGATCGCGAACGCCAAGATCGCGTATGGGCGTTTCAAGGAGCTGACGTCCTCGGGACGTTGGCGCGCCCTGGAAAAAGCTGGGGCGCGCCCGCAGCGGCTCTTGTGGGCCAGCACCAGCACGAAGAACCCGGCCTACGACGCTCTTATGTATGTTGAGCCACTGATCGGTCCGCAAACGATCAATACACTTCCACGGAAGACTATCACTCTCTTCGCGGAGCACGGCAAGGTAACCGCCTCGCTCGAGGAGGGATCGGGCGACGCCATCCAGGTCATGCGCGATCTGCAGCGAGCCGGAATCGATGTGCCGCAGGTGACGCGACAACTCCTCGATGACGGCATCGCGAAGTTCGTCGACTCGTTGAATGACACTCTGCAGACGATTGGGACCAGAGCGATGACCGCCGCCCCGCACAGCGAGCCGCTCACGTCGTCGCCTATGAGGACAGGAGAACGCCATGCTCAACAGCGTCAAGAAACTTAGCGGATGTCGAATCGTTGCAACCGATGGCGAGGTCGGTGCGGTTGCGGAAGCCGTCTACTTCGACGACGAACAATGGGTGGTGCGCTATCTCGTGGTCGACACAAGGGCGTGGCTGCGTGGCCGAAGAGTACTGATCTCACCGTATGCGGTGACATTCATCGACTGGGAAGCACGAACGATTGCGGTGAATCTCAACCGTACACAAGTGGAGCACAGCCCCGATATTGACACCCACCAGCCCGTTTCCCGCCAGAAGGAAGCGGAGTACCACCGGTACTACGGCTACCCTCAATACTGGCCCTATGCCGCTTACTGGGCATGGGATGCGATCCCCCTGGCCGTGCCGCCGGATCCGCAGATCCGCGACGCTGCGGAAGAACGGCGAGCAGCGGCGGATCGTGCGGACGCAGACACTCATCTGAGAAGCAGCGAGGCGGTACTGGGTTATCACGCTCAGGCCTCAGATGGGTTGATCGGTCACGTCGCGGACTTTCTCTTCGAAGAGGAGACGTGGGCCATTCGCTATCTAGTTGTCGATACGCACAACTGGTTGCCAGGCAAGCGTGTTCTCGTCGCGCCGCAGTGGATTCGTCGCGTGAGCTGGAGCGAACGAACGCTCAGCATCGCTCTGACCCGCCGGCAGATCGAGCAGAGCTCCGAGTACGATCCGAAGTATCTGGTATCGCGAGATTACGAGCACCCGCTGCGTCAGCGCCATTCGCGGCCTCATCACTGGGAGTGAGCAACGGGTGGCGAGCTGTGAGGCTCGTCGACCCATGATCACCGAATCATGATTCGCATCAAGCGAACTTATGAACCTCGTGCTCATGGAGATGGGCGGCGCATTCTCGTGGAGCGCCTGTGGCCGCGAGGTATGAGGAAGGAGGCACTGCAAGTGCATGCGTGGATCAAGGAAGTCGCGCCCAGTACGCAGCTGCGGCAATGGTTCGGGCATCGGCCGGAGCGTTGGCGAGAATTTCGGCGGCGCTACAAGAAAGAGTTGCGTGCGAATGCCGCTGCTTGGTCACCCATTCTCGATGCCAGCAAACGCGGCACCGTAACACTTCTCTATAGCGCTCATGATCTCGAGCACAACGGTGCGGTAGTCCTGCGCGAGTACCTCATGGAAAGAAGCCGGGTTCGACCGAAAGCGAAACGCGCGAAAGCAGCCCATGGACGCGGAAGGTAGCGGAGTGAGTGGACTGAAGAACTCCATGGCCATCCCGCCTTCGCAGGATTCCCCGATCAAGCCACCGGCGTTCGCTCTGTTCGCTTATGGGTTCAGGCCTTTCTTCCTGGCGGCTGGCGCCTACGCGCTACTTGGCCTGATCGCATGGCTGTGGATGTACATGACGGGCGTGCATCCCCTGCCGAGCCAGCCGGCGCAATTTTGGCATGGGCACGAGATGCTGTACGGCTTTATCGGTGCGGCGATCGCCGGCTTCCTGCTCACAGCAGTTCCGAGCTGGACGAGTGCCCGGGGCTTTGCGGGAAGGCCGCTCATTCTGCTCGCTGCACTTTGGCTCATCGGGCGATTGGCATTCGCCGCAGCTGCCGTACTACCGCTGACAATCGTCGCCGTCTGCGAGCTTGCCTTCATCCCGGCGCTCGCTGGTTTGCTTGCCCCACCGTTGCTTCGAGCGCGCAACCACAACTCACCCTTGCTTCTCGTGCTAGCCGCTATTTGGCTGACGGACGTCGTCTTCATGTATGCGCTGATACGCGACGATGTGCTGCTCGCGCGCACGACGTTGCTTGTGGCGATCGATATTGTCTTGCTGCTGGTCACCGTTATCGGCGGACGCATCGTTCCGGCATTTACCGCGAGCGGGCTGCGTGCTCGCGGGCTGGTACCGGATCTTCGCACCAGCCGCTGGGTCGACGGCATCGTCATCGCTGCGATGATTGCCGTCGTCTTCGTGGATATCGTCGCTCCGTCGCACCAGATTGCTGTCGCAGTCGCGGCCGTGGCCGCGATCGCGCAAGTGTGGAGGTTCATCGGATGGCGGAGCTGGCGGGCGCTCGACGAACCGCTGGTGTGGAGTCTTCATTTGGCCTATGCATGGCTGCCGGCAGGACTGGCCATGAAGGCGCTCTATCTCTCGGGCAATGCCGCATGGGCCGCGCACTGGCTGCATGCGCTGACGATAGGTGTTGCCGCGGCGATGATCCTTGCCGTCATGACGCGTGCCTCGCTCGGGCACACTGGTCGGCCTCTGCTCGCGTCCCGACTCATCGGCGGCGCATACATTCTCTTGTCTCTTGCAGCAGCGATGCGAGTGTTTGCACCGGCGCTGGCACCCGGCGCGTATCAGTGGGGTGTCATGGTGGCCGGGGCGCTGTGGATCTGCGCGTTCGCCATTTTCATCATTGTCTACGCGCCTATTCTGTTGCGGCCTCGCATCGATGGCCGTCAAGGATGAGGAAAGGGCAGCACCAATGAGGACGCGGCATTGGTTGGAGAGGCGCAGACGCGGCCTCGCCCTACTTGGCGGCGTAGGCAGCGCACCAGCCTTTTGTGTGTACGGAGCCCTTGCCTGGGAAGATCGTGCAAGGACCCCATTCGGAGCCGGCCTTGCCCTGATAGTAGCGGCAGCCGCCGCAGTCCTGCGTAGATTGGTGCTGCGGATACTTGGCGGCGTCGACCTGCGTCGTATCCTTCTTGTAGCCGAGTGCGGCGGCCGCCTGATCGGCTTCGTCCAGTTGTTTGGCTTCAGCAGCCATCGCCGATCCTGCTCGCAGCAGTGAACCGACCGTCGGTAGTGCCGCTGCGCTGGCCACGAATTTGAGAAAACGGCGGCGAGTGGTTTCGCTAGGTTGCGTCATAACGGTTCCTCCAATCTACTTGCCCGCGATCACGGCAATCTCTACCAGGCTGCCATTGGGCAATCCGTCGACGCCCACCACGGAACGCGCCGGCAGGCCGCGGCGAAAATACGATGCGTAGACCGCGTCTGCTCTCGGCAGGTCTGCGATGTCTTGCATGTACAAGGTCACCGACACGATATTGCTGATCGTCAGACCGTGGCTTTCAAGGATGCGCACGACATTGTCCATCGCGATTCGAACCTGGGCTTCGACGTCGCTTCCGGCACTTTCCCGTGAGGCGGTGCCGTCAGCGACTTGTCCGGAAACAAACAAGAGATCGCCGTAGCGCACGACCTGTGCGTCGCGATAGACCGGCTGTGTCGATGACGACGGTATCTCGTGACTGACGCTGGGCGTCTCAACGTCAGAGGTCCGCAGCACATCTTCGGCAGTGTCGCCGGGACCTTGGGGCCACCACGGGATGCCCTTTGACTTTGGTGTGTTGGCACACCCGGCGATCGCTGCCGCGAGGATGGTGCTGCACAGAAGGCGAAGCACTTGGCTCATCGCTTTGCCTCTTCCTTGGATGTGCAGCATCAAAAGTTATATTCCATTCCGAGCACGTAGCTCGACGCCTTGTCGTTGTAAAGCCCGCGCTGATCGTCGAAGACGATGTTCTGGACGCGTGGCGAGAAACTCAGCCAAAAGTCAAAGTTCATCGCCGGATACCACAAGAAGGTAATGCCGTAGTTCGGCTTGGTGTACGTATCGCGTTTCAGCCCGGCAGGCGTGGTGTATTCGTACTTCAGGTGGTCGCGCACGAACACCTCCACGCCGTAGGTGCGCGCGTAGAAGTAGCGTAGGTACGCCCCAACCTGGGTGTCTTCCACCTTGGCGCCGCTTTCAAAGTCCTGCGTCATCGTGAGGAACGTTGTCGCGGCATACCAGGTGTGCGGACCGCGGTCTGCAGCAGAATGCTCCAGCGACAACCTGAGTGAATCGAAGTGTCTGACGCGTTCGACGGGCGCGTTGACGATGACGTCCCCGGGCGTGTTGCTGATGGACAGGTTCTCATCGGTGACGCCAGGCGGGCAGACACCAGTGCATAGGAAACTGTCCTTGATACGCGTCATGATCGACGGGAAATCGTTGCCGGCGTAGTACTCGCCGATGAGCCATAGATCGTTCCTGGTCTTGCGGAACCAGTCGTACGATACGTTGAGGTAGTAGTTGCTACCGTCAGACCAGTTGGTGTTGTCCGCGCCGGTGACTCCAGCAATCTGCAGGTACAGTCGGTCGTCGTAGAACATGAAAGCGCTGAGGTTGGCCATGTTCATCGACTTGCCGACGCCGCCCTGGCCGTTGCTCCACAAGTCCGGCAACGGCAGTGGGTACTGGAATTGTGCACCCACATTGGGGTGCTCGTTGCCCATTGAGAATCCATAGAACGAGTTCTTGCCGAAGTCCCAAGACGCGTTGATGCGGTACTCGTCATAGGCGAAGAAGTTGACGCCTGTCTGCTCGTTTTGGCGATTGGGCGTCACAGAGTGCAAAGAGTTGTTGCCCAGGTAGCCGATCTCCGTCCATACGCCGAGCCAATCCGTAATGGCGCCGCTGAAAAACAGGCTCATGCGGTTGATGGGCGAAGACCGCTCGTCGAGGGATCTGCCGGAAGCGTCCTCGCCGCCTCTGACGACCTCGGAAATCAGACGCGCGGAGAAGAAATCGGTCCAGTTGAGCGCAAGATAGTCGCCACCGTATTTGCTCTGCTCGTTGTTGTTGCCGGTATCTCCCTCAGCATGCAAACGCTCCCGAATGTATGGAACCTGGTAGCCGCGCATGGCGAACAGGCGGCCGGTCCGGGTGAAGTTGGGCACGATGTTGTACGTGCCGATGTGGCAGGAATTGCAGTTCATCCCGGTCTGGCGGGCGAAGGCGGCGACAGCTTGCGCGTCTTGAGTGACGCCAAATTGGAGGCCGAAGAACAGCGCGATACATATGAGCAGCGTTTTCATTCCAGTAGACATGGGGCGACTCACTCTGTCAGATGAAGAGACGGCTGTTGCAATGGACCGACGAGTTGCGTTTGCAAATGACCCTCGTCGGCAGGTGCCCGATTGGGCCCGGCTTCGTGTATCACCTCGCCTTGCTCGGCTGTTTCGGCAGCATCAACTCGAGCTGGCGTCTGCGAACCTAAGGAGTCGCTGCTGTGGCTCGTTGTCTCTTGCTGCTGCAGACCAGTCTTCAGATAGGTGGCAAGCCCAACCGCATCCGGAATCAGCCCCGCGTCGAAGGCGGGCATGTTGGGGTAGGCGTCATCGTAGGCCCGTTGCTGGCCACCGCGGCCGTGTCGGATGATGCTCGCCAACATTTCCGCAGGCGCGTTGATGACAAGCGGGTTGCCGCGCAGGGGAGGACCCAGTGATGGCGATTTGTCGCGTGTGCCTTCGCCGTTGACACCGTGGCAGGTCGCGCAACGCAGCTTGTAGTAGCCGGCTGCATCGACTTCGGACGCGGTTGCGTCGGAAATCGGCATGCTCAAAAAAAAGAGGCTCAATGCCAGGGATGGGAGCAATGCTTCGAATCTCATTCTCTTGCACTCCAGTTTGCGGAACAGGTCGCTCTCGCGCAGGACCTGAGTTTTCAACTGGAGATGAGAATGGCCGTTGCTGCCAAGAAGAACGCGAGTGCTGCAGTAATCATCCAGAGCGGATTCACCGCGCTGTATGGGCCCTTCCTCTCTGTGTCAGCGATCGGCTCGGTGTCATCGTTCGCCACAGCGTGAGTGTCGAGTGACATCGGGACGAGAGCCGGAGCATGCGCAGCCGAATCCGTTGGTGACGCAATGAGACGTCGGAAAGAAGAGAATGCGTTCATGATCAGCCTCCGGTAGTCAGGTCACTTATGTGGCCGAGCGATGAAATCGATCCGGGAACTGCTTAGCGAGCGCGTCCGCGATCGAATCCGCAATCACCAGCATGTGCTTGCGCATCGCTTCCCAGGTCCGCGCCTCGCCTCGAAAATCGTTCGCCGCAATCTGGCTGATCTGTGCGACGTGGTGTGCGCCGTGCGCGGACAGCAGCCCGAACACTGCATTTTCGGGCAGGTTGGGGTTGGCACCGCTCAGGAACTTGGCGATCTCATGGGCGTTGCCCGTGACTGCCTGCAGGGCCTTGTCTTGCCCGGTCTTCGAGTGATTGACGGTCGCCGTGTTGTAGTCGCGAACCGCGGTCCAATGGCCGGCCAGTAGTTTCAGCAGGCCATCGGCGGCTGCTTGACCGTAGAAGGGAGTGATCGTTGCAGCGAGCGCCTTCGCGTTGTTGACGACCTCATCTTCGGCGACCTTGCGCTGCGCCTCATCGCCAGCGTCCGCGGCGAGCACATAGCTGCGAATCCAGAAGACGTGCTCGACCCAGAGGTCGCGCAGTGCCATCTTCGTCTCGAGGATTGCGGCCGGATCTGCAGCAGCGGCGGGTGTTGCGGCGCCTGCCGGTGCAGCAAGAGAGAAGCTCGCCAAGAACAGCAGTGGAACCGCCAGCAGGTTGAACGGTACGTAGCGCAACATGATTCGCTCCTTTCGTTGACTGCGCAAAGGTGTCGCAGTGGTCGCGAAAGAGCGTAGGTGGCGCTGCTACATCGGGCAAGCGAAGAATATTCACGCGTGATATCGGAAACACCGATACGAGTGGCTTGGAATGAGCGGCGTGAAGACAGCTCGCGCAAGACCATCTGCAGAATACCGCTGTGAGTGAAGTACTCGACTGCGGCGGCGCATCGACTCGCGCCCTTCGTCCTGCAACGTTTCGTAATAGACAAAGTATCGGCAAGAATAGTTCTAATAGACCGAAGAAGACAAACGAAGTACAAAGACGCTGAGGCCGCAGGCGGGCCTTGAAGTTGCCACACAGTAGCCGGCCCGCCAGCCAGCGAGTTCATCTGTCAGCGAATGCAGAGGGTTGCAGTCATGTGGAGGAGCGATCGAATCATGGTCACCAAGTCAGACTGGCAGCGTCTGCGCGCCATCCTCGGCTCGCCCAGCAAATCTGCCCGCGACACTGAGCATCTCCTCGATTTGAGCGATGAGCTCGATCGGGCGCAAGTGATCCCCGAGGGCGAGCTGCCCTCGGATGTAGTCACCCTAGAGTCGCAGGTTCGTGTACGTGACCGTGAAACGGGCATGGTCAGCAACTACACCCTCGTAGCGCCTGCGCAGGCGGACGTCAGCTCAGGTCACGTATCTGTGGTTGCACCGCTCGGTACGGCACTGCTCGGATATCGCGAAGGTGATGAAGTCGAATGGCCAATGCCGGGCGGCGTTCGGCGGCTCTGGATCGAGAGAGTCACGCAGCCGCAACCGCTGTCGGCCGATCGCGGCGAGCACGTTACGAGTGTTCACCCAGCGCATGCGCCGGCTTGAGGCCGCGTCGAGTTTTTCGTAACTGTGAATCAAGGAGGGAAGAAATGGCTCTGAGCCAGTCTACCAATCGTTCGTGGGCAGTCCCGCCAGACATCGTCCCTGTGGAGTTCAGCCCTGATCGAACGCCACGAGTGCTGTGTGCGACAGACCTTGGGGTGGGATCCGACGCAGCGCTGTCGCGAGTCCAGCAAATTGCTCGAGCCCTCGGTGCGCAGGTGCATCTGCTGCACGTTGTCGATTTGGCGAGTACTGCGCGTGCAACTGGCCGTCGGCGTGCGCGCACGCAGCTCACTATCGATGCTCTGTCTCGCAAGATCGCGTGGCCGGGAAGTGCCGTGCAGGGCTCCGTTCGTGCAAGTCGACGGCCGTATAGAGCGATCGCGGATGTGGCGATCGAGTGGGACGCGGATCTGATCGTTCTCGGACCCTACCGGCGGCGATTGGGCGACAGCTTCAGGGGAACCATGGCCGAGCGAGTCATTCGCAAGGCAGGTCGGCCTGTGCTGGTAGTAAACCGCGACGCGACAGGTCCCTATGAACATGTGCTGCTGGCGTCTGATCTCTCGCACATGACAGGTGGCATCGCGCGTGTAAGCAAGCAGTTCGGTCTGCTCGAAGGCGCGCGAGCGTCGGTGGTTCATGTGCCCCAGCACTCGCTGGGCCTGATGCTCTACCTGGCTCGCGGGAGCGAATCCGCAGTCAGCAACAACCAGCGGGCTCGAAGCCGATCCGCTTCGGAGCAGATCGAAGCGCAGCTCGAACGTGCCGGTCTGAACGGCGCACGCGTCTCGGTCTTTTCGCCGCAGACTTCGCCGTTCCGCGCCATCGAACAAGTCGCGCAGCGCGGAGGGTCTGATCTGTTAGTCGTCGGAAGCAGTCGCTTCCCCCTACTCAAGCGCGTATTCATTGGCAGTGTCTCCAACGAAGTCCTGCGTGGGATGAAGCATGACGTACTTCTCGTCTCACCGGCCGCAGCCCGGCGGGCGCGACGACGCGCGTTTATGGGCAACGCTTCGATCCAAAAAGCAGAGGAGCTCCAGGTGTTTGAGCATTAGCAGTTCCGAAGGCATGTAAATGATGTCATGGGCTTCAGAGGATCTGTTAGTCCAGAGGTAGATACTTCGAGTAAAACGAATAGTAGAGAAGAAGACTTCTAATGGACCGAAGTGCATGCCCGCGGTATAAAGACGCTGCGGTTGCGGCCGGGCCTCGAAACAATTGCCAGACCGGGAGGTCCGGCCGCCGGAGGGGTCAAACGCTGAGAGGAGTGCAGGAATGCCGAGGAAGAATCGAATCGTAGTTACCAGGCAGGACCTCGCTCGCGTGCTCGCGCTTCTTGACTCGCACAGCAATTGGCCGCACCGCCGCATACACCACCTCGACCTGCGTAAAGCGCTCGAGCAGGCGCGGATTGTCGCTCCAGAGGAAGTTGCGGCTGATGTTGTCACGCTGGATTCGGAGGTTCGCGTCCGCAACAGAAAAACTGGAATTGCGCGCGACTACACCCTCGTGTGCGCAAGTCAGGCGGACATGAGCGGAGGCCAACTATCGGTGCTGGGTTCGCTCGGGGCGGTACTGCTCGGCCATCGTCAAGGTGATGAAGTCGAGTCGCCGATGTCAGGAGGAATTCAGTCGCTCCAGATCGAGACCGTGAGACAGCCGCGACGGATTGCCGCTGGCAGCGACAAGCACGCGTCGGACGCGCACTGTGGACCTCGCGGCTTGAGGCAAACGGGAATTCAATCGGAGGAGAGGACGGACATGGCTGTGAGAGAACCAGGTGACCGTTCCGGCGCAGTCCGCGCGCAGGGCGGCCGGCAGACTTCCAAGCGTGATCGTAGTCCGCGAGTGCTATGTGCGACTGATCTGCTGCAGCGCTCTGATCGTGCGGTGTCGCGTGCTGATGCCATCGCTCGGGAACTCGGTGCACAACTGCTTCTGTTGCATGTCGTCGATGGGGCGGGGTCCGCGCACGCGGGCGAACGTCGGGATGCACGAGCTCGCTCCGTTCTGGGTGCACATGCCCGGAAGCTCGCGAGATCGGGCAATGGTGCCCAAATATCCGTTCGAACAGGTCGTGCTCATCAAACAATCGCGGACGTCGCGATCAAGTGGGATGCCGATCTCATCGTGCTGGGTCCCTATCGTCGCCGCTTCGGCGACAGTTTTCGAGGAACTACCGCCGAGCGCGTCATTCGCATAGCTGATCGACCGGTGCTCGTGGTCAATCGCGACTCAGCAGACCCGTACGAGCATGTGCTCTTGGCGGCTGATCTCTCCCGCATGTCGATCGGCATTGCGCACGTCACCAAGGAGCTCGGTCTGCTGGAAGGTGCACGGGCCTCCGTCGTTCATGCGCTTCAGCACACGCGCGGCGCGACACCGCACTTCGCGGGCGTTAGCGAGTCTGAGGTGGGCAAGTACCAGCAATCGTTGCGAGAGTTGGCTTCCGACGAGATCGATATGCTGCTCAAGAGTGCTGGACTCAATTCGGCACGCGTCTCGATTCATTCGCAGGAGAACTCACCGTTCAGAGCGATCGAGCACGTCGCAAGCGGCATTGGCTCTGATCTGGTAGTGGTCGGAACCAGCCGATTCCCCTTGTTCAAGCGCGTGTTCATCGGCAGTGTTTCGAATGAAGTGCTGCGCGGGATCGAGCACGATGTGCTGGTCATTTCTCCGGTTGCCGCCCGGCGTGCTCATCGGAAAGCCTGGATCGCCAGCCGGCGTCGGTCTCTGGATGAGGCGCAGCGGGTCGAGGGCGCTCATCGTGCTCGAAGTGCGTGATTCGACATGAGTCGAATGCGCCACATGCTTCGGCGGAGGTCCAGACAGTGACAGCAAAACGAATTCTCGTGCCAGTCGACGGATCAGTGTGTTCGATCCATGCGCTCGAGTATGCCGCTCGAAGGCAGCGAGCGTCCGACGGCCTCGAGATCCTGGTGCTCAATGTACAGCCGTCGATACGCCCGAGCAAAACACTCTCTCGTGGACTGATTGCCGAGCATCAATCCAGAAATGCAGAAGCCGCACTCAAACCTGCGCTCGCGGCCATCAAGAGACTGAGGCTGAATACAATCCCTCAGACGCAAATAGGCAATCCCGCTGAAATCATCGTAGCCGTTGCTCGGCAGAGAAAATGTGACGAAATCGTCCTGGGCAACAGCGGTCTGGGCGCAGTCGCTGGTTTGCTATTGGGCTCCGTCGCGCGGAAAGTGATAGCCCTCGCGCGAACTCCCGTTGTCTTGGTCAAATAGGTAAGCGGGAACTCGACGATCCCCGTTCTTTGTGATCAAGGCGCCGTGGGTTCGAATCCCTCAGCCGGATTCGAACCGCACCTGAGCTCACACATTTCTGCCTCCAGTTTTCGAATTGCGCGTGGGGGTATTCGTATTAGATGAGTCACCGATACCCCCATGAATACCCCCGCGACGCAGCGGCTGCAGGTGGAGGTCAGTGGACGTTGGTGGAGAACAAAAGGACTGAAAGCTCAGGGATTAGAGCTTGCGGTTGGACGTCCCTGGACGTCTTCGGAAGTCCTTGGAGATCTCTGGATGGCTCCCCGGGCCGGATTCGAAATCGATCTTAAGTTCTTGAGCGCACACACCGCGCGGGCCTCGCGTGAGCTGAGTACCCCCACCGATACCCCACGCATCGGACGCGCTGGATTCCCCTCTGCAGACACGGCGCTACAGCGACCGGATAACTCCACGGGCATCGTCGTAACGACGGTCGGACATCTCCACGACTTTTCCGAGAGCGTCAAAGGCTACGGTCGCCCCCATCAGGACTACGACCGCTTCTTTGCCGGCCTTCTCGACGAGTACGGCGAGGCAGCCTCGCGCCCGGGGCGTGCTGCCCGTTTTGCCGGCCACGATATGCGGCTCGCCGAGCATGCGAACCGTCGAAGCGACCGTGAAAGTACGTTCGTTTGGCCCTCCAACCCGAACTTCGTAGTGGCTCGTCGCGGCCGCGAGACGAATTCGCGGGACTGCGAAGGCCGCCGCGGCCAGGCTGGCGAGGTCGCGGGCGGTGCTGAACTGCCTGCGGATGTCTCGACCGTGCGGAGTCAGGAACCGGGTTCGCGTCATGCCGAGTTCCGCCGCGAGTGCGTTGATTCCACCCAGCCAGTGAGGGCCGACCAACCGGGCCGCGACCATCGCCGCGTCGTTCCCTGACGCGAGGATCATGCCGTAAAGAACGTCCTGTCGGGTGATCACGTCCCCTTCAGCCAATCCCATCGTTGAACCGGAGCAGAGGTCCTGCGCACGGACCTCCACCTGCTCGTGCCAGCGCCCTTCCGACGCGCGGACAAACAGGATCGCGGTCGCGAGCTTCGTGAGGCTCGCCGGCGGCGTGGTCAACCACGCGTTCTTGGCGAGCATCTGTGT